>Ga0207657_10007349_pt1 | contig 11302 bp, 10 predicted proteins | sample KBSC33metaG_FD_184316 | JGI IMG/M metagenome (GOLD analysis project Ga0207657, IMG submission 184316) | Corn rhizosphere microbial communities from Kellogg Biological Station, Michigan, USA - KBS C3-3 metaG (SPAdes) (version 2) | ecosystem: Host-associated > Plants > Roots > Rhizosphere > Soil ... | reverse complement strand
TCGTCTTACTTGCGAAACACTGTACTCGGCAGCGCCTGAGCCGTCAAGTCTCGGGCGCTCTTTGTGTGCGCGGAGGTAATGTGAGCTTAAAGATCAATGATTTAGGTAAGATGATTGTCGCCAAACGCGGTGCTCGCGGCGTGAGGGCCGCAGCTTTGGAGGCGGGTGTGAGTCCAGCGACTCTATCCAGGGTGGAGAACGGCCACATGCCCGATCTGGCTACCTTCGCCAAGCTTTGCAAATGGGTCGAACGCGATCCCCGGGAGTTCCTTGGTATGGAAGTCAGCAACGACGAAGCGCAGCCCCCAGCCGCCGTTGCACACTTTAAAAAGAAAAAGACAGTGTCGATGGAAACTGCAACTGCTTTAGGAAACCTCATCATCGCTGCGCAGGATGCAATGCGTGCGCGCGAAAGCCTCTTGGGTAAGTAGCCTTGCGCCGCGGCTTCAAAGCTCAAGCGGAACGGAACGCCGCTGCGGCAAGGGCTGCATTGGGGCTAACAGAGGTCGCACCGCTGGACCCTTGGGCGTATGCCGAATATCTCAACGTAAGCGTTCTCGACTTCGCTGTCCTTGGGTTGGAGCACGAAGTCAGCCGCCAGTTGACGGAAACTGATGCTTCGAGCTGGTCCGCTTTGACGCTGCAAGAGAATGGTGCCTTTGCGATTGTGATCAATCCTGCTCACGCGAAAGTACGGCAACGAAATGATCTCGCACATGAGCTGTCGCACATCCTTTTGCGGCACGTTCCTGCTCGAGTAGATGTCGCACCATCCAAGCTCCTTCTCTTGAGTGACTATTCCGACGATCAGGAGCAGGAAGCAGACTGGCAGGCAGGAGCGCTTCTTGTTCCACGATATGGTTTAGTGCACGCGCGCTCCCGCCAGCAAAGCGTGGCACAGATCGCCGAGCACTTCGGGGTCAGCACGACACTTTGCGAATGGCGACTGCGAATGACCGGGGTAGATGTGCAAATACGTCGATCTGCGAACGGCTGAACGTAGACTCGGCGCAGTAGCTCGCCCAAGCGCTCGGGTCCGCGGCGATCACGCGTGCGCGGCGCAGCGCTTCTTCAGCTGATACCGAACGTTCGATAATCTGGGCTGCTCTTGAATGTGCTGTCGCGATGGTTCCAACACGTGAGAGACGCCGTCGAGACTCGAAGGCGACTTACGAAGCGTGACGGCCGGTTGCCACAGAAACTAATTGACCGAGTGCGCATCTGGCACCGACATGCAGCCTCGCCACCGGCGCCACGTTTATTGTTCGTGCGACGTCCTGGGGCCGTGCAAGTTGGCTGCATCCATCTGCTCGTTGAAGGCCTTGAAAAGTTGCTCGAGTCCTTCGCGATCTTTTTCAAGCGATGCGATGCGCTCCATGGCATTGGCTAGCGCTGCTCGCAGATCTTTAACGCGAATATCCGCTTCTGAATCCAGCGCGGCGGCGGTTTCAGCAGCTGATGTGTGTCGAAAGTCGGTTGTCCCCATTGCATGTTCTCCCTACGCGAGCCGCACCGCGCAGAATCAGTTTGGCGCCTGCAAATCCTGCGCTGTGTCTTGTGATGCTCTAGCAGAGCGCCTGTACACAGGCTGCAACTTCAGTGCTTCGATCCAAGGTGGCGGTGCCCCTGGATCGAAGTGCATCATGTCAACAACAGTCCCGAATTTTGAGGCTTGTCGCTGCAATACCGTCGCCAGCGCGCGGGCTGCACGCTCAGCGAATTTGGCGTCACCCCCCACTGCGAGCAGAATCGTGGGATCAGCGTGCTGGTCCTGCTGAATCCCTGCCACGTAGATGCTATCGACGTAAGCGAGGTCTCGAACTGCGGCTACCGCTACCTCGACCAAACCCGCGGGAATCTTGGGAGGCGAGCAAACGCGAGACCCACCATCATCGACATTCCACTCCTGGACCTCGGCCATGTACCCCTCATCCAGGAGCGCCGCCACTTCCTCGGGGTACAGGAAACAGCACGGTGTGTCCTGTGGGTTGAGCACCAACGTCGAGCCGCGAGTCGCCTCCAAGAAAGCACGCCCCCTCATCGCCACCACACGAGCCATACCCTGCGTTGATCTCCTGGCACGGGCCTCGTCCGTAAAAAAGGGCACCACTGATACACCATCCGGCTGACGATTGAAAGTCATGAAGCGGGCCTGTCCTGGCCGCTTCGCGGTTGGTACATGTGCGTAGACTGTTGCGCGGAGCAATGCGGAGAAGAACTGCGCGTCGGCTCGCGCATCAGCCTTTGCACGCTCCATCAGATCTTCGAGTTCCGCGCCAGATGTCACTGGGTTATGCCCACGACCATTGAACACCGCTCGATGCGCATGCGCTACCTCGCCGCGCAAACGGTGCCGCCTCGCAAGGTTCACTGTGGTGGCGGTCCGCGCTACGATCCAAACAGAGCCAAGCTCTTTCGCAGGTCACCCTCGTCGACGACCCCGGTTGCAGCAAACTGGGAATAGAACAGCTTGAGCAGCTGCATTCGGGTTGCCGTTGTCGTCGGCGTCGATTTATCACGAGCCCAGAGATCGATGTTCGACATGATCTCTCCAGCCAATTTCCAGTCGAATTCTGCAGCGGTGCCGGCCGACAATGGTCGGCCGGCCAGCAGAAACATGGGATCCGCCCCGGCAGACACGGCGTGACTGAGGTACGCGAGATCAGGTTTGTACGTTCCTGCCTCATACGACACCTGGGAAGTCTTGCTCACTCCGCATGCCTTGGCCCACTCAGCTTGTGTGTAGCCCAGGCGCGTGCGCTCGGCCCTGATTCTACCTCCGTATAAGTTTTCTTGCCTTAAAGTCCGCATTCTTGACATTCCCCGCAGCCGGCGCTACTGTGCGCCGCGGATGCGCGGAGTGAGCCCCGCGGTTGCGTGACCTAGTAAGGTGAGTCTAGCCGAGGTTGGCGGATGCCGATTCTGTTGCTGCCGACAGCAACGATCCGGGCCCGATTAGCAGGGCTCCAAGGCCAACGACTCGCTCCGAACGCTCGCGATCATGCTCCCCCACCAAGGATATGGCCTTGGTAGCGCTGGCAACAGCCGCGTTCGAAATCGGCAACAGCCGATACCTTCTAACCCCCTCTCCGAAACCCAGACCCTCGCTCATTCGAGCGCAGGAGCGTCTTGGCTCCAAGCCGGTTGCGGGCCTTTCGATCGAATGGCCGTCTCCATTCCCCAGTCGTATCCGAAAGGTCGTCACGCGCTCGGGTGCTCACCGGCGCTACGTCGTTCCGTGCTACCGATGCGGCGATGTTGAAGCCCACGGGGACGCTGCCGAGGAGGCCGCAGCCTTCATCCTCCTGGATGCCTGCCCGGATATTGAATTCCAGGAGCAACCGGCGCGAATCACTTTCGAATGGATCGGTCGTTGGCATCAACACGTCCCCGACCTTCTCGTGGCAACCGACACCCGCTTCGAGTTTTGGGAATGCAAGCGAAGCTTCGAAGCCGGCCGATTCTGGATCCGTAAGCGGTCGGAGCGTCTCCAAGAACTACTCACTCCACTGGGCAACGGGTATCGGGTAGTAACCGGCGAGACGTTGTACCGCGATTCGTTCCTTGCTAACGCCAGGCAGCTACGGCGGTTCGCAAAACGGCCGATGTCGGAAACCGTTATTGCCGAGGCGGCTCTTCGCACGCGCACCGCCGGCGAACTCGCGATCCACGAATTGGCCGACATGCTGTCCGACGACGAACCGGCTTCAGATGTGCTGGCGCTGCTCTACGCGGGAGTCCTTTGCACCGATCTTTCTCGGCCTCTCACCCGGCAATCACGAGTCCACCTAAGGACTCAGGAGGAACACCCATGGGTTTGGCGACTTTTCGACCGGGTTGCCGCATAAGACTCGACGGTGTGATGTTCGAGCTCACCGGACGGCTCCCGTCGAACAAATGGCAACTGATGGAGATAGATACCGGGCTGCGCGACGAACAGACAGACGATGATCTCTGGAAGGCGTACCTCACGAATCACCTGCGGTTCGTTCAAAACGACCCCAACGAAACTGCAACGCAAAAACGCTTGTTGGAGCGCATGAGTGAAGCCGCAGAGACGATGTCCCCTTCATGCAGCGAATGGGTCGCCCAAGCTGCGCTCAGCCGGTGGAAATTCGTACAACAAGTCAGCGCATTGAAGGGACTGCTGCCTATTGATGACGCAATTGACGAGGCATGGAAAGCGGTGAAGTGGCCCGCTACGAAGCCATGCATCCGGACCGCTCAGTACTGGTGCGCCAAGGTTGCGGCAGCCTCCGATCCTGTCACAGCGCTCGTGCAGAAAGACAGCAGGAAGGGAAATCGGACAGCTCGTTACCCTGCTGAAGTCATTGAGATCGCGGACCGGATCGTACAAGACAAATATCTGAAGAAAAATCCACGCATTTCCATGACGACGGCTGCAAAAGAATGTGCCAGAGCTTTGCGTAAGGAAAACCGGTGCAGGCCCCGCTCGGAACAACTTCCCGTTCCAGGGCGCCGAATGTTCGAGTCACGCGTCGCGCTTATCCCGAAGCGCGAACGCATTGCAAAGCGCCATGGGTCGGATGTCGCGTTGGCCCGCTTCCGTACGTCGCTCGGCGGCATCAAGACAACTCATGTATTGGAACGCGGCGAGGTCGATCACACGACGCTTGCAATCGTGTTGCTCGACGAAGACTTCATGCCATGGGGACGGGCTTCTTGTTCTCTGTGCGTAGACGGGCACATACCGATACCCACCGGGATATACCTGGGCGCGGAAATTCCTAGCATCGTGAGCGTATCTCATTGCACGGAACGTTCGCTGCTTCCTAAGACCGAATTGTTGAAACGCTATCCCGATGTCAAAGGGCGTTGGGATTGCTACGGGGTTCACGAGACCTACGTGTATGACAACGGTCTGGAAGAACACGCCTCGGCACTACGCCACGCTCTCTCCGAACTCGGTGGCTCTACCGCCGAGTTCTGTGCCCGCAAAGCGCCTTGGTACAAGCCGAATGTGGAGCGCTACTTCAGGACCCAAGACCTCGATCTGCTGCAGACCTTACCTGGGTGCACCGGCGAAAACATTTTCGCCCGCCCGGCGTTCGACCCCAAAAAAGATGTGCTCGTCCGTCGATCGACGTTCGAGAAGGTATACATGATCTGGCTTGTCGACATATACCTGCGGGAGTCGTTGGTGTCGCTCGGCAACATCTCTCTAGCCGAGGCGTGGAAACGATCGATCATACTCGAAGAGCAGCTAGTTCCGACGCGAAGAATTCTCCTTGAACGTCTCTTCCTGCGGAAGGAACCTGAGCGCACCTTGGATCACGAAGGGATCCAATTTGACTGCCTCATTTACAACAGTACTGATATGGGAGCGCTACGGGCGGAACTAGGCGCAAAACTCAAAGTGGATATCTGGGTGAGCGACGAAGACTTGGGATACATCTTTGTCGAGGTGCCACGGCAGGATATCTCGATCCGAGTTCCTTGCCTCGACCAGCACTACGCCTCAGGTCTCACGCGATGGCAGCACGACAAGTGCAAAGACATGCAAAGGATAGGCAAAGACGAAGGGTTGCAGCTCACGCTTGACGACGCGCGCGAGCGGATCGGCGAACTGATAGATGCGGATCTCAAAGAGTGCAGGCACGCACGGCGGAAGACCCGTACGCGGTTTACCGAACGCGCAAAATCGGCTCCTTCAACGGGTAGTGCCGAACCACAGAACGAAATTCCGGAAACACGTAGCTTTTCGAGCGCGGCCGATGAAGCGCTCATGCGATCTGAAGAACAGGCAACCATCGTTCTTCCATGCACTTCTCTGCAAAAGCCTGAATGAAGTGTCTTTGACCCAAGGTCGGCAACACGCGTCCGATCACTCGAATGCGATGTGGCCACAAACAATCCTTCGATGAGGTACAGCCATGGTGGACCAACTTGCCAACAGTCGGCGAATCGTCAATGACATCGTCATTCAACACCACTCTTTCCACCAGATGCTGGAGTGCATGGAAGCTCTGTGGCGAGACGCCGAAGCGCGGATACCGATCATCGCTCCCTTCATCGGCGAAACCGGCACTGGGAAGACTACGGCGATCAGGGCATTCGCGATGAAACACCCGCCCAGACGGACCCCCGATGGCTTGGTGATCCCAGTATTGGTCATCGAGATACCAGCAAAGCCAACTCCGCGGAGCTTGGGCGAGCGAATACTCAGGGCACTGGGCGATCCGCGGCCAACGGCTGGATCTGCCGCGAACAAACTGGACCGCATCGTCACCAACATGGCAGGTTCCCAAGTTCGCGTCGGCATCCTGGATGACGGGCATCATTTTGTCGACAAACGACAGCGGATCGCGCTCTTCGAAGCCTCGGACTACTTAAAGGAGATCCTCGTCAGCATTGACATAGTTCTATTCTTGTTCGGCCTGCCCGAGTGCCAAATTCTAATCGAAAGCAACGAGCAACTGTTGACGCGCAGCAAGGCCGTTTGTGAGCTACCGCGCTTTGATTGGATGGATGGTGCGTCCCAAGACCAATTCGTTGCGGTCTTGTGGCAATTCCAGCAAAGCATCGATGGGTTCGAGTTGCCGGACCTGAGATCACGGGAGCTCTCCATCCGGATGTATCTCGCGACCGGCGGAATCATTCGATACGTGGCTGCCGTCCTGAGCAAGGCGGTCCGCAACGCCATCGATCATGGGACGACCAAAATCCGGATGCAAGACCTCTCTTCCGCGTGGTCGGAAGAGATCGTCGGGGCCAACACCAAATACCCGAATCCGTTCGAGCGTTCGTTTGCCCTAAAAGACCTCCCAAGCAAGATTGCGCTTGCAAAAACGATAGGTCAGCGGGCAGTGCGACCTCAGCCCGCTGCTAGGCGAAAACCGAAGGCGGTCCTCGCGGAAATGGGGATGTGAACATTCCAGATGGGCTGTTGATGCGGACGCCCGCCTACTGCGCTCTCGAATCGCCTCTGCACTACATCCTGAGATTGTCAGAGGCAAACGGCTACCCCACGCCATCAGTTGTGATGGCGCTCGCGGCACCTCGCGAGGACTGGCGCGTACTCGCGAAGTGGGATTGCACACACCTCAACCCCTTCTTCCCGAGTCTCGACACGCGCCGCCGACTTTCACATACCGTTGGCCCTCTTCGGATCATCGGTGCGATCTGTCGCTCTTGGGAAAACCGATGCTTTCCCGGCACCTCAATGCGCGACACGCTGGAATCTGCCCCGAGTGCGTACATGAGCTCGGTTTTGCTCCCGCCTGGTGGGACATCCGGTTTGCAATCGCCTGCCCAACGCACAATCGAATGCTGGTCGTCAGATGCCACGCCTGCGGTGAACGACTATCCCTTTACCGGCCTGGCTTATGCACGTGCTCTTGCGGCGCTTTTTTGTCGATCGTTGCTGATGAACGGCCCTCGATCGAGTTGATCTGGCTAATGGCACTCCTCAAGCAAAAGGCCGAGACACAGTACCAAGAATCAGAAGCGACCGAGGATGCAGAACGGCCGTTGAAGCCCGAAGACGCGGATCTCGGCACGCTTTGCAGGATCATCGAAGTCATCGCGAAAGCGGAGCATCGGCTATCGGGAGGCACCGGTTCCTGGTCCCTCGACGTACAACGCAGGTGTCTGCCAGTCGTCGCAGCGTTCCTGTATGGATGGCCCAACGGAGTTGGCCCCTTCTGTTCGCGCTGGACCAAGGGGACGGTCCGACACAGCGGCGAGGTTCCGAGCCTGCGTTCCGCCTTCGCATGGGCCTTCGAAAGGCTCATGCATTGCCGCGGCACTAATCGCCGCGAAACTCTCTTCGTTGTCGACGCGGTGCTGCAATACGCCTCGTCCGAGCTGCCCGGACGCACCATCGACATCCGCGCACGCGACTTGCGACAGCTTTCCCAGGCGGGCCGTGCATATTGCGGAGTGACACGCGTGGCGGAAATGTCTGGCATCCCAAGGCACACAATGATCAGGCTCGTCAGACGTGGCCGCGTTCCGCATCGTGTCGCTGCCCGTGGCACGCGGACTATTTACGAGATCAAGTACGAGACCGCTCGCGAGCTGCGACTCGAATACCAAACCGCATTGCTGCACCGGCAAGCATCCAAGTACCTAGGGGTCACGCACGCTGTGTTCCGGGATTTGAGACGCAGCGGAGTTCTGAAGAAAGTCCACGAAACCATGATGCCCAAGGCGATTGCGATTTGCGACCTTGACGACTTCAAGCGAGGCATCTTCAAGGACGCTCAGCAAACGATGAGCAGCGCAGGTCTAGTCTCCCTGGATCGGCTCCGACTCATGAAATGCCCTCGCCCTGCCATGGTGCAAATCGTGGCTGGCATCCTTGGAGGCTCGATCCCATGCTTTCATGTTGAGAAGAAACCCCGACGCATCAACGACCTTCTTGTGTGCCGCTCTGGGATTGACGCCATTATTTCGGAGTATTCGCCGCGTCCTGTGCCAACAATTGCACAGCTTCGGGCTCGCTACCGTCTTAGCGGCCACGAAGCATCCACGCTTGTACGCTATCTATCCGGGGTGCCGGCCTCTGCCACGAAAATTCCCCCCGGCACCGTTGACGAGAAGAAACTTGAAAAATTCATGGCTCGCTATTGCGGCTTGGGCGCATACGCACGCTCGCAAGGAGTTGGGTGCGTGAGGGCGTTGAGCAGGCTGATGCGCGTAAAAGCCAAGCTCCTCAAATTGCCTGTTGCAAAACCGCCGCGCCGCTTCGTGTATTTCGTTCCACGGGCTCGCGATTAGCGCGGCACTTGTGACGACGCGCACATCGGAACAGCTACCCACGCGCTCTGAGGCAGTCCGGCCGCGGGTTTTCCGCGATCTCAGGCGTTCTGGCACTCTCAAAAAAGTCCGAACGACCATGATCCCGAAGGCGATCGCGATCTGGGATTTGGCGTAGTTCAAGCAAAAAGCCTTCGACGCTCCGATTGAACCTCGTGCCGCCTGCAATCTGGTCCCGCTCGATGCCCTCCGCCGCAGACGGTGCCCACGTGACGTGATCGTCCGCTTTATCACTGGGCGCTCGCCAGATCGATACCTTGCCTCACTATCGGGCACAACCCCAAGTCCACGGCTTGATGCCTTGCTTGTGCGACGTTCGGATGTAGCTCAGGCAGTGCTGGAAGGTACGGAACCTCCGAAACATTGCGTAATGGTGTAACACTCAGACAGTTCCTGAGCGATTGCCCTGCCCAAGATCAGAACAACGGCTTTGTAACCTCGGCCGTATCAATCCAGCCCCGCCAATACGCTACGCACGCGGTCGAAACCGATGAATTCCTGCTCTAGTCGCAGATTGGCGCGGATGCGCTGGTCGCGCAGGTCATCGTAGAGACGTCGTTCTTCTTCACGTAGCCGCAACAGGTCGCGTGTCAGCGGATTGTCCTCCCAACCCCAAACCGACTCGAAGGCCATCAGCGTGGCCCGGTCCATCAGGAAGGACTGCGCGTCGGGAAAGCGGGCGCGCAATTGATCAAGGATGGCAAAGCCATGTGTATCTATGTCGCCCCAGTAGTACAACCTGGACTGCTGGAGCCAAGTATTTCCGTCTAGGACCTCAAATCCATAGCCAGCCCCGAACAGCGCCAGGCTGCCGGCGACTGCGGGGAAGGCGAGAAAGTTGGTCTCGTTCTCAGTGATGAAAATGCGTGTCACACCGCAGCGCAGTGCCCGGAAACTGTCCACATCAAGTGTGATGTCGCCACTGGTTACGCCCGGAAGCAGCGACAGCGCCGGGTCGAGCACGCGGAAACGCACGCGGTCCGGTTTGGCAGCAAAGCCGTAACGACGCTGGAAACCTGTCACGCCGCCGGCATCGGCATCGATGGCACTTTCTTGCAAGACCGAATCGAAGAGTTCGATCAGCACGCCGCGATGACGTTCGATGAACTTGCTGTGTACGCCATGAATGTCCACTTGGCGCAGATAGATGCCCGGACGCGGATGTGCCTGCATCCACGCAACCACATCCAGCAGGTGCGACCAGTCCGAGGCTAGGGCAAGCGCCTGCATTGGCCGCGCCTGTAGCCAGCCGAGCAAACCCGGCTGACGGTCGCGCGTGAGCTGGACCATATGCGCGAAAACGCCGGCCTCGCGCGTTTGCCCTACCAGCGCCAACGCATCCCCGAGGCTATCCACCCACGCTTCGTGCGGCAGCGTGCTGATCCCGCGTACACGGTGTCGGAACTGACGCGTTTCGATCCTCATGTGCCGCAGCAATCCCAGTTCGGCCGCCCAAGTGCGCACCTCGTCGAAGCGATCCACCAGGTCGGCGGACGCAGGGCCGCGCAGCTTCAACCGTAGCGGGAACGGGGACTCGCCACCCGCGAGGGGCACCAGCAGCGCGCCGCGCGCCCACGCCTTGCGAACCTGAGCAACCAGGTCGGCCGGCCGCGTCCAGGTCATCCGGCCAGCCTCGCTTTCTCGGCCCGGTACTCTTCGATAGAGAGGTTGCGAAGCTTCGAATCACGGCCTTGCTCGTTATGGACGAAGCCGACGCTGGACACGAATGGCTCGATCACGTGGATTTTCTGCAGCGGCGTGACGATCAGCAGCTGCAAGTTGAGCTTGGCGAACAACGTCAGCCCGTACTGTGCGGACTCATCGGAGCCGCGTCCGAATGCCTCGTCGATGACCACGAAACGAAACGTGCGTGAGCGCCGCTCGCCCCATTCCAGCCCGAACTGATAGGCCAGGCTGGCCGCGAGGATCGTATAGGCCAGCTTCTCCTTCTGGCCGCCAGACTTGCCGCCGGAGTCGGAGTAGTGCTCGTGTTCGGCGTTGTCTTCGTGCCAGCGTTCGCTGGCGCCGAACAGGAACCAGTTGCGCACGTCAGTGACCTTGACCGTCCAGCGCCGGTCCAGCTCCGCCAGCCCCTCCCGTCCGCGGAAGCGATCGACGATAGCCTTGACCTGCAAGAACTTGGCTTCGGAATACTGCGCATCCTGCCTACCGCCGAGCACGTCGTCCGTGCAGCTGCGCAGCTCGACTTGAAAGTCTCGGATGTCCGCATCCGGGCTGGGCTGTGGTTCGAGCAGGATGTAGCGTCCGGGGTTGTAGTCAATCTGGACCAGCGAGGCGTTGATGCGATCAATGCGCTCTTTGATGGTTTCGCGCTCGCGGAATAGCTGCGACTGGAAGTTGGCGATCTCGCGGATGGTGTTCTCGTTCAACAGCTCCTTGAAGCGTGCCTCGAAGCGCGGCAAATCGTCGGCCTGCAAAGCCAGCAACATCTTGCGGTACTCGTCGAGTGCCTCGACGCCCGGGAGCTTCTCGACCGGTTCGGCCAGACGCCGGTGATCCT
>Ga0207657_10007348_pt1 | contig 11302 bp, 10 predicted proteins | sample KBSC33metaG_FD_184316 | JGI IMG/M metagenome (GOLD analysis project Ga0207657, IMG submission 184316) | Corn rhizosphere microbial communities from Kellogg Biological Station, Michigan, USA - KBS C3-3 metaG (SPAdes) (version 2) | ecosystem: Host-associated > Plants > Roots > Rhizosphere > Soil ... | reverse complement strand
TCGCGCTGATCGCGACGGTGATCTGGACCTGCCATCTGGTCGGCTGGGCCTTGCTGTGCATCGCCGCGGGATCGCAGGAGTTGGTGCGCCAGCGCGAGCGCAAGCGATCGCTGGTCGGCGCCGCCCTGGCGAGCGTAGGGCCGCTCACCTGCCTCCTAACCCCGTGGGTGATCAAGCTGCTGACGTTTGAGCCGGCCACAGGCAGCGGCAAGAGCAGCGGCTGGTTCCTCTGGGCGGAAAAGGTCGCGGAGCTGTTCACGGTCTTCCGGGACAAGTGGTATTGGTTCGACATTGTCTCGGTTACGATCGTGCTGGCGGTCATCGTGTGGACGTGGGTGAGTGGCTGGTGCCGCGCGAACCGCGGACTACTCCTTGCCGGCGCGGTAACCGCCGGCTGCGTCATCGTCCTTCCGCAACGATTGCTTGGCTCCTTTTTCGCCGACCAACGGCTGGTGGAGCCCGCCCTGGTGTTTGCACTGCTCGCGGGCGGCCTTTCGGGAAAGGGCCCTGCCAGGCTGCCGCGAATGCTGTTCGCGTTTGCCGCGCTGTTCGCCGGGGCGCGGTTGGCCGCAAGTACGGTAAGCCTATGGGATTTCGGCACTCGATCGGCCGAGCAACTCAAGGTGCTCGATGCGCTGCCACGGCACGCGCAAATGGTCGACTTCCGCGCCTTGCGGTGCCCTCCGCGAGAGCAGTGGTCGTTGGATCGCTGGACTCACCTGGGCGGCTACGCCATCGCGCGGCGCCACGCGTTTTCGAACGGTCAGTGGGACGTGCCCGGCGCGCAATTGCTGCATGTCCACAACGCCACGGCCGGGCCGTTCCAGGTCGATAATACGCAGATCGACTTCGAACAGGCCTGCGAGGACCACATCGGTGTGGTCGCCAAAGCCCGCGAAGTTCCCGCCGCAATACCCTATCTATGGGTGATCTGGAGCAGCCGTGACGTGCCACTGGCCGGATGGACCCCGATTTCACGCCATCGGGGCTCGGTTCTTTACCGGCGCTCTGTCAACGGCTGACAACTGGCGTCGCGGCGTCACAAGTCCGTCTTCGGCGGCACCCTCATCCGGCCCGTCGACCAAAGGTAGAGCCCCGCACCGATAATGATCGCCGCGCCGAGGAACGACAGCGCATCCGGATGGTCGCCGAAAAACAGAAAGCCGAACAGGGTCGCCATCAGCAGCTGGCCGTAAGTCATCGGGGCGATCGTGCCGGCGCCGGCCTTCACTGTGCCCATGAAGATCAGCCATTGGGCAAACGTGGCCGTGACCCCGATCAGCGCGCAACGGCCGATCACGGTCCAGTCGGTCGCGTGGACACGGAAATTCGCCGGTCCGAAAAAGTGCATCGTCAGCGTCGCCAGGACGAGGAAGATCATCGCCGTGACCGACATGTAGTATTGCAGCGCCAGGTTGCTTGCCCGGCCGGTGGCCACGCGGTTCGCGATGATCGTCACCGACATCCCGGTTGCTCCGAGGACGGGAAAAAGCACCCCCCACCCGGCAGTGGCGAAATTGGGCCGCAGCGCCAGAAACACGCCGCCGAATGCCGCCAGGGTGGCGATCCAGGTCGACGGACGCGCCTTCTCGCGCAGGACGATGGTGGCCAGGACCGCGGTGATCATCGGCTGGGAAAAGGCGATGGTCGTCGCCGTCGCCAGAGGCATCAGCCAGACGGCGAGGAACATCCCCATCGCAGAACAGCTGATGGCGATTCCGCGCACCCACTGGATCGGATCGCGCGGCAGCCCCAGCGCCGAGAGCCCTTCGGCGCGAGCGAGCATGCTGGCGAGGATCGCCGAACCGACGAAATAGCGCGTCGCCGCCATCGCCGGGGCGGGCCACAGCCCCGGCATGCTCTTCACGATGGCATCGCCGATTGAAAGCGTGCAGAACCCGGACAACGCGTAAAGCAGGCCGGCTCGGTCGGATTGCTGCATGAAGCCCCTTCGGCGAAATCGCGAACCGCCCGCTTAGAGTCTCTGGAAGACGCCCGCAATGGGCGGCCGGCCGATGTCCGCGCATACACAAAATTAACCATGCCCGGCCTAGTTTGCCCTCGCGCGCACCACGGGGAAGGGACCGGGCCCAAGTGACCAAGCTCATTATCCAGATACCCTGCCTCAACGAGGCGGGCTCGCTGCCGGCCACGATCCTCGCACTGCCGCGCAAGATCGAAGGCATCGACAAGATCGAGCTCCTGGTGATCGACGACGGCAGCACGGACGGCACTTCGGAAGTGGCGCGCCTGTGGGGCGCCGATCATGTCGTGCGACACCGCCGCAACCGTGGTCTCGCGGCGGCTTTCCGGAGCGGCATCGAAGCCGCCCTCACCGCCGGCGCGGACATCATCGTCAACACCGACGCCGACGGGCAGTACGCGGGTGAAGACATCGCCCTGCTCGTCGCCCCGGTCGTCGCCGGCACCGCCGATATCGTCGTCGGCGATCGGGGCGTCGCTGCGAATGCCCATTTCTCGCCGCTCAAGCGGATGCTTCAGCGCCTCGGCAGTTCGGTCGTGCAGCGCCTCGCGGGAACCGACGTGCCCGACGCGGTCAGCGGATTTCGCGCGATGAGCCGCGAGGCCGCGCAGCGGATCAACATCACCACCGAGTTCAGCTACACCACCGACATGCTGATCCAGGCCGGCCGCAAGCGCCTGGCGATCGAAAGCGTGGCCATCCGCACCAACCCGGTCGATCGGCCAAGCAGGCTGTTCAAGTCGGTCCCGCGCTTCATCGTCAACACCGTCATCACGATGGCGCGGGCTTATACGACCCATAACCCGTTGCGCGTATTCGTGGGCGCGGGCCTCCTCACCGCTGGCCTGGGCGTGGTGCCGATCGTTCGATTCATGTGGTTCTGGCTCACCGATCAAGGCAACGGGCACGTCCAGTCGCTGACTCTCGGCGCGGCGCTGCTGGTGCTCGGCGCGCTGTTTGCGATCCTGGGGATCCTGGCCGACCTTATCGGCGCGAACCGCAAGCTGATGGAAGCGAATCTCTTCAGGATGCGTGAGCTTGAACTGCGGCTGGGAGCGGCCGCCCCCACTGAGTCCGGGCGAGATTTGCACGGTGCGGAGCCGCCCGTCCGGCTTGCCAATGGGCGGCGGCGCTAGCACATGGAGAACAGCGCTCTCATTGCCGCTCCAGCCTCGAAGACGCGGGAAAAACTGCTCCCCTCGCTGCGCCATGCCGATGCAGCATGGTGGCAACTGCTGGGCATTGCACTTACCCTCGCGCTCCAGACCGATCTGCTGTTCACGCGAGCGATCAATTGGGATGAGTTTTTCTATTATTATCAAGTCTACGGCTTCGCGACGGGAGGGGCGCTAAGCCAACCTTTGCAGACCCTGCACGTCAGGCTGTTCGGCTGGATCCTCGGCGTCGGAAACAGCGCTGTCGATCAAATCGTCGCGGCGCGCTGCGTGATGCTCCTCTGCGAAGCGGTGACCGCGGCCGCAATCACCGGTATCGCCGCGAAATTCACCGACCGCGCCACGGGCCTGCTTTGCGCGCTCAGCTATCTCTCGGCTGGCTTCGTCTTCCAGCACGGCTTCGCTTTCCGCGTCGATCCAATGGCGGCTGCATGCCTGATGAGCGCTCTGTGGATCCTTTGCACTGCCCGCCTCGACATCGCTCGAGTGGCGCTCTTCGGGTTGTTGGTCGCGGCGGGCGGCCTAATCACGATCAAAGTCACCCTCTATGCCCCGGTATTTGCCGGTCTCGCCTGGTATCGCTGGAACGAAGACGAACGTTCGATCGCCAGCGCGATGCGGTTGGCTGCGGCAGCTGTGCTCGCATGCCTTTTCTTCTCGGCTCTTTACGTGCTGCACAGTCAGGGCGTCTCGTCCGTCGCGCAGGCGAGTATCACCGGAACGGGGGGGGCATCGCGAAAAATTCTCGCTGACTCGGCGCAAGAAATGTTTTCGCTTGGTCCCCAGCCCTACTGGCAGTTCATTCCTTCCGCAGTGGCTAAAGCTGTCGCCTTAACGGTGTTCATCGTATTGGTCCCAATTGCGCTGATTGACTCCGGCCGAAAAGCAGCGGAAAAAATTGCGCTCATCGGGATGCTGATGCCGCTGAGTACGCTCATCTTTTATCACAACACCGCGCCATATTATTACGCATTCATGCTGCCGCCGGTCGCAACGGCTTGCTGCATTTCCGCCACCGCGCTGCGTAGCCGCTTCGACATGCGTCTGTTGTCGATCGTCTTTGCGATAAACGCCCTGATGGTCTGGGCGACCGACGGACCAAGCCGGATCGACAATCAACGCCGCATCATCGATGCCGCGCACGAGATCTTCCCCGAGCCGGTCGGCTACTTCGACTTTTGCTATCTCCTGAGCGATTTTCCGAAGATGAACGGCTTTATGACCTTGTGGGGCGTGGACAGCTATCTCGCCACGGGAAAGCTGGTGTACCGCGACGCCTTGATGACGCGGTCGGTACCGCTTTTGGTCGAAGACGATCCGATGTACTCGTATTTGATGCGAGAGGGGCTGAACTTTCACCAGTTTGCGCCCGAGGACGCCAGGACACTTCGCGCCACCTACATTCATTTCTGGGGCCCGTTCTGGGTCGCAGGGCAGGAATTGCGCGCGGGCGCCGCGGCCCGAAGCGCGGAAATGCTGGTCCCCGGCCTTTACACTGCACGGGGCGGCCCGATTTCGGTCGATGGTCGACGCATAGAGGATGGGGCCGTGGTGATGCTCGGCCGCGGCATTCACCGCCTCGCGGCGCTTTCGGGCGATGCAAAGCTCGTCTGGGGGAACCGGCTGGTACGGCCGCGGGATAAGGAACCAGGCGAAATGTGGACCTTCTTTTGAGCGCAACGTTTGGGCGGCTAGGCGGCCGTGCGCGCATCCGCCCGACTTGCGCCATTTGCCGCCGAGGCGCGATTTGTGGATGGATTGCCGATCATGTCCGTTGCTGAAATTCTCCAGACAAGACGCTTGCGCGCACTCGACCGCGAACCGCGGGCGGACGCATTCTCCAACATCTTTTTCTCAGGCACGACTTACAGTTTGTGGCGCGCCGCTAAGGAGCCGACATCGCAGTACAGCCGCGGGCTGGTCCTCGATGCGGGCTCGGGACGAGGAGCCTGGAAATCGATCATCGAGCAGAACGCGACACGTGAATCTGTCGATATCGCTCCCAAGGCCGGCGAGCGGGTCACCTGGATCGCCGATCTTACGGATATGCCACAGGTCCCGACGGACCGGTACGACGCGGCCGTTTGCCACCAGGTGCTGGAACACGTGCCCGATCCGGCGGCGGCCGCGCGTGAGCTGCAACGCGTGTTGAAACCGGGTGGAACCCTGGTCATCAGCGTGCCCCACCTGAGCCGCCAGCACGAACTGCCGCACGATTACTTTCGTTTCACGCCACAGGGCCTCAGGCGTTTGCTCGAAGATGCCGGCTTTGAAGTGCGATCTGTCGCCGGCTACGGCGGCGTGCTCTGCTTCCTCCACCATCAATTCGCCACGGCCTTCATCGGTCTTGCGAGCATCGCGCGGCCTCTCCATTATCTGGCGACACTGGTGAATGCTCCGCTTTCGGTTTTCGCCATGAAGATTGATGAACTCTTCGATCGCAAGAAGTTGCTCGCAGTCGGGGTGGTCGCGGTCGCGGTAAGCCCGGCGTCAAGAAATGTTTGACTCCCTTTTTGCGAAACGTCCGGAGGTCGCGGAGTTCCTGCGGCAAAACGGTCGCTCCATAGGCGCGGCCATTTCCGTGCTGGGATTGGCCGGCTTCGCATACACGTTCAGCCGCAATCTCAGTCCGAGCGAGGCTGGTGAAATGCTGCGTCTGCACTGGATGGTCCTGTTGCTAGCGCTCGGACTTTACCTGATCACGTATGTCCTGATGAGCACCGCCTGGTTCGTCCTAGCGAGGGGTTGCGGGGCTCGGATCGGCTATCGCCTTCTGGCATGGGCCTACCTTGTTTCGCAAATCGGGAAGTATCTTCCCGGCAACGTCGGGCACCTGCTCGGCAGAGCTTATCTGGCGCGCAATCGAGGGGTACCCGTCGATGTGAGCGGAATTGCCATGAGCTTGGAGCTGACCGGGGTACTTGCCGCAGGAGCCCTGTTCGCCACGATGGCGGGAATCCTGGGGCCGACTAGTGGCGACTTCTCGGCCGTACCCATCGCCGCAGCAGTGCTGGCGCTGGTTCTGCTCGCAGCGGTCCTGTTCGTGTCGCGCAGGCGCCTTGGGGGGCGCCCATCACTCACGCGACCATTTGCAGTGGCCCTTGCGTGCTATCTACCTGTGTTCGCGTTGCTTGCTGCGGCGAACACGATTCTACTCGGAGCGGCGTCCGGGCCGCTCATTCTGCAGGTCGCGGCAGCGGTGGTGCTCAGCTGGCTGGTCGGATTCATGGTCCCGGGCGCGCCGGCCGGGCTCGGGTTGCGGGAAATGAGCTTCTACGCGCTTCTCGCCGGGTCATTTCCGGGGCCCACGGTACTGTTCGCCGCGGCGGGCATGCGACTGGTTACGCTAACCGGCGACGGGATCGCCTGGTTTGTCGGCCTCGCGCTCGGTCACTTTGCCAGAGACGTGATTCCCTCGCCGGTTCCGGGCTGAAGGGCCTGCATTGCGGCAGCGATGTATTCGTCGATCAGGCGGTCCCACCGGTATTTGCCAATCACATCCGACACATACCGGACCGCCCGTGGGTCAACCGCCAACAGCCTTTCCAGCGCCAGTTCCAGCGCTGGAACGTCCGCTGGATCCTCCACGAAAACGACCGCGTCGCGGATCTGCGGCCACTCCGGGAGTTGCTCGATGTTGGTATCGCGGCTGGCGAGAACGGGAACTCCACGAGCGAGGGCTTCGAGCAACGCAACCGGCAGCCCCTCGACATCCCCGTCGGCGGCTCGCGCCGGGAAGGCAAATCGCCCTGCTTCGGACAGGAACCGGTCCTTCGCCTCGCCGCTCAGAAAACCTGGAAAGACAATGTCGGCTCGCTTGACCATGCCTTCCAAGAGGGACCGGTCCTCCCCGTCGCCCGCAATGCCGATCCGCGGCCGCACGCCGCGCGATGCCAAGCCTTCGCAAGCCTGGATCAGGTAATGGAGCCCCTTCTTGCGTGATAGACGCGCAATAGTCGCGATATCAAACCGGCCGTTGCCGGGCTCCTCGCTCACCGGAACCGCGGCGATGCCCATTGGCAGGACTGTGCAGCGATTGGCGAATTCGTCGCGCTCGGGCCCCGCGAACAGCCCGAGGGCAAGGTCGCGCTGCGCGGCGTTGACGCAAAAGAAGTGCGCGGCCCCGCGCAGGACAGACGTCGCCAGGCTACGCCCCATCCGTCCGGCCTTGAAGAACACCGACAAATCGGAGGAATGGTTCTGCAAAATGTAAGGCACGCCCAACGCGCGCCCGAGCATCCAAGCCACAAGGCCCTGCGGCATCACCCAGTGAGCGTAGATCACGTCGGGCCGCAACCGGCGCACGAGCCGCCTTGTGGCGCGGTACTCGGCCATCAGGAAAGGGAGTACCTGGAGCCATAGGACAGGGTGGCGGCGGAGGTTGGGCAAGATCGCTGGATAGGCCAGTTTTTGCCACCGCTCCGGGATAAAATAGCGAAATCGTTCGATACGGATCCCGTCGACTACCTCGCTCAGCGGAGCGCCCAGGTCGTGCGGCGCGAGAACGCAGATGGTGTCCGCCGGCCGGGCCGAGCGCCAGGCGCTAGCTTGTTCGATGACGAATCCGGCCTGCATGTCTCCTGCGAAGCGCGGCAAGGTCGAGGTCAGGAACAGGACGTTCATGCGTGCAAGCTCCGCCGTCGAGGTCGGCGAACCCCGAGCCACCACGTCTTCGTGGCAGGATTATCCTTTAGAGAAAATCAAGCTTTGCAAATTATTCACCAAGCCGAACCGGGAGGCGTCGCCGCATTTGCAGCCGGCCCCCGATGGTGCCGATCGAAGAGGACGGGAATGAGCGCTTTCGGACGCAAGAACGGTGTCGGCGGAATGGCCGCGGGGGCACGTCCGAGCTTCGGCGTCGCGCGTCCGATGAAGGGTGGCATCGCCAAGCCGGAGCCTGCCGTTCCCGGCGGCGACCAGTTTCCGCCCCTGCCCGGCGGCGGCAGCGGCAGTGGCGGCGGAATGGCCGATGATTTCGGCGGCGGCTCTTCCAACAAGGGCGACGCGATGAGCCGCCTCGCCGACCGCGCCAACACCGTGCACGAGCAAGTCGAGGTCGGCGGGTTCGAAGCCAGTGTCCACAAGATCAAGGAGCAGGTGCTCCCGCGCCTGCTCGAGCGCGTCGATCCCGAAGCCGCCTCCACGCTGACGAAGGAAGAGCTCTCCGAAGAGTTCCGCCCGATCATCATGGAAGTGCTGGCCGAACTCAAGGTCACCCTCAACCGGCGCGAACAGTTCGCGCTGGAGAAAGTGCTGATCGACGAGCTGCTCGGCTTCGGCCCGCTGGAAGAGCTGCTCAACGACCCCGACGTGTCCGACATCATGGTCAACGGGCCGGACCAGACCTACATCGAAAAGAAGGGCAAGCTGCAGCTTGCCTCGATCCGCTTTCGCGACGAGCAGCACCTGTTCCAGATCGCCCAGCGCATCGTCAACCAGGTCGGTCGCCGGGTCGACCAGACCACGCCGCTGGCCGACGCCCGCCTCAAGGACGGCAGCCGCGTCAACGTGATCGTCCCGCCGCTGAGCTTGCGCGGCACCGCGATCTCGATTCGTAAGTTTTCCGAGAAGCCGATCACGCTCGACATGCTGCGCGAGTTCGGCTCGATGTCCGACAAGATGTGCACGGCGCTGAAGATCGCCGGCGCCTGCCGCATGAACGTGGTCATCTCCGGCGGTACGGGTTCGGGCAAGACGACGATGCTCAACGCACTGTCGAAGATGATCGACCCCGGCGAGCGCGTGCTGACCATTGAGGACGCGGCCGAGCTTCGCCTGCAGCAGCCGCACTGGCTGCCCCTCGAAACCCGCCCCCCCAACCTCGAAGGCCAGGGCGCGATCACCATCGGCGACCTGGTCAAGAACGCCCTGCGCATGCGCCCGGACCGGATCATCCTGGGCGAAATCCGCGGCGCGGAGTGCTTCGACCTCCTCGCCGCGATGAACACCGGCCACGACGGCTCCATGTGTACCCTCCACGCCAACAGCCCGCGCGAGTGCCTCGGCCGTATGGAGAACATGATCCTGATGGGCGACATCAAGATCCCCAAGGAAGCCATCAGCCGGCAGATCGCCGAATCGGTCGACCTGGTGGTGCAGGTGAAGCGCCTGCGCGACGGTTCGCGCCGCACGACCAACATCACCGAGGTCATCGGCATGGAAGGCGACGTGATCGTCACCCAGGAGTTGTTCGCGTTCGAATACCTCGACGAGAGCGACGACGGGAAGATTCTCGGCGAGTTCCGGCCTTCGGGCCTGCGCCCGTACACGCTGGAGAAAGCCCGCCAGTTCGGCTTCGACCAGGCTTATCTAGAGGCGTGTCTCTAGCCCTTCATCCAGCCGCTGGCGGCCATCGACAGCAGCACCAGCCCCGCGAAGGCGGTCAGCGCCGACAGATCGCGCCACGGCACCCAGCCGACGGCGTTTATGTCGACCCTCCGGCGTCGGCGGAGGTCGCCCAGCATCGCGATCAGCGACAGCGTCAGCAGCGCTCCGCCCCATAACGCGGCGATCGTGGCATCGCTGGCGAAGCGGATGAAATCGGATAGCCAGGTCATCGCCGGCCATATGGGCAGAGCCTGGCGCAGCGACAATCCTCACTTTCGCGCTGCCGGCCGCTTGATCGGACGCGGCAACCCCTTATGCCGCGAACTGGTGGATGGGGATCTTCCGCAGCACAGGCCGCTTATGGCGCTGGCGATCCGGCTCGGCGCGATCGCTGCGCTGGCGACGATGTCCGCGGTGATCAAGCTCGCCTCCCAGCACCACATCCACCTGCTGGAGATCATGTTCTGGCGCCAGCTAATCAGCCTGCCGCTGATCCTCGCCTGGCTCGCCGCGACGCGCAACCTCGGCATGCTGAAGACCCGGCGACCGACGACGCACTTCCTGCGCGCGGTCTACGGCACCATCGGGATGGTCTGCAATTTCGGTGCGGTGATCCTCTTGCCGCTCGCCGAAGCGACGACGATGGCCTTCACCGCGCCGATCTGGGCGGTCATCCTGGCAATGCTGCTGCTCAAGGACAAGATCGGCCCGTGGCGCTGGTCCGCCGTGGCGCTCGGCTTCGCCGGCGTTCTCGTGATCGCCCAGCCGGGCAGCGGGGACATCCCGCTATTCGGCGCGGCGGTGGCGCTCGGCGGTGCGTTCATGGTCGCGCTGATCTCCATCCAGATCGCCGACCTCAACCGCACCGACAAGCCGGTGACCATCGTGTTCTACTTCGCCCTGTTCAGCGTGCCGATCGCGGCCGTCGCGCTGCCGTGGGTGATGACCGCCCACGATGCGACCGGCTGGCTGCTCCTGCTGCTGATCGGCGTCACCGGCGTGATCGGCCAGTTACTGCTCACGGCCGCGTTGCGCTTCGGCCCCGTCGCCAGCGTGATCGTGATGGACTATTCCTCGCTGTTCTGGGCGACGATCTACGGCTGGACGCTGTTCGACGCCCTGCCGCCCGCCAGCACCTGGCTCGGCGCGCCGCTGATCATCGCCGCGGGCCTCGTCATAGCGTGGCGGGAGCACCGCCTGTCGCGCCCCACTCTCAGAGACGTGAGCCGCGCCGAAGGAACCTAGTCGGCGCCGCGCGGTTTTTCCTGTCACCACTCGTCCTGACAGACGACAGAAAGGACAGGACCATGCTTCGCAAGACCATCATCGCCCTCGCCGCCGGCGCCTTCGTGCTCAGCGTCACCGCCTGCAACACCGTCCGCGGCGCCGGCAAGGACGTCGAATCGGTCGCCAACGCCGGTTCGGACGCGATCCACTAAGACTGCGACGCCTGAGTTGAACGCCCGCGGGAGCGATCCCGCGGGCGTTCGCTTATGCCGGGCCGTCGAGCCGCAGCTCGAGCCGCCGCATCGCATCGTAATCGTGGACGAAGCTGCCCCGGGCCTTCTCCTTCGTCGCCTGCAGCGCCGCGCGGGCCACCAGCCGCGCGTCGATCCCCCTCAGCCGGCGGCGCGAGCCCTGCAGAAACAGGTTCGCCAGTGGGCTCAGCCAGATCGCCAGGCGCTCTCCCAGTCGCCGATCGCCGCGCCGCGGGCCGCGCAGCAGGCCCGGCCGCAGGATGTCGAGCCGGCGGAACTTGAGCCTGGTTACCGCCGCCTCGACCTCGCCCTTGACGCGCAGGTAGAAGGCCTTGCCG
>Ga0207657_10007347_pt1 | contig 11302 bp, 15 predicted proteins | sample KBSC33metaG_FD_184316 | JGI IMG/M metagenome (GOLD analysis project Ga0207657, IMG submission 184316) | Corn rhizosphere microbial communities from Kellogg Biological Station, Michigan, USA - KBS C3-3 metaG (SPAdes) (version 2) | ecosystem: Host-associated > Plants > Roots > Rhizosphere > Soil ... | reverse complement strand
AACTCAGCATGGTGCCCCGGCAGGGTCAAACCTGCCGGGGTTACCCATTTCTGGGGCCCGAAAATGAGGCCCGGCAAGGCTCCGCGAGGAGCCTTTTTTGTTGGCTGAGGCCTTCGCGATCTCTCGTCATTGCGATGCTCCGAATGAGCCGCGGCAATCCAGAAAAAAGGAATCACACGAAGGCACGAACAAGAATTGAAGCAGCGAAGATGACGCCGTGCTCCTTCGCGCCTTCTTTCTCTCCTTCGCGCCTTCGCGTGAAAAATCCTTGTGGATTGCTTCGCTGCGCGCGCAGTGACGATCAAAGAACGCGCGGATCCGCCCCTTCCAACGTCAGCCGCCTGGACCGATCCGGGAGCGGATATTTGTTGCCGTTCGCGCAGTTGAACAGCAGCACGCGCTCGTCGTTGCCGACCATTCCCTCCGCCCGCGCCTTGCGCCACGCCGCGAGCACCGCCCCGCCTTCCGGGCAGAACAGGAAACCATCGTCCCGCGCCGCGTCCTCCACGGCCTTGAGGATCGCTTCTTCGGACACCGCGATCGCCGCGCCGCCGCTCTTGCGCACCGCCCGCAGGATGAGGAAGTCGCCGACCGCCTTGGGCACGCGGATCCCGGTCGCGACCGTCGCCGCATTCTCCCAGCGCTCGGCGAACTCGTCGCCGCGCTCGAAGGCCCGGACCATCGGCGCGCAGCCCTCGGCCTGGATGGCATACATGCGCGGCCGCTTCGATCCGATGAGCCCGACCGCCTCCAGCTCGTCGAACCCCTTCCACATGCCGATGAGGCCGGTGCCTCCGCCGGTCGGGTAGAAGATCGCGTCGGGAAGCTCCCAGCCGAGCTGCTCGGCAAGCTCGAACCCCATGACCTTCTTGCCCTCGAGGCGGTACGGCTCCTTGAGCGTCGAGCAATCGAACCACAGCCCGTCCGACGCGCCCTTCCCGACCAGCGCCCCGCACTCGTCGATCTGCCCGTCGGCGACATAAACCCGCGCCCCGTAAGCGGCCGTCTCCGTCACGTTGATCTCGGGCGTCTCGGCGGGGCAGATGACGATCGTCTCGATCCCGGCCCGAGCGCCATAGGCCGCGAGCGCCGCGCCGGCATTGCCGTTGGTCGGCATGGCGATCCGCTCGATGCCGAACTGTTTCGCCATGGTCACCGCCATCGCCAGCCCGCGCGCCTTGAACGATCCGGTCGGAAGCCGCCCTTCGTCCTTGACCAGCAGGTTCGGCCCGCCGGTCTTGGGCAGCGGCACGATCGGAGTCTCGGGCTCGCCCAGGCTGACCGGATCGCCGTCGTTCGGAAGCAGCTCGCGCCACTTCCACATCCCCGGCTCGCGCTCCGCCAGGCTCTCGCGAGTCATTGTCCGCTTCGCAGCCTCGAGGTCGTAGCGGACTAGCAGGGGCTTGCCCGCCTTGCTGAGATTGTGCGGCCGGCCGGCTTCGTAGCGCTCGCCGGTCAGCGAGCATTCGAGATGAGTGACGTTCATGGATCAACAATCGCTGTGGTGGGGGGAATGGTGGCGTTCGACCTGGAGCGTGCAATGCTCGATATGGAAGCGGTCGTGAAGAAGGGCGCGCGCGCTTTCCAGTAGCGCGTCGGGATAATCGGCCTGCGCGGTCACGATGTGTGCGGTGAGCGCGGTTTCGGTCGTGCTCAATGGCCAGATGTGGAGGTCGTGGACGGCATCCACGCCCGCGAGCTCGGCGAGCGCCAGCTCAACCTGGTCGGCATCGATCCCGCTCGGCACGCCGGCGAGCGACATCCAGACCGACTCCTTGAGCAGCCCGGTGCTGCTCCATAGGATGACGACTGCCACGGCGAGGCTCATCGCCGGATCGACCCACTGCTGACCAGTCTCGACGATCACGAAACCGGCCACGACCACTGCCGCGGACACTGCCGCGTCGGCCGCCATGTGCAGATAGGCTCCGCGGATGTTGATGTCGCGGCGCTGCCCGCGCGAGAAGAGCAGAGCCGTCAGTCCGTTGATGACGATGCCCGCCGCAGCGACCGCCATGACAGTGCCACCCTCGGTCGGCGCGGGATGGATCAGCCGCCGAACCGCCTCCGCGCCGATCGCGCCCACGGCGACCAGCAGGAGCAGCGAGTTAGCCAAAGCGGCGAGGATCGGCGCCTTCTTCAGCCCATAGGTGAAGCGCGGCGAGGCCGCCCGCCGGGCCATGATCGCCGCCGCCCAGGCGACGACCAGCCCAAGCACGTCCGAAAGATTGTGCCCCGCGTCGGCGAGCAGCGCCATAGAGTTGGCGAGAAAGCCGAACACGACCTCCGCAGCGACGAAGCCGACGTTGAGCGCGATCCCGATCGCGAACGCCCGGCCGAAATCGTCGGGGGCGTGCGCGTGGTCATGGCCATGCGAAAAAGCGTGATCGTGGGCCACGGCTGCTACCGAATCGCGACCCGAAAGTTGCCAAAGTTGGCAGTGCCACGTGCGCACAGGCGCGCGTACGCGAGGGCGGCCGCTCCAGCGGTCGAAGAGGAATGGTTCGAAGCTCGGTCGGACATGCGCGAAGCATAGGCACAAACGCGCGCCTGTAGGACAGTAGATTCTCCGGCGGCCGGCCCCAACGCTGCTCGTCGAACCTCAAGACCCTTTCGTCTAGTGCTCGGCTTGCGATAATATAACATGGCCTCTAAGCCGCGGCCGAACTGAGACGAAGGTTCGAGTCCCTGTGAAATTCGAGATGATCCCGCTCGCGGCGGCCGCCGCCGCCGTTCCCTTGTCGCCCGCCGCCGCGCAGGCGGCTGCTCCGGTCGACGCGACCGGCAAGATTGCCGTGAGCGACAGCACCGACTCGGTCGGCGGCGCCGCCGAAGCGCCACCGGTCCCCGGCGATGCTGCGCAGGCGCACCCCGATACCGACCAGGAGATCGTGATCACCGGCGTCAAGCGCCCGGCCGGAGACATCCTGGGCGGCGTGTCCGTCGTCGACCAGGAGGTCCTCCAGCACGATGCGCGGCCGAGCCTCGGCGAGACGTTGGCCTCGCAGCCCGGAGTCACCGCCTCCAGCTTCGGGCCGACCGCCTCGCGGCCGATCCTTCGCGGCCTCTCCGGCGAGCGGGTCCGGATCCTCGCCGACGGCATTGGAACGCTCGACCTTTCCTCGTCGGATCCCGACCACCAGGTCACGATCAACCCGCTGACCGCCGAGCGGATCGAAGTTCTCCGCGGTCCCTCTGCGCTCCTGTTCGGCTCCTCGGCGATCGGCGGGGTCGTCAACGTCATCGACACGCGAATCCCCCGCCATGTCCCGTCCGAAGCGGTCAGCGTCAATGCACTCGCCGAATTCGGAAGCGCCGCCGAAGAGCGCTCGGGCAACGTCTCGGTCGACGTTCCGCTCGGCGCGAATTTCGTCGCGCATGCCGACGGGGCCTACTCGAAATATGACGACCTCCATATCGGCGGCTTCGTCCTGTCGAAGCCGCTCCGCGAGCAAGCGCTTGCGAGCCCCGACCCGGACGTTCGCGCGCTGGCCGACCTCAGGGACACGCTTCCCAATACCGGCGGCACCATCGGCGACGTCGCCGGCGGCCTTGCCTATGTCGACGGCGACCTCAACGTCGGAGTCTCCGTCAGCCACCACACCTTCCGCTACGGAGTCCCGATCCGCTTCTCGCTCGACGCGCAAGAGGAAGCCGAACGCCCCACGCTCGACGGCCGCCAGACCCGCGCCGACCTGCGCGCCAACGTGCCGCTCGGCGGAGCTTTCCGCATCTTCGAGTTCCGCGGCGGCATTTCCAAATACCATCACGACGAGCTGACGCCCGACGGCGACGTCGACTCGAGCTTCTTCACCAAGGGCGGGGAGATGCGCGCCGACGTCGTGCAGAATGAGCGTGGCGGCTGGGGCGGGACGAGCGGGGTCCAGTATCTGAACATGAACGTCCATCTGAGCGGCGAGGAGAAATATCTTCCCGACAGCAGCAACCGGCAGCTCGGCCTGTTCACGCTCCAGTCGCTGGTCCTCGGACCCGTGCGCTTCGAAGCGGGCTTGCGAGTCGAGTCGACCCATCTCCATGCGGGCGAGGACCCGCAGATCGCCGCGAACGGCGGCGTGGTCGGCACCACGCCGATTTCGGCCAGCTTCACTCCGGTCTCGGCCTCGCTCGGCGCGAATTTCGACATCGCCAGCGGCTGGAGAGCGGGCCTGTCGATTTCGCACAGCGAGCGTTCCCCCGCGATCGACGAGTTGTTCGCGAACGGCCCGCACGGCGGCAGCGAAACCTTCGAGGTCGGCGATCCCACGCTGGCCCCGGAGAAGAGCAACGCGGTCGAGCTCAGCCTGCACCACACGACCGGCCCGGTGCACGTGCAGGGCAGCCTCTATTACAGCAAGTTCTCCAACTTCATCTTCCAGGCCCCGACCGGCGAGGTGCGCGACGGACTGCCGGTGTTCGAATACCGGCAGGGCAAGGCCGATTATTACGGGTTCGAGCTGCAAAGCGACGCGAAGTTCGGCAAGGCGCTGGGCATCGACTGGGGCGGCGAGGTCGTGACCGACGCCGTGCGGGCGACGATCAAGGGCTTCGGCCCAGCGCCCCTGATCCCGCCGCTTCGCGTGATCGGCGCAATCACCGGCTCGCGCGGGCAGATCGACGGCCGCCTCGAGGTCGAGCGCGACTTCGCGCACAACCGGACCGCGCCGATCGAGACGGAAACGCCCGGCTTCACTTTGGTCAACGCTTCGCTCGACTGGCATCCGTTCGCCGCCAATCCCGAGCTGACCTTGTCGCTCCAGGGCGAAAATCTGTTCGACGTCGACGCGCGGCGAAGCACGAGCATCCTCAAGGATTTCGCCCCGCTCGCCGGCCGCGACATCCGCCTCAGCGCGCGAATGAGCTTCTAGCCGGGCGGCTCAACGGTCGTTGTTCGCGGACGACCAGTGGATGTGGACGATTGTCCATGCTCCGCCGGCACGGCGCAGGACCATCGTCTCGGTCGTCAACAGGTCGACAGCTTTGCCCTTGTATTTGCCCGTCGTCCGGCCCTCGGTCGCGACCCAGGCCGCCGATCCGTGGGAGCCCGCGGAGCGCCGGTTGATGGCGAAGGTCGTGGAGCGCGAGAAGTCGGCGTCGGCCGGCAGGTGATGCGCCGAATATTCAGCTTTTGAATGCTCAACACCGCCCGATTCAAAGATCAGCGCGTCGTCCGCCATCAAGGCCGACGCGGCCTTCGTGTTGCCGATCCGGAGCGCAGCATGAAAGGCGTCCACCGTCGTCGCGGCTTCCCGCGCCGATTCAGGCAGCTCCGACAGCGGCGCCGGCTTCGGCGGGCGCTCGTGGGCCGAAAGCGGTGCAGCCGCCATCAGCAGCAGCGCGAACCGCGCCATTCCGGTCATTCGCATCGAATCCCCCTCAATCGAGCTTCAGCCGCACGAAACCCATCGCACCCGTGGGATTATGTCCGCCATAGAGCGGCGCCAGCCCCTCCGGAACGAAGTTGACCGCGAACAATCCTCCGGCGCCGAGCGAGAGATGCTCGGCAATCCGGAAGTCGCGGATCGCCCCGACCGATACCTTGCCGACGCGATAGGCCGGCCCGTCCTCGACCTCGGTCAACTCGCGGTTTTCGGTCATTTCGGTACGGCCGAACAGGGTCCAGGCGTTATGCTTGAGCGACGCTTCGGCGGCGAGGCCGTCGTCCTTGTGGCCGTGCGCGCTCTTGCGGCCCCAGGCAAGCGTTGCCGCCCCCTTCCAGCCGGGCGCGATTTCGTCGGCCCAAAGCGCGCTCGCCGACCAGCGCTTCTGATCGACCCCCGGCTCGAGCTGCTCGGGATCGACGAAATGGCCCCAGCTGCCCTGCAGCGAGAGCGTCCGCCCCGGGTTCCACGAGACGCGGATCGCGGTCGAATCGAGCGGCCCCGTTTCGATGTTCCACCGGTGCTGGTCCGGCTCGCGCGCATTGAAGCGGCTCGCCTCGATCTTGACCCGGTCGAGCACCGCCCCCGCGGTGACTACCCCGAACGTGATGTGCGTCGAATCGAGCCAGTGATGCGTGATCGGCGCTTCAGGCGAATCCATGATCGCCTCGCGATGCATGAAAGCGGGCGGCCCGAATGCCGGCTCGCCCGGCAGCCCGCCGTAGAGGAAGAGGCTGCTCTTCTCCCCGATGTTCTGGGACACCGACGCCGACAGCTCCATGAACAAATCGTGCGGGTGCTGGCGATCGATCAGCCGGTCCCGCCCGTTCGCCGTCTCGCCGCTCGCGAGCAGCAAAGGATAGCCGCGCGGCCCCATCAGCGGGTCGGGGCTGAGCATCGCCTTGAACTGCAAGGTCCCGTTGCCGATCGGGCGCCGCGCCATGCCCATCAGCATTCCGCTCGCGAACGCTTTGTCGTCGCCGCGCCGGCCCGATTGATGGTCGTAGACGAGGTTGAACGTGCCATGCGCCATGAGCATCCACTCGCCGCTCATCAGGTGCAGGCCCTCGTGCTCGGACGAATCCGGCTGCCAGGCAGTGCCCGAGCTTTCGCGCTGCATGGGGTAGGACCCGAGCGCGCCGGTCATCGTCATCTCATGCGCCGCATGCTCGCCCATCGGCATCGCCATCTGCCCATGGTTCATCCGAGAATGGTCCATCGGAGGCTGCGCGGGCTTCTCGTCCGCGGCCGGCTTCTGCTCCTCCGGCGTCGGCATCTGCATTCCGGGCATGTGCTGGTGCTGCGCAGCGGCAGGCGCGCAAGCAACGGCAAGCGCGAGCGCGCTTCCCCCACTAATCACTATCGATTTCACGATTCATCTCCGTGAGGAGGCGACGCGCGGAAACGCGCCGCCTCCCCCGATTCAGGCTGTCACTTACCGGCCGCTGTGGCCGGCGTGCTCGGCTTCATGGCCCTCATGCTTCCCGGCCATGTCCTTGCAGCAGTCCTTGCAGCAATCCATGTCCTTGTGGTCGGCGTCGTGGCCCATCTGCATCTGCTCGTGATGCCCAGCCATCGGCGCTGCGGGCGCTGGAGCGGGTTGGGCAGCCGCCACGGCCGCCGCTGCGATCAATATCATCATTTCTATTCTCCTGAGTTTCAATTCGATTGGGTCGAAGCTCAGGCGATCCGGGGAGGCGGCGTCTCTGTCTCGGGATGAAGCCCCTGGAGCTCGTGCACGGTAACAGCCGCAACCAAAGGCGAGGCATAAGCCATCCGCGGCTCCTGGACGCGATCCACCGCCGGCAGCGCCGATGCGCAGGCCATCGTGCATTCCGCAAACGCGGCCTTGGAGTGATGCTTCGTCCTCTGCTCCGGGCAATGCTGCATCGGCATCGACGCGCCATGGTGATGCTCGGCAGCCGCGGGCGCGGTCGTCATCCCGAGCGGCATCAGAAGCACGGCGACGAGCAGGAAGAGCCTGGTCAGCACCGCCGCTTCATAGTCGCTCACATCCACAGCATCCAGAGCGCCATCCCGATCATCATCAAATTCTCGGTCAGCGAGACGAAGCCGAGCGGCACGTTGCTGGACCCGCCGACGCACGCGCATTTGAGCTCGCGCTTGTCGATATAGACCGCCTTGAACACCGACACCGCGCCGATGGCGCCGATGAACAAGGCGACTGGGATCGAAACCCACTTCAGCGCGCCCGAGATCATCAGGACGCCCGCGAGCCCCTCCGCATAGGGATAGACGTAGCTGTACGGCACCCAGCGCCGGGCGAGCAGGTCGTAGTTGAGGAACATCGCGGAGAAGGTCTCGACGTTCTGGAGCTTGAGCAGCGCGAGGACGACCATCGAGAAGGCGATGAACCATTGCAGAGCGAGGGTCGTGACGATCTGCCCGGTGACCGCATAGCTGCCCGCAAACGCGGACAGCGCGGTCAGGGCGAAAAGCACGACGACCGGACGGTAGCTCGTCGCCTTGGGATCCTGAACGCGCTTGCCGAGAAAGCGGCGGAGGTCGTCGTAACCGCCGATGCGCTCGCCGCCGATGAACGTCTGCGGAGTGGTCGGCACGCCGTGCTTCGCCTTGAACGCGTCGGTCTCCTCGCGGGTCGTCAGATGATGGTCCTCGACGTCGTAGCCCGATCGCCGCAACAGATCCTTCGACTTGAGGCCCCACGGGCAAACGTGCTCGGGCATGACCATTCGGTAGAGAACCGCCTTGCGCGCTGCCTTGGGATGATTGGAGAGGTCCGACACTGTCTTGCTCCTGAAAAGAGAAACGGTCGGAGCCTATATGGGGTCCGTACTATGGTACGGATTCAAGAATGGGGAAAAGAAAGAGGCGGCTCGGGAAGGGGATCCGAACCGCCTCTTGGTGGGCCCCATCAAAGTGCTACTTTGATGGGTACCCTTGGCGCGCCTGGGGAGCGAAGCGCGCTTTGATGTTTTGAGCTTACAGGTCGATCCCCGCGGCGATCGCCTCCAGCTTGCGGACGCGCTCGCGAAGGTCGGCGATCTCGATCCGCCCGGTGGCCGGCGGAAGCCCGCGGTCTCCGGCGACCTGCGCCAGCTCCATCTTCTTGAGCTCGAGCCAGCCGCTCCAGGCGCGGAGGCCGGCGAGCGCCGCCCCGGCCAATCCGAAGATGATGCTCGCGCTCAGCACTGCAATCGTGATCGGGTCCATCACTTCTCCTCCTGGCGGAGCGCTTCGATCTCGCGCGCCAGCTCTTCATTCTGACTGTTGATGTGATGATCGATCGCCATCAGCCGGCGGTCGGTCTCGTCGAGCTCGGTGCGCATCGCGTGCACCGTGGGCTTGCGCTGCGACTTCAGCTCCATGCGGTCGAAGTCGCTCATCCGGGTTTCGCCCGTCACCGCGCGCCTCTTCTGGATCGCGAGGAAGATGCCGACGATCGCGTAGGCGATCAGCGCGGTCGTGAAGTCCACCGGAGTGAGCAGCGGAATCGCGACCCAGGCGATCCGGATGAAGGTGGGATCGATCCCCGTCATCGCTCCCAGCGTCGAGCAGACGCCGGCGATCTTCGCGTCCTTGCGATCGAGCGAATACGGGTAAATCTTGCGGGCCATCGTCACTTTCCCCTTCCTTCCGTTCAGTTCGCGCGCGCTTTGAGCGCCGCCTTCATGGCTTCCAGCTCGGCGTCGATCGTCTCGTCGGCGCGCAGCTGGTCGATTTCATCCTCGAGGCTGGTGATCCCCAGCGCCTCGCAGCGGCCTTCGGCGAAGTCGGCGCGGCGCTCGAGAAGCTCGAACTTGGCGAACGCGTCCTGCGTGCGGCTGCCGTGCATGATCTCGCGGGCCTTGGCCCTCGTGACCGCGCTCTCGAAGCGCGCCGCGATCGCATTCTGGCGGGCGCGCGCTTCACGAAGCTTGCCCTGGAGCTTGGCGATGTCGGCCTCGTAGCCGCGCAAGACCTGCTCCATCTGATCCATCTCGCCGCGCAGGCTGTCGGCCATCTCGCCGGCTTTCTGCTTTTCGACCAGCGCCGCCTTGGCGAGGTCGTCGCGGCCCTTGCTGAGCGCGAGCTCGGCCTTGCCGGTCCAGTCGGACCGAAGCTCGTCGAGCCGGCCCACCGCGCGCCGCATCTCCTTGATGTCGGCGATCGAGCGGGCCGCGGTCGCGCGGATGTCGACCAGGGTCTCTTCCATCTCCAGGATGATCATCCGGATCATCCGTGCCGGGTCTTCGGCCCGGTCGAGCAGGTCGGTCATGTTCGCCGCGAAGATATCGCGGGCGCGGCTGAACACGGGACCGCTGAGCCAGCCGGCGACGGGAGCGAAGCGCCCGCGGTCCGGTCCGCTTTGGGGCTCGGCCTCGACCTCGATCAGGCGAGGCGTGCGGACCGGAACCTTGGCTTCAAGGACTTCGAGTTCAGGCATTGACGTTGACCTCGCTCGGGTTGGCGATGGCCGAAGCCGGGCCAACGGCGGCGCCGACCGCGACCGTGCTCATGAAGAGCGCCGCTGCGATGGCGACCAGGGTGCGGGTGAATGGCGACTGCGACGACATTTGAACTCTCCTTTTCTCGCCCGCTGTTTTGCTTGCGGGCCGATGAACAAGACTATTCAAGGGTCGTGCCAATCCCGAAAAACTGCGAAAAACGTCGCACATGACCAGCGATTGGGAGATTTCGCCAACCAAGAGTTGGTGCATTTCGCCAAGGCTGAGGCTGGGAACATTCACCGCCGCCGGCGCGTCGAGTCCGCGAAGCTATTCAGCAGGAGCCAATGGCGATGATCGGGAAGTTGTTCGGTGCGTGGCTCGGCGAGAAGGTCGCCGGCAGGAATTCCGGCGCGAAGGGCGCAATCCTAGGGTATGGCGCCGCGGCGGTCGCCAAGCGCAGCGTTCCGACGCTCGCGGCGCTCGCGCTCGGCGGCTGGGCGTTCAAGAAGTGGCGCAAGAGTCGCCGCTCCGAGCCGTCCTATCCTTCGGACGCTTCGCCTTCCTGAGCCTCGCCTTCGGGCGGGTTCTCGAAATAGGGCTCGACCTGCCCCTTGAGCTTGATCGTCATCGGCTGGCCGTAGCGGTCGCGGCTGCGCCCCGCGGCGACTCGGATCCAGCCTTCCGAGATCGAATATTCGATGACGTTGGTCTTTTCCTGGCCGTTGAACTTGATTCCGACGCCGCGCCCTAGAAGCGCTTCGTCGTAAAAGTCGCTGCGCGGGTCGAGCGAAAGGCGATCGGGCGGGGTATCCGTGGGAGCATCGGCCATGCGCGCGCCTTAGCCAGCGCCCGCCCGAGACTCAATGCGCGGGGTGGACCTCGATGTGGCTGACCTTGCCGTCGTCGTGGGTGACCACGAAGACGGTGCCGTAATCCTGCTCCGTCAGGGTGACCGGCTCCCTTCCGCCCACTCGCGCGATCAAGTCGGGAACTGTGTTGCTGTGTCCGACGATGAGCACCGCGCCCGGAAGCGCAGCCACCTTCGCCGCCAGCGCTTCGGGCTTGCCCGGATCGTAGGGCATCACGGTGAGCCCCAGCCTCGCCGCGAGCGGTTGCGCGGTCTCCATCGCGCGCCGGGTCTGGGTCGCGAAGATCGCCTTGATCCCGCTCTTGGCGAGCATGTCGGCAAGCGCCTGCGCGTTTGCCACGCCCTCGGTCGAGAGTGGCGGATCGGCCCCGTCCGCTTTCTGCATGTGGCGCACGACGAACACCGTGTCCGCCGCAAGTACGGCTTGCGGAACGCCTGCTGCGAGCAGGAGCGCGAGGAGTGGGAGGAGCTTGGGCATGAGGCTCGTCTTGCACCTTCTTCCATCACCTCGCAGCATTTTTCGATGAGCGGCGTTTGAGGGACCGCACGACGCGGAATTCCACTGTGTAAAGCATCCTTGTCACGGACAGTTGCGACGCCGCGGAGTCGGGACTAAGCGGCCACGCGGGAGAGATATGAGCGCC
>Ga0207657_10007346_pt1 | contig 11302 bp, 12 predicted proteins | sample KBSC33metaG_FD_184316 | JGI IMG/M metagenome (GOLD analysis project Ga0207657, IMG submission 184316) | Corn rhizosphere microbial communities from Kellogg Biological Station, Michigan, USA - KBS C3-3 metaG (SPAdes) (version 2) | ecosystem: Host-associated > Plants > Roots > Rhizosphere > Soil ... | reverse complement strand
CTCGGCCTCGATGAACGGCGGGATCGCGCGATCGAACATGACTCCGAGGCCCGGGTCCTCGACGCGCCAGCCCATGATTCCCAGCGTGTCGGGCCAGAGCTTCTCGGCCGAGCCCTTCAGCGTGGCCAGCCCCCCTGCGCCGGCAGTGACCACGGCGGCCGCGGCGCCGTCGCCGAATAGCGCGGTGGCGACGATCGCGGCCGGGTCGTCGCTGTCGAGGCGGATCGAGATCGAGCAGGTTTCCACCGTGACGAACAGCCAGTTCGTGCCGGGATCCGAGGCGGCAAGTCGCGCGGTCAGCGCGAGCCCGCTGACTCCGCCGGCGCAGCCGAGGCCGAACACCGGAACGCGGCGAACGTCAGCTCGGAGGCCAAGCCGCGGCCCCACGCGCGCTTCGAGGCTTGGCGTGGCAATCCCGGTCGTGGACACGGTGACGACGCCGTCGATCTGTTCGGGAGAGAGGCCGGCATCGGCGATCGCCGTTCGCGCGGCGTTCTCGAACATCTGTTCGGACGCGGCGAGATAGACCGCATTGCGCTCGGCCCAGCCGTGCGGCTCCTCGTACCATTCGGGCGGAGCGACGACGTGGCGCCGCGCGATCGCGGCATTGTCGAACACGCTGGAAAGCCGGTCGAACAGCGCCTTCCGTCCGAACGCACGCCGGCCGATGTCTTTCGCGTGGCTCTGCTCGATCACGTACGGCGGGACCGCGGTGACCAGGGACAGAAGGCTGCACTCATTCATATTCGGACCGCTTTCCCTTAGGCCCCGTCAAACGACCGAAGTCGGATGCAGGGTACAATTCGAGCGGCCACGTGCGTCCGGAACGGACTGGCCCGTATTGGGGCGCACGGGCCAGTCCTCTCCAGCGTCAGCAGCTAGACCTCAGTGCTGCGGCCGGAAGCAGGCAATGTCGTACTGCGACACCGACGCCGTGTTCTTGTCGTTGATGCCGGGCTGCTCGCCCGCATAATGCGAGCCGGAAACGCTATCTTCCTGGAACGGCGATCCCGGACCGGGGTCGCGCCCCGACTGAGTCCCTGGGGCAATCCCGCCGTCCTCGCACTCGGCGTCGGGCTGACCGGTGTCGTGAGCGGGCGAAATGCTGTTGGTGGTGGGCGGGGTGGTGGTCGGCTTGGCGAGCACTGCGCCCGGCGCGAGCGAAATGGCTGTTGCCGCAATTAAAGCGATCGTGCGTTTCATGATCGAAGCTCCTTGGTCGGGCCCGCCCGCATTCGATTACTCGCTGTGTCAGCAAGGGCTTAGTGTGCCGGCGCCCGGGAAGGGTTCAATTGCGGTGGCAGCTACAGGACGAGGCTCGCTCCGAAGACCAGAGCCGCCCCGCTGTGGGCGCGCTGCTCTTCGTAATGCCGGACCCCGCGCGCGCCAGTGAAGGCCGCATGGAGTGCCAGGCGCCCGACCTGTCGGTCGAGGCCGACGCGCCAATCGACCTGGCTCCGGGTCTCTCCGGGGTTGGTGGAGTGGAGTGGGATGAGAACGCCGGCGTGCGAGTTGAGGCTGAGCTTGCGGCCGAGTGCAAGGCCGTGGTTCAGCTCGCCGTACAAGGTCCACGCTTCGGCTTCGAAATAGTGCGGCGACAGGTGGACTCGCGCGGTCAGCGACTTGCGTGTCAGCCCGGCATAGACCTCGGTGTAGGAGCTGCCGTGGATGGTGGTCGAATAGCGCGAATATTCGGACTGGACGACGCCGACGTCGGCACTGAGGCCGGCGCCGAGCTGCCTCGCGAAGCCGGCATTCAGCTGCAGCGATAGCGGCTCGATCCCATGCGACGAGGCGACCAACGTGCCCGAGGCAGCGGCATAGGCGCCGGAAGGGTCGTCGTAGGAGAGGTCGAGGATCCCGACGGGATCGCCATCGCTCACCGAAACGCCGCGGAAGCGCGCGTCGCTGAAGACGGAAAGGACCGCTCCCATCTCCGCCTGCGCGGCTGAGCTGGCGCAGAGCGCGATCGGAAGTGCCAGCAATCGAAGGCGGGCTGACGGTCTAGCGCGCGCCGCTCGATCGTGCGCGATGCAAGGCCCCGCACGAGCAATCACAATTGGTCGCAACGCGAAGCAGTGTCGCGCAGGCGTCGATCGGCCCCGCGCGGTCGGCGACCAGCGTCACCGCGCCGTCGCGCTGGCGCTGATCGACCAAAGCGACAAGGCCGCTGACGTGCGCCGCCGCAAAGGAGCTGCCATTGACCAGGAACCATCGTCCACCCGGCTCTGTCGTCGGAACGTCGCGTCCGGGGGCTATGTAAACGCGCGTGGCCCCCGCGGCTACGGGCACGTCCGAGACCGCGATTGCACCGGGGACGGTGGCCGGAAAGCCGCCGTTCGGGCGCCGCGCATCGAACGCCGCCACCACCGTTGCGCCGCGCGAAACGGCGACGTTCAGAAGCTCACGTAGCAGCCGGTCCTCGGGCCCGCTGAGGCTCAGGTTGATGACGTCCGATTTCTGGGAAATCGCGAAATAAAGAGCCTTCGCCAGGCTGAAGCTGTCGCAGGACGTCGAAGCGAGCCCCGCGCCATTCTGCCAGCAGGCGCGAAGCGCGAGGATTCGGGCTTGCGGCGCGACGCCCGCGATGCCGATGCCATTGCCGGCCTTCGCCGCGATGATTCCCGCGACGCTGGTTCCGTGCGCCTCGGCCCGGTCGGGGCGGCCGGCGACGAAATTGAGGCGGATATCGACCTGGCCCTTCAGGTCCGGGTGGCGGTCGTCAACGCCGCTGTCGACCACCGCGACCTTGACGCCTCGGCCGGTCGCGATCCGGTGCAGGTCGGTGAGATGCCATTCGCGGGCCGCCGGCTCGGCGAGGAGCAGCGGATCGCTCGCCGTCGGGGGCGCCGCCTGACCGGTGAAGGTCCCGACCGGCTGCGACCAGGCGACGTCGGCGTCGTGCGAAACCTGGTCGATCGCCTGCGCGGTCGTGCGCCCGTCGGGCACCGCCATCACGAAACAGTCGTAGCCGATCATCGGCATCGGCCAGGCGTCGACCAGGGCAAGCTGGTAACGGCCCGCGATGCGCCGGGCGAGCCGCTCGCGCGCGCTCCGCGCGGGCTCGTCGCCGTAGCCGCCGCCGTAAGCACCGTTGGGGCGATAGTGGTCGGGCGGATGGCGGACCATCACCAGGATCTGGCGGTTGGCCTGATCGACCCACGACGGTTGTGGCGCGGACGGCGCGGCCGAAGGCACGAGCGCCGCGAGGAACAATGCCGCCAGCACCCACAATCGGGTCACGGCCTCGCCTCGTCGATCGGCTGCGCCATCTGGACGTCGTCGTCGGCCTGGAGGCTGGCGAGCGCGGCGGCGCGCCGCTCGGGCGATACGCGCAGCAGATACGCGTCGGCCGTGGTCGGGCCGCCGACCAGCGAAGCGCCGCTCGCGTGCAATGCGTCGAGAATGTCCTTTTGGGTCGCGTCGGCGCGGAAGATGACGATGACGTTCCCCGCGGCGGGCTGAACGCTGCTGCCGAGGGTCTGATAGTCGGGCCGCGACAGCGTCAGGAAGACGCCGCCCGCGATGACGACGAAGGCGAGCTGGGCCGCCGCGAGTGTCGCTACGGCGGGCTGCCTGAGAATTCGCCACGCGCCGCTGAACGCCGGCATGCGGCTCGTGCCGCGGTCATCCTGGGCGATGCGGCCGCGCAGGCGGCTCCAGCCGCTCTCGACCTGCGGGTCGAGCGACTGCAATTCGTCGACCATCCTGTGGTCGAAGCGCAGCTCGCGCTGGCACGCGACGCAGCTTGCGAGATGCTTCTCGACCAGCGCGCGGTCGGTCTCGTCGAGCTGGCCGGTGGAATACCACGGGAGCAGCTCTTCGGCCTGCGCGTGCGCGTCGTCGTCGGGGCGGATCGGGACGGCCATCTTCAGAGCCAATCGTCCAGGCCGCCGCCGAGCGCGTCCTTGAGGCGCCGGCGGGCGTGGAACATGCGCGTCTTCACGGTGTCCACGGGGCAGCCCATGATCTCCGCGATCTCGCGATAGCCGAGGCCATGGAAATAAGTCAGGTCGACGACTGCGCGATGGTCGGGCGACAGGCCTTCCATCGCGCCGAGCAGCGCGTCGTGCAGGTGTTGGTGATGAAGCCCGTCATCGGGGGCCGGCTCGTCGCTGACGCGCGTATCGACCACGGGTTCCGCCACCGGCTCGGGCCAGCGGGCGCGCGCCTTTAGCGCCTTGCGATAGGCGATCGCGAAGATCCACGTCGAAGGCTTGCTCGCCCCGCGGAAGCTTCCCGCCGTTTGCCATACCGCCATCATCGTATCGTCCAGTACCTCTTCCACAATTTGCGGACGCGACACGAGGTTATTGAGGAACCGGGCCAGGCGCGGCTGGTAGATCCGATACAGCTCCTCGAACGCGTGCACGTCCCTTGCACTCACGCGATCGAGCAGCCCGCTTTCCTCGGGCCTGCTCGGCCGCGCAGCGTTGGTCCGGGGGCGGCTAGCCGTCCCTGCTGACTTCACTTGCGGACCCTCCCGCCGGTCGATCTGTGCCTCCATTCGCGCGAAAGGTTCATTGTATCGCACCTTCAAGTCGGGAAGACATGGGCTAATGAGAAAGGTGGTGGACGTGCGCCGTTACGCAAGTGGAACAGTCACGATGACGCTACGCTTAATGCAATCCGCCCTGCTGCTGGTGGTCGCGGCGTGCAGCGCCTCGCCGTCGCAATCGGCGCAATCGAGCGGCGAGCGGCCGTTCACGGTCACCGAGGTCGCGCGCTTCGACTCGCCGTGGGCGCTGGACTTCCTGCCCGGCTCGGGCGTGCCCAAGACCAATGTGGCGCTGGTCACGGAGAAGGCCGGCAAGCTGTGGCTGATCGATGTCGGCACCGGAAAGAAGACCGAAGTCGCGGGCGTCCCGCCGGTGCACGTCGAAGGGCAGGGCGGCCTCGCCGAGGTCGTCGCGCACCCCGACTTCGCCGGCAACCAGCGCATCTATCTGAGCTTTCCGGAGGCGGGCCCGAACGGAACCAGCGGCGCGACCATCGGCTACGGCCGGTTGATCCTCGGCCAGGGCCAACCGCGGCTCGAAGAGTATAAGACGATCTGGCGCCAGCAGCCCAAGGTGAAGGGCGGCGCGCATTATTCCGAGCGCATCGCTTTCGCGCCCGATGGCACGATGTTCATCACCAGCGGCGAGCGGTTCCAGTTTGCGCCCGCGCAAGACCCAAAGGTTGATCTCGGCAAAGTCATTCACATGACCGATGAAGGCCAGCGGATCGGCGGCGATTACTACACGCTCGGCCATCGCAACTTACTGGGCCTTGCCTTCGCGCCCGACGGACGGCTGTGGGAAGATGAGATGGGGCCGATGGGCGGGGACGAGCTGAACCTCATCCTGAAGGGCCGCAACTACGGCTGGCCCAAGGCGTCGAACGGCAGCAATTACGACGGCAGCGACATTCCGGATCACCGGCCCGGCGACGGCTTCGAACCGCCGAAAGTGTGGTGGAATCCGTCGATCAGCCCGAGCTCGCTGCTGATCTACAGCGGCGACCTGTTCCCCGAGTGGAAGGGCGATGCGCTGATCGGGGCGCTCTCGGGCGAGGCGCTGATCCACGTTCGCATTCGCGGCGACCAGGCGTCGAAGGCCGACCAATGGGCGATGGGCGCGCGCATCCGCGCGGTCGACCAGGGCCCGCGCGGCGAGGTCTATCTGCTCGAGGACGGCGACAGCGGCGGGCGGCTGCTCCGGCTCGACCCTAAGCGGTAGCGATCTCGCGGATCGCGGCGGCGAGCGCGTCACAGTCGCTCATCCGCGTAGCCAAAGCGGGAGTCACCCGGACGCAGCATCCCGACGCGAGTCCGTCGCGATAGACGGTGAAGATGCGGTGCTGGTCGAGCAGCGTCTTGGCCAGGGCGACATTGTCCTCCTTTGACGTTCTCCCGCGGAGGCGGAACGAGGTGATCGCCCCGTATAGGCTTGGGTCCTCAGGGGTCAGGACCTGAACCTGTGGCAGGTCGCGCACGGCGTGAACCCAGCGATCGCGCAAGGCCCGCAGCCGCGCCGCCCGCCGCGCGCTGCCGATCGCCTCCTGGAACGCCAGCGCATCGGGCACGGTGAGTTGCGCGGCATAGTCGGGCGTGCCGGTATGGACCCGCGAGGCAGGATCGCTTGGCGGCACCACGTTTTCAGCCGGGTCGAGATCGATAGCGCTCAATCGACCGCGCCGCACGTAGATGGCACCGACCCCGAGCGGATTGCCGATCCATTTGTGCACGTTGATGGCGATGAAGTCCGCCCCGGTATCGGGCAACTTGAAGTCGAGCTGGCCGACGCTGTGCGCGGCGTCGACGATCAGGTCGATCCCACGGGCCTTTGCCAACGTGGCAATCTCGGTGACCGGCAACGCGAGCCCGGTTCGATGGCTGATGTGCGTAATCAGCACCAATTTAATCGCGAGGTTCGCCGCAAACGCTTCGGCATAAGCTTCGATCAGCGACTGGCGCGTGGCGGGTTCGGGGAGCGCAATCTTGATGACTCGGATCCCGCGAGTGTGCGCGAGCGAGTCCACGCATGCCTGCGCGCTGAAATAGTCGAGATCGGTGTAAAGAACGGCGTCGCCGGGTTTCAAGCGGTTGTACTGCAGGATCAGGCCCTTCAATGCCTCAGTCGCATTGCGGGTGAAGGCGATTTCGTCGACGTCGACGCCCATTGCGGTCGCTAGCGCGGCGCGCGCTTTCTCGACGTCGCCGACCATGGTCCGCCGCGCATAATAACTGGTGTCACGGTTCACGCGCTCGACATGCGCGCGGTAGGCCGCGAGCACCGGGCGCGCCATCATCCCCCAATTGCCGTGCTCGAGCTGGATCACCTCGCGGGTCACGTCATATTCGCGTGCGATCTTTTCCCAATAATCGTCAGCCGGCGGCGCGGCGATTGCGCTGGTCGCCAAGGGCAGTGCCGCAGCGCCTCCGAGCAAGGTCCTGCGATCGATGTCCATGTCGCCCCCCACAATGATCAACGCCGGACGTAGCGCAAATAATATGGCCGCCGTCCCTCGCGCCGAGACTTGGCACCATAACGCGTTTCAATCCAGCCGCCCGAGGGTTCGAGGAAATCCTTCGGGCGCTCGGCGCGCCAGTCGAACTGGTGCCGGTGGCGCTGCATGACCATCAGCGACCAGGTGAGGTAAGTCGGATCGTCGGTGGCGAGGCGGAACTCGCCGCCGGGCTTGAGCTTGGCCGCGAACAGGTCGACCGGGCGGTCGTTGACCATGCGCCGCTTGGCGTGGCGCGCCTTGGGCCAGGGGTCCGGGTGAAGGAGGTAGAGGAAGCTCAGGCTCCCGTCCGGCACGCGCTGAAGAACGTCGAGCGCGTCGCCGCGCCACAGCCGGATGTTGGCGAGGTGCTTCTCACGGATGTGCGCCAGCGCGGCAGCGACCCCGTTGAGGAACGGCTCGGCGCCGATGAAGCCGTGGTCGGGGAGCATGTCGGCGCGGTCGGCGAGATGCTCGCCGGAACCGAACCCGATCTCGAAATGGAGGGGGCGATCCTCGCCGAACAGCCGCCGCGCGGTGATCTCGCCCTCCGCGGGCACCTCGATCTGCGGCAGCAGCGTGTCGACCAGCTCCTGCTGGCCCTTGCGCAGCTTGTGCCCGCTCGACCGGCCGTAGAGCCGGTTGAGGGTCAGCGGATCGCCGGATTTGAACGCGGTCATCGTTGGATCGCGCCTAGGACGGCGGCTTGCGCGCGACAACGTTCATGGAACCTCTGCGCCGGTTTCGCGTCAAAGCCGCCGGAAGAGAGATTAGCCATGGCTGAAACTGTGGCGCACAGGCCCGTGAGGCCGATCTCGATCGTCCGGCACCCGATCTATTCACTGTTTCTGCCGGTCCCGGTCGTCTGTTTCATTGGTGCGCTGATTACCGACCTGTCTTACCTCAACAGCGGCGGCAACCTGCTGTGGGTCAATTTCTCGGCGTGGCTGCTCGCCGCCGGTCTCGTGTTCGGCGTGGTTGCGCTGATCATCCTGCTGATCGATGCCATTCGCGGAAGCGCGGCGTGGCTGGCATTCGGCCTGCTGCTCGCAGCCTGGATCGTCGAGTTCATCAACTCGCTGGTCCATGCACGCGACGGCTGGACCGCGGTTGCGGGCCTGGGGCTGATCTTGTCCATCATAGGAACCGTGCTGGTCCTCGTCGCCGGGTGGTTCAGCCGACGCGCGGTGGAGGTCGTCCCATGATCCGCCATGCTCTCGTCGGTGCCGCGACGCTCGCGCTCGCGGGCTGCGGCAACCCGCAGAAGATCGACCCGATGCAACAGGTCGGACCGAATCCCGTGCTGCCAGCGCCGCACGAGGAGCTGGTTGCCGCGGTCGGCGTGCCGAAGGTCGTCGGCTGGAAGCCGGGCGAGACGCCGATCGTGCCGAACGGCTTCCACATCGAAGCGATGGCGACCGGCCTCGCCAACCCGCGCCGGGTTTATCCGCTGCCCAACGGCGACATCCTGGTCGTCGAAACCGATCGGCAGGGATCCGAGCCGGTGGACCGGCCCAAGGACCCGATCCGCGATTTCATCATGTCGATGGCCCACGGCGGCGGCGGAGCGAAGGAAACGGAAGGGAGCGCCGGCAAGCCGCAGCGCATCACCCTGCTGCGCGACGCCAACGGCGACGGCAAGCCCGAGCTCAAGACGATCCTGGTCGATCATCTCAACTCGCCATTCGGCGTGGTTGCGCTCGGCGGCTATTTGTACGTCGCCAACACCGACGCGCTGGTCCGTTATCCGTTCACGCCGGGTCAGACGAAGATCACTGCGGCGGGACAGAAAGTCCTCGATCTTCCCGGCGGGCTGATCGACCATCACTGGACCAAGGACCTGACGGCCAGCCCGGACGGATCGAAGCTCTATGTCGGCGTCGGCTCCAACAGCAATAGCGGCGAGCGCGGTCCCGAAGCCGAGACCAACCGCGCCTCGATCTGGGAGGTCGACGCGAAAACCGGCGCGTTCCGTGTCTTTGCCAGCGGACTGCGCAATCCCAACGGCCTGACCTTCTACCCCGGCAGCAACACCCTGTGGGCCGTGATCAACGAGCGCGACGAACTCGGCCCGAACCTCGTCCCGGACTACATGACCTCGGTGAAGGACGGCGCTTTCTACGGCTGGCCGTACAGTTATTATGGGCAGCACGTCGATCGGCGCGTGCGCCCGCAGCGTCCGGACCTCGTCGCCAAGGCGATCCCGCCCGATTATGCGCTGAGCTCGCACGTCGCCGCGCTCGGGTTGACCTTCTACACCGGCAGCAGCTTCCCGGCGGGATTCCGCGGCGGCGCGTTCGTCGGGGAGCACGGCAGCTGGAACCGCACCGCCTACAATGGCTACCGCATAGTGTTCATTCGGTTCGCCGGGGGCCGCCCGGTCGGATTGCCGCACAATTTCGTCGCCGGCTTCATCGGGCCCGACGGCAAGGCTCGCGGCCGCCCGGTCGGCGTCGCCGTCGACCGCACCGGTGCGCTGATCTTCGCCGATGATGTCGGCAACACCGTTTGGCGGGTCACTTACACCGGAGGGAACAGCGGACAGCCCAGGGCGTAGAACGCCGCGGAGGAGAGAAACCATGGACGGCAGAAACCCGCGGAGCACGGCGTCAATCGGCGGCCACCCGCTCCACCCGATGATCATTCCGTTTCCGATCGTCTGCTTCGTCGGCACCCTCGTCGCCGACATTTTCTACGTATCGAACCATGTGCAGGGCTGGGCGACCGCGTCCAACTGGTTGCTCGGCTTCGGCATCGGCTTTGCCGCGCTGGCGGCGGTAACCGGCCTCACCGATTACATGGGCGACGAACGCATCCGGCGGCTCGGCGTCGCGCTGCGGCACATGCTGGCGAATGTGACGGCGGTCGTCCTCGAAGTGGTCAATTTCGTCATCCGCCTTTCCGATCAGTCGAAGATCGACAGCATCGGGATCATCCTGTCGGCGGTCACGGTCGTCGTGCTCGTCTACAGCGGCTGGCTCGGCGGCGAGATGGTCTATCGCCACCGCGTGGCGGTGCTGGATCGGCCGGACGATCCTGCGGCTTAAGCGACCGCCGCCCGCAGCTCTTCCACTAGGTCCACCTGCTCCCACGGGAACAGATCGCCTTCCGGCGCACGGCCGAAATGCCCGTAGGCGGCTGTTTTCCTGTAGATCGGCTTGTTGAGCTTCAGGTGCGTGCGGATGCCGCGCGGGGTGAGGCGGCCGAGCTTGTCGATGCGGCCAATCGCCTGCTCGATCTGCTCGTCGCCGACCGTGCCCGTGCCGTGCGTGTCGACGTAGAGCGATAGGGGCTCGCTGACCCCGATCGCGTAGGCGAGCTGGATCGTGCAGCGCCGCGCGAGGCCCGCAGCGACGATGTTCTTCGCAAGATAGCGCGCGGCATAAGCCGCCGAGCGGTCGACCTTGGTCGGGTCTTTGCCCGAGAAGGCGCCGCCGCCGTGGGGCGCCGCGCCGCCGTAGGTGTCGACGATGATCTTGCGGCCGGTCAGGCCGGCGTCGCCGTCCGGCCCGCCGATCTCGAAACTGCCGGTCGGGTTGATGTGGTATACGGTCTCGTTGCCGAGGAGCTGCGCGGGCATGACGTCGGCGACGACGGACTTCACATATGCATGAAGCTCGGCTTGCTTCTCGCCCTTGTCGTAACCCGGCTTGTGCTGCGTCGAGACGACAATCGCGGTCGCCTTGGCGGGCTTCCCGTCCTCGAAGCGAAGCGTGACCTGGCTCTTGGCGTCGGGCTCGAGGAACGCCACTCGCCCTTTGTGGCGGTCCTCGGCCATGCGCTCGAGAATCTTGTGGCTGTAGTAAAGAGTCGCCGGCATGAGCTCAGGCGTCTCGTCGACGGCAAATCCGAACATGATGCCCTGATCGCCGGCGCCTTCGTCTTTGTTCTCGGCCGCATCGACGCCCTGCGCGATATGCGGCGACTGACCGTGCAGATGGTTCTCGAAGCTGGCGGTCTGCCAGTGAAAGCCGGCCTGTTCGTAGCCGATCTCGCGAACCGTGCTCCGCACGATCTGCTCGATTTCGTCACGCGCGCCTGGCGCCCAGCCATGCGTGTCCTTGAACCGCTCCTCGTCATAAACCGGCGGGCACCGAATCTCGCCGCCGATGACGATCCGTTGCGTCGTGACCAGAGTCTCACAGGCGACGCGGGACTCCGGATCGTGCCCGATGAAATAATCGACCAGAGCATCGGAAATCTGGTCGGCGACCTTGTCGGGATGGCCTTCGGAGACGGATTCGGACGTGAACAGATAAGAGCTGCGCATGGGTAAGCGGCAATCCTTAAATCAAGATATAAAGAAGTCTTTATA
>Ga0207657_10007343_pt1 | contig 11305 bp, 7 predicted proteins | sample KBSC33metaG_FD_184316 | JGI IMG/M metagenome (GOLD analysis project Ga0207657, IMG submission 184316) | Corn rhizosphere microbial communities from Kellogg Biological Station, Michigan, USA - KBS C3-3 metaG (SPAdes) (version 2) | ecosystem: Host-associated > Plants > Roots > Rhizosphere > Soil ... | reverse complement strand
GCCTCGGTCGGCGCCGACCGCGACGGGCGCTCGCACAACGTCAACGCCGACGAGGCGGCAGCCGCCGTCGCGCGGGCGCTCGGCGCCTACAAGATCATCTTCCTCACCGACGTCCCCGGCTGGCTGCGCGATCCGAGCGATCCGGAGTCGGTGATCTCCGAGGCCGGCGCCGACGTGGTCGAGCAGGCGCTCGAGGTCACGGCCGGCGGGATGCGCCCGAAGCTGCAGGCGTGCCTGGACGCCATCCACGGCGGCGTGAGCTTCGCCCACATCGTCGACGGGCGGGTCCCGCACTCGGTCCTGCTCGAGTTGTTCACCGACGCCGGTCAGGGCACCAAGATCAGGCCCGCGTCGTGAGCCTGGCGCCCACCTACGCGCGCTATCCGGTCGAGTTCGCCTCGGGCTCCGGCTGCGTGCTCGTCGACGCCGACGGCAACGAGTACCTCGACTTCCTCGCCGGGATATCGGTCTGCAACACCGGCCACTGCCACCCGCACGTGGTCGCCGCGATCCAGGAGCAGGCGGCGCGGCTCATGCACGTGAGCAACCTGTACTTCAACGCCCCGAACGTGCGGCTCGCCGAGCGGCTCGTCGAGCGGTCGTTCGGGGACGTCGTGTACTTCGCCAACTCCGGCGCCGAGGCCAACGAGGCGGCGTTGAAGCTCGTGCGCAAGGCCCGCCCCCGCGGCGACATCGTGGTCTTCCACGACGCGTTCCACGGTCGCACCTACGGCGCCTTGTCGGCGACGCCGCAGGAGTCCAAGCAGGCGCCGTTCGCCCCGCTCGTGCCGGGCTTTCGCGCGATCCCGCGATCGCCGGAAGCGGTGCGGGCGGCGGTCGACGAAGGCACCGCGGCGGTGCTGATGGAGCCGATCCTGGGCGAGTCCGGCGTGTGGCCGATGGGGGAGGAGCTGATGCAAGCCGCACGCGAGGCGTGCGACGCGGTCGGCGCCGCGCTGGTGTTCGACGAGATCCAGACCGGTCTCGGCCGGACCGGGACGCTGTGGGCGTACGAGCAGTCCGGCGTGGTGCCGGACGCGATGACCGTCGCCAAGAGCCTCGGCGGCGGCGTGCCGATCGGCGCGCTGATCATCGGGCCGTCGCTGGCCGGCGTGTTCGTGCCCGGCGACCACGGATCGACGTTCGCCGGCGGTCCGCTCGCGAGCGCGGCGGCCAACGCGGCGCTCGACGTGCTCGACGACGAGGCGTTGTTCGCGCGCGTGCGCGAGCTCGGCGAGCGGTTGCGCGAGCGGCTCCGCGACCTGCCGGGCGTGGTCGAGGTGCGAGGGGTCGGGCTGATGGTCGCGATCGACGTGGCCGGCGACGCCCCGGGACTCGCGCGGCGGGCGCTGCTCGAGCAGCGTCTGGTGATCAACGCGACCGGTCCGCAAACCCTGCGTTTCCTGCCTCCGCTCACCGTTTCCGAGGCCCAGATCGCCGACGCGATAGCCCGTCTGGGCCGCATTTTGCGCTGATTTCACTGGGTGTTTGCGCGCCGAGCCTTGTTTTCCGTCCGATGAGCGGGCTAGGACTATCTACGTCAATCCCCGCAACCAGGGAGAAACCCGTATGAACAAGCAGGAACTGGCCCAAAAGGCCGGCGTCAGCAAGGACGACGTAGAGAACGTCTTTGACGCCATCGCTTCGGAGCTCGCTGGCGGCGGAGAAGTCGCGGTCGCTGGCTTCGGCAAGTTCAGCGTCTCTCGCCGGCAGGCCCGTGAGGGCCGCAACCCGGCGACAGGACAGACCATCCAGATCGCCGCAAGCAACGCCGCGAAGTTCTCGGCCGCGTCGGCGCTCAAGGGCAAGCTGAACCCGTAGGTCTCGCCGCGGAGGCGGGCGCGGCGAGAGCCGCGCCCGCTTGCGCGCACGCCTTACTAGGCTCGGGCGGTCATGGCCGAGCCTCACACCCGCACCGCGTCGTACCTCGGAGAGAAGGGCGAGGTGCACCGCGTGTGCCTGCTCTACTCGGGCGGCCTGGACACGAGCGTGATGCTCAAGTGGATCCAGGACGAGTACGAGGCGGAGGTCGTCACGCTCACGGTGAACCTCGGCCAGCCCGGCGAGGACTACGACGTCGTCGAGGGCAAGGCGAAGAACCTCGGGGCCGTCGAGACGCGGCTGATCGACGCGCGCGAGGAGTTCGCACGCGACTACGTCGTCCCGGCGATCAAGGCCAACGCGATCTACGGCCTCGGGTACCCGCTGTTCACGGCGCTCGGCCGGCCGCTGATCGCCAAGCTCGCGGTCGACGTCGCGCGCGAGACCGGCTGCGACACGATCGCCCACGGCTGCACCGGCAAGGGCAACGACCAGGTGCGCATCGAGGCGACGATCGCGACGCTCGCGCCGGAGCTGAAGGTCATCGCGCCGGTGCGCGGCTGGGCGATGGGCCGCGACGAGGAGATCGAGTACGCGCGCAAGCACAACATCCCGGTCAAGGGCGGGGTCGAGACACCGCCGTACTCGATCGACGACAACCTCTGGGGCCGCTCGTCGGAGGGCCGCTGGATCGAGGACATCGCCAACGCGCCGGAGGACGACGTCTTCGACCTCGTGACGCGCCCCGAGGACGCGCCCGACGAGCCGCAGGTCGTGACGATCGGCTTCGAGCAGGGCGTGCCGGTGAGCGTGGACGGCGAGCGGCTCGGGCTCGTCGAGCTGATCGACCGCTGCGCCGAGATCGGCATCAAGCACGGCGTCGGGATCGTCGACCACGTCGAGGACCGGATCGTCGGCCTGAAGGTGCGCGACATCTACGAGGTGCCGGCCGCCGCGATCCTGCTGCCCGCGCACGCCGAGCTCGAGCGGCTCGTCGGCACGATCCACGAGAACCGCTTCAAGCCGATGCTCGACCAGCAGTGGGCCTACCTCGTCTACGCGGGCCTCTGGTACGAGCCGCTGCGCCTGCACCTCGACGCGTATATGGACTCGGTCAACGAGCGCGTCACCGGCGAGGTCGGCCTCAAGCTCTACAAGGGGCACGTGCGGCCGGTCACCCGGTCCTCGCCCAACGCGGTCTACGACGCCCAGCTCGCGACGTTCGAGAGCGGCGGGGCGCTGTTCAGCCAGCAGGCGTCGCCGGGCTTCATCGAGCTGTGGTCGCTGCAGTCGCGGCTGGCCTGGCGCTTGCGGGAGGGTTGCGGCGGGTAGACCCGCGGCATGGCCTACAAGGCACTGGGATGGACCGTCTGGAAGGCGGTCAGGCTCTACCTCCGGCGCCGGTTCGGACCGGTCTTCACCAAGCGCCGCGCGCTGATCGCCGGCGGCGCCGTGGCCGCGGGTGGCGCAGCCGTCGCCGGCAGCCGAGCCGTTCGCCACTGAAACATCCGCCGTGCGTGGCAGCATGACGCGCGGTGATGCAGCCATCGTTTCCGCCTGACTCAGCGCCGGTCGTCGTCGACCGCGTGGAATGGGTGCCCGCGTCGCCCGAGTCGGTGCACGTCCTCGTCTACGGGCGCTGGCGCGACCGGCCGGTCGCAGAGCCCATGGTGCTGCTCGTGGGGACGGAACGCCGCCGCCACGCCTTCGACGCCCTCGAGCACCCGCCCGAGGGCGTGCTCGTCGCGTTCGCCGTCCCGAACGAGCTGCGCTCGCGCCTGGGCGAGGACATCGCGATCCAGATCGGGCCCAACGAGCTGCCGCTGCCGGGCGCCGGCACCGGCACCCTGCGCGAGCCCGACGAGGCCGACGACGGCGAGGCCGAGGTCATCGACCGCGCGGTCCTGGCCGAGCGCCGCGCCCGCCGCGCGGAGCTCGCCGAGGACACGCTGACCCGCCGCGCCGAGGACGCCGAGCGGACCAAGGAGACGCTCGAGGCCCAGCTCGCCAACCTCGAGCAGCGCCTCGAGGGCGCGCGCGTCGAGCGCGACGAGATCGAGGCGAAGGTGGCCGAGGCTGAGCGCAAGCTGCGCTCGGCCGAGCAGCGCGAGTACTCCGAGCAGCAGCGGCGCATCGAGGTCGAGGACGAGGTCGAGCGGCTGCGCCGCGACGCCGAGCACGAGGCCGGCGAGCTGCGCCGGCGCCTCGAGGCCGCCAACCAGCGCGCCGAGGACCTCGCGCGCGAGGTCGACCGCGCGCGCCGCGGGATCGCCGAGGCGCTCCAGCGCTCGGAGGCCGATCGCGCCGCGCTGCGCCGCGCCGAGGAGCAGCTGGCCGCGCGCAACGAGCGCGTGCTCGCCGCCGAGGCCGCCGACGAGCGCCGCGGCCATCTCGAGCACGCGCTCGAGGAGGTCGAGTCCCGCGCGCGCGAGCTCCAGGCCGGCCTGGCGTCCGAGCGCGTGGCGCGCGAGCGCGCCGACCAGGCGCTGGCCGACGCGCGCGACGAGGCCCAGGCGAAGGTCACGCTGCTCGAGCACGAGCTCGCGACGCGCGACGCGCTGCAGACGCGGATCGCCGAGCAGCTCCAGGCCGTCCGCGAGGAGCTCGACCACGTGCGGGCGCAGGCGCGCGAGCAGGCCAGCTCGCAGAGCGGCGTCACCCAGTCGGTCAACTCGCTGCAGGAGATCGCGGACCGGCTCAAGGACCGGATCGTCGACCTCGAGCGCCGCAAGGACGCCGCCGAGGCCGAGCTCAACCACACCCGCGCGATCCTCGACCAGCGCTCGACCGAGCTCGAGCGCGCGCGGATCGACCTCAAGAGCGCCCAGCGCGAGGCCGATCTGATGCGCGCCGAGGCGACCAAGCACCAGGCGGCGCTCGAGCAGGCCAACCGGACGATCGAGGCCGTCCGCACGTCGGCCGGCGAGCTGCAGGCGCGGCTGGACGGCGAGCGGCGCGAGCGCGCCCAGTCCGAGGCGCTGCTGCACGAGCAGCTCGCCCACGCGCAGGCCGAGGGCCAGCGCACGGTCAACGAGATCGAGGTCGAGCTGCGGATGGCGCTCGAGACCGAGCGCCGGGCGTTCGCCGAGCAGGTCGAGCGCATCGAGACGCACGTCGCCGGCCTGCGCGAGCAGGTCGTGACGGCCGCGGCCGGCCTGCGCGACTCACTGGACGGCGAGCGCGCCGCGCGCGAGGCGGCCGAACGGCTGCTGGCCGAGGAGCGCGACCGGGTGTCGACCGAGCGCCAGGCCGCCGCCGAGGCGCTCGCCCAGCTCGCGATCGAGCAGAACCGCCGGACCGCGCTCGAGGCGCAGGTCGGCGAGGCGCTGGCCGCCGTGCGCGGCGTCCGTGCCGAGGACGAGGCCCGTAGCGCCCGCGACGCCGCCGTGCAGCGGCTGGTCGCCGAGGTGCTCGGCACCGCCGCGTCGCTGCGCGAGGCCTACGAGCGCGAGTCGCGCAAGCTCGAGGGCGAGCTGACCCAGCGCGTCGTCGAGGAGCGCAAGCAGATGGCCTCCGAGCTCGCGGCGATGGAGGCGCGGGCCGGCGACCTGCAGTCCGAGCTGCACGGAGCCGGCGAGGAGCTCGAGGCCGAGCTGCAGGCCGAGCGCACCGCGCGCTGGCTCGCCGAGGCCGAGCTCGCCCGCGAGCGCCAGCGCGCCGGAACGCCGCCCACTGCGCCGCCCGCACCCGCCGCGCGCGCGCCCGAGTCGCCGGCGCCCGAGCCCGAGCCCGTCGCGCCCGGGCCCGAGCCCGAGGCGGAGCGCCCGGCGATCATCGAGGACCTGGAGTCCGCGGCCGAGCGGCTGCGCGAGACGGTCCCGCCGCCCGCGCCGGAGCCCGAGCCCGCCCTGGCGGCCGCCGAGCGGACGCCGCTGCGGCCGCGGCTCGTGTCGGCCGCCGAGCGGCGGCCGACCCCGTGGCTTGCCGACTCGATCCGCCTGCTCGCCACGGGCAACCCCGACGTCGCGGCGCGGCTGGTCGTCGCGCTGCTGCCGGTGCAGCGGCTGTTCGTCGACGGCGACCTGACCTACGACCTCACGGTGACCGAGCTCGGCACCTACCGCGTCACGCTGCACCAGGGCGCGACGAGCGTCGACCCGCGAGCGGAGCCGGGCGGCCGCAAGGAGGTCGACTTCCACATCGAGGGCACCGCCGCCGCGCTCGCCGACCTCGCCGCCGGCGGCGTCCGCAAGCGCGCGAAGGACACGCACTTCGACGGCAGCCGCCGCAAGCTCAAGCGGCTGCTCAAGGCGATGCGCGACCCCGTCCAGATCGCGGACGTCGCGCGCTCCGGCGCCGGCGCCGACCCCGGCCTGATCCTCGCGGCGCTGGCGACCGCGGTCGACCCGGCGTGGACGCAGGGCCACACGTTCACGGTCGCGTTCGAGGTCAACGGCGGCACTTGGACCGTGGGCGTCGGCGACGGACCGCTGTCGGTCCAGGCCGGCGTCCCGGAGGGCGGCCCGGAGGCCGTCGTCCACATGCCGCCCGCGGTCTTCCTGCCGATCCTCGGCGGCGTCGCGCCGCCGCCCGGGCTCGAGGCGACCGCCTCGGGCAACGCCCGCGCCGTCGAGCTGCTGCGTCAGTGGTTTGACAGTGCGCAGGGCCTCACCTGAACGCATCGCCCGAACCGCGACGTTCAGTGGGCATACTGGGGGAGTGACCTCGTCCAGGATCTCGTTGCTCGTCGCTGCCGTGGCCGCGCTCGCACTGCCGGCCGCCGCCTCCGCCCAGAGCCCCGTCCCGATCACCGACCTCGGCACGGTCCTGCAGGGCCTCGGGACGACGATCCCGAGCGTTGCCATCCAGGACCCGCCCGCGCCGTCCTACGACCCGACGCCCGCGCCCACGTCGTGCGCGCCGGGAGCCAAGCCCGAGCCGAGCATCGACGGCCGCGTCCCGGCCGGCTCGGCGGCCAACGGGCTGTGGTGCAACCTGACGATGGTCGCCCACCAGGGGACCTCCGGCGGCTTCAAGGTCCTGCGCTACGTCGATCCCGCCGGCCACGAGTGCGCGTACTACGACACCGCGCTGCTGTTCCCCACGAACGCGCTGAACGTCAACTCCAACGGCCTGGGCGTGGTCGTGCTCGACATGTCGAACTCGGCCAAGCCGGTGCAGACCGCGACGCTGACGACGCCCGCGATGCTCTCGCCGCACGAGTCCGTGATGCTCAACCCGGCGCGCGGGCTGCTCGCCGCAGTCAACGGCAACCCGTCCACCTACCCGGGCTACGTCGACATCTACGACGTGCACGCGGACTGCCGTCACCCGGTCCTCGACTACGGCGGCCTGCTCGCCCCGCTCGGGCACGAGAGCGGCTTCTCGGTCGACGGCAAGACCTTCTACGCCACCGGCACCGCGAGCAAGTCGATCACGGCGATCGACGTGACGGACCCGAAGAACCCGCACGTCGTCGACCAGCTCCAGATCGAGTCGCACGGCATGCAGCTGTCCAACGACGGCAACCGCGCCTACGTCGCCGACACCAGCGGCAACATGCTGATCCTCGACACGAGCCAGATCCAGGCACGAAAGGCCAACCCGCAGGTCAAGGAGATCAGCCGCATCACCTGGCCGCGCGCGTCGATCCCGCAGAACGCGATCCCGTTCACCGAGGACGGCCACCCGTACATCCTCGAGTTCGACGAGTACACCGCCGGCCTGAGCAACGGCGGCAGCGGCGACGACGTCGGGGCCGCGCGGATCATCGACATCGCCGACGAGACCAAGCCGAAGGTCGTGGCGAACCTGCGGCTGGCGATCAACGAGCCGGACAACCACAAGAAGTACGGCGGCGACCCCGGCGCCTACGAGCAGGAGAACGGCTTCGTCCAGGGCTACGCGGCGCACTACTGCAACATCCCGACGCGCGTCGATCCCAAGCTCGTCGCGTGCTCGTTCATCGTCTCGGGCCTGCGCCTGTTCGACATCTCGTCGATCACGCATCCCAAGGAGGTCGGCTACTTCGTCGCGCCGACCCAGAGCAAGTTCGAGAACAGCTTCTCGCCCAGCGACTTCGGCATGTCGATGCCCGCGTTCGCGCCCGACCGCCACGAGGTCTGGTGGACCGACGGCACGAGCGGCTTCTACGTGCTGCGCGTCGCCGACAGCGTCTGGAACGCTGCGACGAAGGCGTCGTCGACGCCGCTGATCTGCGCGAGCAAGCGGCGCTTCGCCATCCACCTGCCCGCCGCGGTGAAGACCGCGCGGGTCTACGTCGACGGCAAGCGCGTCGCGGTGCGGCGCGTCGGGCTGCGGCTGCGCGCGATCGTCGACCTGCGCCACAAGGCCAAGAAGACGGTGACCGTCCGCATCGTCGGGCGCACGGGCGCCGGAAAGCCGTTCCACCAGACCCGCCGGTACCACACGTGCACGAAGGGAGTCCACCGATGAGGCCCGCCGTCGCGCTGCTCGCCGCGCTCGCCGCCCTGGTCGCCGCGCCGGCCGCAGGCGCCCAGAGTCCCGTCGGCCCGATCAACGACCTCGGGACCGTGCTCCAGGGCCTCGGCACGCCGATCACCGACGTGACGATCCAGCACCCGGCGGAGCCGTCGTACGACGCCACGCCGGCGCCGGCGTCGTGTGCTCCCGGCGCCAAGCCTCAGCCGAGCATCGACGGCCGCGTCCCGGCCGGGTCGGCCACGAGCGGGCTGTGGTGCAACCTGACGATGATCTCCCACCAGGGGACGTCGGGCGGCTTCAAGGTCCTGCGCTACGTCGATCCGGCCGGCCACGAGTGCGCGTACTACGACACCGCGCTGCTGTTCCCGCTCAACGCGTTCAACGTCAACTCCAACGGGCTCGGCGTCGTCGTGCTCGACATGTCGAACCCGGCCAAGCCGGTGCAGACCGCGACGCTCACGACGCCCGCGATGCTCTCGCCGCACGAGTCGCTGAACCTCAACACCGCGCGCGGGCTGCTCGCCGCGGTCAACGGCAACCCGGCGACGTACCCGGGCTACGTCGACATCTACGACCTGCATGCCGACTGCCGCCATCCGGTCATGGACTACGGCGGCGTGCTGGCCCCGCTGGGCCACGAGAGCGGCTTCTCGATGGACGGCAAGACGTTCTGGGCGACGGGCACGGCGTCGAAGTCGGTGACCGCGATCGACGTGACCGATCCCAAGGCCCCGCACGTCGTCGAGCAGATCCAGGTGCAGTCGCACGGGATGTCGCTGTCCGACGACGGCAACCGCGCCTACATCGCCGACCCGACCGGGCGCAACATGCTGATCCTCGACACCAGCCAGATCCAGGCGCGCAAGGCCAACCCGCAGGTCACCGAGGTCAGCCGGATCACCTGGAGCCGGGTGTCGATCCCGCAGAACGCGATCCCGTTCACCGAGAACGGCCATCCGTACGTCCTCGAGTTCGACGAGTACAACCAGTCGACGCTCAGCCCCGGGTCCGACCCCGACACCGTCGGAGCGGCCCGCATCATCGACATCGCCGACGAGAAGACCCCCAAGCTCGTCTCGAACATCCGGCTCGCGATCGACAACCCGGCCGAGCACAAGCAGTACGGCGGTGATCCCGGGGCCGACGGGTCGACGCAGGGTGGCGCCCAGGGCTACGCGGCGCACTACTGCAACATCCCGACGCGCGTCGACCCGAAGCTGGTCGCGTGCTCGTTCATCGCGTCGGGCCTGCGGCTGTTCAACATCTCCGACCTGGCGCATCCCAAGGAGGTCGGCTACTTCGTCGCGCCGACCCAGGCCAAGCCCGAGAACGGCGGCTCGGCCAGCAACTTCGCGATGTCGATGCCGGCCTTCGTCCCGCAGCGCCGCGAGATCTGGTGGACCGACGGGACGAGCGGCTTCTACGCGCTGCGCGTCGCCGACGGTGCCTGGGCCGAGGCCGCGAAGGCCAAGCCGCCGGCCGTGCAGTCGATCTGCCTGAGCAAGCGGCGCTTCACGATCCACCTCCCGGCGAGGGTGCGCACGGCGCGCGTCTACGTCGACGGCAAGCGCGTCGCCGTCCGGCGCCGCGGCCTCCGGCTGCAGTCCGTGGTCGACCTGCGCAAGCTCAAGTTCAAGACGGTGACGGTGAGGATCACCGGGCGCACGAAGGGCGGCAAGGCGTTCCGCCAGACCCGCCGCTACCACACCTGCAGGCCGGGCAGCTAGACCTCCGGAAAGTGCGGGGAGGACGCCTGCGAGGCCCTCCCCGGCGTCCGGTGCGACACCTACAGTGTCGCCCTCAGTGAGCGGCCCGGCCTGCGCCCATCTTCACGTCCATTCCGAGTACTCGCTGCTCGATGGCGCGTGCAAGATCGACGACCTGGCCGCCCGTGCCGCCGAGCTCGGCCAGCCCGCGATCGGCCTGACCGACCACGGCGTGATGAACGGCTCGGTCGAGCTGTTCAAGGCCGCGCAAAAGCACGGCGTCAAGCCGATCATCGGCTGCGAGATCTACCTCGTCGACGACCACGCGGCCGCGCCCCAGCCGGGCGTCAAGGTCGAGCGCAACCACCTGACGCTGCTGGCCTCGAGCGACGAGGGCTTCCGCAACCTGGTCAAGCTCTCGAGCGCCGGCTACCTGCAGGGTCTGCAGCGCGGCAAGCCGACGGTCGACATGGGCCTGATCGCCGACCACGCCGAGGGCGTCATCGCCCTCACCGGCTGTCTGGCGTCGCGTTTTGCCAGCCGGCTGGGGGAAGGCCGTGACGACGAGGCGCGCGCCCATCTCGACGAGCTGATCCAGGTCTTCGGGCCCGAGGACGTCTACGTCGAGGTCCAGAAGAACGGCATTGCGCTGCAGGACAAGGTCAACGAGGGCGCGATCCGCCTGGCCCGCGAGGTCGGCCGCCCGCTCGTCGGCACCGCCGACGTCCACTACCTGCGCCGCGAGGACTACCACCACCACACCGCGCTGCTGTGCGTGCAGACGAAGTCGACGCTCGCCGACCCGAAGATGACGTTCGAGACGAACGAGTTCTTCCTGAAGTCCAACCAGGAGATGACCGAGTCGTTCGCCGAGTGGCCTGAGGCGATCGCCACCACGCTGGAGATCGCCGAGCGCTGCGACACGACGATCGAGCTCGGCAAGCAGCTGATCCCGCGCTACCCGACGCCGGGCGGCGAGGGCGAGGCCGACTATCTGCGGACGCTGGTCGAGACCGGGCTGCGCAAGCGCTACGGCGACCCGCCTCCCGCCGAGGCGGTCGAGCGGATGAACTACGAGCTGGGCGTCATCGACAAGATGGGGTTCAGCGGCTACTTCCTGATCGTCTGGGACTTCGTCGACTGGGCGAAGGCCAACGGGATCGCCGTGGGCCCGGGCCGCGGCAGCGCCGCGGGCTCGATCGTCGCCTACTGCCTGAACATCACCGACGTCGACCCGCTGCGCTACGACCTGCTCTTCGAGCGCTTCCTCAACCCCGAGCGCGTGTCGATGCCCGACATCGACATCGACTTCTCGGTCCGCGGCCGCGAGCGCGTGATGCGGTACGTCACCGAGAAGTACGGCTCGGACCGCG
>Ga0207657_10007342_pt1 | contig 11305 bp, 8 predicted proteins | sample KBSC33metaG_FD_184316 | JGI IMG/M metagenome (GOLD analysis project Ga0207657, IMG submission 184316) | Corn rhizosphere microbial communities from Kellogg Biological Station, Michigan, USA - KBS C3-3 metaG (SPAdes) (version 2) | ecosystem: Host-associated > Plants > Roots > Rhizosphere > Soil ... | reverse complement strand
TGGCACTTATAAAGTCCAAGAGAGTAATATGTGTGGCAGTACAATAACAGCCGGAGTAACACTAACAACAAAGCAGTGTTTAATGAGTAATTCTTCAACGAATGATGGAACAATTATTTCAAAAATACCTCAACTAAAAATTGCACCTAATCCATTTTCAAACACAACTACCATATCATTCTCACTTACTCAATCACAAAAAGTATCTATACAAATCTTCGATGCAACAGGAAGATTAATAAAAACACTCACAGATGCGCAAACGCCTGTTGGTGCACATCAACTCGTATGGAATGCCAGAGATGAAAAAGGAAATGCTGTAAGTACAGGAATTTATTTTTTGAGAATGCAGGCAGGAAATTATACAGAAACAAAAAAAGTAGTTGTCGCAAAATAATCTTTTCAAGTAAAGGATCTTAAAAAAAATTTTCTTAACAATTTAAAATATACAATTATGAAAATGCAATTTAAATCAATGCTGCTGCTTATTGCAGGGTCATCTATTTTCTTCACCGCATGCAAAAAAAGTGATGGATTTGTTTCGCCTAACAATAAAGCTACCGCTAAGGTGTCCACAAACTCCTCAAATCCGACTGATGTTTTCTTAAACACTACAACATTGACAGCGACCGGCGCACCACCCCACGTTGTAAAAACAGGGTCTTATGTAGCAAGCCCCGAACTTGGAACATCAGGAACTTATGTTATGGATATCAGATATTTCGGCATGGCGATTCATTGTACAACTACATTTACTGCAGTCGGAGGAGATCAATTCACTCTTTATTCTGAATGTCAAATGACCACTCTTACCGGGCAATGGCGCACTCTTAGCGGCACTGGTATTTATGCAAACCTTAGGGCTAACGGCTCTATTGTAATGGTTCCTGGTCATGAAAATTGTGTTGGAAGAGTTTTCTAGAAAACTAGAATCGCAGTTCATGCAACATGTAATCCCCTGATAATAATACTTTCAGGAGATTTATGAATTAAAATGTACAAGTGCATCAAATTCTTCTATTCGTCAATTTCTTTTTAGCGAAGAAAGGTAACAGCAAACATTCTTGCAAAACTGCAAATACATTTAGATCAATAAAGGCATACGGCGGAATATAAAATTTTTGAGAATGAAAGCGAACTGAATTTGCTCAGCAGCGAACAGGAAGCTGAAAAGATCGACTCAACGGAAGCTCAATCATTGCTTCAAAAGCCGGGCTAATAATTCAGCTTGGGCAATAAAAAAGAGCCGGTTTCTTGCCGACTCCTTTTTTTTCATCTCAATTTATCTGACTATAAACATTGCGAAACATGCAACAATTATTAACGCATCGCCAATTACCGAAAGGAATAGTGTAGGCAATGTAACTTTTGGCGGCTGCGCTGCAAGATTCAATGCCAAAACCGGAACGTTCACTGCGCAAACAAAAATCCATAGCGTGAAATTGTTGTCCGCAAAGAAATAAATAGCAAGCAATGTCAGAGGAACTACTGCTCCGATAAGTCCGAATAAACTTACGCTAAGCCACAAGAACCGGTTTTCTTCCTGCGCGTTACACCAATTGAAAAATTTTTTTAACAGAGTTGTTTTGCCACTATAAGTATTTGTTTCGAATACTGAAATGTTGTTGGTTAGAATTGTTTGTTCCATATCATAATTATTTTACGGAGGCAAAGATGATAACGATTGAAAAAAGGAAACCTGACCGGAATCATGTTTAAAAGTAATTGTGGTCAGGTTTTTTAGATAGTACGTGTTCAACATTCAATATTGAGTGGGATGCCTGTAATCTCCCGAAGCATGCCGTATGGTTTTTTTCAAAGGTATTTGCATACCGTTTGTTGATTGCAGCCAATCAAATATTTCGGTTGCGAATTGTTTAATGAGCTGCTGATATTCAGGTTTGCCAATAAGGTTGATGGTTTCATCAGGATCGTTTTCAATATCATACAATTCATTTGTATCCCATATTCCCTGGTAATGCATGTATTTATATTTATCCGTGCGAACACCAAACACAGTTGGCGTCATAGGAAAATCATACTCCCAGTAATATTCATAAAAAATTTTATCACGCCAGTTCGTTGTATCACCTTTTAAAAGTTGTATGATTGATCTGCCCGGCATATAATCCGGTTTTTGCAAACCTGCACACTCAAGTATGGTTGGTGCAACATCAATGTTCTGCACCATTTTAGTGATGGTTGCGCCACCTTTAAAAAGTTGCGGACAATAAACAAGAAAAGGAACTTTTGCAGACTCTTCATAGAACTGGCGTTTATCAATTAACCCATGTTCGCCCCAGCTAAAACCATTATCCCCCATATAGATGATCATCGTGTTTTTATCAAGACCTTCCTTTTGTAAATAGTTTAAAACATCCCCAATGCTTTCATCAACAGCCATCAGTGTTTCACAATAGCGCTGCACCATTTCATTGATATCGTAATGACCATGATACATGTAATCAACACCATGCCAGCTATATCGTTGCTGCTTTACCCATTCGGGCCAGTTGAGTTTTTTGTAATCATCATTTAGTGTTTGCCAATATGTTGAAGGCAAGGGATATTTGTTACCTGCATACATTCCTTTGTGACGTTGTGCCGGATAAAATTCTGCGTGCACTGCCTTGTGCGATAAGTATAAAAAAAATGGTTTGTTTTTATCTCTCTTCCGCATCCAGGTGATGGCATCTTTGGTAAGAAGATCGGTGATGTAAGTTGAATCGCCGTAACTCACTTCCTTACCATTGATGTTTAATGTAGGATTATAATAAACGCCCTGACCGCGAAAGCTTTCCCAATAATCAAAGCCCGGTCGCGGATGATCGTCTTCTTCACCCATATGCCACTTGCCAAAGAATGCAGTTTGATAACCTGCTTTCTGCAAATATTCGGGAAAGTAAATAAGACCAGACGGCGCAGGCGCACTGTTGTCAACAATTGTATGAACATGCGAATATTGTCCTGTTAATATACTTGCACGACTTGGTGAGCAAAGAGATGTTGTAACAAACGCATTTTTAAACCATGCACCGTCTTTTGCAAGCTTATCCATGTTGGGTGTGCGCAGCCAGGGAATTCTTCCGGTGAAACCCATAAAATCATAGCGATGATCATCGGTAAGAATGAAAATAACATTAAGCGGTTTTGCATTTGGAATTTGCTTTAGCGCAGGAATGGATTTGTTTTGAGCATAACATGATAAATCAATAAACAAATAAGCAGTAAGAAAAGATGTAAGAAAGTAAATGCTGTTTTTCATCACACTATTCTGAAGAATATTTTATTATTGTACGCTGTTCAAAGCCCCTCCACCGGAGGGGTTTGGGGAGGCTACACTTTCGGCTCCCAGCCTTTTTCATATTCACGTTTCCATAATTTCATCGCGTCTTTATCGTTGATATGACCATTACTTGTATCGCAATACAAAGTTTTCCCTGTGCGTTGTGAAATATTTGCAAGATGACAAAGCAACACACTCTTGTGTCCTTCGCTCACAGGCGAATTTATTTTTGCGTTACCGCGAACAGCTTCTACAAAATTCTGGAAGTGATAAAGATCGAGATTGCCTGTTGCACTTACGGGATTTGTGGGATCAGCTTTTGTATCACTCTTTACTTCTTTCACCAGTTTGTTATCGGGATCAAAAATTTTGTAATCACCGCCGCCATCATTCACAAGTGTTCCTTTATCGCCATAAATTATAAAGCCACGACCAGCACCTTCCACAGGATAATTATTACAGCTTCTGCTTTCCCATGAAATTGCTTTGCTGTTGCCAAATTCAAAAGATGCAACTTGTGTGTCGGGTGTTTGCCAATCATCTTTAAATGCATAACGTCCGCCTGCCGATGTAACTTTTGTTGGAAAATCAACTCCTAAAAACCATCTGCAACAATCAATTTCATGCGTGCCGTTATTGCAAGCTTCGCCTGTGCCCCAATGCCAGAACCAGTGCCAGTTGTAATGCACGAGATTATCCTGGTAATCTTTTCGCGGTGCGGGTCCTTGCCACAATTCAAAATCAAGTGTGGGTGGCACGGGAACTTTTTTTCCAAAGCCAATTGATTTACGATTATTCGCATACCATGCTTTTGCAAAATATGCGTTGCCGATTATTCCGTCATGCACTTCTTTCGCAGCTTGCATTAATGTTGGCATTGAACGCCGCTGATTACCCATTTGAATGAGTTTGTTATATTTATTCATCGCTTCAACGATCAACTCACCCTCATAAGGATTTTGTCCGCAAGGTTTTTCAACATACACATGTTTATCATGCGCCGCACCAAGAATGGCAGCGGGTGTATGCCAGTGATCAGGTGTCGCAATGATCAACGCATCAAAATCTTTTTTGGTTACCAACTCACGAATATCCTTTACCAGCGTGGGTTTGCGCGGTGCATCTTTTACCGCATCAAAACCATTTGCAATTGCTTTTTCTTCCACATCACAGATGTACGCCACTTCCACATTGGGCAATTGCGAATAACATTTTGCAAGGTATGCGCCACGGCTGTTCACGCCCATTACAGCAACAACAACTTTGTTTGAGGGCGCATTTTTTCCAAACACAGGAAAGTTTAAAAGGGTAAGGCCTGCGGTGGCAAGCGAGGTGTTCTTAATAAAATTTCTGCGATCCATATTAGCAACTTTTTTTGAGAAAAATTTTTTTATGATACCGGCAGCGGTATTTAACTCGGTATTATTTGTTTTTTCAAAGGTCTCGTTGAATGCCGCAATAATTATTTTGTTACGGGCTGCGACATTTCATAGCATCGTCCCTTGCGTCGCAATCCCTTCATCTGATGTGCATGCATGATGCAAGGATGCGTAAATATAAATGAACTTCATAAAAAATTGTTCGAAGAATAAGAAACTGTTTAAAAATAGAATCTTCATGCATCATCAAAAGAACAATCGATCTTGCGTCGCATTCTTTTCGCTTCATTCGCTGCTCACCAATTATCAGCCTCATAATGTATCCCTGCCTTCTGGCGAATTTCATCCAAGGTTTCCATCAATAAAATTGTGTCTGCAAAACTCATCACCGGGCTTTCTGTTTTGCCATTACGCAAACAATCACCAACATGTCTTGCTTCATATTGATAACCCAAACCTTCTTCTTTCTCAACTTGAATTATTTTCCTGCTATCAATTGTTGTTGGATAATATTCGATCGTTGAATCAGGTGCATAAAAGCGATGAGATAATCTTATTCTTCCATCAGTGCCTGATATATATGCGTCTATTGAAAGATTCGAAGCAAATGTTGAGAACAAATGTGCCATAGCACCATGATCATAATGAAATACAACCGAACATTGTTCATCAACGCCGGTAGATGCAGGGTTCATTACCGCCGCAATTTCATCAGGTTTGCCCAAAACACTCAATGCAATGAAGACATTGTAAATTCCAATATCAAGCATAGTGCCTCCTGCAAGTGCAGGATCAAACAAACGTTGGGGAACCGGATCCTGGGGTTTAAATCCGAAATTTACAATTACACTTTTCACCGTTCCTATCATTCCTTTATGAATCATCTCCTGCATCTTGTTATAATGTGGAAGAAATTTTGTCCATAACGCTTCCATCAGGAAAACTTTTTTCTCCTGTGCAAGTGCGATCATTTTTCTTGCTTGCTCCGCATTCACTGCAAATGCTTTTTCACATAATACCGCTTTATTATTTTCCAAACACAGAATAGTGTGTTCATAATGATGGCTATGAGGTGTGGCAACATAAATAACATCCACTTCATTATTTTTTACTAAGGCTTCGTAACTGTCATGAATATATTTTGCAGGAAACTCTTCTGCAAATGCTTTGGCTGTTTCCATAGACCTTGAGGCAATTGCTGTTAATTCTGCATCTTCTGCCAAACGTAAATCTGATGCGAACTTGCGTGCAATTTTTCCGCAACCAAGTATTCCCCATCGTATTGTTTGAGCCATACAAATTTTTTGGGAAGATAAATAAGTTTTGAGTTCTATGTTCTAAGTTTTAAGTTTTGTGTTTTATGTTCTGAGTGCATAGCTTATTGCCTGTTGCATATTAAAATCTGTTTATCACTTAAAAACGTAAATAGTAACATGAAACAAATTTTTATCACAGGCGGTACAGGTTATATAGGAAGAAGATTAATCAAATTGCTTCTCGAAAAAGGTTATAAAGTGAAAGCATTGGTTCGGAATGGTTCAGAGAACAAATTGCCAAACGGATGTGATTATATCATCGCTAATCCTTTTGATTCAAAAAGTTTTGAAAAAGAAATTCCGGCAGATGCCACATTTATTCAATTGCTTGGAGTATCTCATCCTTCGCCAAAAAAGAAAGAGCAGTTTAAAACCATTGATCTTGCTTCTGCAAAAGCATCAGCAGGCGCTGCGCAAAAAGCAGGTGCAAAACATTTTATTTATGTGAGCGTTGCGCAAATACCTACAAACATTATGAAAGATTATCAACAATGCCGCGCTGAAGGTGAAAATTATATTCGCACAACACAGATTCCCGCAACATTTATAAGACCGTGGTATGTTGCAGGACCCGGCCACTACTGGCCGTTATTGTTAACTCCGTTATTTAAAATTTTAGAATGGGTCCCTTCAACATCGCAAAAGGCTAAAGCATTACGATTGGTAAGTTTGAAGCAAATGCTGAAGGCATTGGTTTATGCAGCAGGACATACACCGGGCGAAGAAGTTAGAGTTATAGAAATTGATAAGATAAGAAAGATGTGATGGATAAAATAAAAGGCTGCTTCAAAAGCAGTAATTTTTTTTAAATGAAATTGTTCCTCTCGTCCGAGAGCCGCTTTTAAAACAACCCTTTCTTTTTATATCGATTCTTATTGTCCTCCGCCGTTATTCATCCTGTTTCTCATCTGGTCTCTCATTCTTTGATCATGCTCTCTTATCATTGTAATTTGATCATCTGTTAGGCCGATAGTTTTATACCTTGTTTCCATCTCTGTTCTTAAGTTTTGCAGTTTGGTTTTTTTGTCATCTGTACTTGTTGATTGATCTCTGAATATTTCTCTCATCTGTGGCATGTATTGCATGCGGACAGCCATTACGGAATCTGTCATTGCATCAGATAAATGAACAGAATCTTTTAAATACTGGTGCATCATCTGCTGCATTTGCCCGCTATTTTGATTCTGAGAAAATACAGAAGTGGCTGCTGCAAGCGATAAAGCAATCACCAAACAGGGAATGATCTTTTTCATGAATTAATTTTTTTATTATGAAACTTTACTATCAAAAAATATGCTGATTATTTTTTGATAAAAGGAATTTAAATATTAAGATGATGAAATGGATGAAAAGTTTAAACATCCGCTCATTAGATGTTTCCATTATGTGAATTGCATGCTCGATCACTTTCAGCTGTTGAAGTGTGCGACGTAACCAAAGTATAATTCTTATTCTACAGCTAACTACATAAAAATCTTTACAAAGCTTCTATATCTATATTCACAAAAAAGCCTCATCTATTTGATGGGGCTTATAACAAAAATCTTTTATTGTATCACTAATTTTCGTGTTTCAGAAATTCCGTCACCGGTGATCCTGATATAATACAATCCGGCTGCTACATGCGGCAATACAGCCTGCAACATTTCACTATTCATGTTATAACTTTCTAATTGCTGGCCAGTAGCGTTAGTAAGTGTGACCTTAAGTAATTTGGTGTTTCCGGTAACGGTAATATTTACTTTATCTTTTGCAGGATTTGGTGCAATAGTTACAGTATTGAAGCTTACTGAGCGCACTTGTGAATAAGCAGTTTCCCCATCTGCAGCCGATTGGCTCAAGCGATAATAATTGACGCCATTTATTGGAAAATGATCTGTGAAATTATATGCATTTGATGATTCGTTTGCATTCACCGTTCCTACCTTATCGAAATTTTTTCCGTCAACACTTCTTTCGATAACAAATGCTGAACTTTCTTTTTGATCAGGATTTTCCCATTGTAACAATGCAGTTTCATTTTGCTTAACAGCATTGAAATTGCTTTGAGCAATTGCAGATGGCACACTATGATCTGCTTTGCCGTCTCTGTAATTATTAGAACTTCCCTCTGAAGCAAAAACACCAAGACCACGTTTTGCAAATGCTCTCCAGATCGCCCTACTATGAACTCCTTTATACAGGAGCGTATCAGCTTTCAGGATCGCGTTTCTTCCATCTACAAAACCCGGACTGCAAGGTTGTAACTTCATTCCCATCATTACAAGTTTGAGCGCAATGTTATTTCCGCCTCCTGCATTACAGCGGTATAAATTTGGTTTAATGCCTGTTTGCCTGATAATGCTCCAAGTCATTTCCCAAACCATCGAGCACCATATTTCGCCGATAGTGTGAACATCTCCTCCCGTTGAAGAAAGATCTGCGTAGGTCCAGGGATCTATTGAAAGATTTGTTGAGTAAGGATAAGTGCGTATGCCGGCCCCGTCAGGCATTTCGCCAAGTACATACGTACCCAGTGGTCTTTTCTTGGAACCATCAGTTGCCGATGCCTTGCTCCAGTTGGTTGTAACCATTAAAGCAAAATAATCGCTCCAGCCCTCTCCCATTTGCTCTGCATTATTTAAACAGGACGTATTGGAAGGGCCGCCTGTTAATCTGTTGGAAATACCATGCGTGTATTCATGACAAATTACACCGTTATCAAGATCGCCATCGATTCGTACTCCACCCGGTGTAACAGGATCAAATAAATACATTTGCATACGTGGTTTATAACCGTCCGGCGGCGTTGCAAAATCTGCATTGTTTGCTCCTAAACCATCCTGTGCATCGGCAAAAACAAAGTCATGCGCTTTACCACCTCTGCCAAGATTATTATCCTGAAAATTACCTGTAACCTCAGTAAATCCATACTGGTAAGAAATATCATGCATGATGTTGTTCCAGTAAAAAAGATTTGTTATAGCAAATTTTTGGTTAGTACGATTTGCTGGTCCTACATTAAAGTTGGGTTTAAAATCAAAAGTAAGCACAGGTGGCTTAGTGGTTGAAACAGCACCCAATCCAAAACCATCATTACCATTACGATCTTCCTGTGCCAACACGTTATTTCCGCGTGTGCTGTCAAACGTTGTAGTTCCGTTACTATTCCATTTTAAAGTAGTTGCTTTGTTCCCTGTTCCCGCAAGTGTCCATGGATTCTTTTTCACTGTTGGTGTGCCGCCCGGAAAATGAAGGCTCTCCGCGGGGAAAGGTATTACACGATATTCTGCAGTATCAATTGTTGCCTCTGCTTGTTCTTCGCCATCGTCATCACACAAATCTGTTGATGCGTCAAAATTACTTGTATAGCTCTCTGCATATCTTTTTGGTTTAGTCCAGTTACAACTTACATTCAGATTAATTTTATTGATTACGTTTCCTTTGTTTGCATCAACATTTACCAGCCAATAATCAGGTGAACCATTTGGCTGCACTTCTACCTGCCAGCATAAGGTCGCGGTTTTTGATGTATCATTAGAAAGCCAGATCATTTTTGATTTAATGCTCACCGAAGAAATACCAAGATCACCAAATTCAAATTGCTGCGGACCAATTTGTTTTGCTGCAGTAAGAAAACCCGGCGAAGGGATTCTTAAATGTATTGCCGCGGCCTTTACTGCATCCCCTGCGGAAAAAGAAGCATGTGCTTCTTTTACATTCGCCATCTGCGCAATATTTGCTATGCGTTTTCCTGTCGATGAAACCAATTGATCATTTTGAAAAGCGACTGTCTGAACAGAGTTAAAAACATCAATGCTTTTATATGTCTGCTGCAGATAAATTATTGTAACATCTGATTCATCAGTGTAAGCATCTGAAATACGTGAGTCAAACAGGTCTGCTTTTGATAATCCAATTGCAGGTGCATTCTTTCCTATTAACTCCATCGCAGCTTTCGCATCTATCTGCTGAGCTATTATTTCCGAAACACTAAACAATAAAACACAAAAAAGCGCAACAGTTTTTAAGTACATAATTTTTTTATTCATGATCATTTATTTGAAAAGTAATATCGTGGTTATCCGGGCATTTTTATTTTGAAGTACAAGAAAATAATATCACAACTTTGGATGAATGTAAAAATCAAAAGAAGGTAGTTAAGCAACTTTTATTTGAAGATTGATATATGCATCCCGTACACACAGCTTTTCACTCATAGCAATAGTTTGGTGTTAGTAATAAAGTTAGATCAATTTTAAAATGCCAAGTTAGCTGAGCGCGATGAAATGGCAAAAGAAAAATGCAGAATAAAGAAAATTTAATTTTGATCAAAAGCCGCAATACTATTGGGCTTCCGTTGTGTCACTCACTTGTACGTTCGGAGCTTTATTGAACAGTTTATACTCTATCTATTATAATAAACAACGATACCCGTGAAGAAAAAAGAAACCTTCACTTAATCATTTTTGGAGTGCTTTTGCAGGTGGCATCTCCGCAGGGATCCTGTTTTTAAAATCACCCAGCCATGGCCACAGTTTTTGTTTATTAAGATCAATGCCTGCCACTGCTACAGGATCATTATCCGTAGCTTGTTTCATTACCTTTCCTTCCTGGTCAAACACGGCAGATATCATATCGTATGAAGAGGAAACAATGTAAACCTGATTTTCAATAGCACGTGCTTTTGTTAAGGTGATATCACCGCCCCAGATAGGAAGAAAAATTATTTCCGCGCCTTTTTGTGCAAGCGTTCTTGCAGTTTCAGGAAATGAAACATCCCAGCAGATCATCATACCGATGCGACCAAAATCTGTTTCAAAAACAGGAAGAGAGTCTCCCGGCGTAATGCCACCATCTATCTCTTCACGCGGCAAACTTATCTTGCGATACTTGCCAACAAGTTCGCCTTTTCTATCGATAAGCACAGAAGTGTTATAAACAACATCGCCGTCTTTTTCCAGTAAGCCTGCCACGATATATAAATTGTATTTCTTTGCAACGCCGCCAAGAAATTCAGTGGTTGGACCCGGAACAGGTTCGCTTGCTGAAACATAATTAAGATCAGTTCCTGCAAGTGTCGATTCTTCTGGCAGGCAAACAATATCAGCTTTTTGAGCAGCAGCCTTGTCTATAAATGATGAAAACTTCTGCAGGTTTTCCACGGATGATTTACTGTTTCGCGGCCGGTAATTTATTGTTGCCACTCTCACTATGCGTTGCTGTACTGTGTCTGTTTTTTTAAATGAAACATCAGCAAAGTGCACAGTGCCATCTGCGTCCCAGCGATAGTGTAATTCTAATTTTGCTTTTGTTGCATCTGCAGGAATCTTGTAAGTTTCTTC
>Ga0207657_10007341_pt1 | contig 11306 bp, 10 predicted proteins | sample KBSC33metaG_FD_184316 | JGI IMG/M metagenome (GOLD analysis project Ga0207657, IMG submission 184316) | Corn rhizosphere microbial communities from Kellogg Biological Station, Michigan, USA - KBS C3-3 metaG (SPAdes) (version 2) | ecosystem: Host-associated > Plants > Roots > Rhizosphere > Soil ... | reverse complement strand
CTGATGGCCTGAAGCGCGAATGGCGTGGCGATGGCTGCGTCCAGCGGAGACGAGTTCGCATCCGACTGACAGCTCCATCGCAAGCGATCTGATCACCGAATGCTCAACCCTTGCAAGACGGGGGTCGTCCACATATGGATCTTGGCAATCCGACCCCGGCAGAATGCTTTGCCAAGTCAGAAACTTCGCCTACCCCGAGCGAGCTTAAGTACGAGGTTGACGTGATTAGCGGTAGCATCGGCACGGGATTTGGGGCGTCACTCAATGGCTCAGCGTTGGATTCGATACCTCTCGCAGATCTTATAGCCGAAGCCGAAAAGCTGACGCTCGGATCCTTTGGGTCGGTGGTCACCTATTCGCGTAAGGTATTCATCCCACTGACGCAGCTGTGTCGGGATGTTTGCCATTACTGCACCTTCGCGCAGACCCCGAGGCACCGAAGCAAGCCTTATCTCTTGCGCGATGATGTGTTGACGATCGCGCGGGCAGGCGTAGCCGCCGGATGTCGTGAGGCGCTATTTACGCTGGGGGACCAGCCGGAAGATCGCTATTCCGTCGCGCGCGATGCGCTGTCAGCGATGGGGCATGAGACGACGCTGTCCTACCTGCGCGAGATGGCGGCGGCGGTGCTGCAGGCAACCGGGCTGCTGCCGCATCTCAATCCCGGGCTGTTGGACGATGCAGATTATGCGGCGCTCCGCCCCGTCTCGGCTTCGATGGGGCTGATGCTGGAGACCGCCTCCGATCGGCTGTCGGAAAGGGGCGGTCCGCACTTCGGCTCGCCCGACAAGTTTCCCGCGCGCCGTCTGGAAGCGATCGCATCGGCCGGCCGTGCGCGTGTGCCCTTCACGACGGGCTTGCTGATCGGGATCGGAGAGACCCGCGCGGAGCGGATCGAGGCGCTGGTCGCGATCCGCGACCTGCAACGCCGCTATGGCCATATCCAGGAAGTGATCATCCAGAACTTCCGGGCCAAGCCCGGTACGAAGATGGCCGACCATCCTGAGCCGCCATTGGACGAGCATCTGTGGACGATCGCCGCCGCGCGGCTGATCCTGGGGCCGGGCATGGTGATCCAGGTCCCACCCAACCTCCACGCGCCGGACGAGCTCGCCGCGTTGCTCAGGGCCGGGGTCAACGACTGGGGCGGGGTCTCGCCGGTGACGCCTGATCATGTGAACCCTGAGGCACCGTGGCCGCATCTCGATATGCTGGCTCAGGCGACAGCCGCCGCCGGCCGCGTGCTGCGCGAGCGGCTCGCGATCGGCCCGGCTTATGCGCGCGCGCCGGACGAATGGCTGGAGCCGTCGCTTGCGAAGGTCGTGCGCCGTTCGGTCGATGCACGCGGCCTGCCGGTGGTCGACGGCTGGCACGCAGGCGGCGGCGAGCCGGTTCCCGATATCCTGGTGAGCGGCAGGACGGCCGTATCGGCGGAGCTAGAGCGGATTATCGAACGCGCCATTGCGGGCGACCGGCTCGACGAGGCGCGGATCGCGCGATTGTTCGCGGCGGACGGGCCGGATGTGACGCTGCTCGCCGAGGCGGCGGATGCGCTGCGCCGCGAGGTCGCGGGTGAGGCGGTAAGCTATGTGGTCAACCGCAACATCAACTACACCAATATCTGCCTCCACAAATGTGGCTTCTGCGCCTTCTCCAAGGGCAGCACCAAGGCCGAGCGTGGCCCCGCCTACCGGCTCGATCTGGAAGAAGTGGGCCGCCGGGCGGCCGAAGCGGTGGAACGCGGCGCGACCGAGGTCTGCCTGCAGGGCGGAATCCATCCCGATTATGACGGCAACACCTATCTCGACGTGCTGCGCGCGGTGCGCGAGGCGGCGCCGTCGATTCACATCCATGCTTTCTCGCCGCTGGAGGTGACTCATGGCGCGAGTACGCTCGGGCTGCCGCTCGAGGACTATCTCGGGCGGCTGAAGCGGGCGGGGCTGTCGACGCTGCCCGGGACGGCGGCCGAGATTCTCGACGACGAGGTGCGGGCGATCATCTGCCCCGACAAGGTCAACACGGTCGAGTGGCTGGAGGTGATGCGCACCGCGCATCGTGTGGGCCTGCGCTCGACCGCGACGATCATGTTCGGCCATGTCGATGGCTATCAGCATTGGGCGCGACACCTGCTCCGAATCCGCGACCTGCAGGAAGAGACGGGCGGGTTCACCGAGTTCGTGCCGCTGCCATTTGTCCATATGGAGGCGCCGATTTGGCGCAAGGACGGGGCACGATCGGGGCCGAGCTTCCGCGAGGTGCTGCTGATGCACGCGATCGCCCGGCTGGCGCTTCATCCGCTGATCCCCAACATTCAGGCGAGTTGGGTCAAGCTTGGCGGCGACGGTGTCGTCGCGGCACTCCGGGCCGGCGTGAACGATTTAGGCGGCACGCTGATGGACGAATCGATCACGCGCGCCGCGGGTGGCCAGAACGGCCAGCTCTGCGATCCGACGCGCATGGCGGCCCTCGCCGCACAGGCCGGGCGCACCGCCCGCCAGCGCACGACGGTTTACCAACCCGTCGCGCGGCCCGAACTGGCCGCCGCCGCAGGAGAATGAAATGACAAGTTCGCCAACGATCGCCGTCATCGGGGGCACGGGCAAGCTGGGCGCGGCGATCGCGCGCCGGCTGGCCAAGGCAGGACGCAAGGTCATTATCGGTTCGCGCTTGGCCGAAAGCGGCGACAAGGTGGCGAACGAGCTGGGCTTTGGCCTGACCGGCCTGGCCAATGCCGATGCCGCCCAGGCAGGTGACATCGTGATCGTGGCCGTGCCGTTTGCGGCGCAGGAAGCGACGCTGGCCGAGATCGCGCCGCATGTCGCGGGCAAGATCGTAGTCGACACCACCGTGCCGCTGGTCCCGCCCAAGGTGATGCGCGTCCAGCTTCCTCCCGAGGGCAGTGCCGCCCAGCGCGCGCAAAAGCTCCTCGGCGAAACCGTGACGATGGTCTCGGCCTTTCACAGCGTCGCCGCGCACAAGCTCGCCACCGATGAGAATATCGCCTGCGATGTGCTCGTGTTCGGTGACGACAAGAACGCCCGCGCCCAGGTGGTTGAGCTAGTCACCCAGACGGGACTGCGCGGCATCCACGGCGGCGCACTCGCCAACTCCGCCGCCGCCGAGGCGATGACCTCGATCCTCATCTTCATCAACAAAACCTACAGCGTCGACGGTGCGGGCATTCAGATCACAGGGAAGCTGATCGAACCCGAGTGAAGGCCCCGTCGCCCTCCGTCCAGATGCTCCGCCGTGGCACGATCATCAACTTGATTATGAGCCGGCGGCCTCGCCAAACATATGGCCGTCCCCTTCATCCTCTCGAAAACCTCCGCGGAAGGCATTAGGCATTCCGCGGTATGGCCAGGACATCGACGCAATTCTCCGCGAGCTTGGCAAGTCCGAGCTGGAGATCGAGGCGCTGAAGGACGAAGGCGCCCGCTGACCGGCCTTTTTGCCCTTCGAGGTTGACATGGGCCGTCCGTGCGCCGAGCACAGCCCCATTTGGGCTGGCGGATAAGACGAATGGTTGAGATCCATCCCTTAGGCAGCATCGGCGAGGTCGAGGCCGGTGCGGATCTTGCGGCCGTCCTTGGCGATGCCCTTCAGGAGGCCGGCCTCGCACCCGAAGGGAATGATATTCTGGTGGTCACGCAGAAGATCGTCTCGAAGGCCGAAAACCGCTTTGTCGATCTGGCGACCGTCGCGCCCTGCGCACGGGCGATCGAGCTCGCCGCCGTCACCCGCAAGGACCCGCGCATCGTCGAACTCGTGCTGCAGGAATCGAGCGAGATCCTCCGCGCGGTCCCGCATGTGCTTATCGCGCGGCATCGCACCGGATGCGTCATGGCGAATGCCGGGATCGATCGGTCGAACCTCGGGCGCGAGGGCGACTATGTGCTCCTTCTTCCCGTCGATCCGGACGCATCGGCGGACCGGCTCCGCAGCGCGATGGCCGATCGTTGGCCGATGCCGCCCGCCGTCCTGATCTCGGACAGCTTCGGGCGGCCGTGGCGTTACGGCGTGGTCAACGTCGCGATCGGCGCGAGCGGGCTGCCCTCGTTGATCGACCAGCGGGGCCAACCCGATCGTGACGGCCGCACGCTCGAGGTCACCCAGTTCGCCTTCGCCGACGCGGTTGCGACGGCGGCTGGCCTCGTGACCGGCGAGGGGGCCGAGAGCATCCCGGCGGTGCTGGTGCGTGGCTTGAGTTGGGGTGGCGTGCCCGCTCCGGCGACGGCCTTGGTACGTCCGCTGTCGGAAGATCTATTCCGGTGAGCGGCGTCGTGGTGCTAACCGGCGGTGTCGGCGGCGCCAAGCTGGTGCTGGGGCTGCAGCATGTAGTCGAGCCGGCATCGATCACCGCGATCGTCAACACGGGCGACGACTTTCGTCATTTCGGGCTCGCCGTCTCGCCAGATATCGACACGCTCCTCTACACCCTCTCAGGCAAGGCGAATGCTGCGCAGGGTTGGGGGAGGGCCGGCGAGACTTGGAGCTTCATGGCGGCGGCACGCGAACTCGGCGGTCCGGGCTGGTTTCAGCTGGGCGACGGTGACCTCGCGCTCCATATCCTGCGAAGCGACGCGCTGGCGCGTGGCCGGACGCTGTCGGAGGTGACGCGCGGGTTCGCAACCGCCATGGGCATCGAGGCCGCGGTGCTGCCGATGAGCGATGATCCGGTCTCGACCATGGTGGAGACGGATGAAGCGGTGCTGGAGTTCCAGCGTTATTTCGTTGAATTCCGCTGCGAGCCGGAAGTCCGCGCCATCCGTTTCGAAGGCGCGGCCATCTCCTCACCGGCGCCCGGCGTGATCGAGGCGATCACGAGCCCGAACACGCAGGCAATCCTCGTCGCGCCCTCGAACCCCTTCCTCAGCATCGATCCGATCCTGGTCGTTCCCGGCATCGCCGAAGCCTTAACCGCAGCGCTCGCGCCCATCGTGGCGGTCTCGCCGATCGTTGGCGGGCAGGCGGTCAAAGGGCCGACGGCCAAGCTCATGCGGGAATTCGGCCTCAAGATCGATGCCGCAACCATCGCCGACCATTATGCGCCATGGCTCGACGGCATCCTGGTCGACGAGCGCGACCCCGAGCCGGCGCTGTCGATCCCGTGCGGCCGCGCGGACACGCTCATGAATGATCTGCCCGACCGGATCCGCGTCGCCCGCGCCGCACTCGATCTTGCGCGTAGGATTGGTCGATGAGATGGACCGCGATCGTGCCTCTGAAGTCGGCTGGGTCCCGAAAGTCCCGCCTGAGCGAACGGGTCGCCGCCGCGGAACGTGAGCGGCTTTCACTTGTCCTCTTCGGGCATGTGAGCGGGGTTCTTGCCCGAAGCGAGCGGATCTCGGCTCTTCTGGTGTTGAGCCCGGCGCGGCCCGAAGGCTGGGCCGGGGATTGGCGCGAGGACCAGGGTCGCGGTCTCAATCCCGAACTGGATGAGGCGCTTTCCGGCCTCCAGGAGGGAAAGCTCATCATCCACCCAGACCTTCCGCTGCTCAGCGTCGTGGATATCGATGCGCTGCTCGAAACAGCCGAACGATCCGGACTGGCGGTTGCCCCGGACCGGCATGACAGGGGTACCAACGCGCTGGCGCTCGCCGACGGCAGGGCTTTTTCATGCTGCTTCGGCGAGGACAGTTTCGCGCGGCATCAGCAGGGATCGGGCGGCGCGTTTGGGATCGTGCGCCGGGCCGGTCTGGCGTTCGATTGTGATACGCCGGCCGATCTTGAGGAAGCCTTGGAGGCCGGACTGCCACTCTTCTCCCGAATACGCGCGGCGATTGCCGTCTGATCGGATCGGATCAGAGCGGCAGGGCCGTCGTTGCCTTTATATCGGATAGGGTCACGATCGAGTTGATCTCTTGGTTGCCCGGACGCGGCTCAAGCGTGAGTTCGGTCTACCACCCGCTTCCTGGCAACGGACAGCTGCGACTGTGGTGGAGTAAGCGACGGCTTAGGCTACGTTGACAAATTCCGACGGGCTATGCCTCGTGTGTCGAACGAACGTTCACCGCGTCAAGCAACGTGGGATTATCCCTCCAGTATGCGGTTATGGCATCGAGCAAGTCCGCCTCTGCCGGCGCGCTGTAATCCTTGTCAGTGGGATCGAGTGTCAAGTTTGTCATCACAACCAAGGTGCGCTTCCAAGCAGCATCACGGCCTCTGATTTCGAATTTTGTCCCTACGATATGCTTGTGGCGTAGCATCAATCCCCCATCATCATTCTTGTTTGGCAAAGATTCTCAATCGGCTCACTGAGCTTTGCCTTACCATCTTGGTGTCTGCAATATTTCGTGTCCGAACTGCTTGGCCTTTCGCGGAGGGGGCGGAAGTGCAGACATGATTGACGTGGCGCACAGCGGTTGATTCAAGGCTGTTTTTGGAGGCAGGCTTGAGCAAAGGCGATCGCAACGAAGCGGAATGGCGCGTTCTGAAGGGTTTGTTGCCCATCGAGCCTGAGAACCGTAGTCGAGGCAGGCCGCCCGAGCAGACCGCTCAATCCATCGCGCGACTCTCATGGCGTTCGCGAAGGATCGAACCGGGGGGCGTTCCGATTGAACGACCCGGCCGTCATCATGGTCCCGTGCACACCTGCACCGTGCCGCAAAGCTGCGCGCTATCATCCGCTCGGACGATGTCGCCGGACACCGCCCGTTATACCGCACCCAAGCGTTGAGGCGAAAGCGCAGTCTGCACCATCACCAAGATGAGCGGCTGGCGGATTGGATCACCGCGATATTGCTCGTTCCGTGCTCGGTGAAAACCCGTGCGGCATGGTGTGCCGGATCCTTTGAAACCGAGTTAGCCGTCGTGCAATTTTTTTGAGGGGAATGACATGAGGCTCAACAGCAGGCTCTGCGCGAGCCTGGCTTTGATGCGGTGGTAGCAACTGTCACGATGGGCGTACTCCGAATTAACACGGTTGGAGAAAGCAGCACCCAACAAATGCTTTCCAAGCTGCAGGATGAGGTATGAGTCCATGGTAATGCCGCGCGATATTCCGATCATCGATACGCATCTCGACATGCCGTACGGCGACTACGCCCTGAAAGACAATTTCAAGAACCTGCGCGACAGGGAAAGTGTCGAAGGGGTGTTTCGCCATCCTGCTGGTTACATGTTCAAGGAAGTGCCCAAGGGCAGGGACGCGCAGAGCGACGATCCGGTGGCCGACACGATCGCGGAAATGGATCGCTTTAACATCGAAATGGCGATCTTCCACATTTGGAATGTCGACTGTGACGCGAATTCGATGAAGGCGATCAAGCAACGCAGGGATCGATTTCGCCCGGTGATCCAGCTTGATCCGAACAATGGAATGGACACAATCCGCGAAATCCAGCGCGCCCATGACGAGCTTGGTATCGTCGGAGTGAGCATCTTTCCCGTCAGCTATGTTCCACCGGTGCCGATCAACGACAAGCGCATGTATCCGATTTATGCCAAGTGTATTGAGCTGGATATCGCCGTGCTGGTGAACAGCGGCATCCCAGGACCGCGTCTGCCCTATGAGGCGCAATATACGGGCCTCGTGGACGAGGTCTGCTGGTTTTTCCCGGAACTGCGCTTCATTCTTCGTCATGGATGCGATCCGTGGGCCGATCTCGCGGTCAAGTTACTGCTTAAGTGGCCGAACCTTTATTATAGCACCAGCGCCTTCGCACCGAAATACTACCCTAAGGAAATCATCGACTTCGCCAATACTCGTGGGGCAGACAAGATTATCTACGCAGGCTATTATCCATCCGGCCTCACGCTAGACCGGATCTTCAAGGAAATGGACGATGTGCCTTTCAGGGATCATGTATGGCGCAAGTTTCTTTACGAAAATGCCCGGACTGCACTGAAGCTCGATTGATCAGACGAGAGTTTGAGGCAATCCGGCGGCTCGACGCGTAGTCCGCCGAGACGATGCCGTTGCGGCATTTTCCGACGATCCATTTTCTGAAAATCGACAGGAAGAGGATTCACGATGCTTAACCAGGCGGATCTCTACCACATCGGTGTCGTTGTCGATGACTTCGAAGCCGCGATGGATCGCTACGGCCGGCAAATGGGGTTGACCTGGTCGCCGCTCATCAACGTCACGGTGCCGATCTGGACGCGCGACCACGGGGAGATGGAGCTGCATTCCCATGCAATCTATTCCCAGCAGGAGCCGTGCATCGAGCTGGTGAAGACGCTGCCCGGCACCTTTTGGGTGCCGACCGAGGGACGGCCACTCCATCATCTGGGATATTGGGTCGATGATCTCCCCGCCGCTTCAGCCGATCTCGAAGCGCGGGGCTGCCCGAAGATCGCCTGCGCGCTACACGAGGGCGCCATGATGGGTTTCGCCTATCATGAAATGAAGGACGGTCCCTATATCGAGATGGTCGACCGCGCCGTTTTCCCGGACTGGCCGGCCTTTCTGGCTGGCAGGATGCAGCATGAGGTCATCCACAAGGACTGACCTGCTGACGGCGAAGCGGCAACGACCCGCCCGTCATCGAGGAAGCGCCGATGATCACACTCTACGGGATGTTCAGTCCCAACGTCTTCAAGATCGCCCTAATGCTCGAAGAGGCTGGTCTACCCTATCGGACGGAGCATGTCCCGGTGATGTGCGGCGGAAATCGCACGAGCGACTTCCTGAAGCTGAACCCGTTGGCGAAGGTTCCGGTGATCGTCGATCCGGAGGGGCCGCTTGCGGGCCAGGCATTGTTCGAAAGCGGCGCCATCCTCATCTACCTTGCGGAAAACTACGCCTCTGCCCTCCTGCCGCGGGAGTCCGACGATCCAGGCCGATGGCGGGTGCTGACCTGGCTCGCCGTTCAGATGGCATTGGCCGGGCCGATGCTGGGACAGATGAACCATTTCCAGGGACTGCCTGCCGAGAAGGAAGGCTATGCCTACGGCCGCTACCGGGACCAGGCGAGATTCGTCTATGAGCGGATCGACGGGCAGTTGACAGACAATAGCTATCTGGGTGGCGCGGCCTATTCGATCGCGGACATCGCCATGTATCCTTGGGCCGCCTATATGGAACGACATGGATTTGCTCGGGACGACTTCAGGCATCTGATGCGATGGCGGTCGGAGATCGACGAACGTCCTGCGACAGCACGGGCGCTCAAGGTGATGATGGCCCTCATGCAATTGGATGGCGAATCGCTGAAACGCTCTACGCCGCAAGACATGGACCGCTTCTTCAATCGTTCGGCGCCCGGCCCGTTGCCGGATGGCGATGCCTATTTCGCGCTGGGACCCATGGTGTCGGCACGCCCGGCGCCCGAGTGATCCCTATTTCCGGGTATCTCGACGGAGGCGCCTCGTCCCCCTTGTCCTCCGGTTCCCCTCGCTATGCCGATCCGCCAGCCGTTGCATCGACAGTGCCCTCGACCGTCGGCGCGCTCTTTCCGTAGTGCGCGAAGCGAGCGGCCGCGAGGCGCGTCGGCGCGGGGATCTGGTCCGGAATATTAGGAATGGTTTGCCCGCGCCGAGCCACTTCCACCTCGAGCCGCGCCATCAGCTTCGCCCTGATCTCCGGGCTGGGCTGAAGTACCTCGCGGGGGTTGCGCATGAGCGGCGATTCCGGCAGCGCCCGCTCCACGGCAAGCCAGTGAACGCCGTCCTCGACGGCCACGTCGCCCACGAAGGTCTCCAGACCAATGAAGCTCAAGGTTGCCTTCTTGCCGGCAGCCTCCCACGGCAGGTGCCGAGGCATTTCCATCCGGAAGCGATCGCCGATCAGTTCGCAGCTGCGGTTGCGGATCGGCAACGGATACCCATCGTCGTCGCAGACCGTCAGATGCGGGGCGATGCCCCGGGCGAAGCCATCCTTGGCGATCTCTTGCCAGGGCCGCTGATGCCACTGGGTCGGGGCGCTGGGCTTGCCAGGGGGCGGCGGATCCGATGCCGGGTAGGCAGAGTTCGCCGGCGCCTGCCATACCGACGGCGGTTGATCCATTTCGGCGGGGCTGTCCCACCAAGAAATCCGTTCGGGCGTGACCTCGACGATGATGCGCGTCCAATACCAGACGGCCTTCGCTGCCTCGCTCCACGGCAGACCATAGCTGATGCCCTCGAAACCTGTCTCCGAGAGGTAGCGCACGGCATTAGCGGCAAAGTTTGCATCGCGAACCGCGGCCCTTCCTCTCACTAGGATCACTGGCCCATCGGCTCCGGCCTCGACCAGCATGCCCACCTTGGGATTGCGCCGCGCACGCTCGGCCTTGGCCGGATAGGCGAGACCCGTGGCAACATCGAGCGAGGACAGGTCATCGCTCGGAAAGTAGTAGGTCGGCGTATCGATCGGGACGCCCGCCGCGCTTACCGTTGCAAACTCGGCCATCGCGCCAAGTTCGATGGCGCGCTTAATGTGCTCGGGTAGCTGGGAAATTCCGTTCACAATGCCTCCCGTCGTCGCTGCCTGCAGCGAGCCATGATTCGTTGCCGGGATAGTTGCAGGCCCGGCAAGCAGCTTGCGTCGTCTTGTCGGACGAGATGGCGGCGAAGTTCCTGCCCGCTGTCCTGGCCCAGCCGAAGGTGAAGCGGCTGATCTCGAGCGACCATTTCTCGGTGGACGGGACGCTGATCGAGGCATGGGCGAAGCAGCCCAAGGTTCCGGCGATCCGAAGGATCGCTGGAAAGGCTGCGGAGGGGTCGATCAAGAGCTTCCGCCGCAAGGATCGCAAGGATGGGGGCGACGATGATTCCGAGGCGCGGCTCTACAAGAAGGGCGACGGTCAGCCGGCCCGACTTTGCGATATCGGCCATGTCCTAATGGAGAATAGCAACGGCCTGGCGGTGGATGGCGGCGTCACCCAGTCTGGCGGTACCGCCGAGCGCGAAGCGGCGCTTGCGATGCTGGATCGGAGCAAGCGGCGAGGGCGGATCACGCTAGGCGCCGACAAGGCCTATGACGTGCGGCAGTTGTGGAGGATTTGCAGGACCGGTTGGTCACCTCGCATATCGCGATCGACGGACATCTCTCCAAGACCGGTAAGCGGCGGGCGACGGCCATGGACGGGCGCACCACCTGTCGTCCCGGCTATGAGATCAGCCAGCGCTTTCGCAAGCACATCGCGGAGGTGTTCGGATGGGCCAAGGGCTCGGCCGGCCTCGCCAAGGTCAAGCTGCGAGGGCAGGCCAAGGTCGATGCGGTCTTCACCCTCACCTTGCCGGACAAGAAAGGCTCAGATTTTAGGGCTGGAGCACTTCCCGGCCGAAAAACCGGTTCCCACTTTTTTGGAAACTGCTCTGGAGATCGCATCGCCTCGCGCGTGAGCCGGACGAGTCCCCTGCCGTTAGCACTCTCTGCC
>Ga0207657_10007340_pt1 | contig 11308 bp, 9 predicted proteins | sample KBSC33metaG_FD_184316 | JGI IMG/M metagenome (GOLD analysis project Ga0207657, IMG submission 184316) | Corn rhizosphere microbial communities from Kellogg Biological Station, Michigan, USA - KBS C3-3 metaG (SPAdes) (version 2) | ecosystem: Host-associated > Plants > Roots > Rhizosphere > Soil ... | reverse complement strand
CGACGACCGCGCGGTACGACGCCTCGCGCACGACGGCCCAGTCGAGTCCGGGAATCGCGCGAACGCTGTACATCACGTCCGGATCGAGCACGCCTGGTCCGCGCCCGAACGCCCACTGACCCGTGAACGCCGCGCGCACATCGGGCGGGAGCGACGCATAGCGCAGCGTGCGGCCGACGAGCGACGGCGACGCGCCACCCGCGACGCGCAGGATGCGCACGACGTCGCCATCGCGCGCGAGAAGGAGCGTGTGCCGCAACTTCGCGAGCGTCGGCGTCGGCGCGGCGGAATCGCGCGGCATGAGCGGCGGCAGGTTCGCTCGCGCGAGATCGAAGCGCATGAGCACCACGAGCGGCTCGGCGCTGCGCTCGCTCGTCGTGACGGGCGAGACGACGTCGAGATACGTCGCGTGTGGCGCGGCGACGGTGTGGAGGATGCTCGTGTCGCTCGCGATCTGGCGCGACCACGCGTCGCCGTGGCTCGCGATCACCGCGGTTGGAGACGCGCCATCCTCGCCCGCACCAGCGCGCACCGCGCCCGTAGGCGTGACGAGCCACGCGCCGATGCAGCCGTGCTCACCGACCAGCGATTGCAGCACGACGTTGATGGGATGCGTGTCGCTCGCGACCTGCGCAACCTCCGCGAGCAGCGCACCCTGCGCGCCGCGCTGGCTCCCCCACGCGCCCGCCTCCGACGCCGGACGCATCGTGAGCGCGTTCCAGTGATTCTCGAAGACGCCCGCGATGTAGCTCTCGGTCGTGTGCCCCATGTAGAACGCGGCAGCCGCCGCGGCGACGATCGCGAGCCACGCGTAGAGCATGATCCACGTCCGGCGGATCGGCGGGAGCGGCTGCGGTGGGAGCGGCGCCGCGAGGAGCGAGCGTGCCGCGAACGGGCGCCGGAGGCGGGCGCCGATGCGAGCGAGGAGCGGCGTGGGCATGCGAAGATGCACCCCGCTCATTCTATGAGCAGCGGGGCGCGACGTTGTAAGTGAGTTGTAAGAAGTGACGCTGCGCGAACGCGGACGGTCGAGGGATCGCGTTCCGTCAGGGATCGAAGCGGTAGCCGCGCTTCCAGACGGTGACGAAGTGCCGCGGCTTCGCGGGGACGTCCTCGAGCTTGCGTCGCAGCTCGGCGACGTGGATGTCCACCGTGCGCGTCATCACTTCGGCGCGATGACCCCACACCTCGCGCAGGAGCGCGACACGCGTCAGCACCACGCCCGGATGTCGCACGAGCGCAAGGAGAAGGTCCAGCTCCTTGGGCGTGAGTGCGACCGGGTGGCCGCCCTTGGTCACCGTGCTCGCCGCGGGATTGATGCGCACGTCGCCGAAGCCCAGCTCCTCGGCGCGTGGCGTCGCCTCGATCGCCGCCGCTCGCCCGCTGCGGCGGATGAGCGCCTCGATCCGCATCAGCAGCTCTGAGAGGCCGAACGGCTTGGTGACGTAGTCGTCGGCGCCCAATCGGAAGCCGTGCACCTTGTCGGCCTCCTCGCCGCGCGCGGTGAGGATGAGCACCGGCGCGCTCACTCCATCGCTGCGCAGCGTTCGGAGGACCGAGAATCCGTCGGCGGCCGGGAGCATGATGTCCAGGAGGATCAGGTCGGGATCGATCTCCCGGACGAGGCGTGCGCCCATGCGGCCGTCGCTGGCGACGTACACGTCGTAGCCGTCCGCCTCGAGCGTGCGCTGCAGCCCGAAGGCCATGCTCTCGTTGTCTTCGATGATGGCGACGCGCGGAGAACGCCGCGCCCGCATCGTGGAAGTGCTGGTGGATGTCCCGACGCCGGCAAGCGGGTCGTGGGCATCAGAAAAGTTGAAGCTCGCATTCATCATGGTGTCTCGCTCCACGGCCTTAGACGCGCCCGCGAGCCAAATGGTTTGCTCCGTGCGAAACACCGGTCGCGAACGGGCGCAGAGATTGGTCCCTGCGCCCGTTCGCAGCGAGCGTCACCAGCTACGTCACCAGCTACGTCACCAGCTACGTCAGCGCGGCGCCTGGGTCAGCAGCTTCTCGAAGAGCGCGACCGCACGCGGGTCGTTCGACTGCCCGAGCCAGAAGATCGCGCGCTTGCGGACCTGCGGATCGCGATTGGTCTGCGCGATGTGGATCAGCTCCGGCACGCCCGCATCGCGCTGCTGCGAGAGCGCGAAGACCGCCTGCTCGCGGATGGCGCGATCGACCGTGTCGGCGGCAGCGAGGTCCGCGAGGTCCTTGGTCGCCGCCTTGCCAGCCGCCTGGCCGAGCCAGAAGACGGCGTCGCGACGGACGCTGGTGGAGGCGTGGTCGTCGCGCGCGATCTGGAGGAGCTGCGGCCAGACGGTGACGTCGTTGGCGATCGTCGTGGGGAAGATCGCTTCCTTCGCCACGGGCGAGCTGCCGCTGCGCGCGAGCGAGAGGAGGTAGTCCACCGCCTGCTGCGGCGTGACGTCACCGAGATCCGTTGCGGCGGCATCGGGGCGCCACTCGCCGCCGACGTACGTGTGCATCTTCGTGACCTGGTGATTCTGCACCTGCAGCACCATGCGCGCCGGTCCGTGCTGGCAGCCGGACCAGACCACGTCCGACGACTGGTCGTTCCCGGTGCTGATGGAGTTGCCGTTGCCGCACACGTCGGGGCGCGTGGCGAAGGTGAAGCGCACCTTGCCGTCCGGTGCGCTCGCGATGCGCTGCGCGAGCGAGCCGCTCTGTGCCGCGGCCGGCGCGGCGACCGTCGCCGCGAGCACGAGGCTCGCGGCGAATCGGATCGTCGTCATGTGGAAGCGAGTGTGCGTGCTCATTTTTCGATCAGCTCCTGGAGGAATTGCACCGCGCGCGGATCGTGCGACTGGCCGAGCCAGAAGATCGCGCGCTTGCGCACATCGGGATCCTTGTCGGTGCGTGCGATGGAGATCAGCTTGTCGAGCGCGGCCTTGTCGTTGCGCTGCGACAGCACGAACACCGCCTGCTCGCGCATCTCGCCCGGCGGGAGCGCATCGTAGAACGAGGCGATCTGCGCCGTGGTCGCGCCGCCCTGCCCCGCGTAGAACAGCGCCTTCTTCCGCATCTCGAGCGGCTCGCTCTGCCGCTTGGCGAGATCGAGCAGCCACGCCCCGTTGTCGCCTTCATGCTCCTGCGACAGGGCGAAGAGCGCCTTCTCCTTGAGCTCGGGGTCGGTGAGCTTGCTGTACAGCGACTGCATGAAGGCGTCGCTCCCCGCCGAGTGGTCCTGACCGAGCCAGAAGATCGCCTTGCTGCGGAGATCCTTCGGCGCCGATGCCTCGGTCGCGTACTGGCGCAGCAGCTCGAGCGCGCGCGGGCTCTTGTTCTGCGACAGCGCGAAGATCGCCTTGTCGCGGATGTTCGGATCGCTCGACGTGCGCAGCATGTCGCTCAGCACCTGCACCGTGCGGTCGCCCGGCACCTGCGAGAGCCAGAATACAGCCTGGCCGCGCACCTCCGGATCGGGATCGTTCTGCGCGATGCGCAGCAGGACGTCGACCGTCTGCGGCGTCTGCTTCTGCGACACGAGGAAGACCGCCTTGCGGCGCAGCGGCGCCGAGCACGCATCGCGGCGCGCAAGCACCTTCTCCAGGATCGGCATCGCACGGTCCGAGTCCATCTGCAGGAGCGCGTTGAGCGCGGCGGCGCGATCATCGTCCTCGTCGCTGCAGTTGCGGCTCGACTGCGAGGAAGAGCCAACGGTGCTCTGCGCCTCGCGCGAGATCTGCGCGGCGCAGCTCGCGTCGCCCTGCTGCGCCAGTGCGCCGCAGACCCGCGTCGCCAGCGCACTCGCATCGCTGCGGCCGCGATACGACGGATACTTGCTGTGCAGCGACGCGAGGATGTCGCGCGCGGCCTGCAGGTCGGAGCTCTCGCCGCTCCGATAGCGCGCGAACGCCTCGTAGTACATCGCGTCGGGAATCAGCGCCGACTCGGGGTACTGCGCCGCGACGTCGTGGAAGAGCGTCGCGGCCCGTGAGTAATCACCGTTCGCGAGCGCCTCGCGTGCCGCCTTGTACAGCGAGTCAGCGGGATCGCGCGCGATCGACATCGGCATGGACGTCGTCGCCGCCGACGCCGTCGCGTACGCGGGCATCGTGACGGGGACCGTTGGTGCCTCCAGCGGGAGCGGTGCCGCTCCGAACGCCAGGAGGATGAGTGGGATCGTGATCATGTGCGTGTGCTCCTCTGAAAATGCAGTCGTCTAGAGTGCAGTCGTCGCGCCCGCCGGAACGGCGCTGCGCAGACGCGTGATGATGTCGTTGTGACGGACGGAGCCGTCGATGAGCTCGTGCTCCAGCGCGGCGCTCTTCGATGCGTCAGGGCTCAACTGCGCCATCTGCACCAGCACCAGCTCGAGATCCTGCAATAGCCGGCGACGCACGGGATCGCGTCCGGCCGGCGAATCGAGCAGCAGCCGCGTCTGCGACAGGAGATCGCTCGCCCACGACGCGAGCTGCGCGTCGGTCTTCGCGTCACGCGCACTCCCGTCGTACGACGCCAGCAACGCCTCCGCGGCCGCGAAGTGCCGCATCGTCGCCAGTTGATACGCGGCGTTGCTCCCCGACGCAGTCGCCACGCCACTCGTCCCATCGTCCACACGCGGCGCCGCGTGCGACGGGGACGTGACCCGTGGAATGGCATGCACCGATGACACGTGCGTCACGTTCCCCGCATCCGCAACCTGCGCGGGTGTCGTCTCGCTCGGCGCATGCGCGACCGGCGCCGGCGTTACTGCCGTGCGCGTGACCGGTGCCTGCGACGCCGGAACAGCGTGCGCGCCGGAGCCCGCGACGCCGCTCCACTGCCGCCCGATGGTGATCCCGAATGCGACGAATGCCACCGACGCTGCGAGGAGCTGCCACCGCTGAACGTGGAGATGCCCCCGCATTCCACGCGGCGCCCCCCGCTGCGTCGCCGCGATGCGCGTCCACATCGCTTCGGTCGGCGGACGCATTCCCGCCGGCGGCGCGTTGTAATCGGCGGTCGCGCGCGCAACCACCGCGTCCAGCGCCTCGTCATCCATCCGACTCACGTCGGCGAGCAACCGATCGAAATCGTCGCCCATCTCGTCGCGATCCATGGTGCTCATTCCGTCATCCTCCGTTCCCTTACTTCCGCCGCCACGTGCTTGAGGGCTTCGCGCAGCCGCGCCTTCGCGCGGAAGAGCTGTCCCTTCGACGTCGCCACCGCGACGCCCAGCGTGTCGGCGATCTCCTGATGCGTGTATCCCTCGAGCTCGTACATCACGAACACCGTGCGGTAGCCGTCGGCCAGCCCGTCGATCGCGCGGTGCAGATGCTCGCGCAGGAGCACCTCGCCCTGGGGATCCACCTGCCCAACGTCGTCGGCGTCCTCGAGCGGGCGGTAGCGACGGTCCCGCCGCTTGCGCGAGCGGATCGCCACCAGCGCCGTCGTGACCGCGATGCGATGCAGCCACGTCCCGAACGCCGCTTCCTGCCGGAAGTCGCCCAGCCGCTCGAATGCGCGGATGAACGCGTCCTGGGTCACGTCAGTCGCCATGTCCGCGTCGCCGGTCATCCGGAACGCGAGCCGATACACCCGGTCCACGTGCCGGTCGTACAGCGTCCGCTGCGCGGCCGGATCACCCGCCGCTGCCCGCGTCACGAGCTGAGCTTCCTGCTCACGCTCGGCGCGAACAGCACCCAGATCGGTGCTGGCGGATGCCGTGAAAGAGAGTGCCGTGACTGTCATGACCGACCGTATGATGCCGCTGGCTCGGGGATGGTTGTGCGGGGAACGAGGGAGTGGGGAACGGACCCAGCCGGGGCTAGGTCCGGGCTAGGTCCGGGCTGGGTCCGGGCTGGGTCCGGGCTGGGCCCGGGCTGGGCCCGGGCTGGGTCCGGGCGAATATGCGATTGGCGCCGGATCCCTCGGGAATCCGACGCCAATCATATGAAAGAAGGCTACCCTCCTCGGTGAACCGACGAAAATGCCGCCAATCGTGCGACATCATCGTGCCTCCACAGCGTCATTCCCGCACAGGGACACTCACCTTCCCCTTCACGCCCGTGTAGCTCACAGAGCCGCTTCCCTTGCGATCGACGGTCAGATCACCGCCCACGCCGTTCGCGTCCACCGAGCCCGAGCCGATCGAGCCCACATGGACGGAGCCGCTCACCTGGCTGAGCGAAACGCTCCCCGAGCCGGAGCGGGGGATCTCGACGGCGCCGGTGATGCGTTCCAGCGTCACGCCGCCCGAGCCAGTGGTCGCCCGCACGTCTCCGTGAACGTCGGTGGCCGTGGCGTGCCCGGAGCCGCTCCGCAGCTCCACGTCGCCCGAGGCGCCCTGGATCCGGATGCCGCCCGACCCCGAGCTCGCGTTGACCGCGCCGACGTTCCGGAGCTCCGCACCGCCGCTCCCGTCGCGAACCTCGAGCCCGACGTTGGTGGGGACCTCGACCGTCAGGTCCATCCAGCAGTCGCAGTTGTCGAACATTCCGGTGTCGTAGTCGGGGTGCACGTCGATGACGTTGCCGCTTCGCTCGACCACGAGCTTCACGTCCTGAAGATCACGCTGGCTGCGGGCGTGCGCGGTCCCGGTTGCCCGCACCGATGTCGCCGACGGGTTTCCAGTCACCGTGAGTCGCCCCGAGCCATTCGCGATGCGGATGCTGGTCGCGCCCGAGGCATTGGCCGTGCCGGTCCGCTGGGCGGTGTAGCCGTCCTGGGCAAGGAGCGGAGCGGCCGCGAGAAACGTCGAGGTCGCGGCGAGGGCGAACAGAGAGACAGGGCGCATCGTCGAAGATGGATGAGAGACACGCAGCCACCGCGATTCGGGGCCGCCAGGGAGTTCGACGGTGGCCGAAGCGAAAGGGTTTCTCTCCCTACGCGTTCTGCTCCAGCTCCCGCCCGAGACGGCCGACGCCATCCACGATGGCCGCGAGATCGGCGTCCGTCGTGCGCGGATTCATGATCGTCACGCGCAGCACGCGACGTCCGCCGAGTACCGTGGTGGTGATCCATCCCTCACCGGAGCGGTTGTAGCGCTCGCGCAGCTCGCGGTTGAGCGCGTCGAGACGCTCCTCGTCCAGCGTGCCGTCGCCCACGTACCGGAAGCAGAGGATGTTGCACTCGGGCTCGTGCAGCGCGACGAAATCGTCGCGCGCGCCGAGGAGCGCGTGCATCGCACGCGCGCGGTCGCACAGGTGATCGTACAGCGCGCCGATGCCGTCGGCGCCGTAGCGCTGCAGCGCGATCCACACCTTGAGCACGTCGGCGCGGCGCGAGCACTGGAAGCTCCGCGTCCCCTGATCCCAGATCCTTTCACCCGCGGGACCGTGAAACAGATACGGTGCGCGCTGCGCGAACGCCCCCTCGAGATCGCGCTCGTCGCGCACGAGCACGACCCCGGCGGAGAGCGGCATGAGCATCATCTTGTGCGGATCCCACGCGAGCGAGCGCGCCCGCTCGATCCCGCGCACACGCTCGCGATCTCGCGATGACAGCAGCGCCGTCGCGCCGTGCGCGCCGTCCACGTGGAACCAGAGTCCGCGCGCGTCGCAGATGCTCGCGATCGCGTCGAGATCGTCGAACGAGCCGGTCGCCGTCGATCCCGCGGTCGCGACGACGGCCATCACCAGACGTCCGTCGGTCGCGAGCGCATCGAGTGTCGCGCGCAATGCATCCACATCCATCCGCCAGTCGCGCGACGGGATCACGACGACGCTGTTCATGCCGAGTCCCATCTCACCCGCGGCACGCGTGACCGCGTAGTGCGCGTGCTCGCCGCACACGATCACGGGCGGCTCCGTCCCCACGCCGTCGGTCCACACGCTCGGGATCGCGGCGGAGCGGGCGGCGAGGAGTGCCGCGAAGGTCGCCTCCGTCCCGCCCGACGTGAACGTCCCACCCGCACCCGCTCCGACTCCAACAAGGTCACACATCCAGCGCAGCACGCGATCCTCGAGGATGGTCGCCACGGGCGACATCTCCCACACGGCGACCGACTGGTTCAGCGCACCGATCACCGACTCGCTCCAGATCGCCGCGGGGAGCGGCGCCGAGACCTGATGGCCGACGTAGCGCGGGTGATACAGCCGATTGCAGTCCGGAATCACCTCGTCGCGCACGCGCGCGACCACGTCCTCGATCGCGTGGCCGCCGCGGGGGAGCGGCTCGTCGAAGCGTGACGCGATCTCGTCCGGCGTATGCGCGGTGGAGACGCGGCCCTCACCGGTGCGCGTCTGCGCGAGATACTCCGCAGCGAGCGCGCTGAACAGCGCGGCGACGTCCGCGCCGGTGTCACGCTCGACCGCGGCGCGCACGTCGGGACCTGTGTCGGGGATCGTGCTGCTCTCGTCGCCCATCATCTCGTTCGGCATCGAGCGCAAGATAGTCGCTCGATGAGCGCAGATGCTGCAGCGCGGACGCGTCAGCTCGTCGCGTCGAGATCCGGTAGTCGCTCGAGCTCGCGCCGATCCCAACCGGCGGCGTTTGCCGCGATCTCGTACGTGCTCTGGAAGAACTCGAGCACTGCGGCATCGGGGTCGGGCGCGGCCCGCGCGGCGTCATATGGATAGATCCACTCGCGCAGCGTGCGGTCGTATCGCGCGCCCTCGGGCCACACGCGCGCGTCGCGGCATCCCTCGGGCTCGGGGTACGCGTACGCGTAGAACGCGGGCTCGCGCACGGGTCCGTCCACGCTCCCCGGCCACCAGCCGGCGCTGATGCACGCGTGCGAGTACGCCTCGCGCGTCACACGATCCGCGAGATGCGGAACGCCGCCGGGATGCACGGGCGCGCGCGCACCGTTGAAGCGCGTGCATGCGATGTCGAAGCTTCCCCACCAGAAGTGCGACGGGCTGGACTTCCCGAGGAAGCGGCCGCGGAACGCGCGCAGGAGCCGATCGGCGTGCAGCAGCGCGAGCCAGTTGCGATGCGCCGCGTCGGGATCGTAGCTCGCGTGCGTGCGATCACGCGGGAACGGGATCGGCTCCATCACTTCCACGGGATGCGGCCAGATGGGCGCGCGCACGCCGAGCGCGCGCAGGGCCTCGATGTACTCCTCGTAGAAGTCCGCGACGGTGCGCGGGAGGAGCCAGAGCGAGCGCGCGTCGCCGCCGCTCGTGCGCAGCGTCAGCGTGTGGTCGATGAAATCGAAATCGACCTGCACCTCGCCGGCCGCGTACGGCATGGGCGTGGTCGTGAGGCCGCGCGAGGTGACGTACAGCGCCACCTGCCACCAGTGATTCTGCATCGGCGCGAGCGCGAGTCGCGTCTTCCCCACGATTTGCGTCCACATGTGCAGCGTGGCGTACGTGTCCGACCACGCGTCGAGCGGGAGCGCGGGCCACGCCTCGCGCGCATGCGCGGCCGGTGCCGCGCGACGCGACACGACGCCGGGAAGAACGGGTCCGGGCTTTGCCATTCCTGGCTTCGCCATGCCCGCCTTCGGCACGCCGCCGGGCGGGGTGACAGTCTCGATCGAGATGATCATCGGCTGCTCGGCATATCGTCGCGGTCTCGTTGCATCTTCTGCGCCCCGGGCGCGGCCTCCGGTCATCGGAGGTCGCTACATTAAGATGCTCATGGCGAGCGACCACGACGAGCGTGAGCCCTCTCCTGCCGCTGACAGGGCGTCCCCCGGCGATGAATCCTGGCGCGACCAGCCGCTACGCGCGGCCACCGATCGCGCCCCGGTCGCCGTCGCGATGCTCGACTGCGACCTCCGCTACGTCTACGCCAACGCGGCGCTCGCGACCCTCTACGGGCGCCCCATCGACGACATCGTCGGCCGGCCGCTGCGCGACGTCCTCCCACCCGCGGAAGCGATGGTGGTGGAGGCGACCGCCCGGGAGGTCCTGAAGGCGAGCGTTCCCGTGACGGTGTCGCCTCCCGCGCTCGCCTCCGGTGTCGGCCGTCCGGCGCGGCTCACGGTCGCCACGTACTACCCGGCGTACGACGACGCGGGAAGCGTCGTCGGGGTGGCGGCGACGATCTTCGACGCGACGGACCGCATCATCCGGCACGCGCGCGAGCGCTTCCTGGCCAGCGCGACCGCGGTCCTCGCCGCATCGCTCGACTACCAGACCACGATCGAGACGCTCGCGCGCCGCGCGGTTCCCTTCCTCGCCGACCTGTGCGTCGTCGATCTCCTCGAGGAATCGGAGACGCCGGGCACACCGCCCGCGCTCCGGCGCGTCGCGGCGGAGCACGTCGACCTCGATGTGGCGCCGGTCACGCGCACGCTGCGCGAGCATGGCGCGCCGGCACTGGACGGCGATCACCCGGTCGCACACGTCGTTCGCACCGGCGAGCCGCTCGTCATTCCATCCGTCGACATCACCCGCCTCGAGGGCGCCGCACGCGACGACGTGCACCTCGAGAGCGTGCGCGTCATCCACTCGCGCTCCGCCATCATCGTCCCGCTCGTCACGCGCGACCGGATCCTCGGCGCGATCTCGTTCGTCATCACGCGCGCGGGCCGTCGCTACGGAGCGGGCGACCTCCCGCTCGCGGAAGAGTTCGCGCGGCGCACCGCGGTCGCCGCCGACAATGCGCGACTGTACGAATCGGAGCGACGCGCACGTGCCGCGGCGGAACGACTGCGTCAGACGGCCGAGACCGCCAACATCGCGAAGACGCAATTCCTGGCGGCGATGTCGCACGAGCTGCGCACGCCGCTCAACGCGATCGCGGGCTACGCGGAGCTGCTTCAGATGGGCATTCGCGGACCGGTGACGCCGGAGCAGGCGCAGGATCTCGCGCGCATCACGCGCAGCCAGCGACATCTCCTCTCGGTCATCAACGACATCCTCAACTTCGCGCGCGTGGATGCGGGGCGCGTCGAGTACACGATGGAGCGCGTCGAGATCGACGCGGTGGTGGACGAGGTGCGCATGCTGGTGTCGCCGCAGCTCACGCGCAAGTCGCTCGTGCTCGACGTGGGTCGCTGCGACGGGGTCGTGAGCGCCGATCCCGAGAAGGTGCGGCAGATCCTCATCAACCTCGTCGCGAACGCCATCAAGTTCACGCCGGACGGTGGACGCATCACCGTCGAGTGCGAGGATGACGGCGACGACGGCAACGGGATGGTCGCGGTGCGCGTTCGTGATACGGGGATCGGGATTCCGGCGGAGCGGCTCGAGTCGGTCTTCGAGCCCTTCGTGCAGCTGCACCGGACACTCTCACAGCCGGCCGAAGGTACCGGACTCGGCCTCGCGATCAGCCGCGAGCTGGCGCGCGGGATGGGCGGCGACCTGCGCGCCGAGCGGTCGACGGGCGGCGCGAGCTTCGTACTGACGCTCCCGAGCGACGGGTCGCAGCTCTCGCCCTGAACCGGGAGGCCGAGCCGGCGCCCTCG
>Ga0207657_10007339_pt1 | contig 11308 bp, 12 predicted proteins | sample KBSC33metaG_FD_184316 | JGI IMG/M metagenome (GOLD analysis project Ga0207657, IMG submission 184316) | Corn rhizosphere microbial communities from Kellogg Biological Station, Michigan, USA - KBS C3-3 metaG (SPAdes) (version 2) | ecosystem: Host-associated > Plants > Roots > Rhizosphere > Soil ... | reverse complement strand
GAAACGTGCTGTTCTTGGCGTTGCTTGCCTGGGCGCTCCAGCTTCAATGAGGCCGCGGCGAATTCGCCGCGGAAACAACAGCAGCAACAGAACGTGCAGCGTCAGATGCAGGGCTTCAATGAGGCCGCGGCGAATTCGCCGCGGAAACCGAGCATCGGCGCACTTGACGGATCGGGCCACAATGGCGCTTCAATGAGGCCGCGGCGAATTCGCCGCGGAAACTCAGGGTTCGTTGTTCTCCAACGACCAGATCAAATAGCTTCAATGAGGCCGCGGCGAATTCGCCGCGGAAACACGGCTCAGCATCCGGCAACGCCTCGTCGAACCCGAGCTTCAATGAGGCCGCGGCGAATTCGCCGCGGAAACCTGCCAACCCGACAACATCGCGTCTAGCCACGCGATCGCTTCAATGAGGCCGCGGCGAATTCGCCGCGGAAACTCCCGCATGGGAACCGAATGAACGCTGACCGTCGACGCTTCAATGAGGCCGCGGCGAATTCGCCGCGGAAACGAAGCCTACGAGTGGAGCGGCGCGCCCGGAACACTGGCTTCAATGAGGCCGCGGCGAATTCGCCGCGGAAACTCAGCAAGCAATCCGCCGAGCGCGTGCACCAGCCGCGCTTCAATGAGGCCGCGGCGAATTCGCCGCGGAAACCCTTGCGCATTGACTGTCGAGTGATGCAGATGGACAGGCTTCAATGAGGCCGCGGCGAATTCGCCGCGGAAACCGCCCGCGCTGATTCCCTTGTCCCGCAATGGTTTCGTGAACTCCATGCGAGAGGCGGCTTGTTCGATGTGTGGGCAAACCCGGTTGCTGACCGAGTATCAGCGATTTTGCTTCTAACACGTGGATTGTCAAGGAGCTTGTTGCTGCGAGGGCTGGCCGAGTTTCCGGTCAGCACCCAAGCGCTCGCGGCGCCTGGGCAAGTATCGCGCATCAGCGATGTGGCGGGAATGGGCATTGGTCAGACGATGATGGGCTCGCGCGCGACGGGACTGAATTTGTCACCCAGGCTGACGACGCGCGGCTTGACCTTGTCGGCGGGGCCAAGGTCGATCACGAGCAATGCGTCGACGCGACCGTTGATGACGCCATCCAGCAATTGGATCATTTCGGCGTGGCGTCTGCGGCTGAGCCGGCACTGGAATACGGAAAGTTGCAGCCATTCGCCGAAACCTTTCATGAGCTTGAACACGCGACGCCAGCGTTTGTCGTCGCGGATGTCGTAGGTGACCAAGTACACATGTTCGTCCATGGCTGTCTCACGGGTTGCGATGTCAGCGGGTGGTGAAGTTGGGGTAGTCGTCCAGTTCGCCAAGCAAAAAACGTCCGAGCAGGCGCGCCTGCAATTCCAGTAGCCGTCGGTAACTCAAGCGATAGCCGAAGAGGGGATGGGTGACTTCTTGCGACAGCCGACGCTCGAATGCGGCAATGAAGCGTTTGCGGCCATCGGCGGTGAGATTGACGCTGCCGGCGGCACTGACGAAGTCGCTGGGATGCACCTCGCCGTTGTTGATCACCAGCATCACCACGGAGTCGGCGAGCAGCGGACGAAAGGGCTCCATCATGTCCAGCGCCAACGCTGGCCGCCCGTAACGCGGCTGGTGGTAGAACCCGCGGAACGGATCGAACCCGACCGCCTGCAAGGTCACGGTGAGCGTGCGCGCCAGCATTGTGTAGGCAAACGACAGCATGGCATTGACCGGATCAGCGGGAGGCCGGCGATTACGTTGCGTGAAGTCGAACGACAACAGTGTTTCGTCTGCCGGCGTCGTGGGCTTGAGGGTGTTGCGCAACTGTCCGAAGTAGATGGCTGCGGCGTTGCCTTCGACGCCGAGCAGCATTTCCAGGCTTCCGGCACGCTCGGCCTGTTGCCGGGTCCGTTTCAGATCGGCGATGGCCCGCTCGGGTTTGTCATCCGGCTTCCAGTTGCGGCGCAATTGGGTGCGGCTGTTGGCGATCTTGGCCGCGACGAATCCCCGTGCCAGTCGCAGACAAACGTGTTCGTCAAAGCTGGCCCGATACTGCGCAGTGCGCAATTCGACATTCTTGTGTCCGTTGCCGAGCGTATGGCCGAAGAAAAACCCGCCATAGCTGTGCCAGGTGACCGGGACGCCCCGCTGCATCAATACCTGCAGGCAGGGCGTGGTGATGTAGATGTTGCCCTGCACGACCACTTGCGAAACTTCGCGCAGCCGGGCGGTGGCCAACAAGTGGCCGTTCTTGTCGCTGACCTCCAGTACCTCGCCCTTTTTCGCGAGCTTGGCGCTGTGGTGCTGGATGTAAAGTGGCAGGGCTTCATGCAGCGATACCGCCAGCGGGCGCGGCGATAATTCCGTTTGCTTCAAGAATTGCACCTCGTCGGGCAGGCAGATGCCGACCAACGAACAACGCGGGCATTTCGGGCTGTCTACCAGTGGTGGCGGAATCTCGCCGCCCGAAGCCATCGCGCGCAGTTCCGCGATGGCGTTGCGGGTGAGCGAGAGCAATTCATCATCGAAGGCGACGGCGACGCGTTCCTTGCTTTCGATGTAATAGATTGCGCCTTCCTCGCAGACGTAGCCGTGTTCGCGCAACAACAGTCCTTGCGCACACAACTGCACACGCTCGGGGTCATAGACGCCGCGTGTGGTGTGCGGCCGCTTGCCGCGTTTGTAATCGACGGGCGTGACGACAACGCCTTCGCCTTCGATCAAATCGAGCTTGGCAATCAGGCCGAGTTTGTTGGATGACAGCGTGATCGAACGCGCATGGATTTCGATGCGTTCCTCGGCGGCCTTGTCGGCGTCGGGGAGGTCGCCGGACGGCTTGTCCACGCGCCGGTGCTTGTAGCGACCCTCGACAGTATCGGCCGAATCGGCCCATTCGCCCTGCACCCATTCCAGATAGGCAAGGCGTGGACAATAAACATGCTCGTTGAGCATGCGCACCGGGATCAGCGGCTGGTCGCCGCCCAATTCCGGGAACGGAAGCTCCAGGTCACCCTGTCTTGGCTCCATCGAAGTATCCCCTTGGCCTTCGATGCAACTCGTTGTACTCCCGATGAGGGTATTCGACAACCGCCGGGGCGCCGAAACGTGTGTCTGTTCATGCAGTGAGTGACCGGGTACAGGCGGGTTTGCCTGGTGCGATACCCGCAACAATCGATCAGCGCCGTTCGGGAACAAGGCACCAGTTGGCGCACAGCGTGTCCATTTGTTGCCAAAACCTATGAGTCGCCGGCAAAGGGATCCATCAGCGGCACACCCGTGGCGTTGAAGTGCCTGCCGTTGCGGGTCACGACCGTTAGGCCGTGGATCAGTGCGGTGGCGGCAATCAGCTTGTCGAGCGCGTTTTCTGCGCGGGGCGCGCACAGCCGGCCCCAAAGTTGGGCGACTTCGACGTCAACATCGAGAATGTTCCCGGCAAAATCCGTGAGGATGGATTGCAGCCAGCGCTCCAATCGGCGCGCCTGCAATGAGTCACCACGATGGTGGATCAGTGCAACGCCACGGCGCAGTTCGCCCACGATGATTACCGAGAGAAAGATTGGCGCCTGGCTAGCGGCTATCCCGGTGAAGAACTTCCTGACGCCCGCGTCGGCCCGGCGACCCTTGCGGACTTCGCTGATGACATTGGTATCAATCAAATACACGTGGAGAACGCTTGCCGGAATGCACGCGTGTGAAATCGGCGTCGTTGCCGACATCAGGCATGCTGGCAAGCACAGCCGCAAGGCTCTTGCGACGGGTGGGAGCAAGCGCCGCTTCCAGAATGGCGCGGTGCTCGGCCTCGGCACTGCGGGCATGCGTCGCGGCGCGCTGCTTCAGCTTGCGCACCAGCGATTCATCGAGATTGCGGACGATCAGGTTGGGCATAGCCTTGTCCGGTCTTGCATCAAGTGATAGCAATGATAGCACATGATACAGTCGGTCGGCCTCGGGTTGACATGGTTTCCGCACTTGCGCAGCTTCATCTCGACCTTGCAAATAGTCCGAGGCCGAAATGGCTCCCCACGCCCGCCAGAACCGGACCCGGTACTGGTTCCGGGAATTCCACCGACACATGGAACCGCGAAAGCCCCGACAGGTGTTGGGGAACGCGGTATTCGCGTGCGGCCCGTCCGGAACGCTCGAACGGAGCAGATTGATAATGCATTCGGACAGGGTAAGGGAGTCCGGCTTTCGCCAGCGCGTGCAAAATCAGCTTTTCTGCTTTGCGCCGGTCAAATTTGCCTTTTTGCTTGCCCCCCCGCGTGGTTCTGCCGTGTGTGACGAGCGGAGTGACGGTATGCCAGCGGGTGCCGGCTTCCAGGTAAGGCCGCACTGCGCCGCTAATCTCGTCGGTTGGCTCCATGGTGCCGACTGGTTTGCCATGTTGAATCAACAGCGCGTGAGCGAGCGCATGCATGATTTCGCGCCAACGCAAAGAATCAAAAGTCTCCTGCTTCGGGCCGAGCAACAGCGCCCGTCGAATACGTCCGTCGGCGTGTTGGTGGCCGATGCTTGGAAGCGGAACCCACGACAAGCGATCGTCGGGGTCGCCGTCGCCGACGTGGCCTGTCGCGTAACCCCGAAGGGAATCAGGAACACGTGCGTCCAAGGCATGCCGAATCATGGCGGCGACAACCACGCCTTCGTTGTGGCGCCAGCCCAACCGGCTGCTCGGTTCCATGCCGTCAAGGTCATAGAGGAGGAACGGCCGTTGGCAACCGGCTGCGCCTAGGTCATAGCTGCGTTCGCCGTAGATCACCGGCGGATTGACGAATTCCTTGCTTTCGATTCGCGCGCGGCGCGCATGTTCGCGGCATTCAAGGCTGGCGAGGCTGCCGGCTACTGGAATGCGCAGCGGATTGCGCGTGAACGATGTCGGTGGGGCGGGTTGCCAAGTGTTCGAGCCGTCTTGCAGCGGCGCTTCAGCAAGATCGAACGAGGCATAAGCCAAGTCCTCGGCGCGCCCGAGACAAACCAGTTCGTGGCTGATGCCGCCGAGGCATTCGGCCTTGGCCGCATCATCAACTTGCCATTCATAGATGATTACTTCGTTTATCCAACGTCGAGTGGTTTCCTGTCCGTCATAGCGGGCACGTCGTTTTGCAGAGGCTTCGTGAGGCGACGTGCCTTTGTAAAGTTCGCGCATCGTGATGTCGTCGCTGTTGCGCGGCACATAAGCTGTGAACTTGCCGGCGGCTACATGGGGGGCGTGGATGATCGGTGGTGGTTGCCGCTCAAGCCACGCGAATAGATCAACGTCGCGCCTCAGGCGACCCGCATGCGCACTGCCAGCGACCATGGCTTGCATAAGACGCATGGGAGCCGGTGGCCACTCCTCGCCGTGATAGTGGCCGCCCAGGAAATGAACGTGGATCCTGAGATACAGGGACATGGCGTTCTCCCGCTCAGTCCTTCTTTTTGAGATATTGCTTGGCCTTCTCGATATCAAAATCGAAGACCGCGGGGTCGGTGTCAACACCGAACGCAGAAGCGCATTCAGCCGCGAATGCCAGTGCCTGTTCGCGTTGGACGGAAAAGCTCGTTTCGCTGCCGTCGCGCTGAACCAACTTCATTTCGATTGCGTCGGCACCATCCCTAACGAGCTGACAACCAGAACGCAGGTTGTAATCCTGCGGCAGCGTCAGCGCGACCAGAGAGAGACTGAGCAGATAGACGCGAAGTCGCTGAGTTTCACCTTCGTTCGTGCCATGCAACTGGCGGATCACGATGAGGTTGAGAGCGCTGTCTCGAACGATCGAACCGCGTACGAGTACCCCGCCGCGGCCACTGGACGGAACATGCGCAAGGCCAATGACGGAAGACTTCTTCTCGATTTCCTTTTTGAGCTTTTCGAGGTCGTCAACGTTCTCGGCGGAGAACGACGGCACGAATTGGGCATGACTGGTCAACGGGGTTACATCGTCGGCGTACACCATTGAACCCAATGCACGCTGCACTTTGACGCCGGATCCTCGTGAATCCCATACGCCAAGAATCAGCGACAGCGGACTGAGCTTGGCGATTGGCACGGCGTTGCGTATGTCGGCTAATGCTTCAAAGGCAGCATCGATCCGATCGCTGAGCGAGGAAAATCGGGCAGAGGCATCGGCCAGCCGGTGCGCCATTTCCAGCACGTTGAAGGTGACGTCGCCTGCCTTCACCATGATCTGCGGCACGAGCGCACGATAGGGTTCCTCCATGAATTGCGGCTCGATGCGGTTGGCCTGTGACTGCACGCTGTCCAGCACGCAACGGTTGTGTCCGTCCCGAAGTTGATCGATGCAATAGCCGTCGACCCCCGCGTAGGTGGGTGGGAACACGGGACTGTCCGCCCCACCGACGGGGCGCAGGCGCTCCTTGACGACGATTGCCACGGGGCCGTCGTGTTCGAGCAGCGAATAGAAGTCGGTCATGAGCGATTCTCCTCTGATGCCCGAAGCGGGCGGCTGTAGGTGAAGCAGGAAATGCCTTGGCCTCGCTTCACGCGCGAAAACGAGTAGGTGGGCCCATCGCCGCCGACCGCGCGCGCGCGTGCCACGGAAAGGGGCAGTTGTTGGGTCCACAAGTGGTAGCTGCACGTACCACCCGACGGCCGAAATGGCCAGCGTTGCATAGCTACGGTACTGAGCAGTTCTGCGAATACGTAAGTAGGAACGGATTTCAACGACGTGCTCAGGTCGTTGGGAGAGAAACCCGTATCAATAGGATTCCAAGCACTGCGAGGATCAAAGCCCAACCGGCCGGAGAGCTGAAAATTCAGTTCAAACAGATTGTCGGGTGCGACTTGGCCGGTCAGCGCCTTGCAGGCGATCAGGAGTTTTGAGGCGTCGAGCGATTTCTGCTGGCCGCCGAAGCATTTCCAGAAGCTGTTGCCATTGCCATCGCGGCGCTCCCACCAATCCATCGGGATGTGAAAGTTGGAAGCGGCATGCGTGAGAGTGAATGGCCGGGTCGTGTCCTCGCCTGTCCAGTCGTCATCCGGCACCAGATCGGCATTGGCGAAGGCGTTGATCGTTTGTTTGAAGGCGTCGTCCGACAGCGTTTCGACGATCAGGCCGTCCTGGTCCCAATGGGCCATCAGCGACCGATCCCGCATCGACACGAGTTCGAATAGCCCGCATGCTCCAAAGTATTGGGCTGGATTGCGTGGGTCGGCAATGAGTTTCATGCGCCAGCCTCCCTTGAACCCATCACGTCGGCGCACTTCAGCAACGCCTCCAGATACGCCAAGCCCCACCAGCCGTAGCGCTGTTGCAGCCGGTCGAAACGCAGCGCCGATTCGTAGCTGGCTTGTTCGTTGCGTGCGAGCGAATGATTGTTGTCAAACGCCTTGGCTTCGAAGCCGGGGCGTGCGCGTCCGTGATGGCAGGCGACAAGGTGAAGGATCAGGTCATCGTCGACGCCCTCATCGCCGAGATCGAGCAGCGATCCAAATTCATGGCGGTACCCGCGCAGGCGGCGCCAGCTCGCGCGTCGCCCAAGGCATTTGGCGAGGATTTCATCGGAGAAGTTGCCTGCCGCCTGCTGCCACCACGGCCGCTTCTTGCCGAGGTCGTGGGTGGCGCCTGCCTGCGCGAGGCGATCAATCATTCCATGATCCAGACCCAATGCGGCCCCAATTGCGCGGGCGCAATCGCGTACCAAGGGCAGATGTGTGTCGAGCACTTGTGTTTTGATTGCCTGTGAGCCGCCCTCGCCGTCATCCGGGAACGCAGGTTGACGGTTGGCCAGATAAATGTTTGCGCCGTTCGCGTCCGCCGGATCTTCCGAGTCGTCGTCAAGAATGTCGCGCCATATGGCGCGCATCCGACGTTCCTTTTCCAATTGCCCCACAGCCTGTTCGAGTGAGTCGGCGATGAAAGTCAGGCATTCCGGGGCGCGTGTTGCTGTCCATGCATCGTTATTCAGCGAAAGTCGCCAACGCTCCCGTGTTCCCTCTTGATCTGCTACGTCCAGGGCAGCGTCGGCTTGGTTGGCATCCGGATAGCCGTTGACGGACAACCCGCCCAGACGCGGTGGCAGGATGACCGTTGCCTCAGCGAGTTGGGAGAAGCGCTCTCCGAGCATGGTCAAGGGCACCAGTTCAATGGCGTCGCGCCCGTCGACGACGGGAACCATGGTGCTGTCGGCATCGTCTTTCTCCAATCGTGCCGCCAGGTCTTTCAGGAATTGCTGTACCCGGTCGGTACGAAGAGTCGATTTTTCCGCTGCCCGGATGGGGTAAACAGAGAGCCATGCATCGATATGCTTCTTGTTGCGCGTCAATACCGCAGTCAAAAGGCCGTCGTCGACGGAATCGGGCTCCAGCTTGCGCCGTATGTGGCTATCCGCAAGAACCTCGAGGTGTGGCAACTCGCGCCAAACAAGGGTTGTCTGCGCCGGTTCGTTCGCGGAAATGCCTCGCAGCCACGGCGCCACTTCTGGTCCGATGCGAGGTTTCAGGGATGTCATAGACCACGTATCGAGCAAGGCATTGTCCAATTCGCGTATTCTTGGCAAGGCGGTGCACGCCGATTCGTAATCCGGATGCGCGACCAGTTCTGTCAGGGCAGCGGGCGAGGCATCTTGGCCGCCATTCCGTGCCGGCAGCTGCTGCAGCAACTCCAAGGTTTTCAACAGGCGCGGACGTTCGATCTTGGACGGGTCGCGCTTGTCGGCAAAATCGCTGTATGCGTAGAGCAGGGCGATCGGGGCAGTTCGCCCGCCGCCTCCGGAGCGATTGACGCGGCCGGCGCGCTGGATGAAGTTGTCCAATGTGCACAGGTCGAAGATCGCGGCATCAGCATCGAGATCGATGCCGACCGCCCCTGCGGATGTGCTGACGAGGTAGGTGGTGCACGGAAAGTTCTGGCGGTGCTGGAATCGCTGGAAAACAGGATCGCGCGCAAGCTGGTCGCGCTCATGACCTCGCAACGTGCCGGTCAACAAGCGAATGTCGCAGTGCTTGGCTTGTTTGTGCAGATCGCTGGCAACGGCCGCGGCCTCGTCCGGCAACGTCACGTAGACCAGTACCGTTTTGCATGCATCGGCATGGGCGATGGCTCTTTCGACGATGGCAGCCCGTTTGACTGCTGGCGTTGCATCGTCTGCGAGTTTTTGCAGTGTAAGGGTCTTTTCTGCGACCAGCCGCTTGGCGACCACAGGGTTGACGCGATCGGCTTCGGGTAGCCGTAGTGCTTCGCCGTTTGCAGCGGACGGCGTGGCTGTCAGTTCCACGCAGTGGAAGGGCTTCAGTGCCGGCCATTGCCGCTGCATTCGCTCAATGTGCCGGAGCAGCTTGGCAAAAGCCGGTGACAGGTGCGCCTCATCGTGGACTAGCAACACGTCTTGCCCCAGCAGACCCGCGTGCATGCCGCGCATAGATCGGCCATCGCCATCTCCCCAAAAAAGAAGCCGACTGCCAATCTTGTATACCGTGCCGATGATGATGGCGGGACGCGCCGGGTCCCGCTTCCAGTTGCCATTGTCCGCACGCTCGCCGCGCAAGGTGCTGATGGAGAGCGGGTGCCTAGTTGGCAGATGGGTTTTGCTTGCAAGCGAAGCGAGTGCGACCGTCACTGGATGGTCAGAGTTTGTGTCCAACCAGCGTCCAATCCCTTCGGCGACTTCCGTTGCCTGGTCAACCACGGTGCGCCGGTCGACGACCATGACAAATCGGCGCGGCATAGAAACGGCGCCCACGTCTTCGCTGGCCTGACGAGCAAGCGCCAGCAACCAGACCAGCATTACTGATGTCTTGCCGAGACCGGTCGGTATCGCGATTGGGCGAAAAATATCCTTGCGCCATTCTTCGAACAGGTCGTACTGCCATTGGTAGGGCGGATAGCCGTGGCCATGGGGATCCGAGGACCCGGAGATCTGCTCGAAGATCTCTTCGAAGTTCCAGTTCATCGGTTGGTTCCGGTTAACCGCATAATGCGCTCCAATTGGCGAGGCGTGATATTTGATTGGCGGGTTTCCATCTCAGCCTACCCACACCCGCAACCTCACCGGCTCCCATTCCTCATCCGGATCGTCGACGCCGATGATTTCGGCATGCAGCGCATGCGCGCGGTCGGCCAGTGACGCGGCGGCGGCGTTGTCGAGGCGTGGCAGATAACCGAGCTTGTGCTTGCGCCAGAACACCTCGATGGCGCGTGCGTCGTGCGGGTTGCCGGATTGCCGACGCAGGCGCAATGCGTCACCAATGCGCAGGTGTGCCAGCACCTCGTGGCAGTCGTAGTGGTGGCTGCCGGCGATGCGGCAGTCCTGCAGGTGCAAACGATGCGACGGCGTGCGTGCCCGCAACGGCGTCACGACGGCCATCAGCGGACTGCCGATGACGGCGGCCAAGGTGCCAAGGAAGCGGCGCCGCGGCTTCGATGCGGTGTCGGGCGCGGCCATGACGCCGCGCCAGGAAAGGTTCGACTGCGTCCCCATCGTGCCCCCTGTGAGCTTCGGACCCTACACCGCCTCCGCGGCGCCGGCAACAGGGTTACACGGGTCAGTCTCAGGAGACGAGACGACGCGCGACAGAGCTACCGTTTGCCCGGAATTTGCACCGGAGGGGTCATTCGCAACCGGGCGGCGCGACGCGCGAAGGCGCGGTCGTCGAAAGTCAGCATGATTTCGCATTCTGCGCTTGCGGCATGATGCAGCGCATCAGCGAAATCCATGCCCTGTTCGGCCGCTTCCAGCGCCGTGTCCACCTGCAGGCGATCTTCCACCGTGATGCCGGGCAGGCTGGTCAGGTGCTTCAGGCACGCGAGCACTTTTTCGCGGGGCTGATTGGCGACCGATCGAAGTACCCATTCGAGTTCGAGAAGAACGGTTTTCGGGATGAACAGGTCGCCGTCTTCGATCAGGCTGCGCGCAAGCTTTGCCTGGTGGGCGTCGTCCTGAAGGTAGTACCTGGCAAGAACGTTGGTATCAATCGCGCGCACGCTGCGCTGCCTTTTTTGCCGCGACAATGCCCTGCAGGTCGCTGATCGGGATGCGCGGCCCGGAATAACTCAGGATCGACGGTCCATCCTCGATGCGTGACCGCGCCGGTTTGCCCACGAGACGCATGCGCGCCGCGCTGCCGGTGAGCTCGAATTCGACCTTGCTGCCCGGAGCGATGCCAAGCTCGTCTCGGATTCGCTTCGGAATCGTGACTTGCCCTTTGCTGGTGACTGATACTCCGGACATGGCGTACCTCAGCGGTAATACCGAGTAATGATTCTACCACGCACATGGACCGTAGCGCGCCCGTCAGCGCGACGACACGTACTTCTCGCGGCGAATGTGCTTGATCGGCATCCCGAGTTCCTTCAGCTGGGTGAAGGTGGCGTCGATCATGTCGGGGTTGCCGCAG
>Ga0207657_10007336_pt1 | contig 11311 bp, 7 predicted proteins | sample KBSC33metaG_FD_184316 | JGI IMG/M metagenome (GOLD analysis project Ga0207657, IMG submission 184316) | Corn rhizosphere microbial communities from Kellogg Biological Station, Michigan, USA - KBS C3-3 metaG (SPAdes) (version 2) | ecosystem: Host-associated > Plants > Roots > Rhizosphere > Soil ... | reverse complement strand
AGAGTAGGTCACTGCCAGGGGCTTCATCCAAACCCTCAGATCTTCTGGTCTGAGGGTTTTTTGTTGGGAAAAAAACGTCCTTCGAAACCGTCCCTGGCGAGCGCCGAACGGTTCCCGCCAACAGCGTCACTGCCAAGGCTTCATTCCACGATCGGAGGTTTGTTTTTTTAGTCGCCGGCGGTTGCTACACTTCCACGGCAACCCCGCGGAACCCGGAACCGATGTCGAAAACGTTTGTGCAGCGCCGGAGTCTGTGGACGGGACTGGGCTGGTTTGTCGCTGCTGTCGGAGTCTTTGGCAGCGCTGTGGTGTTGCAATCCTGGTCGTCGCTCTGTGCGCTACTGTGCGCAGATGCCTTGTGTCTGCTGGCGATTGCCCGCAGCACCGGGCTGCGGCGTGGAACGGGCACCGCTCTCGATGCAGAGATCGCCCTCACGTATTTGGTGACGCTCGCCGCTTACGCCGCCATCGTCGCCCTTCTGGTTGGTTTTCCGTTGCAGCACTTGCGGGAAGAACCGACTCTCGGCGCCGCGCTCGCCGTTTCCGGAGCCGCCGTATTGGCGATGTTGAGCGTGTGGCACGTCTGGCCGATATTCGGGCTACTGGCCATCGATACAGCACGTCGATTCACGCACATGCGCGGGCCATCGTTGTCGCGCAGCTTGGCGCTCGCGCGCCAGCTGACGGACGGCAACGAGTTGTTCTTTACTCACGGACTGGTCGTTGCGGCGGCACTGCTCGTGCTCGTGCAAGGCGCCTTGAGCATTGCCGGTGTCGAACTGGCGATTACTCCGGCCTATCGCGAATATGCGGCCGTTGCGTACGCGCTGGCTGTTGCGCCCGCGGCGAGTTGGCTGATCCTGCGCCGCACGGCTTCGGCGTTGTTGATGGAGTGCCGCCGCGAGCGCAACGAAGCCGTCATCGAATCTGCACCAGCCGCGCCGCAGGCCGCGGGAATTTCAACGACATTGCCCGAGGAACGCGCCGACCTCAATGCCATGCTGCTGCGTTGCGTGCGCGCGGGTCAGACCAAACTCGCGTTGTCCGCGCTCGAGCACGGAGCCGATCCGAATGGCGTGCCACCAGCGGACGATCGCGACCAGCGCTCGCTGTTGGTGCTGGCCGCGCTCAATCCGGACATGCGATTGCTGCGCGCCCTCATCGCAAGGGGCGCGGATTTGAACCGCGCGCACGCCGGCTTGGCGCCGTTGATCGCAGCCACGCGCGACAGCCAGGAAGGCCGCGTCGAAGCGGTGACGACATTGCTCACCAATGGCGCGCGCGCTGATTGCACCGACACCGACGGCAACACGCCATTGCATCTGGCGTCACTGTCGTCAAAGCCAATAGTTGCCGCGTTGCTGTGCGATGCCGGTGCTGCCTTGGATGCGATCAACCGCAGCGGTCAGACCCCGCTCGGAATTGCCTGCGAGGCGGCAAACTGGGAACTCGTGCGTTTTCTGCTCGACCGCGGCGCGAAACCGGAGGTTCCGCACTCGCAGCCGGCGCTGATCGCAGCCGCGGCTATTGGCGAAGATGACGTTCAAGGAATCAAATTGCTGCTTCGACGCAAGGCGCGCATCGACGCACGCGACGCGCTTGGCCGCACCGCGCTGATGACGGCCGCACTGCACGGACACGCGGCGATCGCCAAGGCCTTGCTTGACGCCGGTGCGCAAGTGAATGCAAGCGACACGCACGGAACCACTGCGCTCATGGAAGCGGCGCGCGCCGACGCGCGTGAAGTGATCGAGGAGCTGGCGCTGCACAAAGCCGCAGCCGATCTCGTCGACCATTCCGGCCGCAGCGCGTTGATCATCGCCAGTCAGTCCAAGCGCGCGAGTGAAGAGACGGTACGCCAGCTGCTCGCACTCGGCGCGGCTCGTTCGCTCACCGTTGCCGACGGTCGTCGCGCGGTGGATTTTGCCGCGGCCGGCGGGCGCTGGAACATCGTGGCTTTGCTCGATCCGACCTATCCGCGTCCGGCGACCGTCAGCGAAGCCGGAGAATCCGCAGCGTGCGCCGCGAACTCTCCGGATCACTTGCTCGATGCGCTGCGTTTCGGCAACTGGAACGTAGTGGAATTGTTCGCCGCCCGTATTCGCGAGTGGTCACAAGCTGAGCGCGCGCGTTTGTTTCTGGAACTTGCGACACATTCGGATCCCGCCACGCGGCGCTGGCTGCTCAACCATGGCTTGGATGCAAACGCCGCACTTGAAGACGGCAAGCTGCTGTTGCATGCGGTGCTGGATCAGCTGCCTGCATCGTTGTCTGCCGCGACGGAACTTGTCGACAGCGGTGCGCAGATCGCGGGCAGCCAAATTGTGCTGAGCGTGTGTGCCGTGCTGATGCAAGCGCCGAGCCCGCATCTGGAATGCTTTGCCAACTCTCTGTTGGAACGCGGTGCCGACTGTTTTGCGGCCGATATTGAAGGACGCACTGTGCTGAGCTGCGCCGTGGCGGCAGGCTGCCCCGCGCTCGCGCAAGCACTACTCGCGCGTGGCGTCGACCCGCAGGCTCGCGATCGGCTCGGACGCACGCCGCTATTTGCCGCGCTGACGGCATCGCCGGAGAAAGCGATCGCGTTGATCCAGTCCTTGCTGCGCGCCGGCGCCAATCCCGAAGCGCGCTCCGCCAGTGGCGAGACGCCGCTCGGATTGGCCCTGACGAAACCGGAACTGCAACATTGGCTCGACTGGCCGAAGTGGAAATTGCCGCGCCGCGCGCTGCGCGATTTCGATCTGGTCGATGCGGCCGCCAGCGGCGACGCAGCTGCAGTGGAGAAGCTTCTGACGCTCGGCTTGCCGATCGATGCGGTCGACGCGCACGGAGCGCCGGCGCTCGTGCGCGCGGCCGGGCAGGGCCACGCCGGGGTCGTCGCTTGTCTGCTCGAGCGTGGCGCGAATCCCGCGCAAGCGGCGGCCAGTGGTGCGACCGCCCTCAGTGCTGCGGTGAGTGCGCATCAGCCGACCACGGTCGATGCTTTGTTGCGACACGGCGTCGCCGCTGACCAGCGCCTGGCCGGTGGCGGCACTGCGTTGATGATTGCCGCCGGCCTGGGCTGGCCGGAATTCGTGCAGCAGTTGCTGGCGCGCGGAGCGCTGGTCGATGCCGCCGATGGCCAAGGCACGTGTGCATTGCATGCCGCGGCCCAGTTCGCGTTTGCCGCTCGCGATGCCGAGCGCGCGCGCCAGACTTTGCAGATCTTGCTCGAGGCCGGTGCCGCGATCGACGCACGCAACGCGGCCGGACAGACCGCGCTGACGCTGCTGCTCGGTGCACACGCTCCGGCACGCAGCGCGGCGGATCAGAGACAGCTGTTGGCTCTGCTGCCGCTGTTGCTCAAGCGCGACGCCGACGTCAACGCGCAGGACAAGCGTGGCGTCAGTGCACTGCACGCGTGCGCCATGCACGGGCTATTGCTGCCGGCACGCGCGCTGCTTGCGGCGGGTGCGGATCCGTTGCGCGCGGACATCCTCGAACGCACACCGCGCGAGATCGCGCACCTGTTGGGTTACATCGACGTCGCCGCGGAACTGGCCTTGCCGGCGGCGCAAGGGCGGCGCGCGCCGGCCTAGATTCCTAGCCGTTCCGGGCTCGCTCGGCGTCGCTGATGCGGTCCGCTTCGAACAGGCGCTCCAGATCCTCCAGCGCATCTTTCGAGGATTGCACCAAAGCCGCGTCGTCATCGTAGACCAGGTATTGCGACTGCAACAGCGCGCTGTCGTGCTCATGGAATTTTTCCACGCGCTCGCCCGCCGTGGCCGGATCGATGCCGAGATCGACCAGCACGAGCCGCGACATTTCCAGACTCGAATGCAGAGTCTCGCGTACGACGTCGTCAATGGTCAGGTCCATGAGCCGGAACGCGTGCTGGCGATTGCGCGCACGCGCGACGATTTTCAGGTGCGGAAACATGCGCCGCACCAGGCGCGCGGTGCGCAGGTTCGCTTCAGGATCGTCCGTCGCCAGCACGAACACTTCGGCTTTTTCCACACCGGCGGCGCGCAGCAACTCCGGGCGGCTCGGGTCGCCGAAATAGATGTTGCTGCCGAAGCGGCGCGAGAGATCGACTTGTTCGATGGACGCTTCCAGCGCCGTGAACGGTATGTGCTGGGCGCGCAGCACGCGCGCGACGATCTGGCCCATGCGTCCGTATCCGGCGATGATCACGCGCGGGTGGCCGTCGGCGATGTCATCGAATTCGCGTTGCGGCTCCGGTTTGCGCGCAGCCGGCCAGCGCGCGGCGGCAATGGCTCCCAGTGGCGTCAGCGCCATCGACAACGTCACCGCAACGACGAGCACGTCATGTTGCGGCGTCTCAAGCAGGCCGCGATCCTGAGCCAGATTGAACACGACGAACGCAAACTCGCCGCCGCCAGCGAGAATCGCCGCCAGGCGCACACTCTCGGCAAAATCGAGTTTTCCGGACAGCTTGGCCAAACCCAGCAGCACGGCCGATTTCAGCAGCAGCATGCCGATCACGATCATGCCGATCAGCAACGGTTGCTGGCGCACGAGGTCCAGGTCGAGCGACACGCCGACACTCAAGAAGAACAATCCGAGCAGCAAGCCCTTGAACGGTTCAATCTGCGCTTCGATTTCGTGCCGGTATTCCGAATCGGCCAGCAGCAGGCCGGCGAGGAACGCGCCGAGCGACATCTGCATATGCGCCAGTTGCATCACCCACGCCGCACCGAGCACGACGAGCAATGCGGTGGCCGTGAACACTTCGGCGATCCTGGTGCCGGCGACGATACGAAAAACGGGGCGCAACAGGTAGCGGCCGCCGACCGCGACGCCCGCGATAACGCCAATGATGCGCAGCACGGCAATTGCCTGGTCGCCCGGCGTGGCCGGCGCCGCGTGCGTGCCGAGCAACGGAATCAGCGCGAGGATCGGAATCGCAGCCAGGTCCTGGAACAACAGGATCGCAAAAGCGAGGCGTCCGTGCGGACTCTGCAATTGCTTGCGCTCGGCGAGAATTTGCAAGCCGAGCGCGGTCGACGACAGCGCGAGGGCAAGGCCGACGATCAACGCGCTGTTGCGGATCAGCCCGGCGAGCAAGGCCGCGGCGCCGAGCACCAACGCAGTCAACGCCACCTGCAGCGCACCCGCGCCGAATACCGCTCGGCGCATGACCCACAGCCGCTGCGGCGAAAGTTCCAGGCCGATGATGAACAGCAGCAGGATCACGCCGAGTTCGGACAACTCGGTGGCCTGGCGCATGTCCGGAGTGAGATTGAGCAAATGCGGACCGATCAGCGCGCCGGCAGCCAGATAGCCGAGCACGGCGCCGAGTCCGTACCGGCGCGATACCGAGACGGCGACGACCGCCGCGGCGAGGAACATCACCGCGTATTGCAGAAAGTGCGAGGTTTCCGTTTCCATTCGTCGCGATTATAGACGGTGGTCTCAACCGCTGAGATGACGGCGCGTGAGAGTGGCGCCTTCAGCGAAGGAGACACCTCATGATTCGTGCAACGCCTGGTTCCCCTGTCACCGCCGCACTGTGGATCTGGTTCGTGCTCGGCGCGCTCGCGTTCGCCTGCATTCCGGCGCTGCGCGGGCGTGATCCGTTCTGGGGCTGGCTGCCGTTCTGGTGCGTCGTCGCGCCACTGCTGGACCTCGGCGTGTTGCACCGCCGTCAATTGTTGGCGAGATCGCAGGCGTTCCTCGCCAGGCGCATGCGGCGGCGGCGTCGGGCCGGGCAACAGGCGCGTCGCTTGCATACGCGGCGCATGTTGCGCCGTCAGCTGCGCCCGTTGAGTATCAGTCCGTGATGCCGAGGCGCTTGCGCTCCATGCGCCGCAGGAATTCTTCCATGATGCGTCGGTAAAGGTCTTCGCCGAGATAGGCGTCTTCGACGCCCGCGTCGATCGATGGGTTGTCGTTGACTTCGATGACGACGGTGCGGTCGCCTTCCTGCTTCAAGTCCACGCCGTAAAGGCCGTCGCCGATCGGCGCGGTCGCCTTGAGCGCCAGCTTGATCACTTCGTTGGGCGCCTCGCGCACCGGCAGTGTCTTGAAGCCGCCGGACTTCTGCGCCGCGTTCTGACCGTGGTTGTAGATCTGCCAATGGCCGCGTGACATGAAGTACTGACACGCGTACAGCGCCTGGCCGTCGAGTATGCCGACGCGCCAGTCGAATTTCGTGTACATGAATTCCTGTGCGATGACGAGCGCGGTGTGCTGAAACAGATCGTCGGCCGCCGCTTTCAGTTGCTCGACACTTTCCACTTTGACGATGCCGCGCGAGAACGAGCCATCCGGAATTTTCAGAACGATTGGAAAGCCGAGCAGGTCCGGCAGCTCTGCCAACCGCTTCGCGTCATCGCGGTAGAGGATTTCCGTTCGCGGCGTCGGCAGCTTGCGCGAGCGCAGCAGGTCGTGCAGATAAATCTTGTTCGTACACTTGAGGATCGAACCCGGCTCGTCGATGACGACCATGCCTTCCTTCTCGGCCTTGTTGGCGAAACGATAGGTGTGGCTGTCGATCGCGGTCGTCTCGCGGATGAACAGGCCGTCGTATTCGGCCAGCCGCGAGTAGTCGTTCTTCGTCACCGGCTCGACTTCGATACCGATTTCCTTGCCGGCTTCGATGAACGCTTTGAGCGCGCGCTTGTTCGACGGCGGCATCGCCTCGTTCGGATCGGCGAGCATGGCGATGTCATAGCGATACTGGCGCCGCGCACGCGGCTTGCGCCACAGCTTCCTCGAGAACTTGTCGAGTGCAGCGGCGAAGGAATCTTCCTGATCGTCGGTCAGCGTGTGCAGGCCGGCCGGCTTGATCGCACTGATCTGCCACACTTTCTCGCGTTCGAATTCCAGACGCAGGATCGGGCACGGAAACGTTTCGAACACCTGCCGCGCCAAGTCCGACAGCGTGCCGTAATTGGTTTCGCCGAAGTATAGAAGTACACCAAAGTCCGTGGTATCGCGGCCGCCTTCGGGCAGGAACTTGATCAGCTTCTGGTTCAAGTCCTCGATATCGAGGCCATACAAGGCACGCTTGCGCAGATCGTTGATCGCGCGCACCGACGGGATCACCTTGTGGCCGCGCGCTTCGGCGAGCAGCGAGACGTAATAGCCGATGCCGAGATACTTGTAGCTGCGGCACAGGTTGATGACCTGCACGCGCTCGTCGTCCACGCTGATCGCTTCCTTGAGGTAGTCCTGCGCAGCGACGACATTGTCGGACGGGTAATACGAACCCCAGTCCGAGGCTTTTTCGACTACGATTACGAGGCGGCTCATGCGCCGCTACTGCGAATGCGTGAATGTGACGGCGGCGGTTCGAGCATGAGCGCAAGGGTCGGGGATGAGGTTAGTTTGACACACGAAGCATCAAGTTCAAGTACCGGATACCGCATCCGCCGCGCGACACCCGCCGATCTGCCCGCCCTCGTCGCGCTGGAACGACGCGCTTTCAACACCGACCATCTGTCGCGGCGGCAGTATCGCCACCACATCACGAATACTTCCGCGGCCGTGCTTGCGGCGGTGGATGCCGGCGGCCTGCTCGGCAAGGCTGTCGTGTTCTTTCGCAAGAACACCGTTGTCGCACGGCTGTATTCGATCGCGGTCGCGCCCGAGGCGCGCGGCCGCGGCGTGGGCGAGGCGCTCGTCGGCGCAGCCGAACGCACCGCGCGCGCACACGGCTGCAAACGCTTGCGCCTGGAAGTGCGTCAGGACAATGCCGGCGCGATTCGGCTTTACGAGCGCCTGGGTTATCGCCGGTTCGGCGCGTACGCCGGGTTCTACGAAGACGGCGCGGACGCGTGGCGATACGAGAAGGAACTCCGCAGCTAAGCATCCGACTTTCGGCCGTTGTGCCTTCGACCGCGTGCCACTACGATCGCCGTTCCTTGCGGGAGTTCGTCATGCGTCGATTTGAATTGCGCGCCGTTGCATTGTCCGCCGCCGTTGCCCTGCTTGCCGCATGTGCGGCCCAGCCGACGCAGACGCCCGCGCCGCAGCCACCGGTGGCGCCGATCCATGCGTATCAGGTGCAGTCGCCGAATGGCATGCGCATCGACAACTATTACTGGTTGCGCGACGACACGCGCACCAAACCGGAGGTGCTCGATTATCTGAAAGCTGAAAATGCGTATTACGCGGCAATGACCGCGCACACGCAGGCGCTCGAAGACACGCTGTACAACGAGATCATCGGCCGCATCAAGCAGGACGACGCGACGGTTCCCGCCAAGTACAAGCATTATTTCTATTACACGCGTTTCGAGGAAGGCCGCGAATATCCGATCTACGCGCGCAAACGCGGCAGCGAAAGCGCCGCGGAGGAAATCCTGATCGATGCCAACGCGCTCGCGCAGGGGCACAATTTCTTCCAGATTGGCGCCGAGGAAATCAGTCCGAACGAGAACCTGCTCGCCTACGCCGAAGACACGAACGGACGGCGCCAGTTCACCATCCGCATCAAGGATCTCGCCACCGGACGGGTGCTGGCGGATGAAATCAAGAACACGCCGGCGTCGATGGCGTGGGCGCAAGACAACAAGACGCTGTTCTATGTCGAGAACGATCCGATCACGTTGTTGACGGTGCGCGTGCGCAAGCACGTGCTCGGCTCTGATTCGGCGAAGGATCCCGTCGTCTACGAAGAACGCGACCACAGCTACTACATGGGCGTCGGCCTCAGCGGTGACGATAAATACATCGTCATCGAGGAGCACAGCACGTTGTCTTCCGAGCTGCGCTTCATTCCGGCCAATCAGCCGAAAGCGAAGTTCAAGGTGTTCGCGCCGCGCGAGCACGATCTGGAGTACCACGCCGAGCACATCGGCAATCGCTGGATCGTGCGCACGAATTGGCTGGCGAAGAATTTCCGCGTCATGCAGGTCGACGATGCGCACGTCGGCGACAAAAAAGCCTGGCGCGATCTGGTGCCGGCCAGCAACGACGTGTTCATCAGCAGCGCCGCGCCGTTCAGGAATTATCTCGCCATCGGCGAACGCAGCGAAGGCTTGCAGCGCATCCTCATCAAGCCGTGGAAAGGCGGACGCGAATTCTTTGTCAAATCCGACGATAGCGATTACACGGCAACGATCGGCGACAACCGCGAGCAAGACACCGACACGCTGCGCTACGATTTTTCCTCGCTCGCCACGCCGAACTCCGTGTATGACCTCGACATGGCGAGCGGCGAACGCACATTGCGCAAGCGCGATCCGGTACTCGGCGGCTACGATCCGGCCAATTACGTCACCGAACGTGTGTGGGCTCCGGCGCGTGATGGCACGAAAATCCCGGTCTCGCTGCTGTACCGCAAAGGCTACAAGAAGGACGGCACCGCACCGTTGTACCAGTACGCGTATGGTTCGTACGGGTTTTCCACTGATCCGCGGTTTTCCTCGCCGCGTATTTCGCTGGTCGACCGCGGCTTCCTTTACGCCATCCCGCACATTCGCGGCGGCCAGGAAATGGGTCGCGCCTGGTACGAGAACGGCAAATTGCTGCACAAGATGAACACGTTCACGGACTTCATCGACGTGACCGAATTTCTCGTGCACGAAGGTTACGCCGCGAAGGACAAGGTGTTCGCCGAGGGCGGCAGTGCCGGCGGATTGCTGATGGGCGCGGTCGCCAATCTTGCGCCGCAGGATTATCGCGGCATCGTCGCGCACGTGCCGTTCGTCGACGTCGTGACGACGATGCTCGACGAGAGCATCCCGCTAACGACCAACGAATTCGATGAATGGGGCAATCCGAAAGAAACGGCGTACTACGCTTACATGCTTTCTTATTCGCCGTACGACAACGTAAAACCCCAGGCCTATCCAGCCATGCTCGTGACGACCGGATTATGGGATTCGCAGGTGCAGTATTACGAGCCGGCCAAGTGGGTGGCCAAGTTGCGCGCGACGAAGACCGACAAAAACCCGTTGCTGTTCAAGATCAACATGGAAGCCGGACACGGCGGCAAATCCGGGCGCTTCCAACGTTATCGCGAAGTGGCGGAGGAGTTTGCGTTTATCTTCGATCAGCTGCCGAAGACGGCTGTGAAAAACTGATGTTCGCAAGGGTGGCGCCGCGACGTTTGAGGTTTGCCATGCATCGATTCGCCGCATTATTCGCGATCATCGTGCTCGCCACGTCCACGGCCGCGGCGGGCAAGGACGCGCCTTCGCGCGCGGCGCCGCAAGGGTGCGTCTGGGAGAAACTCGATGACGCGAAGCTGGGCCTGAGCGGCTGGGTCCAGCGTTGCGACTATCGCGGACGCAAGATCAGCATTTACGCGAAAGACAACGCGCTGCTGCAGCATTACTCAGACGGCGGCGAAGACGAAAAACTGATCGAGGTGTTCGACCTGCAGTCCGGCGAAAAGCCGGAAGCGGCGATCCAGCGCGTGTTCGCCGAGCACACGCCCGAGAAGGATCTCGTCGCGCGTTGTCTGGTCAAGCCGTACAAGGGTTACGAGTCGACGCCCAAGGGTGCGAAGCGTTACACGGTTTTGCCGAATGCCGCGCTGAAAAAAGAACTCGACAAGAAGACTGATCCCGGCGATATCCCGGAACCGCCGTGCGGCGACTGGGGCGACATGCCCGACAGCGTGCAGTATTACGAAGTGCAGGAAGGTGCCGACCGCATCATGATCGTGCGCGCCGGGCAGGACGAACCGATGTTCGATGAAAAAACGCTGCGCCTGTTGCCGCAGAAGAAATAAGGCCACTGGCAAGAACAATAGAGCGTAGTATCGCCTCCACGAGATCATCTCGGGAGGTTCTATGCGCGTGAGCCAAGTCGAGATGTGGGCGGTCGCCGTTTTGTGCGGCGCATTCTGCGGCCGCGAAGCCCGCGCGGTGGACGCGATTTTTTACGATGGGTTTGACGGACCGAAGTGGTTTATCGATGCCGATAGCGATGGCTACGGCAATCCGGCAGTGTTCGTCCGCTCCGCGACGCAGCCGGCCGGCTATGTCGCCAACGCGCTCGATTGCGACGACAGCAATGCGACCGCTTACCCCGGTGCCGCCGACGATCCCGATGGCGCGTTCATCGACAGCAACTGCGACGGCATCGACGGCGATATCGCCAAGGCAGTGTTCGTCGCGCCCGCCGGGGCCGACGACGGTTCTTGCGGGAGTCAGGCCAGTCCGTGCCAATCGCCCGCATTCGCCATCACGCGCCTGGACGCGTCGCACACACAGATTTATCTGCAGGTTGGCGCGTACGCCGGGCCGCTGACGGTCGGCGCGAACGCATCGTTTTACGGTGGATACGATCCGAGCTGGCAGCGCGGTCCGGTGCTGGCGGCCGGCCCCAATGCGCAAATCATCGGTGCATCGGC
>Ga0207657_10007331_pt1 | contig 11316 bp, 10 predicted proteins | sample KBSC33metaG_FD_184316 | JGI IMG/M metagenome (GOLD analysis project Ga0207657, IMG submission 184316) | Corn rhizosphere microbial communities from Kellogg Biological Station, Michigan, USA - KBS C3-3 metaG (SPAdes) (version 2) | ecosystem: Host-associated > Plants > Roots > Rhizosphere > Soil ... | reverse complement strand
GTCGAACGCGTCACCCAGCCCGCCCAGGTACATCTCGGGCTGCTGCATGATCGGGCCGCTGATGCCCGGCAGGATCTGCTGCAGATGCTTGACGGCGCTGACGCCGCCATGCGCCCCGGGCGAGGTCCCGATGATGCCGATCGGCCTGCCGTTAAACGAACTCTTGCCGGGCGGCCGCGACGCCACGTCGATCGCGTTCTTGAGAACGCCGGGAACCGACCGGTTGTATTCCGGGGTGACGAACAGCACGGCACCGGCGGCCTTGATCTTGTCGCGGAACGCCACCCAGTCGGCCGGCGGATTGGCTTCGAGGTCCTGATTGAAGAACGAGATACCGTGCAGCGTGACGACATCGAGCTTCAGCGATGGCGGGGCCAGCCTGGCCAGCGCGTTCGCGATCCTGAGGGAGAAGGCTTCCTTGCGCAGGCTGCCGACAATAACCGCAACGCTGTGGGGGTTGGCCATGAAGAGATGTCCTTTTTCTGGATAAAGCCGGGAGGCGACGCGCTTCACCTAATCGCGACGCCAAGAAGATGCAAGTGCATGTAGTTAGGATGTCCAGAATTCGGCGCGGGATTTCACCCACAGCCTATTCGGCGGCGCGCGCCCCGGCATCCCCCATCACAATACCGTTGTGCTCGCCGAGCTTTGGCGCAGCCGCGCGCGGATGCGGCCGCTCGCCGTCGAAGCAGATCGGCAGCCCGACCACTTTCAGTTCACTACCCGGCAATGTCCGCAACAGGTCGACCGATTGCAATTGTTCGGTCTGCGCCAGTTCCGCGATGTCGTTCACCGGACTGCACGGCACGCCGACGCTTTCGAGCGCTGCCATCCATTGCGCTCGCGTCCTGGTCAGCAGCACCGGCTTCATCAGGTCGATCAGCGCAAAACGATTGATGGCGCGATCACGCACCTGCACGAAGCGCGGGTCCGTGGTCCATTCCGGATGGTCGAGCACCGCGGTGCATTTCGCGAACAGCCGATCGTTGCCGGCCGCGATGCAGATTGGCCGGTCCGCCGTCTCGAACACCTGATACGGCACCAGCGTGAAACTGGCGCCGCCATGCCGCGGCGCCATCTTGCCGGTGTGGAGATAATTGTTGAGCGGGCCTTCGACCCAGCCGACCGCGCTGTCGAACAGCGACGTATCGATGACGCAGCCCTTGCCGGTGCGATGCCGCGCCTGCAACGCGCCCAGCGCACCGATCACGCACCACTGCGCCGTGGCGCGGTCGTTGATCGCGGGCGCGCAGAACGTCGGCGGATCGTCGGGCCGTCCGGTCAAGGTCATCACGCCGCCATAGGCCTGCAACAACGGATCGAACCCCGGTGCGCCGCGCAGCGGTCCCTTAGCTCCGAACGCCCAGACCGAGCAGTAGATCAATCGCGGATTGAGCGCGCACATCACATCCGGGCCGATGCCCGCATCGGCGACGACGCCGGAGCGGAGATTCTGGATCAGGATATCCGCGTCGCGCACCAGCGCCTTGAGCTTCGCGACATCAGCAGCATTCTTGATGTCGAGCGTCACCGAGCGCTTGTTGCGATTCATCGAATGGAACAGCATCGAGTCGCCGTCGATGAACGGCGGCCCCCACGAGCGCGCATCGTCGCCGCCGTCAGGCTTCTCGATCTTGATGACGTCGGCGCCCATGTCGCCGAGGATCATCCCCGCCATCGGGCCGGCCACCGCCTGCCCGATCTCGATCACCTTGATGCCCGCGAGCGGCCCATCCATTGCGCTTCTCCGCGTTTATTATGCGCCAGTGTTCGCGCGCAACGCGGAGAATGCAAGTGCGCTGACCGCTACCCAGCCTTGTTCGGATTGATGAGAAACTTCTCGCCGGTGGCGCGCTTGTTGTAGATTGCGATGTTCTGCAATTGCAGCGTCTCCTGCAGGGAGATGACGCGGGTGTAGTGGCTGGCGAACGTGGTCTTGAGTTCGTCCACCACGCGCTGACGCAACCGCGCGCCGTCCGCCGGTCCAATTTTTTGCAGGAACGGAAACAGCAGCCAGCCGCCGATGCCCCACGTCATGCCGAACGCGCGATTGAGCACGGTCGGCCCCGTATCGAGTCCGCCATAGATGTAGACCTGCTTGTACACATCCGAGCCGTAGCGGCTGTAGACCTTGGCGGTCTTGTTGGCGGCGATCTCCATGCAGGTCAGGATCTGTCCGGCGAGCTTGCCGCCGCCGATGGCATCGAACGCCAGCGTCGCGCCGGTCTCGACCAGCGCCTGCGTCAGGTCTTCCATGAATGTCGGCGCGGTGGAATCGCAGATGTACTTGGCACCGATGCCGCGCAACAGCGCGGCCTGCTCCGCGTTGCGCACGATGTTGACGAGCGCGACGCCATCCTTGATGCAGATCTTGTTGAGCATCTGGCCGAGGTTGGACGCCGCCGCGGTGTGCACCAGCGCCTTGTGACCCTCGCGCCGCATCGTCTCGACCATGCCGAGCGAGGTCAGCGGATTGACGAAACACGATGCGCCGTCCGCAGCGGTCGCGCCTGCCGGCAGCACCAGGCAGTCGCGCACCTTCATGGTGCGAAACTGCGCGTACATCGCGCCGCCGATCATCGCCACCGTCTTGCCGAGCAGCGCCTTGGCAGCGTCGGACGAACCGGTCTTGACCACCGTGCCCGCGCCTTCGTTGCCGACCGGCATCGATTCATCGAGGCGACCGGCCATCGCCCGCATCGCGGCTTCCGGCACTGGCGCGGTAATCACCGGCTGTTGAGCCGTCCCCGAAGCTTTCGCGTTCGCCATGTCGCCTGCGCCGAACAGCAGGCCGAGATCGGATGGGTTGATCGGCGTGGCTTCGACGCGCACGATCACTTCATCCGCCGCCGGCTCCGCGATCGCGACTTCCGCCAGCGACACTTCGAGTTCGCCGCTCTTGCGGATCAGGGAGCGCAATTGAAGTCCCGTATTGCTATCCAAACCCATTGTTCGTCTCCCACCATGTTGTGAAATTTGACGCAGTGTCTTCATGTTGGCCGGGAAACACAAGCCTGATCGGCCGTACCCGTGCGGCTGGCAGACCTGACTGCCATGCCGTAAGCTTCGATACTTGCGAAGGCATACCGGACGGCCAATCATGGAGCGGCACACCATGAGCGAGAGCGAAATCGACGCCATTCGTAGATTGCTGTCGTCCAAGCCGCGTCCGGTGGGTTGGGACGAGCGGCGCCAACGGATCGAAGAAGTCGGCGCCACCTGGCCTGTCGCGGATGACATCAAGACCACCACTGTCGATGTCGATGGTATCCGCGGCGAATGGACCACCGCGCCCGGCAGCGATGCCACCCGCGCTCTACTGTATTTTCACGGCGGTGGCTATTGCTCGGGGTCGATCCGCAGCCATCGCAGCCTGGTCGCGGAAGCCGGCCGCTCCGCGAAGGTGCGAACGCTCGCGGTCGCGTATCGGCTGGCGCCCGAACATCCGTTTCCGGCCGCGCTCGATGACGCGCTCATGGCGTGGCGCTATTTGCGTGGGCAAGGTTTTGCGGCCAGCCACATCGCGATTGGTGGCGACAGTGCCGGCGGCGGCCTGACGATTGCCTTGATCAACCAGCTTCGCGCGGCGGGCGAACCGCTTCCCGGTTGCGCGTGGCTGATCTCGCCGTGGACCGACCTGACCCTCACCGGTTCAACGCTCGCCAGCAAGGACGCCGTCGATCCGCTCATTCACAAAGCGTATCTCGCTGAACTGGCGGATGCTTATGTGCCGCGCGACATGGACCGCACGGACCCGCGCATCTCGCCGCTGTTCGCCGATCTCGCCGGCTTTCCGCCGACGCTGATTCAGGTTGGCGCATGCGAAACGCTGCTTGCCGATGCGACGCGCTTCGCGGCATCGGCGGGTGCCGCGAATGTCGCGGTGACGCTCGAGGTCTGGCCCGACATGATCCACGCGTGGCCGCTATGGAATAAACATCTCGAACCGGGACGGCGCGCGCTCGCGAATGCAGGTCGTTTCATCCGCGAGCACACTTGAAGGCCGTGTATTACGCCAGCGCCTTGAGCGCGGCCTTGCCGGCGTACTTCGCCTGCGTGCCCAACTGTTGTTCGATGCGCAGCAACTGATTGTACTTGGCAGTGCGGTCGGAGCGCGCCAGCGAGCCGGTCTTGATCTGACCGCAGTTGGTGGCGACCGCGAGATCGGCAATCGTGGAGTCCTCCGTCTCGCCGGAGCGATGCGACATCACCGCGGTGTAGCCGGCCTTGTAGGCCATCTCGACTGCGGCAAGCGTCTCCGTCAGCGAACCGATCTGGTTGACCTTCACGAGAATGGAGTTGGCGCGGCCATTCTTGATGCCGTCAGCCAGCCGCGTGACGTTGGTGACGAACAGATCGTCACCGACCAGCTGGCACTTGTTGCCGATCAGGTCGGTCAATTCCTTCCAGCCGTCCATGTCGTCTTCGCTCATGCCGTCTTCGATGGTGACGATCGGATAGCGCGCGACGAGATCGGCGAGATACTTCGCCTGCTCCGAACCGCTGCGCGTCTTGTTCTCGCCGCCGTAGACATACTTGCCGTCCTTGAAGAACTCGGTCGAGGCGCAATCCAGTCCGAGCATAACGTCCTGCCCCGGTTTGTAGCCGGCCTGCGAAATAGCATTCATCACAAACTCAAGCGCCGCATCGGCCGACGGCAGGTTCGGCGCGAAGCCGCCCTCGTCGCCGACGTTGGTGTTGTGACCGGCCTTCTTCAGACCCGCCTTCAACGTGTGGAAGATTTCAGCGCCACAGCGCAGCGCTTCGGCGAACGACGATGCGCCGACCGGCAGGATCATGAATTCCTGGAAGTCGATGGGGTTATCGGCATGAACGCCGCCGTTGATGATGTTCATCATCGGCACCGGCAGCGTGCGCGCCGAGGTACCGCCGACATAACGATACAGCGGCATGTCGAACGACTCCGCCGCCGCTTTCGCCACCGCCAGCGACACGCCGAGGATGGCGTTGGCACCGAGGCGGCTCTTGTTCGGGGTGCCGTCGAGGCCGATCATGGTCTCGTCGATCTGCACCTGCTCCTCGGCGTCCATGCCGCCGATGGCATCGAAGATCTCGCCGTTGACGGCGTCGACCGCCTTCTGCACGCCCTTGCCGCCATAGCGCTTTTTATCGCCGTCGCGCAATTCGACCGCTTCATGCGCGCCAGTGGACGCGCCCGAGGGAACCGCCGCGCGGCCCATCGAACCATCTTCCAGCACCACATCGACCTCGATGGTCGGATTGCCACGGCTGTCGAGAATTTCGCGGCCAATGATGTCGACGATGGCGGTCATGAGAGCCTCATATTTGTCAGGGAACAGCGTTCGGCCGTGCTTCTACAGCATGCGACCGGGCGAGAAAAGGCCGCCACCGGACCGGTGACGCGCCTTGCCCGATTGGCTGTCAGGGGATACGGAGACGATCATGTCGAAAACACCCCGCCGCTCGTCCGCTAAATCCGCCCTGCAACTTGGCCGCGCCGTTGAATGGCCGCGCTCGCCCGAGGAAGCCAAGCTCGACCGCGTGCCCAATCCGCAGAAGGACACCAATTACGTGGTGCGCTTCACCGCGCCCGAGTTTACCTCGCTGTGCCCGATCACCGGCCAGCCGGATTTCGCGCATCTGATGATCGACTACGTGCCGGGCCAATGGCTGCTGGAGTCGAAATCGCTGAAGCTCTATGTCGCGAGCTTCCGCAACCACGGCGCATTCCACGAGGACTGCACGGTGGCGATCGGCAAGCGCATCGTCGCCGAGATCAAGCCACGTTTCCTGCGCATCGGCGGCTACTGGTATCCGCGCGGCGGCATTCCGATCGACGTGTTCTGGCAGACCGGCAAATTGCCGAAGGATGTCTGGATGCCCGATCAGGGCGTCGCGCCCTATCGCGGCCGCGGCTGAACCAGCAGCAACGCACCGGCGATGCCGACCAGCGTGATGATGATGGCGCAGACCACCAGCGTCGGCATCTTGCCGAAGTGGGCGATGCCAAAGCCATAGGAAATCGGGCCTGCGGTCTGGCCGAGGAAGAAAAAGCAGGAATGCAGCGACAGCGACGTCGCGCGCGCTTCCACCGACAGCTCGCTGGCGAACACCTGCATGCAGCCGTGCAGCATGTAGAAGCCGAGCCCCATGGCAGCGAAGCTTGCCATCTGCAGTTGCCACGACAGGCCGAGGCCGAGCAACACCAGTTGCACGGCCATGAGCGCGCCGCCGCAACTCATCAAGCCGCGCACACCGAGCGTCGGCAGCATCCGCGATACACTCAGCGTGTAAAGCAATCCGCCCAGCGCAAAGCCGGCAATGACGAGCCCTGCGATCGACAGCCGGGTCTCGCCGAGTTCGAACAGGAAAGCGGCGACGAACGGAAACACGCCGAGTACGCAGCATCCTTCGACGAACACCACGCTGTAGCAGATCCGCGTGCGCGGATTGGCGAACAGCACCTTGTAGCCATGCCATAGCGTCGCGAGACTGCTGCCGTGCGACGACATTGCCACCGGTCCGCGGCGCAAGCCAATGCCGACGGCGACCGACGCAACGACGGTCAACACCCCGAGCAGCGCCAGCACGCCGCGCCAGCCGAACAGGTCGCCGACGACGCCGCCGAGCGTTGAGCCGAGGATATTGCCGATCATGGCTCCGGCAAGCACGCGGCTGATCGCCACCTGCCGTCCGGCCACTGCCACCAGATCGCTGGTCAGCCCAAGCGTTACCGGAAACACGCCGCCCGCGCCGATGCCGCACAGGACGCGGGTGACGAGCAGCATCGGAAACGAGGTGGCGAAGGCACCGAGAATGCTGCCGACGCCAAGCAGCGCCAGACACGTGATCATGACGCGGGCCTTGCCGAACAGATCGGCGACCGCACCGATGATCGGCTGCACGATGGCGAAGGTGAAGGCCAGCGCCGCGGACAAGGCCGCGGCATGTGCGATCGAAACCGACATGTCGTCGGCGATGTGCGGCAGTACCGGATCGATGGCCCGCACCGAAAGATTGGCCGCAAACGACGCCAGTGCAATGAGGTAGAGGACTGGCGGCATCAGCTTGGCCGCGACCGGATATCCGTTGCGATCTGGTGGGGCTCGATGCCGTCAGAATGCATCGACCTGCCCGACAATGGCATCAGAGCGATCCATTCTTGGCGAGCGCATCGAACGCCATCAGCGTCCGCGCCAAGCCTTCGAACTGGTTCAGCGGCACCATGTTCGGTCCATCGGACGGTGCGCGGTCGGGATCGGGATGCGTTTCGATGAAGACGCCGGCGACGCCCACCGCCACGGCGGCACGCGCGAGCACCGGGACGAATTCGCGCTCGCCGCCGGATGACGTACCCTTGCCGCCCGGCTGCTGCACCGAATGCGTCGCATCGAAAATCACCGGCGCGCCGGTGGTGCGCGCGAGGATCGGCAGCGCCCGCATGTCGGAGACCAGCGTGTTGTAGCCGAACGACGCGCCGCGCTCGGTGACAAGCACGTTGGCATTGCCGCCGCCGGTGATCTTGGCCACCACGTTGGCCATGTCCCACGGCGCCAGAAACTGCCCCTTCTTGACGTTGACGACCTTCCCCGTTGCGGCCGCCGCCAGCAGCAGATCGGTCTGCCGGCACAGGAACGCCGGAATCTGCAGCACGTCGACCGCCTGCGCCACCTCGGCGCATTGCGCGGCATCGTGGACATCGGTGAGCACCGGCAGTCCCAGCGAGGAACGAATTTCGGCAAAGATCGGCAGCGCCTGCTTGAGCCCGATGCCGCGCGCAGCGGAAGCGCTGGTGCGGTTGGCCTTGTCGAAAGAGGTTTTGTAGACGAGCCCGATGCCGAGCCGCGTCGCGATCTCCTTCAAGGCCGACGCTGTCTCCAGCGCATGCGCCCGGCTCTCGAGCTGGCACGGACCGGCGATGAGTGCGATCGGCAGATCGTTGCCAAACCGGACCGCACCGACATTCACCACCGGAGCGGCCGCCATCTTTGCGACTTGAGCAGTCAAATCAGCGTCCTTTCCTATCGACCATGCCGGTTGCCGCGCACCGGATCAAGCATCGCGAGCCTTGATGGCAAGAGCCTTGCGAATATGAGGGTTGCGCCAGCGCCGCAGCGACGACATGCGCGGCGCCCGGGCAACGCGGCGGCCAGCTATTTGACCGACGAGAACGCCGTCGGTTGCAGGAATTGATTGACGATATTGTGGACGATCTGGCCGTCCTTCTCGGTCTCGGCGCGCGCCGACAGCCATGCGGGATCGGTTGCGAAGGCGGTCCATTTCTTTTCGCGATCGGCCATCGAGTCCCACGCCAGAAAATAGGTCAGTTCCTGATTCGACGCACCGACCAGCGTGGTGAAGAAGCCGGCTTGCCTGATGCCATGCTTTTCCCAGAGCTTGAGTGTGATGGTGTCGAAACGCCTGATCAGTGCGGGCAACCGGCCCGGTATGCAGCGATAGACCCGCATTTCGTAAATCATCGGCATTCCCTTTTCTTGTTAGCGCTTGGGCGCGGCAGTTATAGGCCACGACGTCGTCACTGTCGCGATCGGCGGCCGATCATATTCCCGCCATCACCGACTTGATAAGCTGCCGGTCCCAATCCTGCCACGAGGTCCGGATGCGCGTACCACTGTTGAGCCTGACCGCCGCCATCAGCCTGTCGTTGATCGGCATCGCGCAGGGTCAATCGTCGAATCCCGCCGCCGGCCGGCCCGGCGTCGTCACCGGCGGCAGTTCGAGCGTGACGGTCAACGGCAAACCCGCCGCGCGGCAGGGCGACACCACCACCGATGGCGCGCTCGTCGAAGGCGTGCCCAACGTGTTCATCAATGGCAAGCCCGCCACCGTGATCGGCAACCGCACCGGCTGTGGCGGTGCCGTGACCTCGGGCAGCCACGGCGTATTCATCAACGGCAAGCCGGTGACGCGGCAAGGCGACCAGACCTCGGGCTGTCCGAAATAGCCGAAGCCCGCGCACTCAGCTTTTCCGGTAGCGATCCGTGGCGAGCTTGAGATCGAACATTTCGTCTTCCTTTAGCCAGCGGATATCACGGGTGGCGGACATCGCCTGCAGGATGGACGGCGAGACGCCCATTCGTGTCATGTATTCGAGGATCATACCGGTGGTCTTCTGCGTATCGGCCACAAGGTCGCGACGAGATTCAGCGTCTTTCGGAAGTTCCCGCGTGAATTGGTGCACGCCCAGAACCGAACCCGGAAATGCTTCGCGAACCTTCCCGCCGGCATAGGCAAGCACACAGGCACTGGCGCAATAGGACGCGTGTACGCTTCCTTTGGTATCGGCAGTCCCCACCATCGTCGTCAATCCGCGCGATCGCATGACTTCGCCCATGATGAGCGCCTGATCGAGACGCCCGCCGGGCGACGACATCAAGACGATATCGCCCGGTGCAAGTTTGGCTTCATCGAGCCTGTCGCGAAACCAGTTCGCTGCGGCCGCTCCGATCTCGCCCTTGATGGCCAGCGCGGGCACCTGTCGGCCGTTCATGCCGATCTGCACCACCGACGACGTCAGCGACGGCGAGAAGTACAGGTCCTTCCAATAGGCCCAGGCCGACGGCGACGACAGATCCTGATAAGCGCGGCCGCCCCACAGCGCGAGGATGAGGACCGCGAACAGAACTGACATCAACGAGTTTCGGCCAAACCTACGGCGGCCTTCGGGAAGCTGGCCGTCCGGCTTATCCGGACGGGGGGCCGTGGGAGGCGACCCCCATGGCCGCGCCGGACCGTCTGCCGATACGTCGGACGGAGGTTTGACCTTGGGAATCCTCATCGGTTCCGCCTCGTCAAAATTGACAGCCTCTGGCAGTAACGCCGCGACATGCCTTGACGCTGATCTAAACCAGCCGGCTCTGCACCACCGCGGCCTCGATGAAGGACGCGAACAGCGGGTGCGGCTCGAACGGCCGCGATTTCAGTTCGGGATGGAATTGCACGCCGATGAACCAGGGATGGTCCTCGTATTCGACGATCTCCGGCAGCACGCCGTCGGGCGATAATCCCGAGAACCGCAGGCCGTGCTGTTCGAGCCGGTCCTTGTAGGCGGTGTTGACCTCGTAGCGATGCCGGTGCCGCTCGGATATCTCCAGCGCCCCGCCATAGATACTTGAGACGCGGCTGCCGCGCGTCAGCGTCGCCGGATAGGCGCCGAGCCGCATGGTGCCGCCGAGATCGCCGGCTTTGGAGCGCTTTTCCAGTTCGTTGCCGCGCAGCCATTCGGTCATCAGGCCGACCACCGGCTCGGCGGTCGGGCCGAATTCGCTCGAATTGGCATTGGCGATGCCGCCCAGGTTACGCGCGGCCTCGATCACCGCCATCTGCATGCCGAAGCAGATGCCGAAGTACGGCACATGCCGCTCGCGGGCGAACCGCGCCGCCTTGATCTTGCCCTCGGCGCCGCGCTGGCCGAAGCCGCCGGGCACCAGGATGCCGTCGACGTGCTCGAGGAACGGCGCCGGGTCTTCGTTCTCGAACACCTCGCTCTCGATCCAGTCGAGGTTGACCTTCACCTTGTTGGCGATGCCGCCATGCGACAGCGCCTCGGTGAGCGATTTATAGGCGTCCTTCATGCCGGTGTACTTGCCGACGATGGCGATGGTCACCGCGCCTTCGGGGTTGCGCACCCGCTCGTTGATGGTGTGCCAGCTATCGAGCGCCGGCGCGGCCTTCGGTTCGATGCCGAACGCGGCCAGCACTTCGTCGTCGAGGCCGGCGTCGTGATAGGCTTCCGGCACCGCATAGATGTTGTCGACGTCGCGCGCCTCGATCACGGCGCTTTCGCGCACGTTGCAGAACAGCCCGAGCTTGCGGCGCTCTTCCTTCGGGATGGTGCGGTCGGTGCGGCACAGCAGGATGTCCGGCTGGATACCGATCGAGCGCAATTCCTTGACCGAATGCTGCGTCGGCTTGGTCTTCAATTCGCCGGCGCTCGGGATGTAGGGCAGCAGCGTCAGGTGCATGTAGATGCACTGCTGGCGCGGCATGTCGTTCTTGATCTGGCGAATGGCCTCGAAGAACGGCAAGCCCTCGATGTCGCCCACCGTGCCGCCGATCTCGACCAGCACGAAGTCGAAGCCGTCGTTGCCGTTGAGGATGAAATCCTTGATGGCGTTGGTGACGTGCGGCACCACCTGAATCGTCGCGCCGAGATAATCGCCGCGCCGCTCCTTGGTCAGGATGTCCTGATAGATGCGGCCGGTGGTGATGTTGTCGGCCTTGGTCGCCGGACGCCCGGTGAAGCGCTCATAGTGCCCGAGATCGAGATCGGTCTCGGCGCCGTCGTCGGTCACGAACACTTCGCCGTGCTGG
>Ga0207657_10007330_pt1 | contig 11316 bp, 12 predicted proteins | sample KBSC33metaG_FD_184316 | JGI IMG/M metagenome (GOLD analysis project Ga0207657, IMG submission 184316) | Corn rhizosphere microbial communities from Kellogg Biological Station, Michigan, USA - KBS C3-3 metaG (SPAdes) (version 2) | ecosystem: Host-associated > Plants > Roots > Rhizosphere > Soil ... | reverse complement strand
CGGGGTCACGACGGAACAGGTGGTCGCCGCCGACGGCACGTCGATGGCCAATTTCGTGGGGATGGCGGCGCTGATTACGCCCGGCGACGAGGTCCTGGTCGAGCAGCCGACCTATGAGCCGATGCTTGGCGCGGCCAGCTTTCTTGGCGCGCAGATCAAGCGGTTTGAGCGCAAGGCGGCGGACGCCTTCCGGCTCGACCCTGCCGCAGTTGAGCGGATGCTCACCCGAAACACGCGGCTGATCGTGATCACCAATCTCCACAATCCCAGCAGCACACTGGCCGACGAAGCCGAGCTTCGCGCAATCGGCGATCTCGCCGCAAGGGTCGGCGCGCGCGTGCTCGTCGATGAGGTCTATCTCGATGCAGCCGCGCCACCGCGCCGCAGCGCGGTACATCTCGGTCCGGCGTTCGTTGTGACCAACAGCCTCACCAAGGTCTATGGTCTGAGCGGCCTTCGCTGCGGGTGGATCCTCGCCGAGCCGGGTTTGGCGGAACGCATGTGGCGGCTCAACGACCTGTTCGGGGTCAACCAGGCGCACGCCGCCGAGCGGCTCGCGTGCATTGCGTTCGATCACATCGATGAAGTCATCGGCGGCAATCCCGCGATGCTCGAGCGCAATCGCAAGCTGTTCAACGCCTTCGTGGCTGGGCGCGACGACGTCGATTGCGCGCCGGCAGAGCATGGCATCACCACCTTTCCGCGCTGGGCCGGAGGCGACACCCAGCGGCTCGATGATCTTTTGCGCGAGCAGTACGACACGGCGGTCGTACCCGGCCGATGGTTCGAGATGCCGGACCATTTCCGCGTCGGCTTTGGCCTTGCGACGAACGAGTTCGATGAAGCGCTGGCCCGGCTTGCCGCCGCGCTGGACGACCTACGATGAAGCGCGACCAGGTCTTCGAATTCTTCCGCCGGCTGGCGGAGGCGAACCCATCGCCGACGACCGAGCTTGATTATCGCGACCCTTACACCTTGCTTGTCGCGGTCGTGCTCTCGGCCCAGGCGACCGACGCTAGCGTCAACATCGCCACCAGACCCTTGTTCGCGCGCATCAACACGCCGCAAGCCATGGTGAAATTCGGCGAAGAATCGCTGCGCGATGCAATCAAGAGCATCGGCCTGTTCAACACCAAGGCCAGGAACGTGATCGCGCTAAGCCAGGCGCTCATCGACCAGTTCGGCGGCGAAGTCCCGCGCACGCGCGAACAATTGCAGGCCTTGCCCGGCGTCGGTCGCAAGACCGCCAATGTCGTCCTCAACACGGCCTGGGGCGAAGAGACGTTCGCCGTCGACACCCACGTGTTCCGCGTCTGCAACCGCACCGGCCTCGCACCCGGCAAAACGCCGGACGAGGTCGAGACTAGGCTCGACAAGATCGTGCCCCAGCCGTTCCGCCGCGACGCGCACCACTGGCTGATCCTGCACGGCCGCTATACCTGCAAAGCGCGCCTGCCCGAATGCTGGCGATGCCCGGTGATCGACCTCTGCCGCTACAAGCCCAAAACTCCGCCGCCGGAGGAGCGCGCTAGACCCAGCGCCGCTCGAAGCGCGAACCGAGCGTCGTCAAAAGCTCGTACTGCGAAAGCCCGGACTGCTTCGACGCCGAAGGTAAATCATAGTCGATCTCGACCCACTCGCCTTCCTTGAGCGCCGGCGCGGAATTCACGCTGACGGCGATCAGGTCCATAGAAACGCGCCCCAGTACCGGAAGCGCAAATTCGCCGGCGAACGCCGATCCGTGAGAGGAAAAGCCGCGCAGGTAGCCGTCGGCATAGCCGATGTTGAGGATCGCCGCCTCAATATCCTCGTGCGCGATGAAGGTCGCGCCATAGCCGCAGCTCTCGCCTGCGGGGATGGTGCGGCGCTGCACGATCTGCGCCTCGACCCGAACGACCTGCCGGATGTTGCCGTCGGCTTCGGCGCGCGGGATGCCGCCATAGAGCGACAGCCCGGGCCGCACGAGGTCGAAGCTATAGTCGCGGCCGAGGCAGATGCCGGCACTGTTGGCAAAGCTGTAGCGCGTCGCGGGGACGGCCGCCGCGACCGCGCGAAAGCGCTCCAGCTGCATCTCATTCATCGCGCTATCTTCGTCGGCGCATGCGAGATGGCTGTGCAGCGTGTCGATCGTGAGATCGTCGAGGAGCCCGATGTCCGTCGGGCGCAGCCCGAGACGGTTCATGCCCGTATCGATCATGATGTCGCACGAGCGGCCGGGCGCGATTTTCTTCCAGCGCGCGATCTGCTCCGCGGAGTTGAGACACGGGCGGCCCCGGACCCGCAGAGCGGCGTCACGATCATCCGCTCCGACGCCGTGGAGAACCACCAGGCTCACTTCCCCTGGCAAATTGCCGAGGGCCTCGGCCTCGACCCATGTCGACACGAAGAAATCGCGGCAACCGGCCTCGATCAGGGCCTCGACCGTCTCGCGAGCACCAAGCCCGTAGGAATCGGCCTTGACCGCTGCACCCGCCGGAACGCCCGCACGGTCGGCAAGCCAGCGCCAGTTGGACTGGATGGCGGCTCGGTCGATGGTCAGGCGCAGCGGTCGGTGCATGGTGCGCGCCGTAACCGCGCTATCCCGGCGCGTCGAGATTAGCCTTGGCCTCTTCCCAATTCCGCCCATCGAACTGCTCAACCGTGAGCTCGATCGCCGCGTCGAGGCAGTTGGCGTTCACGCTCCACGCATCCGGGTGCGAGCGCGGCTGGTAGAAGCTCTTCACTCCGCAATGGCGGCAGAACAAATGCTCGGCCGCACCACTGCCGAAGCGGTAGGAGGAAAGCGCGTCGCGGCCGGTCAGCAGCTCGAACGCGGCATGCGGCACCATCACGTGCAAAAAGCCGGTCATCCGGCAGACCGAGCAATTGCAGTCGAGCGCAGGTACGGGCGCTTCGCCCACTTCCGCCTCGAACCGCACTGCCCGGCAATGACAGCCACCCGTCACTTTCATTCAGGCTTGCTAGGAAGGTCGCGGCGAGCGGGCAAGATGAGGGCTGCGTCTGCAGGTTACTCGACGGTGACGCTCTTCGCGAGGTTGCGTGGTTGGTCGACATCGGTCCCTTTGAGCACCGCCACATGATAGGCCAAAAGCTGCACCGGCACGGCATAGACCAGCGGCGCAATCAGCGGGTGGACCTGGGGCATCTCGATCGTCGCCATGCAACCCTCGCCCGCCTCGGCAATGCCCTTGGCGTCGCTGATCAGCACGATCTTGCCGCCGCGGGCGCGCACCTCCTGCATGTTGCTGACGGTCTTCTCGAACAGCGGGCCCGAGGGGGCGAGGACGATGACCGGCACGGCCTCGTCGATCAGCGCGATCGGCCCGTGCTTCATTTCTCCAGCGGCATAGCCCTCGGCGTGGATGTAGCTGATTTCCTTCAGCTTCAGCGCGCCTTCCAGTGCCATCGGATAGTCCGGGCCCCGGCCCAGATAGAGAACGTCGCGGGCCGGCGCGACGAGGTGCGCCATGGCGGCGATCTCCTCGTCGTGATTGAGCGCGGCGTTGATCGCAGCAGGCGCCTCGCGCAGATGTTCGACGATCGCCTTTTCCTCGTCGGGGTTCAGCCGTCCCTTGGCTCGCGCGAGGTTCGCGGCGAGCGCGGCCAACACCGCGAGCTGGCACGAAAAAGCCTTGGTCGACGCGACTCCGATCTCCGGCCCGGCATGGGTCGGTAGCAGCAGGTCCGCTTCGCGCGCCATCGAACTGGTCGGGACATTGACGACGACGGCGATGCGCTGTTGCTGCGCGCGCGCGTGTCGCAGGGCCGCCAAGGTGTCCGCCGTCTCGCCGGATTGGCTGATGAACAGCGCCAGCCCACCCGGCTCCAGCACCGGCTCGCGGTACCGGAACTCGCTCGCGACATCGATATCGACCGGTATGCGCGCGAATTGCTCGACCCAATATTTGGCGACCAGGCCGGCATAGTAACTGGTGCCGCAAGCGACGATGGTGAGCCGATCGATGGATTCCAGGTCGGCCTCGGCAACGGGAAGCGCGATCTCGCCCTCGAACGGGCGAACGTAGCTTTGGAGGGTTTGGGCGACCACGATCGGCTGCTCGAAAATCTCCTTCTGCATATAGTGCGCGTAATTGCCCTTCTCGACCGGCGCTGACGATGCCCCCGACTCGACGATCTCTCGCTGCACCGGGCGATTATCGCGGTCGAAAACCTCGATTTCCTCGCGGCGAATCACGGCCCAGTCGCCTTCGTCGAGATAGGCGATGCGCTGAGTCCACGGCGCCACGGCCAGGGCGTCGGATCCGAGATAATTCTCCCCGGCGCCATAGCCGACGGTCAGCGGAGCGCCCATGCGCGCGCCGATGATCAAATCCGGATGATCGCGGAAAAGAATGGCGAGGGCAAAGGCGCCGGTGAGGCGCGGCAGGACCGCTGCAACCGCGTCCTGCGGCGACGAGCCACGCTCCACTTCGCGTGCAACAAGGTGACCGACGACCTCGGTATCGGTCTCGCTCTCAAACGTCCGCCCCTCCGCGATCAGCTCATCGCGCAACGGCTTGAAATTCTCGATGATCCCGTTGTGGACGAGCGCCACCGGCCCGACGATGTGCGGGTGCGCATTGCCGACCGTCGGCGCACCGTGCGTCGCCCAGCGCGTGTGGGCGATACCGGTAATGCCGTGAAGAGGATTGGCCGACAGCTCGCGGGCCAGATTGTCGAGCTTGCCCTCGGCCCGCCGGCGCTGCAGCGTGCCGCCGTCAATCGTGCAGATGCCTGCCGAATCATAGCCGCGATATTCGAGCCGCTTCAGCCCGTCGAACAGCCGCTGCGCAACGTCGCTCCTTCCGACGATCCCGACAATTCCGCACATACGCTTACTCCGCCGCCTTGCCGGCCATGCGTTCGCGGAACCGACGAGCCCAGCCGATGATGCCCCGTTGCTCATTGCGCTCGATGGCGAGGCTGTCCGCGTCGACATCGCGCGTGATGACCGATCCGGCGCCGACGATTGCGCCGTCGCCAACGCGCACTGGAGCGACCAGCGCCGTGTTCGAGCCGATGAAGGCGTCCACCCCGATCTCCGTGCGATGTTTGGCGAATCCGTCGTAATTGCAGGTGATTGTGCCCGCGCCGATATTGGCTCTGGCGCCGATCGATGTGTCGCCGATGTACGACAGGTGGTTCACCTTCGCCCCTTCGCCGACGTCGGCATTCTTGAGTTCGACGAAATTGCCGGCTTTGGCGCCGTCGGCGACCCGGGTGCCAGGCCGGATTCGGGCAAAGGGCCCGATTTTTGCCTTCGCGCCAATGTTCGCACCCTCGATATGGCTGAAGGCGTGGATCGTCGCCCCATCGCCGATGCGGACTCCGGGGCCAAAGACGACGTGCGGCTCGACTGTCACATCGCGGCCAAGCTTCGTGTCATAGGCGAACCACACGCTTTCCGGGTCGATCAGCGTCGCGCCTTCTTCGAGCACCTGCTCGCGACGGCGTCGCTGCCATTCCAGCTCCAGGTGGGCGAGCTCGGCGCGGCTGTTGACGCCGGCGGCCTCATAGGGATCGCCTTCGATGACGACCGCCTCGCGGCCTTCCGCGGCGGCGATGTTGACGATATCCGGCAGATAATATTCCCCGGCGGCATTGTCGTTGCCGACCTTGGCGAGCCAGCGGAACAGGTCCTCGGCCCGGACCGCCATCATGCCGGAATTGCACAAGCGCACCGCGCGTTCTTCTTCGGTCGCGTCCTTGTACTCTACCATCTTGGCTATCCGGTCGCCCTGCCCAAGGACGATCCGGCCGTATTTGAGCGGATCGGCAGGAGACGATGCGAGCACGACAACGCCCGGCCCCCCGTCGCCGTTCAGCCGATCGATCATTCGACGCAGCGTTTCCGCCCTGACAAACGGCGTGTCGCCATAAAGAATGACAACCGGGCCGTTGTAACCTTGCAGCGCCTCGGCTGCCTGCTGAACCGCGTGGCCCGTGCCCTTCTGTTCGGCCTGGATGGCAACCGTGACGTCGCGGCCGGCGATCGCCGCCTCAACCTGCTCGCGTCCCTTGCCGACAACGACCACACGTTTGTCTGCGCCGAGCGCATCGACGCAATCGAGCAGGTGGAGAAGCACCGGACGGCTGGCAATCGGATGGAGCACCTTGTGGATGTCCGAGCGCATCCGCGTGCCTTGGCCGGCAGCCAATATGACAACGGCGAAGCGGCGTTGATCGTGCAAGGTGTCGCTCATGGCGCGGAGCAATGGCATGGTGCCGCGGCTGGCGCCAGACTTGCGTTCGGACGCAAGTAGGGCGGCCCGAAGCAGCGAGCCGCCCCATGAACGCACCGCGAAGGGGAATAAGCGGCGCTGCTTCGTCAAACCGCGAGTCCGCTATTTCGTTCCTGCGATTTCGCCGGGGCTCAGCCACGACATTGCACAAAAAAAGGGCGGCTCCGGCAGGAGCCGCCCTCGTGCTTCAGAGGCAGAAGCCTCAGAAGATGTTCATATAATATTCGTTGCCGACGAAGCCCATTTTCTGGACATGCGCCTTCTTGGTAACCGCGAGCACCTCGTCGACGATCTCGTAACGAGCCGTCGCATCCGGCTGCAGGTGAAGCTCCGGGACGGGGTTCATCTGCTGCGTCGTGTCCAGATACTGCCGCAGCGTCTGCAGGTTCACCGGACTGCCGTTCCACAGGACTTGATCCTGGGCGTTGATCGACACGACGTTCTTGACCGGATTGATCGGCGGCGGCGCCTGGTTGGGCTGCTGCACCGGCAGGTCGAGCTTCACCGCGTGGGTCTGCACCGGGATCGTAATGATGAACATGATCAGGAGAACCAACATGACGTCGATTAGCGGCGTCGTGTTGATGTCCATCATGGGTTCGCCAGAATCGTTGGAACTGGCCGTCTGCATCGACATGGGTACGAACTCCTATTCGACGCGTATGCCGGCCAGGGGCGGCGGTTCGGAAATGAATCCGACCCGCTGGAACCCGGCTTCCTGCATCGTGATGATTGCCGCGCCGATGCACTTATATTGCGTGTTGATATCGCCGCGGATGTGCGCCTCGGGCATGTTCTCTTCGGTGATGTTCTGGACGCCGCCGACCTTCTTGATCTGGTCCTCGAGCTTCTTGACCGCGCGATCGAGCAGATCCTTCTGCGTGACCTTGGTCAGGTTCCAGTAAACCTCACAGGTCCCCCCGGGGCCGTTCTTGACGATCAGCGAGACGTTGTCCGGCTTGGTCGTGGTCGGCTCGAACCGAACCTTGGGAAGCTTCACCGGGATCGTCTGGATGACCACCGGAACGGTGATCAGGAAGATGATCAGGAGCACCAGCATCACGTCGGTCAGCGGGACGACGTTGATGTCGGACATCGCGTCTTCTTCGCCCTCTTGAATTACAGTTCCTGCCATACGGCTGGTTTCTTTCCTGCTTCAACCGAACGAAGGTCCGGCCCGCCGAGGTGGGGCGGGACCTTCGTTCGAGATTACTTGGCGGTCGTCGGAGTCGCCTGGGCGCCGGTCGGCGTACGTCCGGTCCGCAGCGGCTCGCTGCTCTGCGTTGGGGCGGTGCTGCTCCTCGTCGGTGAGCCGCCACCCGAACCGGGGCCCATGTTCGGCTTCACCGCGCCGGCTGACATGAGATAGCCGTGCAAGTCGTTGGTGAAGGCCGCGAGATCTTCCATGATCGACTTGTTGCGGCGGATCAGCCAATTGTAGGCGAGAACGGCGGGAACCGCGACGACCAGGCCGAGCGCGGTCATGATCAGCGCTTCACCGACCGGGCCGGCAACCGCGTCGATCGACGCCTGGCCAGCCGCACCGATCTTGATCAGTGCGCGGTAGATGCCGACGACGGTGCCGAACAGACCGATGAACGGAGCGGTTGAACCGACCGTCGCAAGGAATGCCAGGCCTTCGCCGAGGCGGGCGCCGATCGAACCTTGGCTGCGCGCCAGGCTGTTGGCCATCCAGTCGTGCTGGTCGATCGGATCGGTCAGCTTGCCGTGCTGGTCCTGAGCGATCAGCGCATCGTCGACGATCGCGCGGTAAGCGCTCTTCGATTCAAGCTTGGTCGAAGCGTCGCGAAGATTGGGCGAGTTCCAGAAACTCGAGCGGACCTTGCGGCCCTGGCTGATGATCTTCTGCTGCTGCATCAGCTTGGTGAACAGGATGTAGAACGTGCCAAGCGACATGATCACGAGGATCGTGAACACCGAAATGGCGATAATGCCGCCCTGTTGAAGGGCGGGGATCAGGCCGTAGGGGTTTGATCCTGCTGCGGCGGGTGCTGCTTGCATTGCTGTGCTTTCCTTCTGAAAACCTAAGTCGAAAATCTAAGTCCGGTCAGCCTTCCAACCGCCATACGATCGGCGGCGTGGAAACGGTGTCCGTCGTTGGCTGACCATTGCTGTCGCGCGCCGGCGTGTATTTCGCGCGCCGGCGAAGAATGTTGCAGGTTGTGGAATCGAGCGAGCTGTTGCCCGACGACCGGGTAACATTGCACGCGATGACACGACCGTCGGTTCCGATCGTCAGCGTGGCCTGCACGGTGCCCTCGGCGCCTGCAGATGCTGCAGATGCCGGATAGTCATCCGTGCTGAACAATGTCCGAAGGTCGCCCTTCGCGCTCTGGGCCGACTGGACCTTGCGGGGCGGCGGCGGCGGAGCCGGGGGCGGAGGGGCCTGGATCACCGGCGGGATCGGCGGCGGAGTCGGCGCCTCCTGCATCACGATCGGCGGCGGCGGCGCGGTCATCCGGATCAGCGGCGGCGGAGTCACCGGCGGCGGCGGTACCTTAGGCATGTCCTTCGGCGGTGGCGGCGGCTGCTGCGGTGGCGGCGGCTGCTCCTCGACGTCGATGACCTTGAGGTTTTCCGCAGTCTTCTTGATGACGTTGTAAGCGAGGCCCGTGACGATCGCGTAAAGTAGAAGGCCCATGACCAGGATGGTCATCGTCCAGGCGAGCACCGGATTGCCACTAAGCTGTTTGCGTTGGGCGTAGGACATTAACCCTATATTCTCCTCGACACGCCGTGGAGGGCCCCACGGTCAAACCGGGCATCGGAACCCACGCCCGCGGCATGATCAAATTGCCGATGTTTCAACATAACATCAGCCACAGGCGCGCCTCCTTATATCTCGCTCAAAGGCCGCGCAACGCATTTTGTTCCACAGGCGGAAGGCCTGAAACCACGACCATTCGCAGCAATTCAAGCCTCCGGCCAAAGTCCGGCAAAAGACGCTATTTCAACTCCGACGCCGTGTGCATCCGGATATACGTCAGGTTTCGAGATGCGAACGCGCAGATCGGCAATGCCGCGGAACGCCGCAACCCGGTCGAAAATGGCGTGCGCCAGCGTCTCCTGCAGGTTGTAGCGGCGGGCTGCGGCAAGCTCTTCCACTTCGCTGCGAAGAAAATCGTAGTTCCACGCGGTCGCAGGGTCGTCGTCGGACGGCGGCAACAGGTCCTTCAGCCAGATTTCGACCGTCACCTGCAGGCGTTGCGGCGCTCCGATCTCGAACTCGTGGAATCCGATGTCCGCCTTCACCTCAAGGGCTTCGAGCAGAATCCGGGCGGACCGTACTCGCAGATCGGCGGGCACGAGGCCCGACGAAGTCGTGTGTGCCTCGGTCATCCGTTTCCCAGAAACTGGACGTCGCGGTCCAGGCCCATGAACCGCTGCCCCGCGTCGATCGTGATCACCTGGCCGGTCAAGGCGGTCGCTCCAATCAGGTATCGCAGAGCTCCAACAACGTCGGCCGGCTCGATGCCGCGGCGAAGCGGGTTGCTTGCGTGCATCGCCTCGAAATTCTCCTCGGTCTGGCCGCTCGAGCGCAGCATCAACCCCGGGGCAATGCCATTGACCCGGATTCCGCGCGGCGCAAGCGCCCGTGCCGCAAGCTCGGTCAGCGAGGCCAATGCGTACTTTGACAGCGTGTAGCTCAGATAGTCCGGGTTCGGCGCAGTCAGCTTGGAATCCAGCAGATTCGCGACCAGGGCATCGCCATCCGCATGAACCTCGGCCATTTTTTCGATCAACAAGGCAGGTGTGCGGACGTTCACCGCCATATGCGCATCGAATTCGCTCGCGCTGAATCCGCCGAAACCGTCCCAGGCGAAGCGGGCGGCGTTGTTCACCAGAAGACGCACTGGTGGAAGTCCCGCGGCTGCCGAGAATATCAAATCCGCGCAATCGCGGTCCGCGAGATCGGCAACCACCTTCCTGCCGCCCTCGGGCACCGGGTCGGCGGCATGGTGCACATGCGCGACCACGGTCCATCCATCGCTCAGCAGCGCCCCGGCGATGACCGCGCCGACTCGCTTGCCGGCTCCGGTGACGATTGCTGTTCGCTCTGCCATCGAGCGAACTCCTGCCTTGAGCCGAGCAACGAAGCAATCCAATGACGCGGCAATGCCGGAAAGCCGTCCGCCTATCGACTTGCAGGGTATCAGTCTCGCCGAACTCCAAAGGCTGATCGACGAACGCCGCCTGCCGCCCGTGGACAGGTGGAATCCGGAGCGCTGCGGCGATTCGGGGATGCGCATCGCCCGCGACGGCACCTGGTATCACGAAGGCGCGCCGATCCGGCGACCGGCGCTCGTGCGGCTCTTCTCAAGCGTGCTGCGGCGCGAGTCCGACGGCAGCCACGTCCTTGTGACGCCAGTCGAGAAGCTCGACATCGAGGTCGAATCGACCGCTTTCCGGGCAATCGCCATGAGCGTCGAGGGACAAGGGCAAACTCAACACATCGCCTTCGCGCTCGATAGCGGCGACGCCGTGATCCTCGGACCGGAGCATCCGCTGCACGTCGCGGATAATGAGGACGGCCTCTCGCCGCGCATCCGTGTCCGCCACGGCCTCGAAGCGGAACTGACGCGGCCCGTCTACTATGAGCTCGCCGAGATGGGACTCGCGACCAGTCCGCCCGGCGTCTGGAGCCAGGGCATTTTCTTCTCTCTGGAACCGAGCACATGAGCCGGCAGGCCGGTCTTGCCGAAAGGCTGCGGGCCTGCCTGGCTCAGCCGCCGGCTGGGCCGCCGCTCGAAGGCGACCTGTTAGAATCGCGGGCACAGGCGAACATTCCGGCCGCCGTGCTGGTCGCCATTACGGACCGGGCGCAGCCTGGCGTAATCCTGACGGTGCGTCGCGAGCACATGCGTACCCATGCCGGCCAAATCGCCTTCCCCGGCGGACGGCTCGATCCCGGCGAAGACCCGTTCAAGGCAGCACTGCGCGAGGCGCAGGAGGAAATCCTTCTCGATCCCGCAGCGGTTGACGTCGCCGGGTCACTCGAGGCCTACCGCACCGTCACCGGTTACGTCGTCACACCGGTACTCGGGGCAATACC
>Ga0207657_10007328_pt1 | contig 11317 bp, 13 predicted proteins | sample KBSC33metaG_FD_184316 | JGI IMG/M metagenome (GOLD analysis project Ga0207657, IMG submission 184316) | Corn rhizosphere microbial communities from Kellogg Biological Station, Michigan, USA - KBS C3-3 metaG (SPAdes) (version 2) | ecosystem: Host-associated > Plants > Roots > Rhizosphere > Soil ... | reverse complement strand
GCTCGACGTGTCGCGCCAGTAGGACTCCGAGTCGAAGATCAGGTAGTTGACGACGAGCGCGCCGACGTAGTTGAGCATCAGCGACGTGATGATCTCGTTGGTCGAGAAGAACGCCCGGAGGATCGCCGGCACGAGCGCCAGCGCTGCGCCGCCGGCGGCGCCGGCGACGACCATCGCCGGCACGGAGAGCCAGCCGGTGTGATTGCCGAGCGCGATGCCTGCGCCCGCTCCGAGGATCGCCCCGGCGTAGAGCTGCCCCTCACCGCCGATGTTGAAGAGCTGCATGCGGAACGCGACGGCGGCGCACAGGCCCGTGAAGAGCAGCGGCGTCGCCGAGACGAGCGTCTCGTTGAGAGCCGCCTTGCTGCCGAAACCGGTGTCGATCAGGCGCCAGAACGTGTGGGCGGGTGCGTGGCCGGTCGCGAGCAGCACGAGCGTCATCACGCCGAACGCGACGGCGACCGAGCCGAGCGGGACGGCGACAACGAGCCAGCGCGGCTGAGCGAGCCGGCGTTCGATCCTGATCACTCGGTCGCTCCCGCCATCAACAGGCCGAGCTCTTCGACCGTCGCCGAGCTCGCATCGCGCTCGCCGACGATCGCACCCTCGTACATGACCGCGACGCGGTCGGCCAACGCGAGGATCTCGTCGAGGTCCTCGGAGATGAGGAGCACGCCGACGTAGCCCTCTGCCGCCTGTCGCAGGTAGTGGTGCACGGTCTCGATCGCGGCGACATCCAGGCCGCGCGTCGGGGACGCGACGACGAGCACGCGCGGGCTGCCTTCGAACTCGCGCGCCAGCACGACCTTCTGCAAGTTCCCGCCCGACAGCTGGCGGGCCGGCAGCTCCGGCCCGCCGCCGCGAACGTCGTAGCGGGTGATCAGCCCCGCCGCGTACTTACGGATCGCGCGCAGCCGAAGCAGCGGCCCTCTCGTGACGTGCCCCGTGCGATACGACTTGAGCACGACGTTCGACGAGATCGAGAGCGACGGCGCGACGCCGGTGTGCAGACGGTCTTCGGGGACGTGCGCGACGCCGGCGCGGATCGCCGCTCGCGCATCGCCGCCGCGCAGCTGCCGCCCGCCGACCACGATCTCGCCGCGGGTCGGCGTGCGCATGCCGGTGATCGTCTCCGCGAGCTCGCGCTGGCCGTTGCCCGCCACTCCGGCGATCGCAAGGATCTCGCCGGCGCGCAGCGTCAGGTCGATCCCGCGCAAGGCATCGCCGCCGCGGTCGCCCTGCGCCCACAGGGAGCTGATCTCGAGCACCGGCTCGCCGATCTCCAGCGCGCGCTCCACCCGTGCGGCGAGCGACACCTCGCGCCCCACCATCAGCGCCGCGAGCGAACGCTGCGTCGCGGTCGCGGTCGCGACCGTGTCGATCGTCTTGCCGTCACGCAGCACCGTCACGCGGTCCGAGACGGCCTTGACCTCGTGCAGCTTGTGCGAGATGAAGATGATCGTCCGCCCCTCGCCCGCCATGACGCGGAGCGTCTCGAACAGCGACTCCGCCTCCTGCGGCGTGAGCACCGCGGTCGGCTCGTCGAGGATCAGGATCCGCGCCTCGCGGTACAGGGCCTTGAGGATCTCGACCCGCTGCTGCTCGCCGATCGAGAGCTGCCAGATGCGCGCGCGGGGATCGACGGCGATGCGGTAACGCTCGCCGAGCTCGGCGACGCGACGCTCGATCCGCCGCGGGTGCACCATGAACTTCTTCCCCTCGCCGCGGTGGTCGCCCAGGATCACGTTCTCGGCGACCGTGAACGGCGGCACCAGCCGGAAGTGCTGGTGCACCATCCCGATCCCCGCCTCGAGCGCTTCGCGCGGCGACGCGAACGAGACCGGCTTCCCGCTCAGCAGGATCTCGCCGCCGTCGGGCCGGTAGAGGCCGGTGAGGATGTTCGAGAGCGTGGACTTGCCCGCGCCGTTCTCGCCGAGCAGCGCGTGCACCTCGCCCTCCGCCGCCTCGAAGTGGACACCGTCGTTCGCGACGACGCCCGGAAACCGCTTCGTGATGTCGCGGAGTTCGACGGCTGCGGTCATAGAAAAAGGGCGGACGGGACCGGAGTCCCGTCCGCCCGTCACACGGTTAGCCCTTCGGGCTCCCGATGACGCCCTTCACGAGGTAGCTCATCGAGTACAGGTCGTTGAACGTGGGCCGCTTCCCCTTGGGGATCTGCAGCTTGCCCTTCTGGTCGTAGATCGGACCGCTGAACTCGTTCCACGTGCCGCTCTTGAGCAGCTTCAGCTGCGAAGCGATCAGCGCCTTCGTCTTGGCGGACACGCCCGGGCCGAACGGCGCGAGCTTCGTGAAGCCGTCCTTCAGGCTGCCGTAGTAGTTGCCCGTCTTCCACGTGCCGTCCATCGCGGCCTTCGTGCGCTTGAGGTAGTACGGGCCCCAGTTGTAGACCGCGGCGGTGAGCCACTGCTTCGGCGCGAACGACTGCGCGTCCGAGTCGTAGCCCACCCACGGCACGCTGACCGTCTTCGCGTACTGGCCGGTCGAGGGGCTGTCGACGTTCTGGCCGAGCACGTCGGCGCCCGCAGCCTTCAGGTTCTCCGCAGCCTTCTTCTCCTTGGCCGGGTCGAACCACGAGTTCGTCCAGATGATCTTCACCTTGGCGCCCGGGTGCGCCTTCTGGACGCCGAGCGCGAACGCGTTCGTGTGCCGGATCACTTCGGGGATCGCGAACGGGACGACATAACCGACCGTGCCGCTCTTCGTCGCCGCGCCGGCTGCGATGCCGGAGAGGTAGATGGCGTCCTCACCCGCGCCGTAATACTCCGCCATGTTCGGCTTGATGATCGTCCCGGTCGCCATCTCGAACTTCACGTCGGGGTGCTTCGCCGCCGCGGCCGCCATCGCGTTCTGGTAGCCGAAGGACGTTGCGAAGATGATCTTGTTGCCGTCGCGGATGAGCTGCTCGATCACCTGCGCGACCTGTGGGCCTTCGGGGATGTTCTCCTTGTAGGTCGTCTTCACCTTCGAGCCGAGCATCTTCTGCACGTACAGACGGCCCTGATCGTGTGCCTGCGACCAGCCGCCGTCGTTGTGCGGGCCGACGTAGATCCATGCCGCCTTGAACGTGGCCGACGACTTCGCCGAGCCGGGGGATGTCCCGAGGGCGAGCACCGCCGCGAGCGCAGCGATCACCAGCACGATCGCGCCGAGCGCGAGCTTCCTGTTAAGCAATGTCCTCTCCTTGCGAGCCGGGTTGCCGGGGGGAAGGTCGAATCTAACCCACCCGCGCGGCTTCCTCTAGGCCTCGCTCGGAAGCCCCTGCAGAACGGGGTCTTTCGCACTCCACGGAAACGTGATCCAGCGGTCCGTGCGGCGCCAGACGTACTCGCAGTTGACCATCGAGCGGGGCTTCTCGTACAGGACTGCGCACCGGACCTCGGCCACTTTGCCGGCGCAGAACTCCTGCACGAGCCGCAGCGTCGCCCCCGTGTCGGCGACGTCGTCGGCGACGAGCACCTTGAAATCGGCGAAGTCCACCAGGTCGGGAACCGGCGGCAGGATCATCGGCATGTCGAGCCGTTCGTCGATGCCGGTGTAGAACTCGACGTTCATCGTGAACGTGTTCTTGACGCCGAGCGCGTAGCCGATCGCTCCGGCGACGAGCAGGCCGCCCCGCGCGATGCCGAGGATCATGTCGGGAAACCACCCGTCGGCGGCGATCGTCTCCGCCAGGTCGCGCGCACCCGTGCCGAGGTCGTCCCACGTCATCACCTCACGCTGGGTCACGCGGTGAGCCTATCGAGTGCAGCCGTGAGCGCATCGACGGCGAGCGCGATGTCCTCCTCGCTCGACAGCTCGTCCGGGTGGTGCGAGACGCCGCCGTTCAACGAGCGCACGAACAGCATCGACGCGTTCGGCACGAACATCGCGTCGTGACCGGCGCCGGAGACGAGGCGCGGAGCGTCCGGCAGCACCGCCGCGAACGCGTCTCCCATCGAAACCGGGTCGGAGCGCCAGGCGACGTCGAAGCCGATCGCCTCGATCAAGCGGTCGAGCAGCTCCGGGTCGGCCGACCGTGCGTCGACGGCGACCGTGACGCGCTCCGGCACGACGTTGGTCGCGTTCGGCTCCACCTCGATCGCGCCGACGGTTGCGACCGTTCCCTTCACCGCGCACTCGCGGACGTGGAGCACGAAGCTCGCCGCCTCGACGAGCGCGTCGGCGCGCGCGTCCATCGGGGTCGTGCCGGCGTGGTCGGCGCGGCCCTGGAACACACGCTGACCGCGCGCCTGCCCGGCGATCGACGTGACGACGCCGAGCGGCTCCTCGAGACCTGCGAGCACAGGCCCCTGCTCGATGTGCACCTCGAGGTAGGCGTCGGGTTTCGTCTCGATCTTCTTGCTGCCCATCGGGCCCGACTCCTCGGCGCGAAACGCGACGACGGCGAGCGGCCGATCGCGCAGCCGGTCCGCCGCCTCGAGCGCGGCGACGACGCCGAGGACGCCGTCGAAGCGGCCGGCGGTCGGGACGCTGTCGAGGTGCGAGCCCGCCCACACGCGCGCGTCGCCGCGCGACCCGAACAGGTTGCCGGCGGCGTCGCGCGTGATCTCGAGCCCGGCGTCGCGCATCCAGCCGGCTGCGAGCTCGTGCGCGGCGTCCTCCTCCGGCGAGTAGGCCGCGCGGTGCTGCGCGACCGCGTACACCGCCTCGATCCGCTCGGCCGCGCGCCTGCTCACTCCGGCAATGGTAGGAGGACGCGCCAGCCCGCGAGCGTGAGGCCCGCGCACGCGACGAAGCCGCACCACCAGGACGTCGCGCCGACGAGCACGCCGAACAGGCCGGGATAGATTGCGCCGCTGCCGTTCAGCAACGACTGCTGAAGGCCGATCGCGGCACCCGACCGGCGATGTCCCGCGAGCTCGACGGTCGCGGCGAACGACAAGCTGTTCCAGCTCATCGACAAGACGCCCGCCACGACGAGCACGGGGACGAAGACGACGAGCGGCGACGAGAGCAGGGCTGCAGAGCCGGCCACGAACACCACGATCGCGAGCGCGATCAACCGCAGCGGCCTGAGCCTGCTGCCGACGACGTCCGACCAGCGCCCCGCGGCGACGCGCGCGACGATCCCGAGCAGCTGGACGACCGCGAGGACCGCAGCCGCGTGGCCCGGCGTCAGGCCACGGTGGTCGTGCAGGAGCAGCACGGTGAAGCCGACGACGCAGATCTGCGGCGCGACGACGAGCCCGCTCCCGATCCCGATGCGCCAGAGACGCGGGTCCCGGAGCGGCCTCACGTCGGTCTCCTCGCTCCCTGCCGGCGCCGGGATCTCGCGGAGCACCGCCGCGCCGACGACCGCGCCGCCGATACACGCGAGCCCCATCGCCGCGAAGCCCCAGCCGGTGCCGCCGGCGTGCACGATCGGCGGCAGCGCGAGCGAGGCGGCGAAGCCGCTGATCGGGATCGCCGTCTGCCTGATCCCGAGCGCGAGCCCGCGCTGCGAGCCGGGGAACCACGCCATCACCGCGCGTCCGCTCGCCGACTGCACGCTCGCGCCGAGGAAGCCGGCGAGCACGAGCAGGAGGAACAGCGCCTCGAAGGTGTGCGTCGTCGCCGCGCCGAGCAGTGCGAGCCCGCACCCGCCGAGGCCGCCGAGGAGGACCCACCGCTCACCGACCCGGTCCGTCGCGAGACCCCAGGGGATCAGCGAGACGACGGAGCCCACGAGCGACCCGGAGAGCAGGACGCCGGTCTGCCCGAGCGACAGGTGGAAGTCGTCGCGCAGCGACGGCGCCATCACCGCGACGCCGAACCAGATGGCCGAGTAGGTCGCCTGTGCGAGTGTGCCGGCCGCTAAGACGGTCCAGCGATTCAGACGAGCTCCGAGACCCTGACCTGCTCGGTGAGGAGCCGGCGGAACCGGGCCGGATCGTCGCCGACGTACGCGCTGCAGAGCTCCCGGCCCGCCGAGTACGTGATCGTGTAGGCGCGCCAGGTCGGGTCGGTGACGAAGCGCACCGTCTGTGCCGCCTGTTCGGGCGTGTTCAGGGTCCAGCGCTGCACGTACTCCCGCGCGGCGTCGTGCGAGACGCCGTCCTCGAAGATCATCAGCGCGGCGTTGAGGCCGACCGTGCGCAGCCGGTCGATCTGCTCGCTGATCTTCACGCCCAGCTCCGGGTCGGAGAGCTCGACGCCGTGACGGCGGATGATCGCATACGCCTCTTCACGCGACGACTCGTCGAGGACGACGTCGGCGCCGACCTCGGCGATGCCTTCGCTCAGCACGGCGGCCGGCGTCGGGACGAGCGCGATCGTCTCCTCGACGCGGCCCTGCTCGCGCGCGAGCAGTTGTTCCTTGAGCGCGCCTTCGGTGTGGTGGCCGGGGTACACCTCGTGACAGGCGAGGTGGATCAGGTCGAGCCCTGTCGTCGGCAGGTCCGTGTTGAGGACAACGCGGCTCGACAGGTTGCCGAGGTAGTAGTTGAACGCCCACCACGGCTCGTCGCTCACCGGCTCGAGCGCGGCGCGCTCGCCGTCCGGGAGAGGCACGAGCTCGCGTGTGCGCGCTCGCAGCAGCGGCAGCAAGTCTTCGAGGACCGCGACGGCCTTGTCGCCGGGGCAGAGGTGGCGGTCGCGCCAGGCACGCCGTCGCTCCTCGAGCAGCCCGTCGCCCGGAAGAAGCGCATCGAGCTCGGCGTGAACCTGCTCGAACACGGCGTCGGGCGTTCGCCCGGGACGGACGCCGTAGCTTCCCTCCACCTCGTCGCTGTACGACATCCGCTCGCCGGCGAGCACGCGGGCGTACGTCCAGCAGCCGTGCACCAGGTCGCGGAGATACCCGTCCTCGAGCGAATCGCGGAGGGCCGAGGCGTCTTGGACGAGCTGTGCCGGCGACACCAGCTCCTCGGCGTCGACCTGCTCCTTCAGCTCGGCGGGGCCGTAGTACGAGTCGACGAGACCGTCGACGTGCCGACCGAGCCTGAGCCCGAGCTCGAGGTACGACTCAGCCGCGCTCAAACAATGCCGCCTGTCCCTGTCCCACGCCGACGCACATCGTGACGATTCCGCGGTGGGCGGCGCGGCGCCGCAGCTCGTGCAGCAGCGACACGACGAGCCGCGCGCCGCTCATGCCGAGCGGATGCCCGATCGCGATCGCGCCGCCGTTCACGTTGAGTCGCTCCTCGTCGATCCCGAGCTCGCGTGCGACCGCAACCGACTGCGACGCGAACGCCTCGTTCAGCTCGACGAGGTCGACGTCTTCGATGGAGGTTCCCGTGCGGGCGAGCAGCTTGCGCACTGCCGGCACCGGGCCGATCCCCATCACGCGCGGGTCGACACCGGCGACCGCCGACCCGACGAACGCGCCGAGCGGTTCGACGCCGAGCGTCCGCGCCCTGGCCTCGGACGCGACGACGACCGCGGCGGCACCGTCGTTCAGGCCGGACGAGTTTCCCGCGGTGACCGTGCCGCCGGCGCGGAACGCGGGCTTCAAGGAGCCGAGCTTCTCGAGCGTCGTCTCGGGACGCGGATGCTCGTCACGAGTCAACGTTCCCGCCGGGACGAGCTCGTCGTCGAAACGGCCGGCGTCGCTTGCCGCCGCCCACCGTTCCTGGGAGCGGAGCGCGAACGCGTCCTGCTCCCCGCGCGCGACGTGCCAGCGCTCGGCGACGTTCTCGCCGGTCTCGCCCATCGACTCGAGCGGGAACATCGCGGCGAGCTTGGGATTGGGGAACCGCCAGCCGAGCGTCGTGTCGTACATGACACGGTCGCCGCGCGGGAACGCGGCGTCCGGCTTCGGGGTCGCGAACGGCGCACGCGACATCGACTCGACGCCGCCGGCGACGAAGAGGTCGCCGTCCCCGGCGAGCACCGCATGACAGGCGCCGACGATCGCTGCGAGCCCGGACGCACAGAGGCGGTTCACGGTGACGCCGGCAACCGAGTCGGGCAGCCCGGCGAGCAGCACGGCCATGCGCGCGACGTTGCGGTTGTCCTCGCCCGCCTGGTTCGCGCAGCCGATGAACGCATCCTCGATCTCGCCGGGTGGGACTCCGGCCCGTTCGACCGCTGCGGCGATCGCAAGCCCCGCGAGGTCGTCGGGACGCACGGCCGAGAGCCCGCCGCCGTAGCGGCCGACCGGTGTGCGCACCGCGCTGAGGATCACTGCACGAATTCCGGTTCCTTCCCGAGCAGGTGCGCGACCGCCGCGCGACCGCGCGGACCCATGTCGAGCGTCAACTCGTTGACGTACATCGTGACGAAGCGATCTGCGGTCTCGGCGTCGATGCCGCGGCCGAACCGCATCGCGTACTCCAGTGCCTGGTCGCGGTTCGCGAGACCGGCGGCAATCGCCTCACGCAGAACGGCGGAGACGTCGTCGCGGCGCTCGACGTCGCGCCGGATGCCGACGAGCCCGAGCGGCAGCGGGAGCCCGACGTGCTCGTCCCACCACACCCCGAGGTCGAGCAGCTTGGCGAGGCCGGCGTCGGCGTACGTGAGCTGCCCCTCGTGGATCAGCAGGCCGGCTTCTGCGCGTCCCGACACGACCTCGTCGAGCACCTCGTCGAATGGAAGGTCGCGGGTGTGGATCGCATCGCCGAGCGCGAGTTGCAGGACCCGCTTTGCGGTCGTCAGCGGGCCCGGCGTCACGATCTCGACGGCGCCCAGATCGACCTCGCCCCGCGCGACGACGATGGGCCCGTAGCCCTCGCCGAACGATGCGCCGTGCGGCAGCAGGAGGTAGCGGTCCTCGACAGCGGAATACGCGCCGGCGGAGAGCGCGGTCACCTCGAGCCGTCCTTCGAGGGCCCACTCGTTCAGGGACTGGATGTCCGAGACGACGGGCTCGAGCTCGAGGCCGCGCAGGTCGACGGCGCCGGCCTCGAGCGCCCAGACCATGAACGCGTCGTCGGGATCCGCGGAATGACCGACTCGAATTGGCACGGGAGCGGACGTTACCCTGCGTGCACCAGATGCTGAGCGAGTCGATCCAGGATTACCTGAAGGCGGTCTACAAGCTGCAGGAGGCGAACGGCCGCGTGACGATCGGCGCGCTCGCGAAAGACCTCGGCGTCGCGCCGGCTTCGGCGTCGGCAATGGTGAAGAAGCTGGCCGCGCTCGAGCTGCTCACGCACGAGCCGTATCGCGGCGCGCAGCTCACGGACGCGGGCGAGCGCGTGGCGCTCGAGGTGATCCGCCACCATCGCCTGCTCGAGCTGTACCTCGCGGAGACGCTGGGCGTGCACGTCGACGACGTCCACGACGAAGCGGACCGGCTCGAGCATGTCATCTCGGAGGAGCTCGAGGCGCGCATCGACCGCGCGCTCGGGTTCCCGACGCACGACCCGCACGGCGACCCGATCCCGGACGCGAACCTCGAGTGGCCTAGCGGCCGAAGAAAAAGCGTTCCAAGGGAGCGAGCAGCTCGTCGCGGTGGAACGGCTTGACCTTCGCGCCGCTCCCGTCGTCCTCCGAGACCACCGCATCGTCCTCGAGCGCCGCGTTCGCCGCCTCGAGGCAGTCGTCGAGCTCGTGACCTTCCCACACGTAGTCGTCCGAGCGTGGCTCGTCGGTCTCGCGGTGCTGCGGGTTCACCTGGCGCCCGACGGCCCACAACGCACCGGCGCGGCGCTCGATCCAGATGACCACGCGCTCGGGGCTCCCACCGTCGTCGAGCCCTTCGACGACGCGCTCGGCAAAGCGCCCGTCCCTCGCGGGAGCCTTCACGCCTCGACTATACAATCGACTGCATCGTGGGCCTGGTCGATGCGATCAAGAGCGCGTTCTCGTTCCTCTCGTCGCGGACGCAGTCCGAAGAGCGCATCGCGCAGTACGTGATTCGCGAGCACCATCGCGGTCGACCGGTACACGACATTCTCGAGGACCACTACGTGACGAACCGCTTGACCGCCGAGCAGATCAAGCGGCTGCTCGATCGGCCGGACTTGCTGCACGCGCTCGGCGAAGGTCTCGTGAACGAGACGAAGCGCACGCTCTAGCTCCCTCGCTTGATGAAGCTGATCTGGCCGTTCGTCTCGAGGACGGCCCACTTCACGTCGCTGAGCCGAGCGATCCCTTGCAGCCGCGCCGACTCGCGGATCTCATCGACGCTCAGGCGCTCGCGCCTCGCGTTGCGCTCGATCACGTCGCCGTCCTGCACGACGACGATCGGCGTGCCCTCGACGACGGGCCGGGCACGAGGGAACCGGAAGCCGATCCACGAGACGAACACCTGCAGCACCGCGATCGTCCCGATCGCGAGGAACGCGCCCGTGAGCGAGTAGTCGTCCTGCGTCAGTCCCTGCTGGACGGCGTCGCCGAGGATGATGATCAGGATCAGGTCGAACGGCTGCAGCGACGAGAGCTCGCGACGGCCGATGACGCGCGTCAGCACGAGCAAGAAGCAGAAGACGACGACTGCGCGAAGGACGATGTCCATTACGGATAGACCGTCACCTTGCGGTCGATGGACAGGAGCCGCGTCGGGCCGTCGAGCAGCGTGACGCCCGCGGGGCGATGCCAGGCGACGTTCGTCGCGTTGGCCTGAAACTGCATGTAGAGGACGTACGACCGGCCGGCCGGGATATGACCGAGGTCGAAGCTGAGCTTCCCGTCGCGCGAGGCCTCGCCGATCGGGCTCGGCTCGATCGTGTTGATCGCCATGCCTTCGGCCCAGCCCTGGTCGAGCACGAGAACGGCGTCCTTCACGTCGTGGTGCGCCGTGATGTGGAAGCGCGCCGAGAACAGCAGCCCGCCGCGCAGGTGATCCGGCGCGTTCAGTTTCAGCGAGGCCGCGGGCGCATCCGCCGACGCAGTCACGGGTCGCTGGCCGAAGACGTTCGCGAGGCCGAGAGCGGCAACCACGACGATCGCCCCGATGACGAGGCGGCGCGGCCAGAGCGTCTCGCGCATCCCCTCGAGGTCGCGATGGCGCGTGAGGACGATCCCGTCGGGAATGTCGGCCACGCCGACGTTCTCTCCGGCGAGGAGGTTCGGCTAACCCAGGTCGTCTTCGTCGAACGGGCGACGCAGGACCCAGAGGAACGTCGTCGTGATCGTCCCAGGGGCCGGCTCGTTCGAGCCCTCGAGATCCTTCAACTTCGATGCCGCCGCGCCGAGCTTGCCGCCGAGCCCAGGCATCGGCAGTCCGCCACCCTCGCGCTTCTCCGCCACGACGCCGATGTCCGGCACGACCTGCACGAGCTCCCACCCGTCGCGCGCATAGTCGTTGAGCGCCGAGGTGTACTGCCCATCGGTCAGCGAGACGACGCGGTACTCGTAGAGCTGCAATGCGCCCGGGATGATACGGGCTTGCGACCTCTGCCCATCGGCACAGCGCAGCGCTTGCGCTGCTGAC
>Ga0207657_10007327_pt1 | contig 11317 bp, 10 predicted proteins | sample KBSC33metaG_FD_184316 | JGI IMG/M metagenome (GOLD analysis project Ga0207657, IMG submission 184316) | Corn rhizosphere microbial communities from Kellogg Biological Station, Michigan, USA - KBS C3-3 metaG (SPAdes) (version 2) | ecosystem: Host-associated > Plants > Roots > Rhizosphere > Soil ... | reverse complement strand
GCATGGTCAAGAGATACCCGGGCGATGGGCGATTCGCGGCGGCGCAGCAGCGATGCCGGATTCCGCCTGGATGTGGGATACATCATGGGACATCCCGCCTGATTATCCAATCGGCTCATTCGATTATCGCATCACGATTGCTGCAAAGGATGGCCGCGCGGCGACTTTCACTCCGCCAATCCAAAAGGCCACCACCGCCGACAGCCGCGTTCGGATCATCGATTAGTCTAAATTCGTGATCCGCAGCTTGAAAATCGTCCTGTTTCTCGTGCTGCTTGCGGCGTGTGGGGCAATCGCGCTTTACGCGGCTGGCCGTGCTCCGGCTATCGCAGTGGCAGACTCGTTGCGGACTGCTCAGAACGGGAACCCATCCACTGCACACGCGCCTGTCACCCAAGAGCTACCGCCGGCGCTGAAGCTTCTCAAAGTCGAACCTGTGAAAGGTTATGTTGGTGATCCGTTCACTGTGAGCGGCGAAGGCTTTGCCGCTGGGGCTGCGGTGGAATTTTTTTGGAGCACGGTTGAAGCGAGTTACGTCACCAAAGTCTTCCCGACAACCTCGAATACCACGAGCGCAAGTACGACGAGAAACGTGTCGTGCTGGGCCGCGCTCGGGCGGATGTTCACGGGCGGGTGAATGCAAAATTCACTGCGCCGGAAGATTTCGGCGAAGTGCATGATGTCTTCGCCGTTGTCGAAGGTCGCGACATAGCGCGCGGCGGCTTTCGTACTTTACGCAGCGCCAGCTTTGCTCCCAAGGCCGGACCCGTAGGCACGCCGATTACAATCACCGTGAAAGGAATCGGATGGCGCGGTTTCGAGCAATTTATGGCGCTGCGGTACGACAACAAATATACCGGTGAAATCTCCGCGATCACCACTAAAGGCAGCGCGATGTTTCAGATTCGAGCCGCCGGTGAGCCCGGCAAACATATCGTCCAACTCAACAACAGCACCGCCTATGCGCCGGGCGCCTACCTTAACACGCAGCAATCGCCGCAGGCCTACATTTATGCGCATCTCGACAATCAGCAGGAGTTTCGGTTTAGCTTCGATATCACTTCCGATAACGAAATTCCTCCAGACAAGATCGAATGGCCGGGGCAGGGGCGCATTGCCATGCTCAGTGCCGATGCGCCGCGCACCACGATGAGCAACAAATCGGTAGTGGGAGCGGCCACGTTGACGCCGGCTTCGGGAACGGTAAATACCCAAGCCACGCTCAGCGCAAAGAACCTACCGAGCAATACGGAGGTCGAGCTTCACTTCGTTACAGCGCGCGGCAACCGTATGACTCCAAGTGGATGGAACCTCGATTATGTGCCGCTTGGGAAAGCTAGGACGGCAACCGATGGATCGCTGAAACAAACCATCACGATGCCGGACGACCTCGGCGGCTGGCACATAATAAGGATTGCCACTCAGGACCGTGTGCTCGCCGAAACGCCTTATTACCTCGAACAAAGCTTGGTGAAAGTTTCGCCGCGGCGGGTAAAGGTCGGCGAAGTCTTCACAATACAAATCAAGGGCGTCGGCTGGACAGAGCTCGATAACACATTGGCTGTGACTTATGACAACGCTGTGCTGGGATATGCTTGCGGGTTTAACACCAACGGTGATGTGACGGTAAACCTGGTGGGCACCGGCCGCCCGGGAATTCATCTGGTCGATTTCTATCCGGCGATCTATCGCGGCAAAGACCGTGTGCCGTGGAATTACCAGACGCCATTTTTAACTTACGCCCGCGACTTTCCTGCCTTGCCGCAGGGCTACCGATTGCCGGCTTATCGGCTTGCAATCGAGGTGATTGAATAACGCGGCTCCAGAGGGCGTTTCTAGGCACCAAAAAAAAAGGGCTCCCATGTTCTGAAGCGTTCCCAGGTGTTATTTCGCCGCACAACTCTCGCCAAACTCTTCTGCTGGTTTTGATGTGAGCATTCTTCTGTCGCCCGCCGGGTCGATGTGAGTTAATATTGGCAGCAGCAATGGGCGAGTCGTCCTGGAGAAATAATTTTTGTTGGTGGCAGCGGGGTATTATTTACCAAGTCTATCCGCGCTCCTTCATGGACAGCAACGGCGATGGTATCGGTGACCTCGGTGGCATTCGTCGGAAGCTCGATTATCTTCAGTGGCTGGGCGTCGATGCCATCTGGATTTCGCCGATCTATCCGTCGCCGATGGCGGATTTCGGCTACGATATCAGCAACTATACCGATATCGACCCGATCTTCGGCACCGTGGCGGAATTCGACGCCTTGCTGGACGATGTCCATGGCCGTGGCATGAAGCTCTTGCTCGACTATGTCCCGAATCATACTTCCGATCGTCATCCCTGGTTTATCGATGCGCGCGCGTCGCGCTCCAGCCAGCGCCGGGACTGGTATATCTGGCGCGATCCGGATCCAGGCGGTGGGCCGCCGAACAATTGGCGGGCAAATTTCGGCGGCAGCGCCTGGGCGTGGGACAAAAAAACCGGTCAATATTACTATCACGCGTTTCTCAGAGAGCAGCCCGATCTCAACTGGCGCAATCCGCAAGTGCAGCGCGCGATGCTCGAGGTGCTGCGCTTCTGGCTCGATCGCGGTGTCGATGGTTTTCGCGTCGATGTCATGCATCATCTGGTCAAAGACACCGAATTTCGCGACAATCCGCCGAATCCAGATTTTCGCTCGGGCATGTCGCCCTATCGCGAACTGCTCACCACTTACACGGTAGATTTGCCGGAGGTGCAAGAGATCGTCGCGATGATGCGCGCTGTTATCGAAGAATATGACGATCGTATGCTGGTGGGCGAGATTTACTTGCCGGTGGAACGGCTGATGGCCTATTACGGCGCGAGTGGGCGAGGAGCGCACTTGCCGTTCAATTTTCAATTGATTCTATTGCCCTGGAAGGCCAAAGAGATCGCTGCTGCCGTCGGGCGATACGAAGCCCTGCTTCCTTCCTATGCCTGGCCCAACTGGGTGCTCGGAAATCATGACAAGCCGCGCATCGTCAGCCGCGCCGGCGCGGCGCAGGCGCGGATCGCGGCGATGTTGCTATTGACGCTCCGCGGCACACCAACGATGTACTACGGTGATGAGATCGGGATGCGAGACGTGCCGATTGCACCCGATCAAGTGCAAGACCCGTTTGAAAAGAATGTTCCGGGGTTAGGCTTGGGACGGGATCCGGTGCGAACGCCGATGCAATGGAGTGACGTGGAATCGGCGGGGTTTACTAGCGGCACGTCGTGGTTGCCGCTCGCCGATGATTTTAAAACCATCAACGTCGCTAATTTGATGCAGGAGCGTAGTTCAATACTCAATCTTTATCACCGCCTGATACAGTTACGCCGAAAGGAGCCGGCGCTATCGGTCGGAGATTATGCCGCGGTCCCCGTCGGTAACGACTTGATCGTGTTATGCGAAAATCAGAGGATCGCCGATTTTTGGTCGCGCTCAATTTCGCCGGACAATCACGCAGCTTCAATCTCTGCGAGTTGCAGGCGCAGAGCGCTTTCCTGCGGATCTCAACGTACCTCGATCGTGAGCATGAGCGAGTCGAGAACGAGCTTTTCCTGCGTGCCGACGAAGGCGTGATTGTCGAACTGATATGAACCGACTTGCGCACCATGCCTGGCTTGCCTAGCTGTTTGGCGGTGTCAGGTGCAGGCTGCCACAGCGATCTTCCGGAGAGTCCGTCAAAAAAGCTGAGTCGTACCGTTACGCTTCCGCTTTAGGAAAGCTCAGCGCGTCGATTTCGAACTCTCTCAGTTCTGGCTGCACTTGGCCGGTGAAGAGCTTGAGCGAATTAAGCACCTGTTTCTGAGTGAGCTCGCCGAAAGTAAATTCGCCCAAAAAAGTGTCAGCGCCGGCTTGGCTGGCGATCTTCTTGATTTGATCGGCAACTGTTTCGGGTGACCCGCAGATGAATGAGCCTTCGTCAATCGAGCGCTCCATGTTCATCAGTTCGTGACGGCGGCTGCCGTCGAGAATCGTGGATAACCCGGTAGATCCATGGGCGCCATAGGTGCGCGCACCGCCTCGCCGCTGCCAAAAATTCTTCCAGTGAAATTCGCCTTCGGCGCGCGCTTGGCGGTCGGTTTGCGCGACATAAATTTCGCGCATCAAGCCAATGTGCGGTTTCGCAGCCGGTTTAACGCGTTGATAGACTTCACGGTACTCGTCGAAGGCGCGCCGTGCCGCAGCCATTCCTGCGGGCACCCACTGCACCGTGCTGATCCCGGTCGAAGCGGCTTCTTCGATGGACTCTTTGCTGCGCGTCGGCATCCAGAGCGGCGGATGGGGTTTTTGCACCAACGGAATCGATAAATCTACCTCCTTGCATTTGAAATAACGACCTTCGAACGTGAACGATGCGTGTGTCCAAATACCTTTGATCACACGGAGCGCCTCCAGCGTTATCTGTCGCTTGTCGTCCCACGGCACATTGTAAGCGGCAAAACTGAAAGGACCGATACCGGCGCCAAAACCGCACTCCAAACGTCCTTCAGTCAAGTTGTCGAGCATTGCGATTTCTTCCGCAACCCGGATCGGATTCCAGAGCGGCAGCACATAGACCAATGGTCCCAAACGGATCCGTTTGGTGCGTTGAGAAGCCGCGCCGAGAAAACTGCCGGGGCTCGGACACTCGGAAAAACCCATATCGAAATGGTGCTCCGCGACAAAATAAAAATCCATGCCTTCCTGGTCGGCCATTTCGACGAGCTCGAGATGACTTTTATAAAGGTCTATGTAGGAGCGCCCCGGAATATCGTGCTTTTGCATGTGATCGAATAGCCCAAGTTTCATGTGTGTGACCTTACTTGTTCGGTGTCAGTTCTTTCTGGATTTCCTGCAGCAAGGAGTTGTCGTACATCTTTTCTACGACGAGCTTCTTCGCTTCCGGAGTCGTTTCGGCACGAAAATCGATGATGGAAATCAAGCCTGCAGGCGAGACGTACGGGATACGCAACGCGTAATCTTTCACATTCTCCTTGTAAGTTGCGTCAAGTGTCTCGCGATCAGTGGTGCGGGTATATTTGCCGATAGATTTCTTTGCCAGCGCGGGCTCTTGAATTGCGGTGTCATAGGCGGCGATGGTCGCGCGCAGGAGATTCTTGAGCTCCTCGCGTCTAGCGCGCACTTGTGAGTTTTTAATGATGAGGCAGCCGTAGTCAAAGGGTAGCTCAAGACTAGCCGTAGTGAGCAGTTCCCGAAAACCGAGCTTGCGCGCTTGCAGACTGAGCGGCAGGGAAATGGCTCCGCCTTGTACCAAATTCTTTTGCATTCCGCCGATGATTTCCCGGGTGCCGCCGAGCTGCAGTAAGGCAACATCTTTGATTGGCTGGAGGCGATTCTTTTTGAGCACATAGCGCGCAACGAAATCCGAAAAGGCGCCAAAGCGTGAGACGCCAACTGCCTTGCCCTTGAGCGCCGCCACATTTGCGACCGGCGGAGTCGTAAAAAAAGACGTTTGACCCGTGTCGTACTGACAGCCGAGCATGGTCAACTCCGCACCGGCGAGATTGGCATCGATCACAGCCGCCGCAGCTGAGTAAACAACATCGACGTCACCGGCAAGTAGAGCCTGTACGGCAGTGGTGCTCGAGCCAATGAAGAGCAGTTCCATATCGATGCCATGTTTTTGATAAAGCCCGGCGTCTTTGCCGAGCCAAAGGATGGTGAAAGTGCCGGCGAAGGCAGTATAGGCGACGCGGAGTTTTTGTGCGTGCGACACGCGGGCGTTCACGAGGAGGCAAGCGAGCAACGCCATCGAGTAAAGTAATCGCGTGCGGATAACTGGCATGACGATCACAGCAGCGTAATTGAACGGCCTCCGTAGATCACGTTGACTGCAGGTCTGTCAAGGCGTTTTGGGGCAACGACTGAGACCGCCCTCCCGTCGATTTCGGCTTGACGGCGTAATCAAAACTAACCTATTTTGCGCCTGGATCAGTGCCGATGCGTTTTCCGGTTGTGAATTTGCTCAGCAGTCCCGGAAAGAATCGGATTGTTCCTCGGACGACATCTTATGAGGCTGCAGCGGCCCAAAGACGCCACTTCTTGCCGGAAAGAAAATTTATGAGCCTATATATCCAATTTTAACTTGCAGTCGATGCGAGTGGATCTGGTCGGCAGCTTATTGCGGCCGCAGTCCGTCAAAGATGGATTCGTCGCGTTCGGCGAGGGGAAAATCAGTGAGGCGCAGCTGAAGGAGACACAAAACAAGGCGATTCGTGAGGTGGTCGCCAAACAAGTCGCGCACAATCTGCCAATTGTTGTGGATGGCGAATTTCGCCGAACCAGCTTCATGGAAAGCTTTTCCGTCGTTGCGGGAGTGGAGGACTGGCAGGCCGGCGTAAAATCATGTCATGAAGTGTTGAAACGTGCTGATCGAGACGAGACGGTGACCCACAAAGGACAGGATCCGATTCTGTTGAATCGTAAGCGGGTCACGCAGAAGCTTAAGTTCATGCGCAATTCACTGCTCGATGACTTTCGATTTACGCAGAGCTTAATGGAGCAACCGGTGAAGGTAACGTTGATCGGACCGGATCGAATCCAGCAGTGCTATGACGCCGAAGCTTCCCGCGCCGTCTATTCCAATACTGCTGAGTTTTTGCGCGATGTCGTCACGGTCGAACACGAAATGATCGAGCAGCTCTCTCAAGCGGGATGCCGGTACATTGGCATCGATGCGCCTGGTTATACGGCGTACGTCGATCCGAACTCAGTTGCGGCCATGCGCTCGCGGGGCGAAGATCCGATGGAAGTCATGGAACGCTCCATCCAAGCGGACAACGAGATTATTGCCGGGTTCGCAGACGCAATTTTTGGCATTCACATCTGTCGGGGCAATCGCCAGAGCATGTGGCATCGCGAAGGCCATTACGATGCGATCGCCGAGAAGCTTTTTGCCGGATTGCAGCATCAGCGGCTACTTTTGGAGTATGATACCGAGCGCGCCGGCAGCTTCGAGCCTCTGCGGTTTGTACCTAAAGGCAAAATCGCCGTGCTCGGATTAATTACGACGAAAGTCGGCCGGGTGGAAAGCGTGGACGAGCTGTGGCGGCGCATCGACGAAGCGGCGCGCTACTTATCTCTCGAACAGCTCGCCATCAGTCCGCAATGCGGTTTCGCCTCGAGTCTGCGCGGAAACCTGCTCACTGAAGACGAACAGTTCCGCAAGCTGGATGTGATGCTCGAAGTGGCGAGAAGAGTCTGGGACGCTTAGGTGCGGAGACGTGCTTCAGGCCAAGCTTGCCATCAATCGGCCGAATCCCCTGACGTTTTCTTTCACGTCAATCAGTTTCATTGCATACCAGATACAAGCCAGGCTGCTGGTCACGACGGGCTTTTTAATTTCCTGTTCGAGCAGTTCCACGTCGGGAAGCGTCGGCCAGCGCGGGCAGGCGATGAACACTCCGTCGGCATCACCCGCCTTGGCGTAAAGCCGCTTGGCGATCTTGTACGAAGCGTGCACAGGTAAATCGGTGAGATCGGCGTTTTTGCGCACTCCGTAGCCGGCGATTTGCAGAACTTCGAGACCGGAAGCTTCTAGATGACGTTTGAGCCTATCATTGAGCTCTTCCGGGTAGGGTGTGCCGACCACCAGTTTTTTGCAGTTCATCGCTTTCAATGCTTCCACTTCCGCAGTCAGACCGGCAGCCACAGGAACGCCGAACTTGTCGCTCAGTTTTTGACCCAGCTGCCGGTCACTGCCGAAGGGCAGGCGCGTGAAAAGCGGTGAGCCACTGAAGATAATCGAATCGCATTGATTTTCGACCAGATCTTGCACCGCCTCTTCAATGCGCTCGAGCTGTTTTTCAAAGTCACCATCGACGAGTTGACGGACGGTTCCAGTGGTATTGAGGATCATGAAACCTTCAGAAAAGATTTTGTAAAACTCATAAACCAGAGTGTCGCCTCGCGAGGGGGCAACGTGACCGATCCGTGCGCGCCATCCGTACATTGTTTAGCTCCTCGGTTTTGTCTTTCGCACTATCCGTTCAAAGTTCAAGGTAGCATATTCATATCGGGCGCCATCGACTTGACGATCCAGCGTCGTTTAACCTATGGATTTCTTCTGAGCGTGGCAAGGGCAATTTCTAGTACGGGGTTTTTATGCCGATGAGCAATGGAGAATTAAATTTATTTCTATTGAAAGCCGACGGCCTGGTGCGTTGTCGCTGGGACGGTAACTCGGAGCGGGTGGATGTACTCAACCGTGCGCTCAACGGAGAAACGGTGCGCGAACTTGCGCCTGATCCATTCCAGCGCAACCGTCTTTACGTCGCGACTCTGACGGAAATTCACATCAGTGAGGACGGCGGCGAAAGTTGGAAATGGCTCCCGTCCGGCGGCCTGGACTATCGTGACATCTGGACCATGGCAGTTCACCCAACCCGGCCCAATGAGCTTTACGTAGGGACACTTCCCGCTGCCCTATTTGTTAGCGAAAACGGTGGTCGATCGTTTCGCGAGCTTGCGGCCTTTCGCCGCTTGCCGGATTACTCAAAGTGGACGTTTCCGCCACCGCCGCACACGGCGCACGTGCGCTGTATCACACTGGACTCCCGAGTTCCGGATGAGATTCTCGTCGGCGTCGAAGAAGGAGGCGTCGCGCGCAGCCGCGATCGCGGTGAAAGTTGGGAGGACATCAGCGGTCCCACAAGCACGGCCGCATACCCAGAATATAACGATCCAGCCGGAATTTTGCCTTATGAAATGGGCAAGCACGAGGAGGGCCGGGTGTATCGCGATGTGCACTGGGTCACACGCCATCCGACGCGGCTTGAAACCCTCTATACCAGCACGGGCATCGGCACGTATCGATCCGATGATGGTGGGAAATTTTGGACCAAGCTCGACTATGGTATGGGCCGAGCTTATGCAATTCCAATCGCGATTCACCCAGCGGTCCCTGATCGCCTCTATGTCGGCGCGGCAGAAAATGGGCCGACTTCCTGGACAGGTTATCGCACAGTCCGAGCCGGCCCGTACAACACGATTCGCTTTAGCCGCGATACTTCTCGGGAAACAGGCGGAGCACGAACGCAGATATTACGCAGTATTGACGCTGGTGCTAGCTGGGCATTCTTACGGAATGGCTTGCCGGCGGGAAATGCCCATATGACCTGTGGCTTTGCTGCTAGCCCCTTAGATAGCGATTCACTTTGCGTTGGCTATACCGATGGCGCAATCTATGCCACCTCGGACGGTGGAGAGCACTGGCATCAATTAAAGGTCGAGGAAGACAAGCTTTACGGTGTACGGTTAACTCGACAGCCTAGCGGTTTGCAATCACAGTAATTTTTGTGATTTTTTGGTAAACCACGGTATCGGATGGTTAAAATAAAATATTATTTTACTTAATAGTTGACAGCTTCCTTATGATGCTTCACAATCAGCGACCAAAATCAGTCCGTTACGGACGGGAAAGGCGGAATTGATTGATGAGGAAGCAGAAGCAGTTACTGAGCTATGGGTTCGGCGTATTGGCGGTTGTCGGCTTGTTCGCTTGCGGCAATCCGGCGAATCCGCCTCCGCCAAAATGGACCGTGGAAAATGCTAATGCTGCAAGCGGAAGTTCAGGGACGGCCGCAGCCAAAAGCTCAGTGGCAAAGTCCGAAGCGACGCCAGGCTCCAGTCTAGATGCGTTGCAAAGGGGCGAGGCAGCAGGCGGCGGGCCTATGAAGGACATCAACTTCAATTTTGATAGTGCCGATCTTTCTCAATCAGCACGCGCAATCCTGAAAGAGAATGCCGACTGGCTCAAGGGAAATCCTGCAGTGCGAGTGCAGATCGAGGGGCATTGTGATGAGCGCGGCGCGGCGGATTACAACATGGCGCTCGGTGCAAAACGCGCTCAAGCCGCGATGGATTATCTGGCGACGTTAGGGGTTGCAGCCAATCGGCTGTCGACCATCAGCTATGGCGAAGAAATTCCGGTATGTAGGGAGCACACGGAAGACTGCTGGGCAAAGAATCGCCGCGCAAGATTTGTCGCCGCGCAGACCAAACCAACTTCCTGACCTTCAAATAGAATCTTTCAGTGGCTAATGAAGGCCTGTGCCGCCGTGGCACGGGCCTTTTTTTACGCCGCGAGTGGCTGCGCTTGCATTAAGTGAGAGCTTGCTCAAATCGCGTTTTCGGTCATTAGCCGATCCCGCCGATTTCAAGGTCCCTTACCAAGTAACGCGACTGCCTTTAAGCGAAGAGCTTTAAAGTCTCCGGGGCAAACAATTCGTTTACGGCAAATTTTCTTTGAGTCAGACCTTGTTCATTTGAATACAGCGTCGCGGCTTCTAACGTCGCTAGATTTTTGCTGACACCGTACGGATAAAAATCGGCGCCGAGAACTTCTCGAGCATATTCCAGATCTAAATGTACCCAAGGTAAACAGGACAATCCTTCGGCATAGCCTTCGAAGGACAAATGCTTTGCGGTTTCGAATGCCTCGGTGAGACGGACAGCCAGGCCGGGATTTTTTTCGTAGACGGCGCGCCGGATCACGACCATATGCATGATCGGAAAAATTTTGGTCTGCCGATAGTATTCGGCTTCGACGGCACGAGCATTGGCAAATAGTCGCTTGATTTCTGGCACTCCCTTAAGAAAGCCGCGCGGAGGAGAGGTCAACGCAACAGCATCCAGGTCGCCCGCCTCGAGCAAATCGTCGAGGCTCTGATTTTTGCTGATATTATCGAGCCGTATGCCCGCGGGAATTTCGATCGAGACGTGCTCCGAGCGACGGCGAAACCAATGAACGTCTTGGGGCATGACGCCGTATTGATGCTGCAAGAAACCGCGCACGAAGAGCAGCGCCGTCATGGAATAGTCGGCGATGCCGATTCTTTTGCCCTTCAGGTCTTGCGGCCTCTGAATGCCTGACCGGGTATTGATCCAGATATACGCCTGGCGAAACACGCGCGATGGAAAGACCGGAATCGCGATGAAGCGCCGATCGTTTTTGCCCAGCGCAATCATGTAATTGGACAGCGACATTTCCGAGGCGGCGAATTCTTCATCGTGAAGCATCCGTAAAAAGATCTGCGACGGCGGAGAGATATTGACAAATTTGAGGTCGACACCATCGATTTTGATCCTGCCGTCCGCCAGAGGGCGCGTATGGTCGTAATCGCGGCAGGCGAGCGTAATCGTCTGAGTCGTCATGATCCCTCCGTGGCGGTGCGTCGAATTTAGGTGGAACTCAAGCGGCAAGTCAAATGGCACGCTGTAGACAGTTTTTCGCAGATGAGTTAAAGCCAATCGCTGAAGGCGAGCGCGTTAGGCGTGGCAGCAGTTTGTCATCCCATGCGGGTTATGCAGCG
>Ga0207657_10007325_pt1 | contig 11318 bp, 10 predicted proteins | sample KBSC33metaG_FD_184316 | JGI IMG/M metagenome (GOLD analysis project Ga0207657, IMG submission 184316) | Corn rhizosphere microbial communities from Kellogg Biological Station, Michigan, USA - KBS C3-3 metaG (SPAdes) (version 2) | ecosystem: Host-associated > Plants > Roots > Rhizosphere > Soil ... | reverse complement strand
GCGATGCCGATCGCGTCCTGGCCCATGAAGCGCATCTTCGGCGCCGCCGGGTCGTTGAAACCCCGGTGCACTTCGGCGACGTCGCCGAGGCGGATCGTTCGATCGCCGGCGCGGATCGGAAAATCGCGGATCGCCTGCACCGAGTCGAAGGCGCCGTCGATGCGCAGCTGCACGCGGTCGCTGCCGGTCTCGAAGAAGCCGGCGGGCGTGACCGCGTTCTGCTGGTCGAGTGCGTCCTTGACCGCCGACAGCGGGATGCCCAGCGTGGCCAGGCGCGTGTTGCTCACCTCGATCCAGATCTTCTCGTCCTGCAGGCCGAGCAGTTCGATCTTGCCGGCGTCAGGCACGCGCTGCAGTTCGAGCTGGATGCGTTCGGCGTAATCCTTCAGCACCGCGTAGTCGAAGCCCTCGCCGGTGAGCGCGTAGATGTTGCCGAAGGTGTCGCCGAACTCGTCGTTGAAAAACGGCCCGACCACGCCTTCGGGCAGCGTCTGGCGGATGTCGCCGATCTTCTTGCGCACCTGGTACCAGAGCTGCGGCACGTCCCTGGACTGCATCGAATCGCGCGCGGCGAAGATCACCTGCGATTCGCCCGGACGCGAATAGGCGCGGATGAATTCGTATTCGCCGGTGGTCATGAGCTGCTTTTCGATGCGCTCGGTGACCTGCGTGGAGACTTCCTCCGCGGTCGCGCCCGGCCACAGCGTGCGGACGACCATCACCTTGAAGGTGAAGGGCGGATCTTCCGACTGGCCCAGGTGCTTGTAGGACCAGGCGCCGATCAGCGCCAGCACCAGCATCGCGTAGACCACGAGCGAGCGGTTGCGCAGCGCCCATTCGGAGACGTTGAAGGCGCGCATGTCAGCGCCCCGCGGCGGCGACGGACACCGGGCGGTTGTCGCGATCCAACGGTGCGACGACTTCTCCTTCGTGCAGCAGGTGCCCGCCGGCGGCGACCACCCAGTCGCGCGGACCGACCCCATTCAACACCGGCACGCCATCCGAGCCGAACGGACCGACGCGCACCGGCGTCAGGTGCAGCTTGCGCGTTGCCGGATCGACGACCCAGACCGCGTTGCCGCCGCGGGGATCACGCTGCAGTGCAGACAGCGGGATCGACGGGGCGGAGGTCGCAGTGCCCTGCAGGTAGACGCGTGCGCTCTGGCCGAGGTCGACCGCGCTGCCATCGAGCAGGGTCACGCGGGCGGCGTAGGTACGTGCCTGCGGATCGGCGGCGGGCGCGATCTCGCGGATGCGCGCGGGCAGGCGCTTGCCCGGCGCGTTCCACAACTCCACCAGCGCCGGCTGGCCGACGTGGAAGTTGCCGATGGTGGATTCGGGCAAGGCGATCGCGACTTCGCGGCTGCCATCGGCGGCGAGGACGAAGATCGTCTGACCGGCCGCGACGACCTGGCCCGCTTCGGCCTGGCGCGCGGCGATGACGCCATCGCGCGGCGCGCGCAGTTGCGCGTAGCCGGCGGCGTTGCCGGCGACATCGCGCTGCGCCCGAAGTGCGCGCACCTGTCCTGCGGCCGCGGCATAGGTTGCGTCCTGTGCGTCCAGCGCCGACCGGCTCACCAGTTGCTGCCGTGCAAGTTTGGCGTAGCGCGCGCGGTCGGCACCGGCGCGGGCGAGCTCGGCCTGGGCGGCGGCAAGCTGCGCGTCGCTGGCGCGCGCCTGCAGCTGCAGGTCGCCCGGATCGAGTTCGGCCAGCACCTCGCCGCGATGCACGCGCGCGCCGACGTCGACCTCGCGCCGAAGGAGGTTTCCGCCGATGCGGAAGGCAAGCGCGCTTTCCTCGCGTGCATGCACCTCGCCGGCGAAGGCGTCGGCCGACAGCGAGGTGCCGTCGCCTGGGTGCGTGACCAGCACTGGTTGCGCGGAGTCGCTGCGTGCCGCGTCACCGCCGCAGCCGGCAAGCAGGAGTGCGGCGGCGCAGGCCATTGCCAGCGCGCCGCCCGAAGCCGATTTCATCTCGCTGGAACCTGCCATGCCTGTCACCGAAGCCGGACGGCTAATTAATGAACCAGGCGGTATGGTATAAATACAAAACCGGTTAGTCTAGTATCCCCGGATGGCCCGTCCCCCCGCCCCTGCCAAAGCTGCCGCCCCGGGGCGCCCGAAGGACCTGGAGAAGGGCGCCGCGATCCTCGATGCCGCCAAGCGGCTGTTCATCGCGCAGGGATTCGACGGCACCAGCATGGACCAGATCGCCGCCGAGGCCGGCGTCTCCAAGCTGACCGTCTACAGTCACTTCGGCGACAAGGAGACGCTGTTCGCGGCCGCCGCCAAGGCGTATTGCGAACAGCAGTTGCCCAGCTCGATGTTCGAGGCGCGTCCGGACGTGCCGCTGCGCGAGCGCCTGCTGCAGATCGCGCGCGCCTTCTTCGCCATGGTGAGTTCGCAGGAGGCCGTCGCCGCGCACCGGATCCTGTGCACGCCGCAGATGGCCGAATCGCCGATCCCGCAGATGTTCTGGGAGGCCGGACCGCGGCGCGTGCAGGACGCCTTTGCCGAACTGCTGCGCATGCGCACAGCGGCGGGCGAACTTGCGATCGACGACATCCCGCGCGCGTCCTCGCAGTTCTTCACGCTGCTCAAGGGTGAACCGCATGCACAGATGGTCTTTGGCTGCGGCGGCAACGGCGCCGCCGGCGACACGGAGAGCCATCTGCGCGCCACGGTCGACATGTTCCTGCGCGCCTACGCGCCGCGCACGTCCAGCGACGCCATGGACGCCGGCACAAAGGCCAGGTCGTGACCGCCGGCCTACTGACTTCTGGCACTCAGTGCCGGTGTGCTACTACACCATGCTGTCCCTGACCCGCGACGCCGGCGCCGAGTCGTTAAAATCGCCGGTTTCCGCATTGGACCCAAGTCGATGATCGCCCCGGATTACGCCAAGGCACGCGAAAACATGGTCGAGCAGCAGGTACGTCCCTGGGACGTGCTGGACCTGCGCGTGCTGGACGTGCTGGCGGAATTGCCGCGCGAAGCCTTCGTGCCGCCGGCCTTCCGCGCGCTCGCCTACGTCGACCTGCCGGTACCGATCGGCCACGGCCAGGCAATGCTCAAGCCGGTGGTCGAAGGCCGCATGCTGCAGGCACTGGCGTTGCAACCCACCGACGAAGTGCTGGAGATCGGCACCGGCAGCGGCTATGTCAGCGCCTGCCTGGGCCGCCTGGTCCGCGACGTGGTCAGCCTTGAGATCCTGCCCGCCCTCGCCGCCGATGCACGCACGTGCCTGGATGCCCAGGGCCTGGGTCGCAACGTCCACATCGAGGTGGCCGACGCGATGACCTACGACACCGGACGCCGCTTCGACGCCATCTGTGTGGGCGCCGCGCTCGATGCGCTGCCGGCGCGCTTCGCGCAGTGGCTGCGTCCCGGCGGCCGCCTGTTCTTCGTGCAGGGCCCCGCGCCGGCGATGACCGCGAAGCTGCTGCGCAACGATGTCAACGGTCAACGCATCGAATCGTTGTTCGAAACCGAACTTCCCTACCTGGTCGGCGCCGCGCCGACGCCCGAATTCCAGTTCTGACCGCACATCCTGAACGAAGGACCCCCGCATGCGCCGCACCCTCGTCCTCGCCCTTGCCGCCGCCCTGTTGCCGACCGCGACCGTGCACGCCGAGGACCTGCTGCAGACCTACCAGCTCGCCCGCACCGGCGATCCGCAGCTGGCCGCCGCCGAATCCGGCCGCCTGGTGACGCGCGAAGGCGCGGTGCAGGCCCGCGCGCTGTTGCTGCCGCAGCTCGATGGCACGGCGACATTGCAGCGCTCGCGCAGCACCGGCCCCTCGACGCAGAGCCAGCTCAATGCTTCGGGCGACCCGATCCAGTTCACCGGCGAATCCGAAAGCGAGCGCCGCAGCCGCAGCCTCGGTGTCAACCTCGACCAGGCCGTGTTCGACTACAGCCGCATCAGCCGCCTGCGCAGCCAGAACACCCTCAGCCGCGCCGCGGATTTCCAGCTGCGTTCGGCCGGCGACTCGCTGGTGACGCGCACCTCGCAGGCCTACTTCAACGTGCTGGTCGCGATCGAAACGCTGGCAGCGGCCGAAGCTTCGGAAACCGCGCTGAAGAAGCAGTTCGATTTCGCCAGCAAGCGCCTGGAAGTCGGCCTTGCGCCGATCACCGACGTGCATGAAGCGCGCGCCCAGTACGAGAGCGCGCGCGCCAACACCATCGTCACCCGCAACGCGCTCGAGGATGCGTACCAGGCGCTCGCCGAAATCACCGGCAAGCCGGTGCACCAGCTCAAGGGCCTGCCGGAGGACTTCAAGCCGGCGTTGCCCGAGGAGCGCGATGCCGATGGCTGGGTCAAGGCCGCGATCGCCAACAATCCGGCCCTGCAGGCCAAGCAACTGCAGGTGCAGTCGGCGGACATCGACATCCAGACCGCGCGCGCCGGGCACCTGCCGACGCTGTACTTCAACGGCAGCTACGGCAAGAACACGACCTGGGGCGACAACACCTTCACCAGCAGCAACCCGCCCTTCAGCAGCACGTTTCCGCTCGACAGCGAAAGCCGCGGCCCGACCCTCGGCTTGACGCTGCGCGTGCCGATCTTCTCCGGCGGCGCCACGCAGTCGCAGGTGCGCCAGGCGATCGCGCAGCACGACGTCGCCGCCGACGAACTCGAGCAGCAGAAGCGCGCGCTGGTGCGCAACACGCGCAACTCCTACCAGACGCTGGTCGCCGGCATCAGCGAGGTCGAGGCACGCCGACTGGCGCTGGTCTCGGCGCGTTCGGCGTATTCGGCCTCGCAGGTCGGACTGGAAGTCGGCACGCGCACCGTCATCGACGTGCTGATCAACCAGCAGAACCTGTTCAACGCGCAACGCGAGTTCGCGCTGGCGCGTTACAACTTCCTGCAGAGCCGGCTGCTGCTCGAGCAGGCCGCGGGCACCCTCGACATTTCCGACGTCGAGGACATCAACCGCCTGCTGACCACCGACGCCGAAGCACAGCTGGCGCCGGGCGACTCCCACGGCTGATCCGGGCGACGCGGCCGGTCCGCGTCCGCAGGTCCTTCAGCCTGGCGATCCGGGCAGGTCCGCGCGGATCGCCGCCAGGGTGCGGCCGAGCGCGCCGCGACCGTTCTCGACCAGCGCGCGTGCCGCGGCCACCATCGCCGCGCGTGCCGCGGGGTCCGCGAGCAGCGCATCCACCTGCGCGCCGACGGCATCGGCATCGGCGCCGATGCGCAGCGCGCCAGCCGCCCGCAGGTGCGCGGCGATGTCGCTGAAGTTGTGCAGGTGCGGTCCGGTCACCATCGCGGTGCCGACGGCGGCCGGCTCCAGCAGGTTGTGGCCGCCGATCTCCTGCAGGCTGCCGCCGACGAAGGCGACCTGCGCGCAGGCGTAGAACGCCATCAGTTCGCCGAGCGTGTCGACCACGAACACCGCGTCGTCGCGATCGGGCCATCGCGTCAGCCGCCGCGTCGAGACGCGCCATCCGGCGTCGACGCAGGCCTGCGTCACGGGCTTGAAGCGTTCCGGATGTCGCGGCGCCCACAGCAGCAGCAGGTGCGGCCAGCGCACGCGCAGCTGGCGATGGATGGCGATGATCGCCGCCTCCTCGTCGACATGGGTGCTGGCGGCGATCCACACCGGCCGGTCGCCGGCATGGTCGCGGAAGCCCGCGGCGAATGCCGGGATGGCGGCATCCACCGCGATGTCGTATTTCAGGTTGCCGGTCACCATCGTCCGCGCCTGGCGCGCGCCGAGGCGGATGAAACGCTCGCCGTCGGCCTGCGATTGCGCCAGCACCCGGCGCAGCGTGCGCAGCACGCGCGCGACCAGCGGCTGCAGCACGCGGTAGCCGCGCAGCGACCGTTCCGACAGGCGCGCGTTGACCAGGTACGCCGGCACGCCGTGGTCGCGACAACCGAACAGCAGGTTCGGCCAGAGTTCGGTTTCCATCACCAGCGCAAGCCGCGGATTGAAATGCGCGAGGAAACGCCGGACTGCTCCCGGAAGATCGTAGGGAAGATAGACGTGTTCGATCCCGTCGCCCCACAGCGCGCGCACGCGCGCCGAGCCGGTCGGCGTGATCGTCGTCAGCAGCAGGCGCAGGTCCGGTCGCAGCGTGCGCAGCGCATCCACCAGCGGCGCGGCGGCGTTGACCTCGCCGACCGACACCGCGTGCACCCAGACGGTGGTCGCGTGCGGCGCGTGCTCGTAGACGGCGTAGCGCTCGTTCCAGCGCAGGAAATAGTCGCGCTGGCGGAAACCGCGCCAGATGAGGTGATAGACGGTGATCGGCACCAGCGCGTACAGGGCTGCCGAATACAGGCCGCGCAGCACACGTTCGACGGCCCGGTCGGAAAGGTCGGCCTGCATGGCCGACAGCATATCCGCATGCCACCCGCGCGCAGGAGTCCATTGCAGCGGACCGCTAGAATCGCGCCATGGCCGCGACTTCAACGGATCGTCCACCGCTCGCTCCGCGCACCTGGCCAAGCTGGATCGGCATCGGCGCGCTGGTGGCGCTGGCGTGGCTGCCGTGGCCGTTGCAACGCGCGCTCGGTCGCGGCCTGGGTGCGGCATTGCGCGGCCTGCTGCATTCCCGGCGCGAGATCGCCGCCCGCAATCTCGCGCTGTCCCTGCCGGAACTGGACGAGGCTGCGCGCGAGGCGTTGCTGATCGCGCACTTCGACGCGCTCGGCATCGGCGTGTTCGAATTCGCGCGCGCGTGGTGGGGATCGATCGCGCCGCTGCGGCGCGGACTGCGCATCGAAGGCCTGGAACACCTGCAGGCCGCGCGCGCTGGCGGCCGCGGCGTGATCGTCGTCTCCGGCCACTTCACCACGCTCGAGGTCTGCGGGCGCCTGCTCTGCGACCACGTGCCGCTGGCCGGCATGTATCGACCGTATCCGCAGCCGGCGATGGAATGGGCCGTGCTGCGCGGTCGCGCGCGCTATGCGGCGGCGATGTTCGCCAAGCAGGACGTGCGCGGCGCCGTGCGTCATCTCAAACGCGGCGGACTGCTGTGGTATGCGCCGGACCAGGATCCCAGTCGCGGCGACAGCGTGTACGTGCCGTTCTTCGGCCAGCCGGCGCACAGCCTGACGTCGACCCACCAGCTCGCGCGCCTGTCGGGCGCGGCCGTGGTGCTGTTCGAACACGCGCGCATGGACGACGGCAGTTACCGGCTGCGGCTATGGCCGGCATTCGACGGATTCCCCTCCAGCGATGCGACCGCCGATACCGCGCGCGTCATGGCCGGCATCGAAACCATGGCGCGGCATGCACCGGCGCAGTACCTGTGGATCCATCGGCGCTTCAAGCGCCGGCCGCAGGGCGTGGCGGATCCTTACGAAAACATCGCGCGCTGAACCGGGTCAGCGCTCGCGACCGAGCAGCGCGCCGGCATACAGCGCCGCGAGCAGCAGGGTGACGCCGCCCCAGAACGTCGAATAGAACGCCAGGTGCGTGTTGAGCGGGAACACCGTCACCGCCAGCGCCAGCATCGCCGGGCGCGCATCGTCCCTGGACTGGAGCGGCGCATAGCGCCACGCGCGCCACGCCAACGCCGCGCCGGCCAGCCACAGCAGCAAGCCGATGGCGCCGGTTTCGCTCAGCACTTCCAGCACGATCTGGTGCGCATGCAGCGCCGGGCCCGAGCCCCATGCGGGCGCCACGCCCGGCTCGGGATCGCAGGCTGGAAATGCCTCGCGGAAGCCGCGCGCGCCGACGCCGTTGATCGGGTGTTCGCCGATCATGCATGTGGCGGCGCCCCAGATGCGGGTGCGTCCGGACAAGGCCATGTCGACGCCTTCCTGGTCGGCGGTCAGCGCATAGGTGGTGCGCACGATGCGCTCGCGCACCTGCGGCACCGTCGCGGTCAGCACGCCAAGCATCAGCGCGCCGAACACGAACACGCCCAGCAGCCGCTTCGCGCCGAGCAGCCGCCAGCCCGAGAACACCAGCACGAGCGCATAGGTGATCCACGACGCGCGCGCGCCGGCGAGCAGCACGACCAGGCCGACCGCCGCCGCGGCGACGATCCAGCCGATCGCGCCCATGCGCTTGCCCGCCGCATGCAACGCGAACGGCGACAGGCTCGCCAGCACGATGCCGAGCTTGAGGTTGCAGGGACCGAGCACGCCGCTGAGCCGGTCGACGCGCGCGACGTCGCTGGCGGGGCACATCGCGTGGCCGCTGATCAGCTGCTTGATGCTGTCGATGCCCCAGAACAGCGGACTGGTGCCCGTCAGCGCCTGCAGCAGCGCATCCAAGGTCCACAGGCCGGCGATGACCGCAAGGCCGGTGAATGTGGTGCGGCGGCCGCGCGCATCGGCGACCGCCGCCGCGACCAGCCACAGGAACGGCAGGTAGACCAGGTCCACCAGCGATTCGTTGAGCGCATGCGCGCGATCGATCGCATCGAACGACGACAGCGCCTCGGGCGCCCAGTACGCGCAGAACAGCACGCTGGTCAGCGCCCATGCCGGCGCGCTGAGCAGCATCGTGCCGCCGCGGAAGCGCGCCAGCAGCAGGCGCACGATCGCCGCCAGCGCGCCGAGGACCATCACCGCTTCCGCGTAGCCGGGCGCCGGCCACAGCGCCACGAACGCCAGCACCCACGCCGGCGCCCAGCGCCAGCCGACCGGCGCGCGCAGGGCATCGGGGGTGATCGGTGCGGTCGGCGAAGCAGTGCTCATGCGAGTTGCTCATAGAGGGCGAGCGTGGCCTGCTGCATCGCCTGCAGGCTGTCGGGCATCGTACCCGGCAGGATCGGCGGCCGTCCCAGCAACGCGGTCGCCGCGTGCGCCAGCGCGGGCTCGTCGAACGGCGCGACCGCGCCCTGTGGCCACCACTGCTGCAGCAGTTCGCCGACGCCACCGTGCGCCCAGCCCAGCACCGGGCGCCCGACCGACAGCGCTTCGAGCACGGTGCGTCCGAACGCCTCGGCCTTGTGCGAGAGCTGCAGCACGAGGTCCGAAGCCGCGTACGCCTGCGCGATCGCGGAGGTCGGTTCGGTCATGGCGACGGCATCGGCGACGCCGAGCTGTTTCGCGTGTCCCTCGAGTTCCACCATGTACGCATTCCGCCCTGGCTGCCGCGCGCCGGGCATCCACAGGCGCGCGTCGCTGCCGTCGCGGCGCAGCGCCGCGAGCAGGCGCAGCGCATCGACATGGCCCTTGAGCCGCGTGCCGCGACCGGGCAGCAGCAACAGCGGACCCGCGCCGGCAAGCGCCGTCACGCGCGACGCGACGGCCCTGCGTGCATCGATGTCCGGCAGCGGCGCGCGCGGGAACGCCGCCGGATCGATGCCGCGTTCGATCACCTGCAGCCTGGTCGGATCGGTGTCCGGATAGTGGCGCAGCACGTACTCGCGCACCGTGCGCGACACGCAGATCACGCGCTCCCCGGACAGCATCACCGCGCTGTAGCGCGACGGCGAATTGAGCCCGTGCACCGTGGTGACGAAATGCGGGCGGCGCGCAGTGGACATGCTGCGCAATGCCAGCCGCGCCAGCCACGCCGGCAGGCGCGAGCGCGCATGGACGATGTCGACCCGTTCGCGCGCGAACAACCGCCGCAACGCCGGCACGTGGCGCAGGCTCGCCGGCGATTTGCGGCCGATGTCCAGCGCGACGTGTTCGGCGCCGATCGCCTCCAGCTGCGCCAGCATCCGTCCGCCAGCGGAGACGACGATCGCGCGATGCCCGGCCGCGACCAGCGCGGCGGCGATCTCGAGGGTCGAGCGTTCGACGCCGCCGGCCTCCAGCGCCGGCAGCAACTGCACCACGGTCAAGCGGCGGCCCATCGACATCGGCTGCGCCGCGCCCGGCCGCGATCGTCAGTCGACGAGCACGAAATGCGCGCCGCAGTACGGGCACTGCGCCTCGCCGCCGTCCTGCGCGATCGGCAGGTAGACGCGCGGGTGCGAATTCCACAGCGCCATCGACGGCAACGGACAACTCAAGGGCAGATCCGTCGCCCGCACTTCATAGCGCTGCTGGGTATTGGCAGGCGCGGTCGCGCGATGCAGGGTCGGGTCGGCCATGGCGGGCGGTCGGAACGGAGAGGCGGCAAGTTTAGCGCCCGCGGCCGGTAGCGGCGAACGGCGAGCCTTCGCGCGAGCGAGCCCAAGTGGGCGCGCCACCACCGGCGCGCGGATCCGCTATCCGCTGCGCCGCCGGAACAGCGCGAACGATACTGCCAGCATCAACGCCGGCGGCACCAGATACGCGATCCGGTAATCGAACTTGTAGACGCCAGCGAGCTTGACGAACTGCGTTTGCAGCAGCCAGAAGCCCAGCGCGAACACGATGCCGATGAACAAGCGCTTGCCCAGGCCGCCGCTGCGCAGGCTGCCGAAGGCGAACGGCACCGCCGCCAGGCACAGCGCCAGCACGTTGAGCGGATAGAACCAGCGGCCCCAGTAGCTTTCCTCGAACTCGCTCGCATCCAGGCCGTTGCGCCGGCGGTATTCGATGCCGCTGCGCAGGTCGCTCGAGGGCAGCGAACTGGGCTGGGTGACGCTGGCCGCGAGCGCGGTGTCGTCGAGCCTGGAATTCCAGTGTTCCTCCAGTACGTCGGTCTGCGTCACCGAGCGCGCGTCGAAATACGTGCGCTTGACGTCATGCAGCAGCCATCCGCCGGGCCTGTGCTCCGCGGTGCCCGCATGCGCGATCGATTCCAGCCGCCCGGCGTCGTCGAATTCGTACAGGCGCACGTTGCGCAGTTCCAGCCAGTGCTCGCTGCCGTTGTTGCGCTCCTCGCCGGTCTGCGCATTGAGGAAGGTGTTGCCTTCGCGCGCCCACAGGCCGGAGTACTGGGCGACGATCATGTCGCGCGATTTCGCCGACGCCTTGAGCATGTCGGCCCGGCGCAGGCCACCGGGCGAGAGCGTCTCGCCATTGAGCACCATCAGCACCGTCAGCACCGACAGCGCGATCGCCACGGCGAAACCAAGCCGCCGCCGCGACAGCCCCAGCGCGCGCAACGCCGTCAATTCCGAGCTTGCGGCCAGCTGTCCCAGTCCCATCAACGTGCCGATCACGGCCGCCGTCGGGAACAGGTTGTAGGCGCGATAGGGAATCGTGTAACCGATGTCCATCAGCGCCTTGACGAAGGTGTAGTCGCCCTTGCCGACGTCGCTGAGCTCGGACACGACCGCCAGCACCACGTCGAGCCCGAGCAGCACCGCCCAGCTCATCAGCACCGTCACCAGCAGCACGCGGCCGACGTACAGGTCGTGGATCTTCAGCAGCGGCCTCATCGGCGCACTCCGATCGTTCCGCGGCGCATGCGGCCGTCACGCAGGTACATCCAGGTCGACGTGCCCAGCAGCGGCAGCAG
>Ga0207657_10007323_pt1 | contig 11321 bp, 10 predicted proteins | sample KBSC33metaG_FD_184316 | JGI IMG/M metagenome (GOLD analysis project Ga0207657, IMG submission 184316) | Corn rhizosphere microbial communities from Kellogg Biological Station, Michigan, USA - KBS C3-3 metaG (SPAdes) (version 2) | ecosystem: Host-associated > Plants > Roots > Rhizosphere > Soil ... | reverse complement strand
TCGTCGCTGCCTGCGATCCTGGCGCTGGCGTTCGTGCTCGGCATCGGCGTCGCCGTCTCGTCGACGGCCGAGTTCTCGCTCGTGCCCCTGCTGGCCGGCTCGCGTTCGATCGGCAAGGCGAACGGGCTCGTCGAGTCGGCGCGGGGCATCGGCTTCGTCGCCGGTCCTGCGCTCGCCGGCATCGTCGCCGGGACCGCGGGCACGAAGTACGCCATGCTCGCCGACGCCGCGACGTTCCTGGTGATCGCCGGCGTGCTCGCCGCGCTCCCGGTCCGGCGCCGCGTCGCGCACGAGCAGGGCGCGAAGCCGGCTGCGCGCGACGGCATCAAGCTCCTGTTCGGCGAGCGCGTGCTCGCGATCACGCTCGGGACCGGCGCGATCGGGCTCGTCTTCATGTCGGCGTCCATCCCGGGTGACTTCGCGTACGCGACCCACTCCCTCGGCGTCGGGAAGCTCGCCTTCGGCTTCGTGCTCACCGCATGGGCGGTCGGGATGATCGTCGCGTCGAACACCCTGTTCGGGCGCATCCCCACGGCGGCGGTCGCGAGCGCGACGCTGATCGCGGCGGCGGTGCAGGGCCTCGCCAAGTTCGTCGCGCCGTTCTGGCAGCTCTACGTGGTGATGCTCGTCGCATGGTCGATCGGCGGCATGGGCCACGGAATCAAGAACACGGGCTTCCGGACGTTGATCCACCAGCGCGTCGACGCCGCCCAGCACGGGCGCGCGTTCGCCGCGTTCAACGGGCTGCGCAACACGGCGGAGCTCGCCGCGCTCGCCGGCGGTGCGGGGCTCGTGGCGACGATCGGCGGCCGCGGGACCTTGTGGGTGGCGGGCGGCGTCTCCGCGGCGGCTGCGCTCGTCGGCGTGTTCGCGCTGACGTTGCGGGCTCAGCCGGACGCCGCTGCCGCGAACGCGTCATAGGTTTCGTCGCCGAACAGGACGAAGCGCACGAGGTCGACGTCGTGGGCGTGCTCCCGCACGGTGCCGAGCGCCACGACGGCTGCGAGCTCGGCCGGGTATCCGTAGATCCCGCACGAGATCGCCGGGAACGCGACCGTGCGCGCGCCGAGCTCGCGCGCGACGTCGAGCGAGCGGCGATGACACGACGCGAGCAGCTCGGGCTCCCCGGCGTCGCCGCCGCGCCAGACCGGGCCGACGGTGTGAATCACATAGCGTGCGGGCAGCTCACCGGCGGTCGTCGCCTTGGCGTCGCCGGTCTTGCAGCCGCCGAGCAGCCGGCACTCGGCGAGGATCGCCGGCCCGCCCGCCCGATGGATCGCGCCGTCGACTCCGCCGCCGCCGAGCAGGGAGCTGTTCGCCGCGTTGACGATCGCGTCGACCGCCTGGGTCGTCAGGTCGCCGCGGACGATCTGGAGGGTCAGGCTTTGCGCCAGCGGCCGAAGATGAGGCCGCCGAGGGTGAAGCCGAGGCCGAAGGTGCCGACGGCGAAGCCGCCGATCGCCACACCCTTGCGCCAGGTCGAGAGCCGCTGCCAGCGGCCGAGCGCCTCCTGCTCTTCCTGGGTCAGCGGCTCGCCGCGGCGCTGCTTGCGCAGCGCGCCGCCGGCCCTCAGGCCGAGGTAGAGGTCGTCGAAGATCTCGGTGGTCGGTTCGTCGGCCATTTCACTCACTGTATAGCCTGCTTCGCCGGTGATTACGCGCATCCTGCACTTCTCGGATCTCCATTTCGGGGCGCGCGACGACCCCGCGTTCCAGCAGGCGATCGGTGCGTTCGCGGCGCAGGTGCAGCCCGAGCTGATCGTCGCCACCGGCGACCTGACCAACCGCGGCCGGCCCGCGCAGCACGACCGCGCAGCGGCCTTTCTGCGCGGCCTTGGCGCGCCCGTCGTGGCCGTGCCGGGAAACCACGACATCCCCTACACCTTTCCCGCGCGCTTCACGCGACCCTGGCGCCAGTTCGACCGGCTCTGGGAGACGACCGAGCCGGTCTACTCGACCGGCGCAGTGCACCTGGTCGGCGTGAACTCGGTCCGGCCGTGGCGCCACCAGTCGGGCGGGGTCGACGACGCGCAGCTCGCGCGCGTCGCGGAGCGGCTCGCGCTCGCGCCCGCAGGCACACTGCGAGTCGTCGCGCTCCATCATCAGCTGATCGGCGCGCCGTGGCGCACACGCAAGAAGCCGGTCGCGCGACGCAACCACGTGCTCGCCAGTCTCGTCGACAGCGGTGCCGAGCTGATCATCGGCGGCCACATTCACCAGGGAACGGTGAGCGAGCGCCACGAGTTCGAGGTGCTGGACGACGGCGCGCGCGGCGTGGTCGTCTCGATCGCGCCCGGGCTCGGGCGGCCGCGGCCGCACCGGCGCGGCGAAGCGTGCGGCTGCGTCGCCTATCGCGCGGACGACGAGTCGATCACCGTCGAGACGTCGATCTGGGGCGGCGGCGAGTGGAAGCTCACGGCCACGCGGACCTTCCCGCGCGGCCGCAAGCGTTCCTAGTGAGCCGTGCGCGGCGCCACGCGCGCCCAGATCGCGAGCAGCACGGCGGCGATGACGATCCCGACGATGAACTCGAGCACGCCGCTCGAGAAGATGATCCCGGCGATGATCAGCGAGACCACACCGAGCGCCAGCGTGAGGAGCCAGCCCAACGGGTCCTTGCCCGGATGAAGCGCCCGTCCGAGAGCGCCCACGACAAGGCCGACGATGATGAGCCATACCCAATGCATGACCGCTACTTCTCCTCTGCGATCGTTTGCAAACGTCCGAGCTTCGACTGCAGCTCGTCGTCGTCGAGCACGCCGGCACGGTGGAGCTCGCGGAGCATCGCCTCGAGGCGGGCATCCTCGAGCTGGCGAGGTGTCCGCCGCATCGCATCCGGATCGAAGCCGAGCGAGCGCAGCTTCTGGCGCGTCTCGGCGACGCCGATCCCGCGCTGAGGGAACGCCATGGCGCCGGGGCCGAAGATCGGGCGGCGCTGCACGAACCGCCGGTAGGCGGCGACCAGGGCGATCGCAACGCCGAACGAGAGGAACGAGACCACGTAGCCGTTGTCGTCGCCCGAGATCGCGCGGCCGACCACGGCGCCGACGATCGACCCCGTCAGGCCGATCGCGATCGTCAGCCAGATCGGCATCGGGTCGGGCCCGGGGAGCGCAAACCGCGCCAACCCACCGGTGATGAACCCGCTGACGACGATCGCGAGCACGAACCCGAGGCTCATTGGCCCGTTCCCGAGCCCGGCAAAGCCGGGGTCTTCGCCCCGTCGCGGGCTGCGTCGAGCCGACGCCCGTCCGTCGCCCCCGCAAGTGCGTTCAGGTCGCGGCGGATCTCCTTGATCTCGTCGCGCAGCTTGGCTGCATACTCGAAGCGGAGCTCTTCGGCCGCCTGGAACATCTCTTCCTCGAGCGTCACGAGCAGCTTCTCGAGCTCGTCGCGGTCGAGCCCTTCGACCTTCTTGCCACCGCGGCGGCGCGAGCTCGGGACGTGCGGCTGCTCGAGCGACAGGAACTCGGCGATGTCGGAGACGCCCTTCGTGATCGAGATCGGCTTCACGCCGTTCTCCTCGTTGTAGGCGAGCTGCGTCACGCGCCGGCGATTCGTCTCCTCGAGCGCGCCGCGGATCGCCTCCGTCTCCTTGTCCGCGTACATCAGCACCCTGCCCTCGACGTGGCGCGCAGCGCGGCCGATCGTCTGGATCAACGCCGTCTTCCCGCGGAGGAAGCCCTCCTTGTCGGCGTCGAGGATCGCGACGAGCGAGACCTCGGGCAGGTCGAGTCCCTCGCGGAGCAGGTTCACGCCGACGAGCACGTCGTAGTCGCCGAGCCGCAGCTCGCGGATGATCTGGATGCGCTCGAGCGTGTCGACCTCGCTGTGCAGGTAGCGCGTCTTCACGCCGGCCTCGAGCAGGTAGTCGGTCAGGTCCTCGGCCATCTTCTTCGTCAGCGTCGTCACGAGCACGCGCTCGTTCTTCTCTTCGCGCCGGCGGATCTCGTTCAGCAGGTCGTCGATCTGGTGGCGCGTCGGGCGCAGCTCCACCTCCGGGTCGACGAGGTACGTCGGCCGGATCAGCTGCTCGGCGACGTGCGTGGACTGGCGCAGCTCCCACGCGCCCGGAGTCGCAGAGACGAACACTGCCTGCGGCACCTTCTGGAGGAACTCGTCGAAGCGGAGCGGCCGGTTGTCGAGCGCGCTCGGGAGGCGGAACCCGAAGTCGACGAGCGTCTGCTTGCGCGAACGGTCGCCTTCATACATGCCGCCGATCTGCGGCACCGTCTGGTGCGACTCGTCGACGAAGACGACATAGTCGGACGGGAAGTAGTCGAGCAGCGTGTGCGGCGCGGAGCCGGCGGGTCGTCCGTCGAGGATGCGCGAGTAGTTCTCGATGCCGTTGCAGAACCCGAGCTCGCGCATCATCTCCATGTCGTACTCGGTGCGCTGCCTGATCCGGTGGGCCTCGAGCATCATCGACTTCGCCTCGAAGTGCTTCACCTGCTCTTCGAGCTCGTGCCGGATCTCGACGAGGGCGCGGTCGATCGTCGGCTTCGACGTCACGTACTGCGTCGCCGGGAACACGGTGATGTGGTCGAGCTTCGACAGCACCTCACCCGTGAGCGGGTCGAAGTGCGTGATCTGCTCGACCTCGTCGCCGAAGAACGAGACCCGGTACGCCGTCTCCGAGTGCGAGGGCTGGATCTCGACCATGTCGCCCTTGACGCGGAAGCGGCCCCGGCCGAGCAGCGTGTCGTTGCGCGCGTACTGGATGTCGATCAGCTTGCGCAGCACGAGGTCGCGGTCGGTCGACTCGCCGACGGCGAGGAACACGAGCTTCTTCTCGTACTCCTCGGGCGAGCCGAGGCCGTAGATGCACGACACCGACGCGACGACGATCGTGTCGCGTCGCGAGAGGAGGTTCGACGTCGCAGCGTGGCGCAGGCGGTCGATGTCGTCGTTCCGCGAGCTGTCCTTCTCGATGTAGAGGTCGGCCTGCGGGACGTACGCCTCCGGCTGGTAATAGTCGTAGTAGGAGACGAAGTACTCGACCGCGTTCGCCGGGAAGAACTCGCGGAACTCGTTGCAGAGCTGCGCGGCGAGCGTCTTGTTGTGCGCGATCACGAGCGCAGGCTTCTGGACCTGCTCGATGATCCAGGCCATCGTGGCCGTCTTGCCGGTGCCGGTGGCGCCGAGCAGGGTCTGGTAGCGCTCGCCCGCGCGGAGCCCGGCGGACAGCGCTTCGATCGCCTGCGGCTGGTCGCCGGTCGGCGCGTACGACGTGGATGTTTTGAGTGCCGCCACCGAGGGACAGGGTACTTGCGATGGCTGCGCAGACGACCCCTCCGTACGCCGCCTACGCCGGCATCACGGCGACGTTCACCGGCGGGCTCGCCGCCGCCGGCGGAGTCGCGAGGCTCCTCCACCGCAACCCGCGCGAGCACGGAGGGCTCGACCTCGTGCTCCTCGGCCTCGCGACGTTCAAGGCCTCGCGGACGGTGTCCTCGGACGAGGTGACGAGCTTCCTGCGAGAACCGTTCGTGTCCGGCCATGCGAAGGCGGGCGACGAGGATCCGGTGAAGACGGGCGACATCCGGCAGGCGATCGGTGAGCTCGTGACGTGCTCGCGGTGCGTCGGCACGTGGATCGCCGCCGGGCTCGCGAGCGCGCAGATCATCGCGCCGCAGTTCGGCCGGCTCCTCACGTGGACGCTCGCGACCGCCGGCGCGAACGACGTGCTGCAGGCGTCGTTCGCAGCGCTCACGAGCAAGGCGAACGAGCTGGAGCAGCGGACGGCGTAGCTACCCTTCGGCGCGTGCGCCGCCTCGCTCTGGCCGCCCTCGCGGCGTTGCTCGTCGCGGGCGTCGCACACGCGGAGAGCCACAAGCCGGTCGCGCCTCAGCTTCTCGACCTGCGGATCGACAACAGCTCGACGCCGTTCGCGGGCGACTCGAGCCTGCTCGCCACCGTCAGCCCGAACGGCGACGCGTTCCGGGACGTCGCGCGCGTCCACTTCCGGCTGAAGGTCCCGGCGACGGTGACGATGGACGTCACGCGCACCGTCAAGGTGCCGCAGGTCGTCTACACGCTGACCGAGTCGTTCGAGGCGGGTGCGCACACGATGGTCTGGTCGCCGCTCGAGAACCAGAACCCGCGGACGTACCTGATCCGGATGACCGTGGTGGACAAGAACGGCCGGCGCACCGTCTACGGGTCGCCGAACGCGTTCGTCGGCCGCCATCCGCGCGGCCCGGTCGTGCGCATCCAGGGGATCGACGCGGGTTTCGCCCGGCCGAACTACGCCCCCGGCCAGATCGCAGCGCTGCACATCGCGACCGACGAGCCGTCCCTGGAGCTGAAGTTCTTCCAGTCGGGCCCGGAGAAGGTCGTCACCTACGCCGACAACCAGCTCGCGGGAGTCGATACCGGCCAGACGCCGATCGAGATCGCGATGCGGCAGTACCAGAGCAAGCCGCGCACGATCACCATCCGCATCCCGAACCTGCAGAGCGGTCTCTACTACGCGTCGCTCACCGGCCCCGACGGGCGGGTCGGCTACGCGCCGTTCGTCGTTCGGCCCACCATCCTCGGTGCGACGAGCCGTGTGCTCGTCGTGCTGCCGACGAACACGTGGCAGGCCTACAACTTCCAGGACGTCGACGGCAACGGCTACGGGGACACGTGGTACGCGGGACCGCCGAACGGCGCGGTCAATCTCGGACGGACGTACATCGCGCGCGGCGTGCCGCCGCGCTTCTACCGCTACGACCTGCCGTTCCTGCACTGGCTCTACTGGTCGGGCAAGTCGGCCGAGTTCATCTCCGACTCGGACTTCGACCTGATCCCGAACGGTGACGAGCTCGCGAAGGACTACGACCTGATCGTGTTCGAAGGGCACGAGGAGTACGTGGCGACGAACGAGTACGACGACATCGAGCGCTTCCGCGACCTCGGCGGGAACCTGATGTTCCTCTCGGCGAACAACTTCTTCTGGAAGGTGAAAGAGGAAGGACGCGTCCTGCGCAAGGTCGGGCAATGGCGTGTCGCCGGCCGCCCGGAAGCGCGGCTGATCGGCGTGCAGTACCGCGCGAACGACGACGGGCAGAAGCAGGGCGTGTTCACCGTCCAGAACACAGCGGCGACGCCGTGGCTGTGGGACGGCACGGGGCTCACGGACGGCTCGACGTTCGGGCAGTTCGTGGGCGGCTACGGGATCGAGATCGACTCGACAACACCGGACTCACCGCCCGGCACGGTGGTGGTGGCGCAGATCCCGGACCTGCTCGGCCCGGGCATCACCGCGCAGATGAGCTACTACGAGACGCCGGAAGGAGCGAAGGTGTTCGCGGCCGGCGCGCTCGACTTCGGAGGTTCGTCGACGTTCTGGCCCGTCAAGCGGATGCTCGACAACCTGTGGGCGCGGCTGTCGGTTCCGTAGAGAGCTCAGTCGCCCCAGTCGAAGTCGCGCGAGCGCGTCCAGAGGTTCTCGTCGGACGGCTGGTCGGCGTCGGCCGCGCCCGGAAGAACTGCTTCGACGGTGGCGTCGGGATCGACTTCCGCGGGAGCGGCGATGAACGTGTCGTCGGTGGTCGGCCAGTCGAGCCGCGTCTCCTCGGCTTCGATGCCCTGCACACCGTCCATCGTGTCTTCGAAGCGCGCCTGCTCCTCGGTCTTGAAGAGCGGGTGATTCTCGAAGGGGTCGTCGTTCAGGTACCGGTCAAGCGGCATCTCATGCTCGAGCGCGGCGTTCCGGCGCTTCAACTCGAGATGATCCTGAATGACCTGCGCGAACATCGACGGCGTGTCGACGGCCATGAAATCCTCCTGCTCCGACACCATTTTCTCCCAGCCGGAGGATGTTAGACGATCTTTCGATTCGAAAACATCCGCCGGCCAGGCACAATGGCGGTCGCATGGCTCGCGTCAAGCTCAGCCGCCGCCTCGGCCCCGTCGGAACAGCGCTGACGCTGTGGGATTTGTGGCGCCGCTTGCCGAAGCGGCAGCGTAAGTGGGTCGTGTCACAAGCACGGAGGCATGGACCGCGCATCGCAAAGCAGGCCGTCGCCGCGCAACGCGCCCGGCGCAGGCGCTCGTAGCGATCAGCGCTTGAGGTCGACCTTGCCGGTGGCCATCTCGACCGGCGCCGACGTGTGCTCGTGGACGACCTTCCAGGTTCCAGCCGTCTTGCGGAGCCCCCACGTCAGGCGGTTGTTCATCGACCGCAGCTCGTTGCCGTCGGCGGAGAGGCCCGCGAACGTCACGAAGGCAGAGAGAACGGCGACGTCTTCGCCGACGGTCGTCTGGACGTCGTCGAACTCGACGCGCACCCGCTCGTCGCCGAGCGAGCCGAACCAGGCTTCCGCCATCTCGCGCCACGCGTCGATGCCGTCGTGCGACCACGCGCCCCACATGTCGAAGACGCGCACGTCGTCCGCGAAGATCGCGACGAACGCGTCGACGTCCTTCGCGTGGACGGCGTCGCGATACGCCTCGAGCAGCGAGCCGACGTCACTCATGCGCCCGTGACCGCTGCGCGAACGATCCGGTCCTGCTCGATCAGGTGCGCAGTCGGGTAGCCCTCGGACGGGCTCGCACGCCACGGGCGGCCCGCGAACCGAAGCCTGCGCCCGGAAGCCGCCTCCTCGAGGCGATGGCGGATCGACCGCCACGGCCCCATGTTCTGCGGCTCTTCCTGCGCCCACACGACCTCTTCGAGCCACGGGTACGACCCCACGACGGCCGCGACCGCTTGCGTCGGGAAGGGATAGAGCTGCTCGATCCGCGCGACGGCGACGGTCTCGGACGCTTCCGCGTACGCCTCGTGGCCGACGATGTCGTAGTACGCCTTGCCGCTGCAGAGGACGAGCCGTCCGACGCGGCGCTTGTCGAGCCGCGGGTCGTCGATCACGGGGCGGAACGAGCCGCCGACGAACTCGCCGATCGTCGACGTCGCTTCCTTGAGACGCAAGAGCCCCTTCGGCGTGACGACGACGAGCGGGCGCGCCGTTGCATCGAGCGCCTGTCTGCGCAGGAGGTGGAAGTACTGCGCTGCGGTCGTGCAGTTCGCGACGCGCAGGTTCTCCTGCGCTGCGAGCTGCAGGAAACGCTCGAGTCGCGCGCTCGAGTGCTCGGGCCCATTGCCTTCGTAGCCGTGCGGCAGGAGCAGCGTCAGTCGTGACGTCTCGCGCCACTTCGAAAGCCCGGACGAGATGAACTGGTCGATCACGATCTGCGCGCCGTTCGCGAAGTCACCGTACTGCGCTTCCCACAGGACGAGCGCCTCCGGCGCTGCGGCCGAGTAGCCGTACTCGAAGCCGAGGCACGCGTACTCGGAGAGCGGCGAGTTGAACACCTCGAACGACGCGGATGCGTCGTCGAGATGCTGCATCGGCGTGAACGTCTCACCGGAGTGCGCGTCGTGGAGCACGAGGTGACGTTGCGCGAACGTGCCGCGCTGGACGTCCTGGCCGGTCAACCTGATCGGAATGCCTTCGACGAGCAGCGACGAGAACGCGAGCGCCTCGGCGTGGCCCCAGTCGATGCCGCCGCCGGTCATCGCGCCGCGACGGCGTTCGAGCTGCCGCTCGAGCTTCGGATGCACCGTGAAATCGTCGGGCGTGCGTAGCAACTGCTCGTTGAGCCCCTCGAGCGTCGCGCTCGGCACTGCCGTGTCGATCGCTCCGGTGCTCGCCGTCCCGCCCGCACCGTGATCGATTTCCTGCGGCTCGGCGAACGACGCCTTGAGGCGGTCGTGTGCCGCGCGCAGCGCCGTCTCGACATCGGTGACGAGGCCGTCGGCCTCCTCGCGCGACAGGACGCCTTCCTCGATCAACTGCTCCTCGTAGAGCTCGCGCACGCTCGGATGGGCGTTGATCTGCTCGACCATGAGGGGCTGCGTGTACGCGGCTTCGTCCTGCTCGTTGTGGCCGAAGCGGCGGTAGCCGACGAGATCGATCACCACGTCCTGGCCGAAGCGGCGGCGGTACGCCATCGCGAGCCGGGCGGCGGCGATCGACGCTTCGGGATCGTCGGCGTTGACGTGGATGATCGGGCTGTCGAACCCCTTCGCGAGGTCGGACGAGTAACGCGTCGAGCGGCCCTCGGAGGGATCGGTGGTGAACCCGATCTGGTTGTTCGTGATCAGGTGGAGCGTGCCGCCCGTCGAGTAGCCGTCGAGGTGGTGCAAGTTGAACGTCTCCGCGACCACGCCCTGCCCGGCGAACGCGGCGTCGCCGTGCAGCAGCACCGCGAGCGCGACCGACGGATCGTGCGCGCCGTTCGCGGTCGAGCGGTCCGTCTGCTCCGCACGCGTGCGTCCTTCCACGACGGGGTCGACGGCTTCGAGGTGGCTCGGATTCGCGACGAGCCGAACGCCGACCTTGCCACTCGCCGTCGTCCGCGTGCCGGCGGCGGTGAGGTGGTACTTGACGTCGCCCGTGCCGCCCTCCGGGTCGGCGGCGACCGCGTCGATCGTCCGCTCGCCTTCGAACTCGCGCAGGATGTACTCGTACGGCGTGCCGATCGTGTGCGCGAGCACGTTGAGCCTGCCGCGGTGCGCCATCCCCATGACCACGTCGTGTGCGCCCGCCTCGGCGGCGAGCTCGATCGTCTCGTCGAGCATCGGGATCATCACGTCGAGCCCTTCGACCGAGAACTGCTTCTGGCCGAGGAACCGCTTGCGCAGGAATCGCTCCATCCCCTCCACCTCGCAGAGGCGGCGGAAGAGCGCCTTCTTCTCGTCGGCGGTGAGCTGTTGCCGGTAGCGGCCGGACTCGATCGCCTGCCGCAGCCAGACACGCTGCTGGTGGTCGGCGAGGTGCTCGAGCTCGTACGCGATCGTGCCGCAGTACGTCTCCGCGAGCTGCGGCAGGACGTCGGCGAGCGTCTCGCCGGGCACGTGCACGCGCAGCACGGAGGCTGGGATCTGCGCTTGGAGCTCAGGCGTCAGCTTCGGCTCGAGGCGGAGCGGCTCGAGTGACGGGTCGCCGACCGGCTCCGAGCCGAGTGGGTCGAGCCGCGCAGCGAGGTGCCCGTGCGTGCGGTGGGCTTTGACGAGCGCCATCGCCGCAGCGACGCCGCCGAGCAGCCGCTCGTCGGGTGCCGCCGCGGGCGTCGCGGGCGCAGCTGGGGCCACAGGCTGGGGCGGCGCCTCGCTGTGGCCGTTCCCGCCGTGCACCGGCAGTTTCTCGAGCAGCCGGGCGATGCCGGGGTGCGTCGCGACGAGCGCGGAATCCCCGCTTTCGAAGAGCGCGCGCCATTCCGACGGGACCGCCTCAGGGTTCTCGAGGTAGTCGTCGAGCAGCGCGCGCGCGTAGCCGGCGTTCAGGCCGTCGACGTCGTGCGTGCTCACCCCTGTGTTGTACCAGGGGCATG
>Ga0207657_10007322_pt1 | contig 11321 bp, 12 predicted proteins | sample KBSC33metaG_FD_184316 | JGI IMG/M metagenome (GOLD analysis project Ga0207657, IMG submission 184316) | Corn rhizosphere microbial communities from Kellogg Biological Station, Michigan, USA - KBS C3-3 metaG (SPAdes) (version 2) | ecosystem: Host-associated > Plants > Roots > Rhizosphere > Soil ... | reverse complement strand
GCCAGCCCCATCGCCTTGGCGACATGCTCTTCCACTTTGGGATCGATATTGGCGAAGGTGCCGACCGCGCCCGAGATGGCGCAGGTCGCGATTTCCGCGCGCGCCGTCACCAGCCGCGCGCGGGCGCGGGTGAATTCGGCATAATAGGTCGCCAGCTTGACGCCGAAGGTGGTGGGCTCGGCATGGATGCCATGGCTGCGCCCGATGGTGGGCGTCATCTTATATTCGAAGGCGCGTTTCTTGAGCGCCGCCAGCAGGGCGTCGGTATCTTCGATCAGCATGTCGGCGGCGCGGGCCAGCTGGACATTCAGGCAGGTGTCCAGCACGTCGGACGAGGTCATGCCCTGATGCACAAAGCGCGCCTCGGGCCCAACGATCTCGGACAGATGAGTCAGGAAGGCGATGACGTCATGCTTGACCTCGCGCTCGATCTCGTCGATCCGCGCCACGTCGAATTTGGCGTCCTTGCCTTTTTCCCAGATTTTTTTGGCGGCTTCTTTCGGCACCACGCCCAATTCCGCCAGCGCGTCGGTGGCATGCGCCTCGATCTCGAACCAGATGCGGAATTTGGTTTCGGGCGACCAGATGGAAACCATCCTGTCGCGGGCATAGCGGGGGATCATGGAGAAACCGTCTGAAAGTTACCGCTGCTTCTAGCGCGGAAGCAGCGGGCGCGAAAGAACTGATTTTTACAGCAATCCCAAGGACTTGAAGCTGGCATGTCCCGCCCGCCCGATCACCAGATGGTCGTGGACGGCAATCGAAAGCGCTTTGGCGGCGCCCGCGATTTCCCGCGTCATGGCGATGTCGGTCTTGGAGGGGGTGGGATCGCCCGACGGATGGTTGTGCACCAGGATGATCGAGGATGCGCTTAGTTCCAGCGCCCGTTTGACGATCTCGCGCGGATAGACGGGCGTGTGATCGACCGTGCCGCGATTCTGCACCTCATCGGCGATCAAATGGTTTTTGCGGTCCAGGAACAGCACGCGGAACTCTTCCGTCTCGCACCTGGCCATCGCCGCCGTGCAATAGTCCAGCAGCGCCGCCCAGGACGATAGCGCGGGGCGTCCCAGCACCTTGGTCTTTGCCAGCCTTTGGGCGGCGGCTTCCACGATCTTGAGCTGGCTGGCGACGCTTTCCCCAACCCCGGGAATTTCCAGCAAGCGTTCGCGCGGCGCCGCGATGACTTCGGCAAAGGAGCCAAACCGTTTGAGCAGCGCCTTGGCCAGGGGTTTGGTATCGCGCCGGGGGATGGCCGCGAACAGGGTCAGTTCCAGCAATTCATAATCCGGCATCGCCTCGGCGCCGCCCTTGAGGAAGCGCGTCCGCACGCGCTCGCGGTGGCCGGCGGCATCCTTGTCGGTGTCGGTGCCGTCTGACACGGGAAATCCTATTTGCCTGCGTCCGCCGCCAATTCCAGCGCTGCGCCGATGATGCCGGCTTGCGCGCATCCCGGCTTCAGCCGCGAACTGATGACCTGGAAGGTCAGCCGCGTGTTGGCCGCATCGGAATAGATATAGCCGGAATTGGCCGCGCCATTGGCCAGGGTCGTCATCATGCTTTTGCGGTTGGGCATGCGGTCGCGCAGGTCGCGCCAGATGTCGTTATAGACCTCGCCATTCACGCCGACGATGTCGATGTCGCCGATGCGCAAGAGCCCCACCCGGATATTTACCGGCGCGCCGTCCTTGTAAGGCGGCAGCACGCCCTGCCGCGCCGACTCATCGACGCGGTCGCGGCCGGGGCAGGTGATCTGCCGCTCGCCCCCAGAAATGGCGGCGCTGCCTGATACGTGCGGCATGCGGTTCTTCATCACGTCCAGCGCGGATTCGCCGATGATGGTGCCCATGGCCGAGACCATGCGGTCGTCGGTATCGATGGCTGCCTTGTAAGCCGCCATTTCTTCCGGCTTGAGCGGGATCTTGTATTGCGCCGTGGCATCGGCATTGCCGTTGAGCCGCCGCGCCGAAATCTCCCAGGGCGACAGCGCGCCATAATGCTCGTCGCCACGACCCTCCATGCGGGTGCGCAAGCCGGCCAGCTTCTGCATCGGTGCCACCAGCAGAGGATTTTGGTCGCCGGAGGCGCCCTGGGCGAAGATCGCCACGGCCTTGCCGTCATAGCGCCGTTCCAGATAGCGCGACGCCTCGCCGGGGAAATCCGCGCTCAGCACCCCGGTCAGATAGAAGTCGATCGGATGCATGGCATAGTTCATGTAGAATCCGATGGGCAGATTGTCCGCGCCGATCACCGCCACCACCGACAAGGTCTTGTCGGATGGGGCGTCGCGGTTGACGCCCTGCATCCAATTGTTCTGCGGGGCGTCGCGATTGACGTTGAGATGCACATCGGTGGTGCCGAAGCCGATGCGCGCCGGCGCCAGTTTGCCGTTGGCCTCCGTGACCGCCTTCACCACCGCTTCGGCGACATCCTTGTTGGTGGGCGATCCGCCGGAGAGCCCGCCGCTGGCGCCGCTATGGGTGTGGGTGGCGGAAATCACGAAATTCTGCTGCGGGCAGCCCGTCGCCTTGGCGGCGCGGGGCAGCGCATCTTGAATCATGTCGTTACGCGCGCCGCCCTGGTCCATCCCCACCAGCACGCCGCAGCCGCCACTTTTGTTCTTGATCACCAGGGCGCGCACATAAAGGTGATCGCGGATCGTGTCGCCCGGCGGCATCGCGCTTTGCGGCGGGGTGATATCGATACGGGCCGCGCCCGCCATCAGATCGGATGCGACAGGTGCGGCGGCCGCCAGCGACGGCGCGAGCAAAAATAGCGCTACCAATGCACGATACGACATAAGCCCCCCAATTGTTCTGTTATTCGGCTTTACGCAAAATAGTCAGAGATAGGGCGGCTTGTGCCAGCCCTTGGGCGAAAGCGTGAAAATCTCGACGCCGGTTTCGGTCACGCCCACGGAATGTTCGAATTGCGCCGACAGCGAACGGTCGCGCGTCACTGCCGTCCAGCCGTCGCTGAGCACCTTCACCCCGAAGCCGCCCAGATTGATCATCGGCTCGATGGTGAAGAACATGCCGGGCTTCAAGGCGATGCCGCCGCCGGGCTTGCCGTAATGCACGATGTTGGGCAGGGCGTGAAACACCTTGCCCAGGCCATGGCCGCAAAAGTCGCGCACCACGGCGCATTTTTCCTGACCTTCGGCGAAGGACTGGATGGCGTAGCCGATATCGCCGGTGGTGGCGCCGGGCTTTACGGCGGCGATGCCGCGCATCATGGCGTCATAGGTGATCTCGACCAGCCGCTCGGCTTTGCGCTTGACCTCGCCCACCGGATACATCCGGCTGGTGTCGCCATGCCAGCCGTCCAGGATCACGGTGACGTCGATATTGACGATATCGCCATCGCGTAGCGGCTTGTCGCCCGGAATGCCGTGGCACACGACATGATTGATGGACGTGCAGACGGTGTGGCGGTAGCCGCGATAACCCAGGCAGGCCGGAATGGCGCCATGAGCAATAATGTAGTCATAGGCCACCTTGTCCAAGGCGGTGGTGGTGACCCCGGGCTTGACCAGGGGCACCAGCAGGTCCAGCACCTCGGCCGCCAGCCTTCCGGCCCGGCGCATGCCCTCAAAATCGGCCGGCTCATGCACCGTCACGGCGAAATGGGCCTTGCGGGCGGCTTCAAAAATCTCGGACTGGGGTACGATGGTCATGGCCTGGGTCAATTTATGGTCTGGGCAATATAATGGGCCGCGGCGCCAAAACCAAACAGGAACCTGATGACCCATTCTGCGGCAGTTCTGGTGATCGGCGATGAGATCCTCTCGGGCCGCACCCAGGATACTAACACCAACACGATTGCCCGATTCCTAACGGCGCTGGGCATCGATCTTAAGGAAGTCCGGGTGGTGGGCGATGTCGAGGCCGAGATCGTCGCGGCCCTCAATGCCCTGCGCGCCACCCATGATTTCGTCTTCACCACCGGCGGTATCGGCCCCACCCATGACGACATCACCGCCGATGCGGTGGCAGCGGCCTTTGGCGTGGGCATCGGCTACCATCCCGAGGCCTATGCCCTGCTGGAAGCGCGCTACCCGCCGGGCGAGTTCAACGACATGCGCAAGCGCATGGCCCGCATCCCGCACGGCGCGGCGCTGGTGGCCAATCCCGTGTCCGGGGCGCCGGGATTCCATATCGGCAATGTCTATGTGATGGCTGGGGTGCCGATGGTGATGCGCGCCATGCTCGAACAGATCGCGCCGGAACTGCCGCAGGGGCGCGCCGTGGTCAGCGTTACGGTGGAGGCCAATCTTCCCGAGGGCAAGATCGCCCCCGGCCTGGCCCAGTTGCAGAAAGAGCATGGGGATGTGGCGATCGGTTCTTATCCCTTTTACCGCGAAGGCGCGCACCAACCCTTCGGCGCGCAGCTGGTGGTGCGCGGCCGCGACGGCGAAGCGGTGGAGCGCGCCGTGCTGGGACTTGAAGACATTTTGCGAAAACTTGGTGCTGCACCGCAGCGCATAAATCCGGCTGACAGTTCATTGCAGAAGTGACAGGCTTCCCCCAATCAAAACACCAAGGGGGAATTTCTGATGGATATCAAGAAACGCGATTTTCTCTTCGGCGCGGGCTTGGCGGCCGCCGCCGCCGCCGATGCCGTGGCCCAGCCCACGCGAAACCCGGACGGTGGTTATCCGCCCGGCGTTCCCAAGGCCACCGGCCGCAGCATGCTGGACAGCCCGCATTATATCGGCACCGCCAGCAAGGGTTATGGCTTCAAGGCAAATTGGAACCGCACCTTGCCGATGGTCCCGTCGGTCGATCCCAACTACAAGCCGCGCCGCATCAACAAGGCGATCGAGCTGTGGGAAGACAATCAGGTCGTAGCCTATGCCGAATTCGGAGCGTCCGGCGCGCCCGATACCTATGAAGAAGGCAAGCGCATGGCCAAGACTTGGTGCGATGCCATCAATTACGAAATGGAGAATGACAGTTTCAATTTCGACGGGTTGCGCAACTTCATGCAGGGCCTGGTCGATGGCGGGCCGACGCCGTCGGGCCATCGCACACCAATGGTGTTCGTCACCCTGCCGGCCTGGGGCTTTGACGGTCCTTCGATGCGCGCCAATGTGTGGCAGATCCATCAGTCGCTGGCGGCGGGCGCGCATGGCGTTCTGATCTGCGAAATGGAATCGCCGGAGGCCGCCGAGATCGCCATCGCGGGCGGGCGTTACAAATGGACCTGGCCCGGCGTGGAGGAACTTCCCATCGAAGGCGTGCGAGGCGCGGGCAGCCAGGCTTTCGCTGCCCATATTTGGGGCGTCAGTCAGAACGAGTATCTGCGTCTGGCCGACACATGGCCGCACAATCCCAAGGGCGAGATATCCATGGGCTTCAAGCTGGAGAATCGCCGTTCCGCCATGGCGGCCGAGCAGCTGATGGCGGTGAAGGGCCTGGCCTTTGCCGAGCCCGGTCCCAGCGACAATGGCTGGTCCCACCTGGGTTATGATGCGATCCGGGAAGATCTTACGCGGGAACAACGCGCCGCCCTACCGGCGTCCAAGCGCCTGGAAGAAGACCTGGAACGCATCCGTCTCGCGGCCAAAAAGAACAACATCAAATGGCTGGGCAATGGCCCGCCCGGCGCGACGCCGCAGCAGGAAATCGATCAGGGGCGGCGCATGGGACCATCTACCGAAGAAAGGTCTCAGGCTGATCGGCTCTATACCAAGCGGAAGATGCCGTACTGAGACTGAGCCCAGGCTCGGCACGGTCCCTTGGCGATCCTAGGTTGGAACAGCTGCCCGAAGTGACCGGTAAAACGGCTCTGGGCTGATGATCCGCTTGTGTTTTTCAGCCATGAGAACCGCATGGATTCGTGCCGGGCTTAGGCCATGATATTCGCCTAGCTGCTCGAGACTTTGTCCTGCTTCAAAGGCTGCGAATATTTGGCGGTTTCTATCGGACTTGGGGGCCATTTCGATCCTGTGCGAAAAACCGGCGAACCCCTCGGGGGGAAGCGCTCGGCACGCTTGGACTTCAGCAACTCCGGCCTTGCGCATGTGTTCCCTGGACGGGCGCAAAGCAGGAAATAAGCCGCAGGATGGCCTAAATTGTTGAATTGCCGGTTAAAAAAGGAACCGCCGGGGTTTCCAGGGCTTATCCATGGCATGAGCCATCCCCCATGCCGGCGAACGATTTTGGTTGTGGAAGACGAATTCTTCATCCGCATGTCTGCGGCCGCTGCCCTTCAGGACGAGGGATTTCTGGTCCTGGAAGCAAGGAACAGCGCCGACGCCCTGGTGGTCCTATCGCAACATTCCGAAACCAGCATCCTGATGACTGACGTGCGCATGCCCGGATCCATGGATGGGTTGGCGCTCATTGCCCAGGTTCACATCGATCATCCGGAAATTTGTTCCATTGTGGTGTCGGGCAATGCCTCTGCCCAGCAAGCCCGCAATGCCGGCGCATCCGGATTTGTCGCCAAGCCTTACTTGGTGAAAACCATGGTTCAAGCGGTCAATGACTGCGCTGCCGCACTAGGCTAGACGATTTGCATGCGCCTCAAACTGTCGGTCCCGCCAACTTTGTAGCCCCAAGCGCTGTCTATTTCGCGGGATTCGTGCAATTCACGTTCCTATGCTAGGCTTCGCCGTCGCCAGCCACGAATTGGGTGTTGGCGCTTGAGAGACTTTCGGGACAATGGCCGAGACATTGTCCGTGCTCCCGCCCGTCGGTGGCAGCATCTCTGCATCGATTCACATTGCGATTTTCGGCATGCCGGGGCGTTTGTTTGCTTTCCGGATGGCATGTCCGCTAAGGAAAAATAGTCATGACCATGCTCTTCGATAAAATCGAAGATGCCCGCTCGCTGGCGCAGATCGTCGTGGAGACGGTGCGCGAGCCGCTGCTGGTTCTCGACAACACGCTGAAAATCCTGGTGGCCAGCTCTTCCTTTTACAGAACCTTCCAGATCAGCCCGAAGGACACCCCCAACAAATCGCTCTTCGCGCTGGATGACGGCGGCTGGGACATTCCGGCGTTGCACGACCTGCTGGAGCGTTCCCTGGTGGACCAGACGGTGGTGGAAGGGTTTCTGGTCGCCCAGGAATTTCCCCGCATCGGGCCACGAATCTTCCTGCTGCATGCCCGCAAGGTGCTGGGCACGGATGACGGCCATGCCCTCATTCTGCTGGGCTTTGAGGACATCACCGAACGGCGGGCCATCGAACAGGAAAAGGAACTTCTCAAGACCCAGGCTGACGATCTTCTCCAGCAGAAGGAAGTTCTGCTGGCGGAGATGCAGCACCGCATTGTCAACAGCCTCCAGATCATCGCCAGTATTCTGATGCTCAAGGCGCGTGCCGTAACCTCCGAGGAAACCCGCCAACATTTGCAGGACGCGCACCGCCGCGTCATGTCGGTTGCCGCCGTGCAACAACATCTGCACGCCTCCGCGCGCGTGGATTCGGTGGAAATCGCGCCCTATCTTTCCAAGCTTTGCAACTCGCTGGCGGAATCCATGATCGGCGAGAGCCGGCCTGCCACGCTTACTGTCACCGCCGACAACGGGTGGGTGGTGTCGGCCGATGCCATCAGCCTGGGCCTGATCGTGACCGAACTGGTGATCAACGCCTTGAAATATGCCTTTCCCGACCAAAAGAAAGCGGCGACCGTCAAGGTGGACTATGAGGTCAATGGCACGGATTGGAAGCTCTCCGTCTCCGACAATGGCGTGGGACGCCTTGCGAACGACGGACCGCCTGCAAAGGGCGGACTGGGCACCAGCCTGGTAAAAGCCCTGGCGCACCAGCTGGATGCGCAAGTCGAGATCATCAACAGCCCCAACGGCATGAGCGTCTCCGTCACCCACGCAACTTTTGTGTCTCGCACCGCCGCCTAGCGCTCGAACCTGTGTATGGAACCGAACGCCGCTGACAGCGTTCACACCACAGGACAGCCGACAATCCTCCAACAGGAGGACATCTGACGGTCCTCCAATAGGAGACTTCCCAAATGTCATTCCTGAAAACGGCTGTTTCAGCCGGCGCCATCGCTTTGCTTATGGGTACCGGCGCCCTGGTGGTCACCACCGCACCTGCCTCTGCCCGCATGGTCTGCAACGACTCCGGCGATTGCTGGCACACCGAATCCCATTACCGCTATCCGGGCCGTGGCTACAGCCGTCACAATGACGACTGGTATTTCCATCAGACCTGGAATGACCAACGCCATTATCGCGAACCCCATCAGGACCGCGGCTATTACAAAAGCGGCGTGTGGATCGGTTTCTAGTCACGCCGATATGCCGGTGCGACGGGGCGGCCAATTGGGCCGCCCCTTTCACCAAGAACCGGAACAGTGCCTTGGCTCCAACCACGGCATGACTTCCTCCAACCGGAGATTTTCAAAATGATCGCCACCAAATCGGCCTTTTCCGCCGCAGCCATGATCCTGCTGATGGGTACCGTGTCATTCGCTCAAGGCGGTGGTCCTGTGCCGGGCGAGCGGGTTGACGCCAACGGCCTGCCCACCACGCGATCCACGCCCGCGGAACAGGCCCAGACCGCGGACCTCAACAAGCAGGTCGGAGCCGAAAACGCGGCGGCGGATGCAAAGGCCGCCACCAACGATGCAAAATCCGCCGAGGACAATGCCCAATATCAGGCGCAGCAAAAGCAATATCAGGGTCAGTTGCAGCAGAACCAGGCGCAGCAGGCGGACTATCAGGACCGCACCGCGGTCTATAACAGCCTGCAAACGCGCTATGCCATCGAACGCGCCGCCTATCGCCGCGGCGTGTGGCCGAACCGCTATTCCAAATGGGTGATCGTGGAGCGCGAGGCCGGCCTGATCGGCGAACGCGTTCAGTTGATCACCGGCAGCCGCGTCGGCACCGTGATCGATACCGCCCATGGCGCCAACGGCCATGTCTCGGCGCTTCTGGTCAAGCTGGACAACGACAAGATCGTCTGGATCGACACAGGCGACATTCGCTACAACCGCGCCGACGGCATCGTGATGACCAATCTCAATCGCGCCGACCTTCGCCAAATGGCCGACGAGCGCCTCTAAACCAATCTTTTTTCCTGCAGGAGATCTTTCATGTCGCTCGGAACCATACTGCTTATCATCTTGGTGATCGCCCTATTGGGCGGCTTCAGCGGGATCGGCGGCGGGCATTTTTATGGAACGGGATATTACGGCGGCGGCGGTCTTGGACTGGTGCTGATTGTCGTTCTGATCCTGGTTGTGCTCGGGAAGCTCTAAAAACCTTCCCATCACACGCCGCGATCGACCCAGCTATTGCAGCTTCAGCGCCTTGGCTGCGGTGGTGAAGGCGGTCTGGGCATCCTTGTTATCGGCAAAGGCCTTGCGGGCCGACACCAAAGCCTGCTTGGCCTTTTCCGTTTCTCCCAGCACGGTATAGGCGCGCATCAACCGCACCCAGCCCAGCGCGTCATTGGGATCGGCTTTCAACCGCGCCGCCAGCATCTCGACCATGGCGCGGGGATTGGGCGCACCGCCCCCTCCTGGCATCTGTCCCACAGCCTGCGAGGTCAGGATCGCGATCCGGTCCACCAGAATCTGGTGCAGCGGCGCGGTCACCGGTATGTCGGCGAGCAGGCTCTGCCATAGCTGAATCGCGCCGGCATTGTCCCGGCGCTCCGCCTTGGCCAGGCCCAGATAAAAGCGCGCCGGCGTGCTGGTGGGATCGATGGCCAGCGCGGCGGCGAAGGCCTTCTCGGCTTCTGGCGGCACGGCGCCGGAACTGGCCGCCACCAGCGCCTCGCCATAGGCGGCATCCAGGCCGGCATCGCCCCGCCCCGTCAGTTCGATCACTTTCGCAAAGGCCTTGGCGGCGTCGCGCGGATCCTTGGCCGCCATATAGGCCTCGCCCAGATACCGCCAGGCGCGGTCGTCACTGGGATATTGCCGCACCCGCTGGATCAGGAACGGAATCAGCCCGCTCACTTCGCGGGTGTTCAATCCGCTGGCCTCGCGCTGCGCCAGATGCGGGCGGCCCAACAGGTAATAGGTGCCGCCGCCAATGCCCAGCATCGCAAGCACCAGGGCGGCGAGCAGCCCGGCGCGCAGGCTTTTCCTTTCGATGCGAAACAGCGGCAGGGCCGCGAAGGCAACGGCAAGGGTCGCGACCAGGGCAAAACCGATAAAGGGGACGGCGCTCACGGCATTACTCTTTTCTTTGGCCTCGATACTTGTTGCGCACCAGCGCAACGATCATGCCGCGAATGGTGCGCGCCTCCTGATCGGTGAGGCCGGACCGCATGATCATGGCGCGGATGTTGCGTACCATGGTTTCGCGCTTGGCGGGAGGAAAGAGGAATTCTGCCGCATCCAGTTCCCGCTCGAGATGCTCGAACAGGCCGGTCAGTTCGGTCCGGCTGGCGGGAACCGCGATGGTGGAGCGGGTGCGGACCGCGGGGGTGGTATCGGCCGATTTTAGCCATTCATAGCCCAGGAGCAGCACCGCCTGGCCCAGATTGAGGGAGGAGAATTCGGCGGTGGGAATGGTGATCACCGCATCGCACAGGCTCATTTCGTCATTGTCCAACCCGGCGCGCTCGCCGCCGAACAGCAAGGCGGTCCGGGTGCCGGTCTCGGCGGCGGCCCGCAAGCGCCGGGCGGCGGCTTCGGGCGTGTGGATTTCCTTCAAGATGTCGCGGTCGCGTGCCGTGGTCGCCAAGACCAGATTGAAAGGCGCCAGCGCCTCGGCGGCATTGGGATAAAGTTTGGTGTTTTCCAGTATGTCGGCGGCGCCGCTGGCCAGTATCTGGGCCCGGTCATTGGGCCATTCGAATTTGGGGGCGATCAGGATCAGTTCCGACAGCCCGAAATTCTTCATCGCCCGGGCGGCGGCCCCGACATTTTCCCCCATCTGGGGATGGGACAGGATCACGGCAGGGGCGGTCATTTTGCGCTTTGACGGGCCTTTATGGGCGGGCTAAACGAGGCCCCTATAGCCCCTCCAGCTCCAATATTCGAGGATTCTCCATGGAAAAGATCAAGGTCGCAAACCCGGTCGTCGAGCTGGACGGCGACGAGATGACCCGCATCATCTGGGACCTGATCAAGAAGAAGCTGGTCCTGCCCTATCTGGACGTGGACCTGCACTATTACGACCTTTCCATCGAGCATCGCGACGCCACCGAGGACAAGGTCACGGTCGAGGCCGCCGAGGCGATCAAGAAATACGGCGTGGGCGTGAAGTGCGCCACTATCACCCCCGACGAGGCGCGGGTGGAGGAATTCAAGCTCAAGAAGATGTGGAAGTCGCCCAACGGCACCATCCGCAACATCCTGGGTGGCGTGATCTTCCGCGAGCCCATCATC
>Ga0207657_10007314_pt1 | contig 11323 bp, 14 predicted proteins | sample KBSC33metaG_FD_184316 | JGI IMG/M metagenome (GOLD analysis project Ga0207657, IMG submission 184316) | Corn rhizosphere microbial communities from Kellogg Biological Station, Michigan, USA - KBS C3-3 metaG (SPAdes) (version 2) | ecosystem: Host-associated > Plants > Roots > Rhizosphere > Soil ... | reverse complement strand
GGCCATCGACGTCAACGAGAGCAGAGAGCTCAAGGAGCGCGTGGTCGAGATCAACCGCGTCGCGAAGGTCGTCAAGGGTGGTCGCCGGTTCTCGTTCACCGCGCTCGTCGTTGTCGGCGACGAGGTCGACCGCGTCGGCGTCGGCTACGGCAAGGCGCGTGAGGTGCCGCTCGCGATCTCCAAGGCGGTCGACGATGCCCGGAAGAACCTCTTCACCGTGCCGAAGCACGGTCAGACGATCACGCACGAGTCGCTCGGCCGCTTTGACGCTGCACGCGTGCTGCTGCGCCCGGCCTCGCCCGGTACCGGCGTGATCGCCGGCGGCGGCGTGCGCGCGGTGCTCGAGCTCGGCGGCATCCGCGACGTGCTCGCGAAGTCGCTTGGCACGACGAACCCGATCAACATGCTGAAGGCAGCAGAGCAGGCGCTCCGCCAGCTGCGGCGCCCCGAGGAAGTCGCCAAGGCGCGCGGCAAGCAGATCCACGAAGTGCTCCCGTACAAGAAGCCGGCGGAGCCGGTCGAGGAAGCTGAGGAGGTGACCTCGGGTGGCGAAGGTGAAGCTGACGCAGGTTCGTAGCCAGATCGGCCAGTCGGAGCGTCATCGCGGCACGTTGCGCGCGCTCGGCCTGGGCCGGATCGGCAAGACCAATGAGATCGACGACTCCCCGGTGCTCGCAGGCATGCTTCGGAAGGTGCGTCATCTCGTGCAAGTCGAGGAGAAGAGCTAAGTGGCCGGCGATCTGAATCTGTCCAACCTGAAGCCTGCGCAGCCGCGTAAGGACCGCAAGCGCGTGGGCCGCGGCATGGGCTCCGGCAAGGGGCGCTACTCCGGCCGCGGGATCAAGGGCCAGAAGTCGCGCTCGGGCTCGCACGCGATGCGCGCCGGCTTCGAGGGCGGCCAGATGCCGCTCTACATGCGCACCGCCAAGCTGCGCGGTAACACCTCAGCCGACGCAATGCCGGTTGGCCCGTTCCGGACGTACACGCAGCCGGTCAACCTGCGGGACCTCGAGGCGCGCTTCGAGGTCGGCGAGGAGGTCACGCCCGAGTCGCTCAAGGCGAAGGGGCTGATCCGCTCGATCCGCAAGGACGTGAAGCTGCTCGGCAACGGCGAGCTGACGAAGAAGCTCTCGATCACCGTGCACGGCGCCTCGGCGACCGCGCGCGAGAAGGTCGAGGCCTCCGGCGGCACGCTGACGCTCCTCAAGGAGCCGAAGGTGCGCAAGCTGAAGAACATGAAGCGCCGGCCCGAGGGCCGCGTTTCCGCGAAGGACGGCGACACGCCCGAGGCGGCCGCCGAGCCTGCGGCCGGGCCCACAGAGACCACCGAGGCGACCGAGCAGACTGAAGAAGGCGGGGAGTAGCCCATGTTCTCCTGGCTCGCCAATGCCTGGCGGGTCCCGGAGCTACGGCGCCGGCTCCTGTTCACTGCCGTCATCCTGGCTGCCTACCGGCTCGGTTCGTGGATGCCGGCGCCTGGTGTCGACTCGGCGCAGATTCAGAACTTCTTCAACGGCCGCGGCGGCTCGCTGCTCGGCCTGCTGAACCTCTTCTCGGGCTCCGCGCTCTCGCGGTTCTCGATCTTCGCGCTCGGGATCATGCCGTACGTGACGGCGTCGATCATCCTGCAGCTGATGACGGTCGTCGTGCCGTCGCTCGAGCAGCTGCAGAAAGAAGGCGAAGCGGGAACGGCGAAGATCAACCAGTACACGCGCTACCTGACCGTCGTGCTCGCAGCGGCGCAGGCAACGGGGTATGCCTACCTCTTCCACCAGCAGGGCGCGCTGCCTGCGAACCCCGGACGGCTCGTGCTGATCATCGTCACGCTGACCGCCGGGACGACGCTGCTGATGTACATGGGTGAGCTCATCACGAAGCGCGGCATCGGCAACGGGATCTCGCTGCTGATCTTCGCGTCGATCCTCACGTCGGCGCCGGCAGGCATCAACGCGTGGCTCAACGGCGGGCCGCTCGAGAAGCTGTTCTTCCCGCTCGCTGCAATCGGTGTCGTCGTGTCGGTCGTCTTCGTGCAAGAGGGCCAGCGCCGCATCCCGATCCAATACGCGAAGCGGATGGTCGGGCGTCGCCAGACGGCAGGCGGCTCGACCTACATGCCGCTGCGCGTCAACATGGCAGGCGTCATCCCGGTGATCTTCGCGGCCGCGCTGCTCGCGCTCCCGCAGACGATCGGCTCGTTCCGGCCGAGCGCCCAGACGTTCATCAACCAGCACTTCTCACCGACGTCGTGGTCCTACCTCGGCGTCGAAGCAGCCCTGATCATCATCTTCACGTACTTCTACACCGCGGTCCAGTTCAATCCGGTCGACCAGGCGGACAACCTGCGCAAGAACGGCGGCTACATCCCCGGCATCCGCCCGGGCCCGCCGACCGCGCAGTACCTGGACCGCGTGCTGACCCGCCTGACGCTTCCCGGCTCGCTGTTCCTCGCGGTCGTGGCCGTGCTGCCGTCGATTGCGATCAAAGAGTTCGGCTTCTCCCAAGCGACCGGCCGCGCGCTCGGCGGCACCTCGGTCCTGATCGTGGTCGGCGTCGCGCTCGACACGATGCGTCAGATGGAGTCGCAGATGATGATGCGCTCCTACGAAGGGTTCCTCCGCTGAACCTCCTCGTTCTCGGTCCACAGGGAGCCGGGAAGGGGACGCAGGCAAAGCGCATCTCCTCCGAATACGGGATCCCGCACGTCTCGACAGGAGACATGTTCCGCTCGCTCGACGAGAGCACCTTGCTCGGTCGAAAGGTGAAGAGCATCATGGACGCCGGCGAGCTCGTGCCCGACGAGGTCACGATCGCAATGATCGAGGACCGCCTCGCCCAGGCCGACGCGCAGGACGGCTTCGTGCTCGACGGCTTCCCCCGCAACCTGGCACAGGCCGAAGCGCTCGACGGGATGCTCAGCGGCATCGGTCGAGGTCTCGACGCGATTCTGTTCTTCAACGTCCCCGACGAGGTCGGCTTGGAGCGTGCGTTGAAGCGCGCCGAGCTGGAGGGCCGCTCCGATGACACTCCCGACGTGATCGCCAAGCGACTCGACGTCTACCACTCGGAGACCGAGCCGATCGTCGAGTACTACCGAACGACGGGGAAGCTCGTGCCGTTGCACGCCGAGCGCTCGATCGCCGAGGTCTGGAACGAGATCGCCGAGTCCCTGCAGCAGGCGGAGGTCGGCGTAGGCTCGACGGAGCCGAGGGAATAGGCGTGATTATCAGGAAGTCGCAATCAGAGATCGAGACGATGGCGCGGGCCGGTGCGGTCGTCGCCGACACGCTGGCGCTGCTCGAGGAGCACATCCAGCCCGGCGTCACGACCGGAGAGCTCGACGAGCTCGCCGAGGAGTTCATCCGCTCGCGCGGGGGAGTCCCGACCTTCAAGGGCTACAAGGGCTACCCGGCGGCGACGTGCCTGTCGCCGAACGCGATGGTCGTCCACGGGATCCCCGGCAAGACGAAGCTCGAGAACGGCGACATCCTCTCGGTCGACGTCGGCGTGACTCTCGACGGGTTCGTGGCCGACTCGGCGTGGACGTTCCCGGTCGGGACGATCTCAGCGGACGCGCAGCGGCTGCTCGACACGTGCAAGGCGGCGCTGGAGGCCGGGATCGACAAGGCCCGCCTCGGGAACACGGTCAGCGACATCTCGCAGGCGGTCCAGTCGGTTACCGAGGCGGCCGGCTTCAGCGTCATCCGCAGCCTGGTCGGCCACGGCGTGGGCCGTTCGATGCACGAAGACCCGCAGGTGCCGAACTTCGTCTCCGCCTACAAGGGCCCGGAGCTCCAGGAAGGAATGACGATCGCGATCGAGCCGATGATCACGGCCGGCGGCGCGGAGGTCTACATCCACGACGACGAGTGGTCGATTTCGACCTCCGATGCCTCTCTGGCGGCCCATTTCGAGCACACCGTCGCGGTCACCGCCGAGGGCCCTCGGATCCTGACGGGGAAAACGGGGGTTTTGGTACCATGACGGCCCGCGTCGCGAGGCTTTTGCCAGCGCGCGGTCTTCTCACGCCATGAAAGTCAGACCTTCAGTCAAGCCCATGTGCGAGCGTTGCCGCGTGATCAAGCGGCACGGGCGCACCATGGTCATCTGTACTAACCCGCGCCACAAGCAGCGTCAGGGTTAGGGAAGCACGGTTAAAGGAGAAATTTGGCTCGTATTGCGGGAGTGAACCTGCCGAACCAGAAGCGGCTCGAGATCGGGCTGACCTACATTTTCGGAGTCGGCCAGCCGACCGCGCAAAAGATCTGCGCAGCGCTCGGCCTCTCCCCGGACACCAAGGTCCGTGACCTCACAGAAGACGAGGTCGCCAAGCTCCGCGACTACATCGACGAGCACTACCAGGTCGAAGGAGATTTGCGCCGTGAGCGCACGCAGGCGATCAAGCGCCTGCAGGAGATCGGCTCGTACCGCGGTGTGCGCCACCGGCGCAACCTGCCGGCGCGCGGCCAGCGCACCAAGACCAACGCGCGCACGCGCAAGGGCCCGAAGAAGACCGTCGGGCGCGGAAAGAAGGCGAAGTAATGGCTCCTCCTCGCAGAGCTGCCGCCACGCGCGGTCGCACGCGCCGCCGCGTTCGCAAGAACATTGCGATCGGCCAGGCGCACATCAAGACCTCGTTCAACAACACGATCGTCGCCCTGACCGACAAGGACGGCAACGTGATCGTCTGGGAGTCCGCCGGCTCGGCCGGGTTCAAGGGCTCCCGCAAGTCGACGCCGTTCGCCGCGCAGGTCACCGCCGACTCGGCGGCGCGCAAGGGCATGGAGCACGGCTTGCAGAAGGTCGAAGTGTTCGTCAAGGGCCCGGGCTCGGGCCGCGAGACGGCGATCCGCTCGCTGCAGGCAGCGGGCTTGGAGATTCTCGGAGTGAAGGACGTCTCGCCGCAGGCACACAACGGCGTCCGCCAGAAGAAGCGGAGGCGTGTGTAGTGGCTCGCGATCGTTCCCCGAAGTGCAAGCAGTGCCGCCGGGAGGGCATGAAGCTCTTCCTCAAGGGCGAGCGCTGCCTGACCGAGAAGTGCGCGATCGAGCGCCGCTCCTATCCGCCGGGCGAGCACGGCCGCGGCCGCATCAAGCAGAGCGAGTACCTGCTCCAGCTGCGCGAGAAGCAGAAGGCGCGCCGCTACTACGGGCTGCTCGAGAAGCAGTTCCGCAACACGTACCAGAAAGCCTCGCGCCGCACGGGCCCGACGGGAGAGAACCTCCTGCGCATGCTCGAGACGCGCCTCGACAACGTCGTCTACCGGCTCGGCTTCGCGGGCTCGCGCGCCCAGTCGCGCCAGCTCGTCCGCCACGGCCATTTTCTCGTCAACGGGCGCCGGGTCAACATCCCGAGCTACGGCGTGCGCCCCGACGACATCATCTCACTCAAGCCGAACAGCCCTGCCGAGGCGATCGTGCGCGACGCGACCGACCTGACCGCCGCGGTCACCCCGTGGCTCCAGGCAGACCACGACGGGCTCACCGGCAAGATGCTGAAGTGGCCCGAGCGTGCAGAGATCGACACGCCGGTGCAGGAATCGCTGATCGTCGAGCTCTACTCGAAGTAAGGGCCCTGCGCCCATCCCACCCCGATCTGCCAGAACCACCCGAAAGGATCACATGGCCACGCGTTCCAGCCTGATGGAGTTCCAGACGCCCAGGATCTCGTCCGAAGACGCCGACGAGCGTGCCGGGCGGTTCACGATCGAGCCGCTCGACCGGGGCTTCGGCTACACGTTCGGGAACTCGCTGCGGCGGGTCCTCCTCTCCTCACTCGAGGGCGCGGCCGTGACGGCCGTCAAGATCGAGGGCGTCTCCCACGAGTTCACGACGCTCCCCGGCGTCCGCGAGGACGTCACCGACATCATCCTCAACCTCAAGAGCCTCGTCTGCCGGCTCCATGGTGAGTCGCCCGAGATCGAGGTGCACGTCTCGAAGCGCGGGCCCGGCGTGGTCACCGCCGCCGACATAGAGGCGCCTGCCGACCTCGAGATCCTCAATCCGGACCTCGAGCTCGCGCACCTCGCCGACAAGGGCAAGCTCGAGATGACGCTCACGATCGGCCGGGGCCGCGGCTACGTCCCCGCCGAGCTGAACCGCGGGCCGGAGACGACGATCGGCGTGATCCCGATCGACTCGATCTTCTCGCCCGTGCGCCGGGTCTCGTACGAGGTCGACGCCGCCCGCGTCGGGCAGCGCACCGACTACGACAAGCTCGTGCTCGACGTCGCGACCGACGGCTCGGTCGCGCCCAAGGACGCGATCGCCGAGGCTGCGGAGATCCTCATCCGCCAGCTCGCGATCTTCACCGACCTGGAGAAGATCGACATGAGCGAGATCGCCGCGGCCGATGTCGAGGTTCCCTCGACCTCCCACGGGATGGAGAACTTCCCGATCGAGGAGCTCGAGCTCGGCGTTCGGTCGTACAACTGCCTCAAGCGCGTCGGGATCGAGACGATCGGCGACCTGACGTCGAAGTCGGAAGGCGAGCTCGCTGCGATCCCGAACTTCGGTCGCAAGTCGATCGAGGAGGTTCGCGAGACGCTGGTCGCCCACGGGCTCACGCTCAAGGGCGAGGAGCTCCCCGCGTAGTCCCATGCGCCACGCACGCTCCGGAAAGAAGCTCGGCCGCGACTCGGCTCACCGCAAGGCGCTCTACTCGAACCTTGCCGGCGCGCTGATCACCCACGGCCGGATCGAGACGACCGAAGCGAAGGCGAAGGCCGTGAAGCCCTACGCGGAGAAGATGATCACTCTCGGCAAGCGAGGCGACCTCCACGCGAGGCGCCTCGCGATGGCCGAGCTCCGCTCGAACGACGTCGTGCACAGGCTCTTCTCGGACGTCGCGCCGCGGTTCGCGGAGCGGAACGGAGGCTACACGCGCGTCGTGAAGCTCGGCCCGCGGCAGGGCGACGCCGCCTCGATGGCGCTCCTCGAGCTCGTCGACTACGACCCGACCACGTAGCGGGGAAACACCGGGTGTCCGACTCGAAGTCGGACACCGTACGCTCTCCTCGTGCTGACGATCGTCGCGATCCTCCTCGCCCTGACGGTGCTCCCGTCACCCTGGGGGATCGTCGCGGTCGTCGTCGGCTTCGCGATCGACGCGGCGGAGACCACGTTCTTCGTCCGTTGGTCGAAGCGCCGCCGCGCGACCGTCGGTGTCGAGACGCTAGTCGGTCGGAGCGCGGTCGTGGTGCGTGCGCTGACGCCACGCGGCCAGGTGAAGCTCGACGGCGAGGTCTGGGAGGCGCGTGGGCCCGCGGGCATCGCGCCGGGCGAGGAGGTCGTCGTGATCGCCGTCGAGGGTCTCGTGCTCGACGTCGAGCCTGTCTCGTGACCGTTCTCCGGCTGACGCTCGAGTACGACGGGGCCGGGTTCAGGGGCTGGGCGAGGCAGCCCGGCGAGCGCACGGTGGAGGGGGCGCTGCGTGACGCGCTCGACGCCGTTCTCCCGCGCTGGGACGGCCTCGCCGTGGCCGGCCGCACCGACGCGGGCGTGCACGCGACGGGTCAGGTCGCGAGCCTCGACGCCGAGGGAGGCCCGCCGCCCGAGCGGCTTGCCGAGGCGCTCAACACGGTTCTACCGGCAGACGTCGCGGTCGTCGCTGCGGCCGAGGCGCCGCCCTCCTTCCACGCGCGATTCTCGGCGATCGGCCGCTCGTACCGCTACGTCGTGCTGAACAGGCGGGAACGGGCCCCGCTTCGTGCCCGTAGTGCTCTCTGGTGGCCGCGTCCGCTCGACGAGGACGCGCTCGAGGCCTCTGCCGCCTCGCTCGTCGGTGAGCACGACTTCACGGCCTTCACTCCGACCGAGACGCAGCATGGAGTGTTCAGACGCGAGGTCCGCGCCGCCGCCTGGGAGCGGAGCGGCGACGAGCTGCACTTCACCGTGACGGCCGACTCGTTCCTCCGGCACATGGTGCGCACGCTCGTCGGGACGATGCTGGAGGCGCCGGGCTCGATCCCGCGGCTGCTCGACGGGCGTCCTCGGCCCGAGGCCGGGATGACTGCGCCGCCGTGGGGGCTGTACCTGGAGCACGTCCACTACGAGCGCTAGAGCTGTAGCCGCAAGTTTCAGGTCGTGACTTGCGGTACGCAGCGAAGGCCGTGCCTTGACCCGTGCACGAACCGTGGCGGCCGGAGGCCGGCCTTGCCGGGCCGGGAGGTCAGAGAACGCGGTTCTGTGCGGCGTGCAGAAGGAGCGGGATCGCGGGGAACCATGGGGTCCCGCACGCCGAGGCTACGATCGGCCACATGCGACGCGTCGTCCTGTTCGACCTCGACGGCACGCTGATCGACTCCGGGCCGATCATCCTGGCCTCGATGAAGCATGCGTCGCTGGCCGTGCTCGGTCGTGAGCCGGACGAGGAGCTGGTGCGCGCCGCGATCGGTGGGCCTGGCCTGATCGCCCAGATGCGCGACCTCGACCCCGACCGGGTCGACGAGCTCGTGGAGGCCTATCGCCTGCACAACGAGCCGCTCCACTCCGAGCTCGAGGCATTCGACGACGTGCTCCGCCTGCTCCCCGTCCTGCGGGGAGAAGGACGGCGCCTCGGGATCGTCACCGCGAAGCGCCTCCGCACGGTCGGCCTGGCGATCGACCGGTTCCCCGAGCTCGGCGAGGCAATGGACGTCGTGATCGGGGCGGAGGACACGGAGAAGCACAAGCCGGAGCCCGACCCGGTGCTCGAGGCCCTCCGGCGGCTCGATGCGAGCCCGGCAGACGCTGCCTACGTCGGAGACTCGCCGTACGACATCGCGGCGGGGAACGCAGCGGGCGTCTTCACCGTCGCGGTCGGGTGGGGTGGGATCCACCCCGACGAGCGGCTGCTCCACGCAGAGCCCGACGTCCTCGTGCACACGGCCGAGGAGCTGCATGGCGTCCTCTGAGCAGATCGACGTCGCCTCGCGAGCGGCCGAGCTGCGGCGCCTCGTCGCACACCACAACCATCGCTACCACGTCCTCGACGATCCGGAGATCCCCGACAGCGCCTTCGACACCTTGTTCGACGAGCTGAAGGCGATCGAGAAGGAGCACCCGGAGCTGGTCACCGAGGACTCGCCCACGCAGCGCGTCGGCGGCGCTCCTGCTGCCGGGTTCACCAAGGTCCAGCACCTCCAGCCGATGGGATCGCTCGAGAAGGTGACGACCGCCGAGGCCCTCGGCAAATGGGCCGACGACGTCCGCAAGCGCCTCGGCACGGACGAGCCGGTCGCATTCGTGCTCGAGCCGAAGTTCGACGGATCTGCGATCTCGCTCGTCTACGAGCACGGCAGGTTCGTCAGAGGGGCGACGCGCGGGGACGGCCACCGGGGCGAGGACGTGACTCGGAACCTCCGGACGGTCGACACCGTGCCGCTTGCGGTCCTCGTCTCCGACGGTGAGGCGCCGCCGGCCCGGCTCGAGGTACGCGGCGAGATCTACTTCCCGCTGTCCGGCTTCGCGCAGTTCAACGAGGCGCAGATCGCCGCAGGCAAGAAGCCAGCCCCGAACCCGCGCAACGCGGCGGCCGGCTCGCTCAGGCAGCTCGATTCGCGCGTGACCGCAGAGCGCCCGCTCGCGCTCTGGGTCTACGGCTTCGGGGTGCGGGAGGGTTCGTTCCCGGAGACGCAGTGGGAGATGCTGCGTTGGCTTCGCGAGCACGGGTTCCGCACGAATCCGCACGCCGAGCGGCTCGAGTCGATCGAGGAGGTCGCCGAGCGGGCCAAGGCGTGGGAGACGAGGCGTGCGGAGCTCGACTACGAGATCGACGGCATCGTGATCAAGGTCGACGACCTCGACCAGCAGCGCCGCCTCGGCGCGCTTCACGAGCGCCCGCGGTGGGCACGCGCCTTCAAGTGGGCTCCGTCGACGGCGGTGACCAGGCTCGAGCGGATCCACATCCGGGTCGGACGCACCGGCGCGCTCAATCCCTGGGCGCAGCTCGAGCCGGTCCACGTGGGTGGTGTCACGGTCTCGACGGCGACGCTCCACAACGAGGAGGACATCAACCGCAAGGACATCCGTGAGGGCGACCTCGTGATCGTCCAGCGGGCCGGCGACGTGATCCCGCAGGTCGTCGGGCCGGCCGGAGAGCACCGCAAGGGCACGAAGCGGTTCCGCATGCCGACCCACTGCCCGCTTTGCGGAGTCGAGATCGTGAAGCCCGAGGGTGAGGTGATGCATCGCTGCCCGAACCGCGCCTGTCCGTCACGAGGGCTCGAGACCCTGATCCACTGGGTCAGCGCGGCAATGGACATCGAGGGTGTCGGCGAGCAGTTCGTCCGGCGGCTCTGGGACGCAGGACTGCTCCGCTCGATGCCGGACCTCTACCGGCTGACGGTCGACCAGCTGGCGTCGCTCGACGGCTACGCCGAGGTCTCGGCGACCCGAGCCGTTGCCGCGATCGACGCGTCGAAGGCACAGCCGTTCTCCCGTGTCCTCTTCGGTCTCAACATCCCGAAGATCGGCTGGGTGCTCGCACGGAACCTCGCTCAGCACTTCGGCACGATCGACGCCTTGATCGCGGCCGGCCAGGAGGAGCTCGAGGAGACCGAGGGGATCGGGCCCGACCGCGCCGAGCTGGTCGCCGATTGGTTCTCCGAGGAGGACAACGTCGCGCTCGTCCGCGAGCTGGAGTCGCTCGGCCTGACGATGCGCGCAGGCGAGGCCGAGCAGCCGGTCGAAGGCCCGCTGACCGGTCGTCAGTACGTGATCACGGGCACGCTCGAGCGCTACACCCGCGAGGAGGCGAAGGCGGCGCTCGAGGCGCTCGGCGCAAAGGTCTCCGACAACGTCTCGAAGAAGACGACCGGGGTGATCGTCGGCGAGAGCCCGGGCTCGAAGGCGCAGAAGGCGCAGAGGGCCGGCGTCCAGATCCTCGCCGAGGCCGACCTCGCCGAGTTGCTGTCAGCCCGCTGAAGTGCCCGCCGGCGAGGCGGTCGTCCGTGCGTAGGCAGATCGCGCGAGCGCGGTGACGAAACGGTCCTGCGCCGTCCGGGCCGACCAGAACGACACGGGGGAGCCGTTCTGGAGTACGGAGAACACGATCCCGTCGCCGACCACGCCTGACAGGCTGCAGGCGAGGTCGGTCGTCCCGGTCTTGCCCCGCACCACCCCGGCGAGGCCCGGCAGACGCGACTCGAGCGTTCCGGTGCGGCCCGCGATCGCAAACGAGGCCACGAACGTCTTGCCGATCCGCGGGTCCTGCATCCCTGCGCGGATCACTCCGGCGAGCGCGGCGGGTGTGAGCCGGTCGAGCGACGACAGCCCCGAGCCGTCGACCATGCGAACGCCCTCGACCGGGATTCCCGCGGCGCGCATCTCGGCGAGCACGACGCGCG
>Ga0207657_10007312_pt1 | contig 11326 bp, 10 predicted proteins | sample KBSC33metaG_FD_184316 | JGI IMG/M metagenome (GOLD analysis project Ga0207657, IMG submission 184316) | Corn rhizosphere microbial communities from Kellogg Biological Station, Michigan, USA - KBS C3-3 metaG (SPAdes) (version 2) | ecosystem: Host-associated > Plants > Roots > Rhizosphere > Soil ... | reverse complement strand
GCCGGTGATCGACTTCGTGCGCTGCGCCGCGGCCGATCCGAACGTCGTCGCGATCAAGCAGACGATCTACCGCGCCGGCTCGAACTCCGAGCTGATGGATGCCCTGATCAGCGCCGCGCTGCGCGGCAAGGAAGTCACCGTCATCGTCGAGCTGATGGCGCGCTTCGACGAGGAAGCGAACATCAACTGGGCCGAGCGGCTGGAGGAAGCCGGCGCCCAGGTCGTGTACGGCGTCGTGGGCCTCAAGACGCACGCCAAGATGGCGCTCGTCCTGCGCCGCGAACCGGACGGCCTGCGCCGCTATGCCCACCTCGGCACCGGCAACTACAACCCGACGACGGCGCGCTTCTACACGGACTTCGGGCTGCTCACGTCGGACGACGAGATCACGGCCGACGTCAACGAGGTCTTCATCCACCTGACCAGCATGACGCGGCCCACGCAGCTGTCGGCGATGTGGCTGGCGCCGTTCACGCTGCAGAAGGAGATCGTCAAGGCGATCCGCCAGGAAGCGGCCATCGCGCGCGAAGGCAAGCCGGCGCGCATCATTGCCAAGATGAATTCGCTGACCGACGAATCCGTGATCCGCGCGCTGTACGAGGCATCGAACGACGGCGTGCGCATCGACCTGATCGTGCGCGGCGCGTGCTCGCTGCGCCCCGGCGTGCCGGGGCTGTCGGACAACATCCGCGTGCGCTCGATCGTCGGCCGCTTCCTCGAGCACACGCGCGTCTACTACTTCCGCAACAACCTCAAGAACGACATCTACCTCGGCAGCGCGGACTGGATGAACCGCAACCTGTTCCGCCGGGTCGAAGTCGCATTCCCGATCCGCTCGCCCGCGCTGAAGAAACGCGTGCTGCGCGAGGGCTTGCAGGTCTATTTGAAGGATAATGTGAATGCCTGGGAACTGGGCAGCGACGGCCGCTACCGGCGCCGCAAGGCGCGCGGCAGCCAGCCCCCCTTCAGCTCACAGCTGTTCCTGATGGAGACGCTGGGCGCGCAGAGTACCGCCCACGCCAATAACAAGGAAAACGACCATGGAACTGATCCTGTGGCGCCACGCCGAAGCTGAGCCGCACGTCCCCGATGCCGAGGGCGACCAGTTGCGCGAACTGACGGCGAAGGGCGCGCGCCACGCGTCGCGCGTGGGCGCGTGGCTGGACCGCCAGTTGCCGTCGCACTGCCGCATCCTGTCCAGCCCGGCCGCGCGCTGCGTCCAGACGGCGCAGGCGCTGGGCCGCAAGTTCGCCACCGTGGAAGCGCTGAACACCGATTCGACGCCGGAACGCATCCTGGAAGCGGCCGGCTGGCCCGACAACAAGCATCCGGTCGTCATCGTCGGGCACCAGCCGCTGCTCGGTCAGGTGGCGGCGCTGATCTTTTCGAATGCCGCGCATGACTGGAAGATCCGCAAGGCCAGCGTCTTCTGGATCGCCAACAAGGGCGACGACGATCCGGCGCCGTTCGTCAGGCTGGCCGTGGGGCCGGATATCGTGGGCAAGCTGCGCTAACCGCGCGGGGCGCCCTATTCCACGAACTTCCATGTGGCGTCGACGATCTCCGGCGGCGTCCCGCTGAAGACGCTGACACACCAATTTCCCGTCACGACGAGCCATTCGCGACGGTTCATGTCGAACATCTGGAGTGCATTCTCTTCCGCCGACCAGCCGCCGTCGCAGACTTCCAGGACGTGGCTGCCGAAAGGGAAACCCCCGGATGCCACATAACGCGCGAGATCCAACTCGTCGAGCACGCGGAATCCGGCCACTTGCGTGAACGTCACGCGAAGGCCGTTCACTGTCCGCACTGTCCGATCCCCGTTTACCGTACAGGCGATTACAACGACGAGCGCGCCGTCCCGGAATTCAACCGATTCAAGGTCTGAGTAAGGTGTAACGCCAACAGATGGAGAAAATGCTCGTGCCACAAACGCCATGCGTTACCTCGATGAATTAGCAGATACGCGAATGTCCGCCAGGGACGGTGTCCCGTCAAGCGTCATCGGCCCCCCAGGCCAACCGGCATCAGGCATTCTGCAGCCTGCTACTGCGCGTCCCACCGCCGACACCCACCGCCGTCGCAATGGCCAGCGCCTGGAACAACGCGATCCCGGCAAACAGCCACCCCGGATGCCCCGCATCCATCACGAGCCCGAACAGCGCCGGCCCCACGGAGAGCCCGGAATCCAGCCCCGAATAGACGACGCCGTACACCCGTCCGGTGGCATTCTTCGGCGCCGCGGCGCGGATCATCAGGTCGCGCGACGGCCCGGCCACGCCCGAGAAGAAGCCGATCAGCGCCATCAGCGGCAGCGCGAGCCAGCCCGGCACGACGGCCGCGCCCAGCAGCAGCGCCAGCGCGGCCGCGATGGCGAAGGCGATGGCCACGGTGCGGTCGTGGTCCTGGCGTCCTGCTCCGGAGGCCCGTACGCCGACGAACCCGCCCAGCAGCATGCCGCCCGCCGACGCCAGCATATAGGCGGTGTACGAACCGGTCGCCAGCTCGCGCGAAATGCCATACAGCTGCGCCAGCCCGATCGCCGCGAACGCCTGGATGCCGCCCAGCGCCACCGCTGTCAGGAAGAAGAACGCGAAACACATCCAGACAGCCCGCAGGCGCAGGAAGGACAGGATGCCCTCCCCGCCCGCGGCGGCGCTCGCCGCGACCGGCCTGGGCTCGGGGCGCAGACAGGCACGATTCAGGAACAGGATGCCCAGCACGACAAACGGCAGGACCGCCGCGCTGGCCAGCGCCGTGCGCCAGCTGGCGGCCGTGGCGACCGCCGTCATGAACAGCGGCGCCGCCGCCCAGCCGATGTTGCCGCTGATACCGTGCACGGAAAAGCCATGCGCCAGCCGCGCGCGCGACACGCGCTGGTTCAGCAGGGTGTAGTCGGCCGGGTGGAAGATGCTGTTGCCGACGCCGGCCAGCAGCGCACCCGCCATCAGCGCCGGATAGCTGCGCGCCACCGACAGCACGAGGGCCGATACGCCCAGCATCATCATGCCGAAGAACAGGACGCGGCGCGCGCCGGCGCGGTCGACGACGAAACCCGCCAGCGCCTGGCCGACGCCGGAGACGACGAAGAACGCCGTCAGCAGCAGCCCCAGTTCCGCATAGCTGAGCCCGAACGCGGGCTTCAGCCACGGGAACAGCGCCGCCAGGATCAGGTGGTAGAAATGCGACGTGCCGTGGGCCAGGCCCACGAGGCCGATCACGCGCGCGTCGGTGCGCAAGGTGCTGTCTCGTTCCATGAGGTCTCCGGGGAAAAACCCAGTGTAGGCAAAACGACCACGACTGAATTACGATAGCAGGACAAACTTTGTCGAGAAACGGACAAGCCTGATGAGCGTTCCCGTCGTACGTCATACGCAGCCCTGGCCGGATTGCTACGATCCGACGCCCGGCCGGCCCGTCACGCTGATTGCGCGCGACCTGCAGACGGCCGAGCACCTGCTGCCGCACACGCATCCGTTCGGCCAGCTCACGCACACGCGCGACGGCGTGATCCGCGTGACCGCCGCCGGCAGCAGCTGGATCGTGCCGCCGTCGCGCGCGGTGTGGATCGCGCCCGGCGTCGTCCATGCGGTGACGGTGCTGCAGCCGACGCGGTTGCGCCCCGTACGCATCCTGGCCGAACGCACGCCGTTCCCCGGCGAGGATTGCCGCGTGCTCGACGTGTCCACCCTGCTGCGCGAGCTGATCCACGCGCTGGAACAACTGCCGCCTGATGAAGCTTCGCACCGCGCCACGCTGCTGTCTGAACTGATGCTGGACGAGCTGGCCGCCTCCCCCGCGCTGCCGATGCGCGTGCCGCTGCCGCGCGACAAGCGCCTCGCGACCCTGTGCGAACGCCTGCTCGACGAACCGGGCGCCGTGCTGACCCTGGCCGACTGGGCGCGCCAGGCCGGGGCATCCGAGCGCACGCTGGCGCGGCTGTTCGAGCGCGAACTCGGGATGAGCTTCGGCCAGTGGCGCCAGCAGGTCCGCCTGGCGCATGCGGCGCCGCTGATCGCGCGCGGGATGCCGCTGGCGCGCGTGGCCGAGGAATTGGGCTATACGAGCCAGTCGGCGTTTTCCCACATGTTCAGGAAGACGTTCGGGTGTTCGCCGTCGGCGTTCTTTGCGCAGCGCTGACGGGCCGCCGTGACTTTGTACGCATTTTCAGCCCCGTTGCATGCAGTAAACTCAATGCCCATCCGGACAGCCATGCCCGGTGCATCATCGACTTATTCCTGAGAGAGAAAACACGCATGAAAAGCACAACCTCGCTTGCAGCCGTCGGCTGCGTCCTCGTCCTGTCCGCCTGCGGTGGCGGCGGCGGCGGTGCCGGCTCGGCGCCCGTGCAGGCCTCCTCGCTGTCCACGATCGCCGCGGCCGATGCGCCCAAGGTCGCCAGCAACGGCTATGCCGCCGGCACCGTGATCAGCCAGTCGTCGACGTCGCTGACCGGCGTCGTCACCGGCGTGAGCGTCGCGCCGCCCGGCGTCGGCGCGGTTTCGCCGGTACTGGGCCTCGTCAAACAGGCGTATGGAAACAACGGCGCCAGCCTGCTGGCCGGCGTCACGATCTCCGATTCGTGCACCGGCGGCGGCACCGTGACGATCGACGCCACGCTGCACAACCAGAACACGCTGAGCAACGGCGACACGCTGACGATAACCGCGTTTAACTGCACCGAGGACGGTTCGACGATGAACGGCAAGCTGTCGATCACCGTGTCGGGCGTCAGCGGCGACGTCATCAACTCCACGACCGGCGCCGTGACGCTGGACACACGCTTCAACAATTTCTCCGTCGCGACCGGCAGCACGGCCGATACGCTGAATGGCGACATGAAGATCGGCATGACCGCCACGAGCAGCGTCGATGCGACGGTCACGATCTCGGGCGCCTCCCTGCTGGCGACGGAGCAGCGGTCCGGCGCGACGGTGGCCACGCGGACGCTGACGGCCTATTCGGTGAACGGCAGCGTGCACGGTTCGACGGTAAGCGTCGCCGCCGACTTCTCGGTATCGGGCAATGCCAACGGGCTGGGCCAGTTCACGTACACGGTGCACAACCTCCAACCGTTCGTCACGACGACGGCGGGCATGCCGACCTCGGGCTCTCTGATCGTCAACGGCGCCGGCTCCTCCGTCACCGCGACCGTCGTTGCCAACGGCGTCCGCGTGGACTACAGCGCCAAGGGCGATGGGGTCATCACGCAGACCAGCACGCTGAGCTGGAGCGACTTCCTGTCCGCTTCCTGATCCCGCACAGGCCCGGCCCCTTCGTGCCGGGCCGGCATCCCCATGGCAGGTAAACCGATGGCGTCTCGGTCCATTTTATGTTGGAACGTCAATATATAGTTCCAAAAAGAAATGTTTCTGGTGTAAAATATTGAACAAGCAACACGCGTTGTCCTGCAAGACGCGACCACATGCAGCCCTGACAGCGACACGGATCGTTTGACCACAACAAACGTCCAATATCTTCGACGAATCACACTCCCGTCGGAATAATTTCGGTGTACACCGGCGCGGCGCCACGGATCCGCCGCGCCCCGGGACGTACATCGGACAGCGCGAAGACGCGATCGCGCAACAGCGCCATCGTTGATTTGTCCACCGAGAGAGAGAACACGCATGAAATCCAGTCACATCCTTGCCATCATCGGCTGCGCACTCGCCCTGTCCGCCTGCGGCGGCGGCGGCGGCGGCACCGCTGCGCCTTCCACGCCGGCGGTCACGCTGTCCGCGATCACCTCGACAAACGCGCCCAAAGCGGCCGCAAACGCCTTCACCGCGAGCGACCTGATCGGCCGCGAGTCGGCCTGGCTGAGCGGTGCCGTGACCGGCGTCAGCATCACACCAGCGAACGTCGGCGTGGTATCGCCCGTCCTCGATCTGCTCAAGGGCGCGTACGGCACGGATGGTGGCAACCTCCTGGCTGGCGTGACGCGTTCGGTCAACTGCACCGACGGCGGTACCATTTCAAGCGATGCGACGGCACGCAACTCGACCACGATGAGCGATGGCGATCAGTTTACGATCACCGCGAACAACTGTGTCGCAAAAGGCACCACCGAGAACGGCTCGTTCTCGGTCAAGGTGTCGGGCGTCAGCGGCAACGTCCTCCACTCTGGCGTCGGCACCGCGACGTTCGATGTCCTCTTCAACAATTTCAGCGTCGCGAGCAGCGGCGGCAACACCGTCGTCAGCGGCGACATGAAGATCAGCCTCAACGCCACGAGCTCGACCGACTCCCTGCTCACGGTTTCCGGAGCCTCGCTGCTCGTCTCGGTGCAACGGTCGGGCGCGACGGTGGCGAGCCGGGCGCTGACGTCGTACTCGGTGTCGCTGAGTGTGCATGGCACCGCGGTGACGACGGCCGCCAACCTTTCGATATCGGGCAAAACCGATGGACTCGGCCAGTACACCTACACGGTCAAGAACCTGCAGCCGTTCGTCAGCACCGCCACCGACCTGCCGACCTCGGGCGCGCTGGTGGTCACCGGGGCCGACTCGTCCGTCATCGTCAACGCCATTGCCAACGGCGTTCGCCTGGACTACAGCGACAACACCAGTGGCGTCGTCACGAAAAGCAACTCGGTAAGCTGGAGCGATTTCTTCTCCAACTACTAAGCGTGCCAGATGGCGCTGATCCGCGCCGGCGAGCGTGGAGCGGACGCCCGGGTGCAGAACACCCCCGGCGTCCGTCGCGCAACACCGCCTCCCGTTCGCGGACCGCGTCCGCATAGCGTGGATCGACATCCGTGACAATGTACGTACATTCACCACCCTTGCTTGCAGTAAACTCCATCCGCGGTCCGGAATACAACAACAGCGTAGAACCTTCGACGCATCCGACCCGTCGACGCCATTGACACCCGTCGATCATTCATTCCCCCCTGAAAGAGAATCCACAGATGAATACCAAGAACTCCATCGCGGCCGTCGGTTGCGCGCTCGTCCTGTCCGCCTGCGGTGGCGGTGGCGGTGGCGGTGGCGGTGGCGGCGGCACCAGTCCGGCGCCCGTGCAAACAGCCGGACTGTCCACGATCACCGCGGCCAATGCGCCCAAGGCGGCCAGCGACAGCTATGTCGCCGGCAACCTGATCGGCGTATGGTCGTTGCCTGCGACCGACCTCCTGGCCGGCGCGAGCGTCACGCCGACGGGCGGCAGCGTGGTGTCGCCGGTGCTCGACCTCCTCCGGCACGCATACGACGGCAAGGGTGCCGACCTGCTGACCGGCGCGGCCGTGTCGTACTCGTGCACGGGCGGCGGCTCCCTGACGCTCGACGAGACGGCGGTACACGACCACACGACCATCAGCAATGGCGATACGCTGACATTCATCGCGACGAGCTGTACCGAGGCCGGAGGCACCACGAACGGCAAACTGTCGGTCAAGGCGTCGGGCGCCAGCGGCAACGTCTTCTACACCGCAACCGGCACCTTGACGCTGGATTCCACCTTCAACGATTTCAGCGTCGCGACCGGCGGTACGACCCAGATCGTCAATGGCGACATGAAGATCAGCATCACCAGCACGAGCAGCACCGACGCCACGTTCGCGATCTCGGGCGCGTCCCTGCAGTTGACGGAGCAGCGGTCCGGCGCCACGGTCGCCGCCGTGACCCTGAGCGGGTACTCGGCGAACACCGTCATGCAAGGCAGGACGGGAAGCACCAAGGCCGACTTCAAGGTGTCGGGCAATGCCAATGGGCTCGGCCAATTCGCCTACACGGTCAAGAACCTGCAGCCTTTCGTCCGCACGACGGGCAGCACGCCGAGCTCGGGATCGCTGATCGTCTACGGCGGCGTCTCGACCGTGACCGCGACCGTCGTTTCCAACGGCGTCCGCGTGGACTACAGCGCCAATGGCAACGGCGACGTCACGCAGTCCAGCACGCTGAGCTGGAGCGATTTCTCGACCGACTTCTGATCCGCACATGCAGCGCTTTCTTCGTGCCGGGCTGGTCCCGGTATTGTGTGCGTGCGCGGGCATGCCCGCGCACGCGCAATGGCAGGTCGGGGCCGGCCCCGGCCTGCGTTACGCCGTCCATGACGAATACGACGCGGCCGGGCACCGCCTCGTCCGCGAAAGGGGCTGGCTGCCGGGCATCGCCTTGCAGGCCGCATACACGACGGGCGCGCTGACCTGGCGCGCCGGCGCGGAAGGCTACCGCGGCACCATCGACTACCATGGACACACGCAGAACGGCTTGTCCGCCACGTCGACGACGTCGACGCAGTTTGCGGCCGTCAACGCCGGCGTGGCGTACGCGTTCAGTGGCGGCGTGTCGCTATTCGCGCACGTCGAGACCGACCGCTGGCGGCGCGACATCGGCGGCACCGCGACCGCCGTGGGCCTGCAGGAATCCTACCGTTCCACGCGGCTGTTCGCCGGTGCGGCCAGGACGTGGCGCCCGGCCGCCGGCCGGCTGACGGCCGATGCGGCACTGTTCCGGTCCACGCCGGAAAAGATGCGCGTCGCGTTTTCCGGCCGCTTCGACCCGGCACGCATGGACCTCGACCCTGCGCGCGGCCTGCGCCTGGGCCTCGGGCTGCGTCCCGCCAACGCGCCCTGGCTGGAACTGAGCGCACGCTACGACCGTGCCCACACGGCGCGCAGCGGCAACGCGGCGTTGACGGAGAACGGGCAGTTCCGGGGCACGATCACGCAACCGGAACACACGCGCCAGGCGCTGACCTTCACGGTCTCCGCCACGTATTGAAGGCCAGGCGTTCAGGCAGGCCGGGCGGCTGGCGCCCGCGCCTCGCCCGGCCGCCGCTGCAGCCGGCTCCGCACGTCCGGCCAGTCCAGGTCCGTCACCGCGCACAGCACGCTGTCGCGCACGCGCCCAGCTTGGCAATGGCGGCCTGCTGCACTGGTCGTGCCCACGAGCGCATCCGTCGTGCGCTGGCGGATCGCATAGGCAATCCAATCTCCCTGCGCCACCTGGGCGTTCAGCATGTCCCACCATCCATCGAAATGCGCGCCCTGGCCGCCGATGGCGAACGGCTGCCAGCCTTGCGGGTCGGCACGTGGTGTCCCTCGATTACAACATTATCTAGGTCAAATGAACCATTATTCATGAATAGTCGTATCGCTGATCGATTAATCAAAACGTTCTATAGTGCACCGTTATTTCCTAATTGAATTCGATTTCATGAGTAGATTCCTTGCAGCAAAGTTTCTCTACTTAAAATGATTTAAATCAAAAACTTACCACAGAGTACGGCACGTAGAATCGGCGTTGCTTTTATGAGTCGCCTATCAACAAATGCTGAGGCAGCACATCGACTTGTTTGTGATTTCGCGCTAAGCTAACCGAATGAATACTCAACAATATTCATATAAATGACCAACAGCAAGTTGGTATGCACTCATAATAAAATCCCTGGAGACTCGTACGTGCCTTATTCCAACAAGATTGCGCAATTCAGCCGCGTATTGTCCGACCTACCTTTGCCGCCCAACCCAGTCTCGCCAGACCCGCTGCACGTCCTGCTCGTCGAGCCGAACGAATGCATGCGCGAGTGCCTGACAGCGCTACTTAACCATTATCAATACCACGTGACGTGCGCGGCGAATATCTGCGACGCGCTTGCGTCCGCAAGTCAATGTCCGCCCAATGCTGTCATTCTGTCGTCGGATTTTCGCGGTCCGGAAGATTTCACGATTTGCAAGCAGCTGCGCACGATTCCTGAAACGGCAAGCAGTATATTTCTGGGAATCACCGGATATTACTTCGAGGGTATGTACAAGTTTGCCAAATCGGCCGGCTTCGATCAGTATTATCTGAAGCCCGTCCTATTAACGACATTTATGACGATATTGAATTCCATGCTGTCGCACCAGGCCCATTTGGGTATGGCACATGCGCATTAAATCGTCACGCTGAACGGAATTCCGACGTCATTCCACGCCGCCGCCTCTTTTTCGAACCAGGCGGCGACGGTCGGATGCTGGCCCAGCCAGCCGCGCGGGGTCTCGATGTCGATGCGGCCCTTCATGCGCAGGCGGACCGCCTCGACGTCGGCGTCCACGCGCGCGTGCATGAACACGGCCGCGAGACGCAACGCCAGCACGGCCTTGGCGAGGTCGGGCACGCCCAGCACTTCCCGCACCTTGCGCAGATTGCCCTTCTGGCCCAGCACGATCAGGCTCATGAGGCGCAGCTCGCGGGCCGTGAAGCCCGGCAGGTCGGCGTGCTCGACGATGTACGCCGCATGCTTGTGCGCGCCCGTGTGCGAGATGGCCTGGCCCACCTCGTGCAGCATGGCGCTGCGCAGCAGGTGGTGGGCGACGGCTTCGTCCTGCGGACCGAGCTTCTCGAACAGCTTGCGCGCGATGGCGGCCGTGCGCGCGGCCCGCTGCGCGTCGACGCCGAAGCGGCGCATGCAGTCCTGGATCGCGAGGTCGCGGCGGTCCTGGCGGTTGGCGCGCAGTTCCAGGTCGGACAGGACGCCGAGGCGCAGGCCGGCATTGATCGCTGTCAGGGCCGTCACGCCCAGCTCCTGCATCACGCCGATCAGGATGGAGAGGCCGCCCACCATCACGATCACGCGCTCGCGCTTCACGCCCGGCAGGTCGAACAGGTCGACGTGGCCCAGCTCGATCAGCCTGTCGCGCAGCGCCAGCAGGCTCGCCATCGACATCGTGCCGTCACCGAGGCGGTTGCGCGAGATGACCTCGTTGATCGCGCGCATGGTGCCGGACGAGCCATAGACGGCATCCCAGCCATGCTTGCGGTACTGAGCTGCGAGGTCCTCGAAGCGGGCGCGCGCCGCGTTGACGGCCGTCGCGAACGCGTCCGCGCTGATCTGGCCGCCGAGGAAATACGTGGCGCTCTGGGGATGCGTGCCGATGCTGAACGATTCGACGAGGTCGATGTCGTCCCCCTGCGCGGCGATGACCTCCGTCGAGCCGCCGCCGATGTCGATCACCAGCCGCCGCTCCGCACGCCGCCCCAGCGCGCGCGCCACGCCCATGTAGATCAAACGCCCTTCTTCCTCGCCGGAGATGATCTCGACCGGATAGCCGATCGCCTCTTCCAGGCGCGGCAGGACGGCGTCGGCATTGCTGGCCACGCGCATCGTGTTGGTGGCGACGACGCGCACGGCGTCGAGCCGGTACTGGCGCAGGATGCCGCTGAAGTCGCGCAGGGTGCGCACGGCCGTCTCCACGGCAGCCTCGGTCAGCGCATTGTCCGGCCCGAGGCCCGCCGCCAGCCGGATCGGATCGCGCGCCGTGCGCACGATGTGGATCTGGCCCGCGATCGGCTCGCCGATGTGGAGGCGGAAGGAGTTGGAGCCGAGGTCGACTGCTGCG
>Ga0207657_10007310_pt1 | contig 11327 bp, 9 predicted proteins | sample KBSC33metaG_FD_184316 | JGI IMG/M metagenome (GOLD analysis project Ga0207657, IMG submission 184316) | Corn rhizosphere microbial communities from Kellogg Biological Station, Michigan, USA - KBS C3-3 metaG (SPAdes) (version 2) | ecosystem: Host-associated > Plants > Roots > Rhizosphere > Soil ... | reverse complement strand
CGGCGTTGCCGCCGATGTCCTGCAGGTTCAGCCGTCCCTGTTCGGTGACGAGAACGCGCGCGAACAGGTCGTCGAGCTCGGCCTGGCCGATGTCCAGCCGCGGGGTGGAATCGGGCTTCAGCACGAGCTTCATGTCCTTGAGCGAGAGCGCCTGCCAGCCCAGCAGTTCGTCGGGCGCCGAGGCGGCGGCCGCCGACGGCGAGGCGGGCAGCGTCGTCAGGTGAACGTCGCCCAGCAGCGCGTCGCCCGCGGTCGTCACGGCCAGCCCGGTGGGGGCCCATTGCAGGTCGACGTGTCCGGTGTAGCCGGCCTGGGCGCGCAGCAGGCTCACCGGCAGCTTGTCGGCGACCCACGGCGTGACGAGCGCCACCGGGAAGCGGACGATGCGCAGGTCGCCGCGCGCCGCCAGCGGGTTGGCGCCCAGCGTGCCTTTCCAGTCCAGCTCGCCGCCGTGCGGCGTCTTGCTGCGCGTCACCGAAGGCCGGCCGATGCGCGCGTTGAGCGTGACCTGGGCGGGCGGCGTCGCGCGGTCGCCGAACCAGCTGAAGTCGCGCACTTGCAGCTGCAGCTGGCGCAGTTCGGCGCGCAGCGGCGGCAGGTGTTGCTCGGGATGCAGCGAGGCGTCGGTGAACTGCACCAGGCCGTCGTCGAGCGTCGCGCTGCGCACGCGCACATGCCACGGCGTGACCGGGGCCTGCGATGCCGGCGTGGCCGGGGCGGACGCGCTGGTGCGCAGCCAGTGCGCGGCCTCGAACTGGCCGCTCGTGTCGCGCAGCACCTGCGCGTTCGGGCGCACGAGCCGGACGCTGCCGATGGCCGCGGTGCGGCCGCGCAGGTCGACCTGCAGCTCGCGCAAGGCCAGGCGATCCCAGCTTGCCGCCGAGGCGTCGCCTGCGGGCTGCACGCGCAGCGCGTCCAGCGTCGCTTCGCTGACCGCGAACTTGAGCGCCGGCGCGTCGGCCTTGCCAGACCAGGTCAGCGAACCCTTGGCGGCGAGCTGCCCGTCGATGCGCGGCACCACGCTCTGCGCGATGTAGGGCGCGAGCGCTTGCAGCGGCAGGCCGGACAGCGTCAGCGCGACCTGCGCGTCCTGCTCGCCGGCGCTGCCCTCGAAGGCCACGCGCGCCGCGGCGGAGGAGGCCGCCGCGCCGGGCGTCCTGGCATTGGCCGCCAGCGTGAAGGCCGCCGGTGCGGTCGCGGGCCACTGCAGCTTCCTGGCGTGCAGCGCGAGGCCGTCGAAGACGAGGGCGGCTGCCGGCCTGGTCGAGGCGTCGTTCCAGAGGATCGTGCTGTCGACGATGTCCAGCGCGGCGATGCGCACTTCCCACGGCGCCGTGGGCTCGGACTCGGCGGCACTGGCGGATGGCACCGGCGCAGGCGCGTGCGACGCCTCGCCCAGCGGCCGGACCGCACCGCTGGCGTCGCGATCGAGGTGCCATTGCACGCCTTGCAGGCTGACGCCGTCGAACGCCAGCTTGTGGGCCAGCGGTTGGGCGTCGGCCAGGCCCACGCGGCCCTGCTTCCAGGCCAGCAGCGGCCGTCCGGCGGCGCTGTCGACAGCGACGTCACGGGCCGCGATCCAGCCCTTGAGCACCATGCTGGGCGAGCCTTGCGCCGCCTGCGTGAAGGCGAGCGCCAGGTCGGCCGACAGGGCGCCCCCGGCCACGCGGACCGGCAGCGACTCGGGCAGGTAGCCGAGGTAGGGCCGGACATCGAGATCGGACACGGCCAGCGTCAGCGTCGCGTGGTCGGTGGCGGCGAACGGCGTGGCCTGCGCGGCGCTGTCGAAGGGCGCGCCGTTGAGGCGGAACGCCAGGCGCGGCTGCACGGTGATGTCGACGTTGGCCGGCAGGTTCGACAGGAAGGGCAGCGACAGGTTGAAGTGGTCGACGACGTGGACGTGCCCCGCGGGCCGGTCGTCGAAGCGCAGGGCGAGGTCGCGCACCTGCAGGTTGTAGAGCGCGAAGCGGGCGGGCTCGGCCGGCGCGGCCTCCGGCTTGGGAGCGAAGCGGCGGATCAGGTCGTCGACGTCATAGTGGCCGGGCGCCGTGCGCGTCAGCGCCAGGTGCGCCTGGTCGAGGTCGATCGCCTCGATGACGGGCGCACGCCGGAAGATCGACGACAGCGCGACGTTGGCGCGCACGCGCGCGACGCGCAGCAGCGGTGGCCCCGAGGCGCCCGGCGCGGCGCCGACGACGAGGTCGTGCAGCACGATCTCCAGCGCCCAGGGGTGGAAGTCGACGGCGCCGAGCGTGACGTCGCGGCCGAGCGCGGCCGACAGCCGCACCGGCGCCTGCCACTTGACCAGCGGCGGGACCACCAGCCAGGTCAACACCCACAACGCGGCCAGCGTCGCGATCGTCGCCGCGAGCCGCCGCTTCCACATGCCCTGCACCATCGTCCCCATGCTCCCGCGCCGCCGAAATGGGCGCAAGCCGCCGAGTATGGTGGGAATTCGAGCAGCGTTGATGGACGCCCTTGCGGGTCGTCTGCCTTGTCGGGGCTTTCAGCGCTCCGGATATTGGTTGGGCAACACGTCGGGCTTCTGCGCCACGGGCTGGTGCTCGCCGCCCGGCATGCCCACGCCGGGGCCGGCCGGGAAGCCGTAGGCGCCGTCGCCCCGTTCGTTGTCCTGGTCGACCTTGGCCGTGCCGCTGTCGACGGCCGGGTGCGGGCTGCCCATGTAGCCGCCGCCTTGTCCCACATAGGTGCCGTCGTCGGCGATGCCGCTGGCGCTCTGCATCGGTTCGTCGGCTTCGGGTGCGAGCGCCCGCTCGGACGGACTGGCAGTCTCGGTCTTGGCGCCGGCCACGTGGTTGCGGCCGAGGGCGGGATCGTGGGCGCTGGGATTTTCGAGGGGCATGGCGCGGGTCCTGTGAGGCGCCGACGCTCGGCGCGCTCATCCAGGGCAAACCGGATGCCTCAGGGGCGCTCGAGCTTTCCGCACCCGGGCCGCCGCGCGGACGAGAGCGGGGCGCGCGGCCCTGCATGAAGCCTTCACGCGGCTTGTGCATACTGCGGCACCCCTTCAGCGCAACGCCATGAATTTCAGCGACGCCCTTCAAACCGCCCAGGCGCTCGGCCTGACGCTGCCGACGCCCGCCTGGATCTTCGGCGCCATCCTGTTCAGCCTGCTGGGAATCGCCGCGTGGTACTTCGGCAAGGCGCGGCGCGAGCCGCGCGTGCGCTGGCTGGGCCTGGGCTTGATGCTTTATTCCTATGTCACGGCGCCGACCTGGCTGCTCTATGGCGTGGGCATCGCGCTGTGCTTGGCGATCTGGTGGTACTGGCCGCGCAAGGTCTGACGAGGCGCCCGCGCTCCACAGCGGAGCGACGCGTGAACTAGTTCTCGCGGCGCCGCCCGCCCACCGCTCATCCGTCCGGACCGACTGTCGATATGACAGCAAGCACTGCTCACCGGACTGGAGACGCGAATGAAGGCTTGCTGCATCCCCCACCGCCTGGCCCTGGCCGCCGCCCTGGCGCTGTCTTCGTGCGCCGTTTTCGCGGCCTCGAGCGAGGCGCACGCGCTGAGCGAGTCGGAGCTGTCGGCGGTCTACGGCCGCGGGCTCGGCAATCCCGCGCTCGATGCGCTGGGCGTGCTCACGACGCAGGAACAAGGCGCCAGCGGCCTGTCCGCGGCCGACGCGCTGGCGGCATTCAGTGCCCTGAGCGCCGACGGAACGCGAACCCTCGATCACCAGCTGACCCAGCAGCGCCTGCAGAGCGGCGCCGATGGCGTGCAGACCACGGTCAAGCTGGCGCAGAGCCTGGTCGCGCTGGACAAGGCGGTGGTGCCCATCGCCAGCACCGTGACGCTGCCGTTCATGATGGTGCCGATGTTCGGGCTGCCGGCGCTGGCCAACCTCGCGGCGCTGCCGAACAAGCACTGACCGGCCGGGTGGCCGGCCCGCCGCTCAGGGCAGCACCAGGCTGACGCTGGCCGTGCTCGTGGCCGACATGTTCGTCGGTGCGCCGGCGCGGCTCCAGCGCACGGTCGACGCCTCCGAGGCGGCAGCCCAGGTGCGCAACGCGACACCGTAGACCGCCGCGGCCGGGGCGTCTGCGGACTCGCCCGTGGGCACGCTGATGTCGGTCGTGCCGCCGTGCGACGCGATCTGCGACGACACGTCCACCACCGCCACGATGCCGCCGTCATCGGAGACGATCAGCTCGGCGTGATCCGCCCCGTTGCTGGGGGAGCCGGACAGCGTCACGGTCAACTTGCCGCTGGCCAAGCCGCCGCGCGGCGCCGGATCGGCCACGGTCGCCGTCGACGCGGCGGCCGCCAGCGTGGTCATCGGGCTGGTGGTCGTCGCGAGCGTGCCCTGCGACCACACGCTCCACGCGCCGATGCCTTCGACGGGCGTGACCGTGGCAAAAGTCGGCGTGGCGCCGTTGCCGTCCTTGGCGGGGTCGAAGCTGGCGTACTGCAATGGGCCGCCGGGCAGCGTCACTGGCTGCACCAACAGGCCGCTGGCGGGGTCGGTGGCGCCGGTGGCGATGGTGTACGGGATGTCCGCGTCGCCGCCGCCGCTGCCGGCCACGGTCTGGCCGAAGAAAACCCGGCTGCCCGTCGGCACCAGCGCGTTGGCGAGCGTGACGGAGCGCTCGGTGGTGTCGAGCACCGGCACCATCGGCGTGGCGGGGCTGCCGAGCGCGGTCGGAAAGGCTCGCAGCAGGCCGGTCGGGTCGACGATCACGTTGTGCACGATCATCGTGCGCATGTTGCCGCCGTGGATCACCACGTCGTAGGCCGGATCGCTGGGCAACGGATAGAGCAGGAATGCGCCCGTCGCGCTCACGCTGACGCTGCGCACCTCGGCGTGGAACCGGCCGTCCGACGAGACGCTGGTGGCGCTGGCGACCACGTCGTGGATGCAGCCGACATGGCTCGCGCCGGTGCAGAAGTTGGTGGTGTCCAGCTGGCCGGAGATTGAATCGAGGAAGCTGCCGGGAACGCCGTCGCCCAGCGTCGTCAGCAGTTGCTGGTTGTAGCCCTGCAGCTCGTTGCGCAGTGTGAAGCGATCGTCTGGCCCGAGGTCGGCGCGCCGCACGAGCGAGTTGGCGTTCCACTCGATGGCCAGCGGCGTGGTGGTGTCGGAGCTGAGGCTGAATGGCGTCAGCACGCGCAGGCCGGCCTGCGCGTCGGGCAGTTCCAGCGGCACCACGTGCACGCCCGCCGCGTCCGTGTACTGCACCTGGTCGTTGAACTGCAGCCCCTTGGCGCTGGCCGAGGACGCCAGCGTCGACGCGGGGTCCGACGGCGCGACCAGCAACCTCAGCTGCGCGAAGCTGCCCAACGTGCTGACGCTCTGCTTGAACAGCGACACGGCGCTGCCGTTGGTCGACGACACGTCGGCGAGGTCCACGGTGACAGGCGTGGACAGGGTCTGCACGATCCAGCCCGGATCGCCGTCCCCGAAGACGCGCGTCGCATCGGCGTGCATCGCCAGGCCGGTCACCGTCACCCACAGGTGGTCGATGCCGGGACTGGCGCCGCCCGACAGCGACACGCTCAGCACCGCGTCCGCCGCCGTGCTGGGCGGCGGCGCCGCCGTGCCGCCACCGCCGCCGCACGCGGCCAGCGCGAACAGGGCGGCGAGCGACGCGAGCGAACGGCCGTGAGCCATCATCACTGCGCCGTGGCCGCAATCCGCAGCTTGGTGCCGACGGCCTCGGTCATCGCCTTGACGTTCTGGTTGACCTGCGCAGCGATGTCCGCCTGCACCTTCCTGCCGACCGCGGTCTCCATCTCGGGCACCAGCTTCTCGAACTTGGCCTTCAGCGGCGATTCCAGCATCGCTTCGAGCTGGCGCAGTTCCTCGACCGTGAAGTTCTTCGCGAGGATGGGACCGACCGACGGGTTGGTCTGCTTCTTGGCGCTGGCGACGGCGATGGGGGTGGTCGTGTCGATGTATTTCTGGACGTCGGTGCTGATGTCCTTGAGCGTCTTTTCCTTCTTTTCCGCCGGCACGTGCGCCGTCTGCAGGGCGATGTTGGACTGTTGCATGGCGTCCAGGGCCGGGCGCTGGACGGCCTGCAGCACGCCGACCTCGGGGTGGAACACCAGCAGGATGCGATCAATGATCTTCTGCTTTTCGGCGTCCGGTGCGGGCAGCGGCGCCTGCGCTGCCGCGGAGGCGGCGGGGGCGGCGGCGGTCTGCGCCTGGGCGGACAGGCTCGCTGCCAGTACGGCGGCGAGGGCGATTTGCGTCAAGGAAAGGCGGAGGGCGGTCATCGTCTTGTCTGCGGGTGAGGTCAGAAGGGTTGCGTGATCTTGAGGCCGAAGTAGCGCAGGACGAGCGTCCCCGAGACGTCCAGGCCCGCGTACGGGTTATAGATCACGTTGAAGAAGTTGGTGCAGTTCAGGTTGCAGTCGGTGTTGGCCGGCACGTTGAAGCGGCCGCGGGCGTAGCTGAAGCCTGCCTCGAGCTTCATGCCGTCCTTGGTCTCGTAGCTGCCGCCGATGCTCTTGACGGGCAGGTCGGGCATCGGTGCGATCAGGTCGATCTTGTTGGTGGGCACCGAGCTCTTGCGCGGCTCGTAGCCCAGGCGCAGCTTGACGCCGTCCCAGACGTCGAACTGGGCGCCGTAGCCGAAGCTCCAGACGCTGTGGTAGCCGCGCGGAATGATCAGCTTGGTGGAATCGGCCTGGCCGAACAGGCGCGCCATCTCGAGCAGGTTGACGTTGCGGTCGAACTGGAAGGTGAGCTGGTTCCACTTGGACCAGTCCGTCCATCCGGCGTCGACGTTGAACTGCATGCCGGTCACCGGGATGGCCTTGAGGCCGAACTGCCAGTGGGCCGGGTAGGGCATCACCAGCGTGAAGTTGCCGCCCTGGTCGGTCGGGATCGAGGTCGGGAAGCCGAACATCGCCGCCACGATCGGCCCGAACAGCGAGCTGTACATGTGGCGCACGAACTCGGGCAGCATCGGGTTGGCGTGGAAGTTGTAGTCGCCCGTGATCACCGTCTTGGAGCCGGACTGGTACACCGCGCCGAAGCCCACGTACTCGCTGGGCTGCCACAAGGCGCCGACGTTGAACGTCACGTCGGCCGGCGAGGTGCCCGAGAAGCGCATCTCGCCGATGCTCTCGAACGGCCGCAGGCGGCCGCTCTGCTTGCCGGTCTCGTCGGTGCCGCACAGGCCGAAGCCCAGCGTGTCGAGCGGATTGCCGTTGTTGCCGCACCAGGCGTCCTGCAGCTTGCCGATGATGCCCAGCAGCTTGTTGGGGAAGCGCATCTCCGTGTCCAGGGCGAAGCCCTGGTGCGCGATGGGGATCCCGAAGCCGAGCTGGAACTGGTCGTTGACCTTGTAGCCGACCGACGGCGACAGGTAGACGAGGCGCTGGATCACCACCTTCTTGCCGTCGAAGCGCGCCGGATCGTCCGGATTCTTCGTGCGGTCGATGCCCACGGCCTGCGGAACATAGGTCGCGGTGGCGAAGGTCCACGGCGAGCCTTCGTTGTGCCAGGACAGCGCCAGGCCTGCCGCGACCGCCAGCGGGATGCGCGGGCTGGGCACGCCGGCGATCGGGATGAAGATCGCCTGCTTGTTGTGGTCCGAATGGGTGCCCGCGAGCGGGTCTTCCTTGAAGCCGCCGACATCGAAGCCGGACGGTTGATGGAATTCGGCCGTGGTGCGCAGCACGGCGCCGAAGATCGTGTCCGAGCGGGTGTCGGCCTTGATCTTGGCCAGTCCGGCCGGATTGAAGTGGATGGCGTCCAGGCCCGGCGGGTCGGCCGTGACCGCGTTGCCCATCGACATCGCGACGGGGCTCACGGCCAGGTTCTCGGTCAGTGCGGCGCGCGCCGGCAGCGCACCCAGCGCGCCGGCGGCGACGAGTGCTGACAGCGCAGTGAGCGGCGGGCGGGCGTGGCGCGGCGGCCGGTGGCGCGGGGAGCGCGTCGTCGGGGGCACGGTCATGGGGGGTTCAGAACGGCGAGAAGGTGAGCGGCACGTTCAGGCCGAGGCTGAAGTCAGGCGAGTCGACCGTCAGGCCGATGCCGGCGGTCAGATTGACCGTGGTCTTCGGGTTCAGGCGCACGCCCAGGCCGAAATTCAGCATGGCCCCGACCTGCATGGCCGTGGCCCGCGGGGTCTGGGGGACGTTGTTGAGGAGGACGCTGATGTGCGACGGCGTCGTCACGGTCTCCTGGAACGACACGCTCGTCGACACGTTGTAGGACAGCGCGTAGGTGAAGCCGGCCCCGAACCCGATGCTCTTGCCGGGGCGCAGGCCCGTCAGCGTGCTCTGGTCGGTGGTGTTGAACTGATGCAGGTTGCTGACGCTCTTGCCGGCCGTGAAGCTGAGCGATCCGAACAGCGCCACCGGATCGAACACCTGCGACGCATTGACGCCCACGCTGGCGGACGCATAGCCGCTGCCGGTGGAGGTGTTCTGGCCGATCCGCTCGTCGAAGGGGCTGCGGCCGGTGGGCAGCGACAGCGAGCTGGTGACGGTGTAGGTCGGGCCCGTGGGGCTCTGGACGAACGGCTGGTAGCGCGCGCCGAAGACCAGGTCGCCGATGTCGTAGGCCGTCCCGCTGAACGACGTGCTCTGGGTGAACTTGCTGACGAACGGGAAGGTGCCGCTGATGGTCAGGTTGTCCAGCAGGCCGTAGTCCACGGACAAGGTGTTGGTGATCGTGTGGGCGCGCGTGGTCTCGATGCGGAACAGGTCGATCTGGCTCGTGGCGGCGGTGAAGCCGACGTCGATCTGCTGGTTGCCGACGTAGCTGTAGCCGAGGTCGTAGTTGGCTGCCAGACGGCCGGCGCGCAGCAGGGAGTACTGGCGATCGGTCTTGGTGAGCGTGTCCTTCAGCAGCGTGGCCTGGTCGACGTCGCCGGCCTGCTTCTTCAAGGCGTCGGCCGCGGAGCTCGCCGCCGGTGCGGGCGGCGCGGGCAGCGTGTTGGTCGTCTGGACCGGCGTGTCCGGTGCGGCGGGGCCCGGCATGGTCGGCTGGTTGTCGGGTTGCGCGTGTGCGGCCACGCAGGTGAACACGCCGCACGCGAGCGTCAGCGCCGTGCCCTTCCAGTTTGCCGATGTCATTTTCATTGATGCTTGAAATTGAGGGTGCCGAGGCCGGACTGTACGGCTTGCCGTAGAGCGTCGCGATTGTCGACGGGACGCAGCGCGATGTCCTCGCGCACGAGGTCGGGCGAGATGACGCCCAGCTCCTGGTCGGTGAGGGCCAGGCTGGACTCCACGTTGGCGTGCGTCTTGGACGGGTAGATGACGAACATCGTGCCCTTGTCCCACAGGCCGGTGAACTCATGCACCGAGAACGCGATGTTGCCCGCGGAGGGGTCGGCGATGAACACCTTGCCGTCGCGGATGCCCTTGACCACCACGAAATGCTTGAAGCCCGCGTAGTCGATCGGCACGATGGCCGGCTGGTCGAGCTTGGCCAGGTCGTTCATGTCGCCGCGAAAGCCGCCGCTGTCGCTGCCGAGAGTGGCCACGTAGCGCTTCATGTCCAGCAGCGAAAAGCCGCGGCGCGCGATGATCTTGTCCTGCTCGCCGTGCTGGAGCATGCCCTTCATCGCCTCCTGCTCCGTGACGGCCAGGCCCAGGTGGAACTGCAGCACCGTCGTGAGCGCCGCCGAGCCGCAGCTGTAGTCGTAGGCCTGGTGCACGATGTGGCGGTACTTGAAGTACTCGTTGGGGAACATCTGCACCGACTCGGGCGCGATGCCGCCGTTCATCCTGGCGACGTTGACTTCGTAGTCCAGGGGCGGGCGGTTCAGCGGCGTGTTGCGCGAGCCGACGCCCGCGCCGATGATGGCGGCGGCGACGACGCCCAGGAGGATCAGCAGCATGGAGTTCTTTCTTCAGGGCGGACGTTCATTTCGCCCAGAGGTTCAGCTGGCCGGTCATGGACGCGACACCATTGAGGGTCAGGGCGCCGAGGCTGCCGGTCAGCGGCGCGTTGCGGTCGGTCTGCACGCCGATCGCATGGATGCCGAAGTCCTGCGCGACCAGGTAGGCCGGCATGCCGATGGCGAGGTAGCCGCTGCCATCGGGCTGGAGCGACGGATCGATCGTGATCGAGAACAGCAGGCCGCCGCCAAAGTTCTGCACGATCGCGTAGGTGGTGGTGCCCGCGACGACGAAGCCGGCCGAGATGTTGCTGGGCGCCGTCGTGCCGGCGATGGCGCCGGTGTTCAGGTGCAGGTCGACCGCGATGGAGATTCCCTTGGCTGCAACGGAGCGCAGCTGCTCGTCGTCCAGCGGCTTTTTCTCGGCGCAGGCGCCGGAGGCGGCCAGCGCCAGGCAGCAGGCGAGGGCGAGGCGATGAGGCATGGGCAGGGCCTTGGGTTGCAAGAAGCCCGGGCGTGCGCCGCTCATTGGCCCGTCCTGAACTTGATGTCGAGATAGTTGATCTGCATGGAGGCGATGCTGGCGGAACCCAGGTTGGTCACCGTCGCCGGCGCGCCGTTGAGGCCGGCCGTCGTGAAGGCGATGTTGTCGACGCGCAGCGAGGCGGCCGGCACCGGGTCCGAGGTGGTGGGCCAGCCGACCTGCAGATGCAGATAGGAGCCGCTCGAATCGGTGGCAGCGTTGATCAGCCCGGGGTGCCTGTCGAGGTCGGCCAGCGTCCATGCGCCGCCGGTGCCGGCGTCGGCCAGGTGGATGCCTTGCAGGACGAGCTTGTCGCCGGTGTCGATGATGCCGTTGACGTCGCGGCCGCGCGGGAAGACGGACAGGGCGCCGATATCGAGCTGGGTGCCCAGGCCGAAGGCGATGCCTTGGGTGTCGGCGATGGTCGAAGGCGAGACGTACAGGCCGCCGCCCTTCATCGTCAGGTCCTGCACCTGCAACGTGCCGCCCACGAAGTTGGTGCCGGTGCACGTGCCGGCGCTGACGGCGCTGCAGTGGGCGAAGTCCGCCGTCAACTGCCACTTCTGGTTGCCCGCGGCGTTGAGCGGGAAGTCGAGCGCGATCTGGTCGGGCGCGTTGGTGCGCGGACGCAGCTGTAGCAGGTAGGGATCGGCGAACGGGTCCGCATCGTCGCTGCGCGAGAGATCCAGTCCGGACAACGCCAGCGAACTGCCGCCCGGGGACAGGTAGGTCAACGTCAACGGATTGGTCAGACTGCTCGTGAGCGAGAAGTTGTTGAGGTTGAAGGCGATGCCGTCGGCGCCGCGCACGGTCGCGAGTTCGTCGTCCTGCAGCGGCTGCATCGCGTGCGACGCGGGTTCGGGCGGGGTGGCTGCCGCGGCTACGCCGTGGATGGACAGCACCAACGCCGCGACGGCGGCGAAGACCCGCAGCGGGACGTCCAGGCGTGGCAGTTCGCGGCGTCGCGGTGCGGCGGCGG
>Ga0207657_10007309_pt1 | contig 11327 bp, 9 predicted proteins | sample KBSC33metaG_FD_184316 | JGI IMG/M metagenome (GOLD analysis project Ga0207657, IMG submission 184316) | Corn rhizosphere microbial communities from Kellogg Biological Station, Michigan, USA - KBS C3-3 metaG (SPAdes) (version 2) | ecosystem: Host-associated > Plants > Roots > Rhizosphere > Soil ... | reverse complement strand
CTAACTATCGGAATGCCAAGATAATCCTGCGTGCAATAAAAATCGATCCGCGTCTTTTGCTGATGGGGCTTTATCTCCAGGAGGATTACATTTTCGGCCGCATGTCCATTTACCACAATTTCTTTAAAAAGTTGGAGGTAGGAATTTTTATCATAGCCGTTTAAATAAGGAGTGAAATTATCCGGGATATCAAAATGTTTTAGGATGACTTCTTCATAATACGGCTGAAAACCAAAAAGGGTAGGGAAGCCCTGCATTTCAATCAACTGCGGTTCCAGCCCGCCATTTTGATTTTCGCAGATTCCAAAATCGAAGGCGATAAAATTGGTATGTTCATCTTCGGCCGGCACATTTTCGTTCGAAGGAACAGCACGCCGGGTTTTATGTTTAAAACCGGGACTAATAATTACATCAACGATCGCTTCGCAGGCCTCCAGCATTTTATTGGTAAACTCTTTTGAAAGAAATACAGGCGTTTCAGCCACGCGGAAATCAATAGCCCCGGGATGCTTGCTGTTTAAATCTTCAAGGAAAGCCTTATATTTTTCTTCGGTGAAATTTTTATTGAACTGGTCTCTTATGTGGGCAATCATTATTTTTTCTTATTTCATCTTTCAATAAATGGAAATTTTTTTCTAAACTGCCACAGGCTTGCTATTTACAATTAGCTGATCCGAAGCTAATTTCAGAAAATTAGGAATGATGTGGTCGTGAGTCCAGACTATTTTATCCGGATCATTTAGTCTTTCCATCATGGACAGCCATTTGGCCTCGCCATGATTTTCGATTACGGTTTTCTTTTTCTCCCCGGTTTGTAAATGTTTCTTCATGCCCAGCGCATCCGCTTCAGGGTGAAATTGGGTACCAATACAATATTCGTTAAATCGTATGCCCATCACGGCTCTTTCAAACGGAACATGCTTTCTTTCTTTTTCGATACAGAGTATTTTAGAACCAGCTTCTTTAATTTTTTTTTGATCAGGCTGAATCACCTGGTAGTCGCGGCTGTCAACGGCATAAAATGGATCGGCCATATTTTCAAATACCGGCTCGGTTTTTCCATCCTCCAGCAAATGAACGGGCAGCACGCCAAAGGAAGTTGATTTTCGCTTTGTAATTTTTGCTACGCGAAAATACCGGCAGGCAAGCTGGAAAGAATGACAAATAAAAAGGACATATTTTTTTGAAATGGTTGCGGGATTGTTGTTCCATTTTTCAATTGAATGAAGCCACCGGAAATATAAGGTATCCCATTGCTGCCCCTCACTTTCCAATGGGCTTCCCGGGCCGCCGCTGCTGACATAAATATCCCATGAAGTATCGGGCAATTCGTTTTTTTGTCTTACGTTAAATTCGCGTATATGTAAATGAATATTAGCCGATTTGGAAAAGTCATTTAAAATTTCCCTTAATCCACGCATGCCCTGGTTTTCAAATCCGTCATATAGATCTAATATGGCTATCCGAATGGTTGGTCTATCCGTAAAATTCATCTGCAAATATAACAAAATGCCTGTTTTTAAAGGGTTACAAAGAGCTTAATAAAAATGAAAAAGGCACAGATTTTCATATTTTGATTTTTTTGTTATTTTTTTTCGTAATTTCCTTTTTCTAAATTTTTGTAACATGAGTAAGATAAGCGACATCCTTGCCCGCAAGGGAAGCAAAGCCATTTCAGTGGCTCCCGAAACTTCCGTAATCGATGCATTGCGGGTAATGGCTGAAAACAATATCGGATCTGTAGTAGTAAAAGAGAATGGAAAATTTGTAGGGATTATTACAGAAAGAGATTACTCAAGAAAGGTGATTCTGAAAGGAAAAAATTCCACCGATACAAAAGTCCGGGAAATTATGATGACCGATTTCCCCCTGTTAAAACCGGACGATACTGTTGAGTACTGTATGGAATTACTTACCAAAAATAACATCCGTTACCTTCCCGTTTTTAAAGACGCTGACCTTGCCGGCATTATTTCAATAAGTGATGTGGTTACAGAAACCATCCGTTTCCAGCAACAAACCATCAATCACTTGCACGATTATATACATTCCTGATATAAACTTCAGGTGGAACGAAATAAATAGTAGCTGCTTGCGTTTTTTATGTTTATTTTATAGAATTACATTCACCTGATCTGAAAATTGAAATATCTTCGCAACCTATGAGGCACCCCAAACTTCCCGCGCTTTTTTTATTGTTTATTTCTGTGTGTTTTATTTGTAATACAGGCTGTTACAGCAGCCAATCTGCTCCGGATATAGCAGTAAAAGATTCAGCTTTAAAAAGCCAGGATGCCAGTGCCGAAAAAGTTACTGAGAAGAAAGTGTTAGATACCGCTTTGTTCAACAAGCTTCAACTCAACTTGGCCAATAATGACACTACCGGCAAATGGCCGGCAAAAATGCCTTATCCTTTGCCCGGGGCTGTGTTGCCTTTTCATCGCATAGTAGCTTTTTATGGAAATCTCTATTCAAAAAAAATGGGCATACTGGGAGAGCTTCCAAAAAATGAAATGCTCAGCAAGCTGAAACATGAAGTAAAGTACTGGCAAAGCGCTGATTCTTCCCTGCCTGTAATACCGGCATTGCACTATATCGCTGTTACCGCCCAGGGCTCGCCCGGAAAAGATGGCAAGCACCGGCTGAGAATGCCTTTTAGCCAGATAGACACGATTATGAACTGGGCAAAGGAAATAGATGCGCTTGTTTTTTTAGATATCCAGGTAGGAATGAGTTCTGTAGAAAGTGAAGTGCCACAACTTGAAAAATACCTTCAATATCCCCAGGTGCACCTGGGAATCGATCCTGAATTTTCAATGAAAACCGGCGCTGTTCCGGGAAAGAAAATTGGAACATTTGACGCCAGGGATGTCAATGCTGTAATTGATGATTTGGCTTCTTATGTAAAAAAATACAATCTGCCTCCAAAAATTTTAATCGTGCATCGGTTTACACAGGGAATGCTTACCAATTATAAGCAAATTAAAAAAGTGCCGGAAGTGCAGGTTGTAATGGATATGGACGGATGGGGCGATAAAGTTCTTAAGCGGTCTACTTATCTCAGATATATCTACGCAGAACCTGTGGAATTTACCGGCTTTAAACTGTTTTACAAGAACGACACAAAAAAGGGCGCTGACCAGCTTTATACTCCACAAGAGCTGTTGAGATTTACTCCCAAACCTATTTACATTCAGTACCAATAACTTTATCCTCAAGATGAAAACAAATTTTGTTTTTATTGCTCTTTGCGCATTTTTTTTAAATGCATGTTCGACAGCCACTTCGAAAACTGACAACTCATTTGCAAAACAAAAGGATAACAACCTACCCATCGCGGTGAGCTTGCAGGATTCTGTAGCTACGGTAGCTGACGCGGCAACCATTCTTGCAAAAAAGGAAGTTCCTGTATTGTGCTATCACCATATACGGGAAGCCAAACCGGGACAAAGTGAAACTTTTAAAAGTTACTCAGTTTCACCTGCACAGTTCGCGCAGTTCGTGAAAGCCCTAAAAGACAGTGGCTACCAGACTATCTTACCCGACCAATTATATAATTACCTGGCACACAACGGGCCGCTTCCTGAAAAACCGGTTATGCTGACATTTGATGATACCGATGAGGAGCAGTTTTCAATCGCCTGGCAGGAAATGAAAAAGTATGGTTTTAAAGGTGTGTTTTTTGTAATGACGGTTTCTATTAACCGTCCTAGATATATGACTACTGCGCAGTTGAAAGAATTGTCTGATAACGGCAATGCAGTGGAATCGCATACCTGGGACCACCACATGGTAACAAAATACCAGGGAGAAGACTGGGAAAAACAATTGATACAACCCAAAAAGAAAATTGAAGAAATTACAGGTAAATCCGCCACTTATTTTGCATATCCTTTTGGCTTATGGAACCGGGCTGCCTTTCCTGAATTGGAAAAGGCAGGATATAAAATGGCTTTCAGCTTATCCGGCAAAAGAGATTCTTCGCAGCCATTGTATACGGTGAGAAGGATGATTGTGCCCACTCAATGGAGCACACAAGGTGTATTCAGTGCAATGAAAAAAACTTTTCATCTTGATAAAACAGTAAAGCAATAAATCGTAAAGATTTTTATTTTAGGAGGGCTGACTGTCACTTTAATTTATCCCAGCCTTTTGAAATTTTGGACACTAATGCATTTAGTCCGGAAGAGGTGCCGTCGAAATAATCGTTTTGAGCAAAATAAGGAATAAAATCTTTTTTAATCATCTTGTTTTTTTCATTTTTTGAAATGAATTTGTCAATGCCGAAATCTGTAGTAACACATATTCTTTTGTAATCTTTACAAATACAAATCAGCACGCCGTTGCTTTTTGAAATTTTACCAATGCCCCAGATCTTCATTAGCCGGTAGCTGTATTCATTAAATTTATCTAATGCTACCATATTGGAATCTAAAGTTACAATGGAAATTTCGATGCTCGTTGCCTGTTCAAAATGTGCGAGTGTTTTTTCCAGTTCCCTTTCCTGCGCTTCAGTAAAAAGGTCGCCGAAATCGTTGACCCATCCCACTGCCGCTGGTAATGTGTCCCAAAGATTTTGCCGGTATGCACCGAGCTGTTGAGGCGACATTGAGCTGTATTCGAAATAATTAGGAACAGCCTGCCCCTGAGATGAAAATTGAAAAATGAGTAAAAAAAATAAAGTATAAAATATTTTCATACGCAATTCATCTTTATTTTCACGGTTTACAAAACTATAAAAAAATAATTCAATGATATTCTATTGAATGCCGGAATCAGGGAATTGGAGTATGATAGGAGGTTTTAGCAGGATGCCGAGGTAAGAAGCGGTAAAAATAATAATTAGATGTGATAAATGGAAGTAATTTTCAATAATTTTTTTAAACCATTGCTTTCGGCTTAAAAAATGAATAAAAAAACAGCCATCCAGGTAGGATGGCTGTTTCGTTGTACCTGAAATATTAGGTTAGCCTAAATTTTCGGTAGTTATTTCTGCTTCATTCTTAAAAACCACATTTTTCAATTCTGTTTTAATGAAGCTTCGTGTTTTAACGTTGCTTACGCTTTGCAGCAATTTTTGCTGTATGTTGAGCGCTAAAGAACTGTCTTTTTTTGTTGTATCGGTTGAATCAGCAGGCACCGTATCTCTTATCGCATAATTAAATGCCATCAAATTCCTGTTGTTTCTTAGAGTGGAAGCTAACGTGCTATCTTTCTTAGTAGTATCAGTTGAGTCCGGATTTGATGGTACCGTATCTTTTGCTACATAGCCGAATGCCACCAAATTGCTGTTGCTTCTTAAAGCGGAAACCAATGTGCTGTCCTTTTTAGAAGTGTCAGTTGAGTCCGGATTTGATGGTACCGTATCTTTTGCTACATAGCTGAATGCCACCAAATTGCTGTTGCTTCTTAAAGCGGAAGCCAATGTGCTGTCCTTCTTGGAAGTATCGGTTGAATCCGGATTTGATGGAACCGTATCTTTTGCTGCATAGCTGAATGCCACCAAATTGCTGTTGCTTCTTAAGGCGGAAGCCAATGTGCTGTCCTTCTTAGAAGTATCGGTTGAATCCGGATTTGATGGAACCGTATCTTTTGCTGCATAGCTGAATGCCACCAAATTGCTGTTGGTTCTTAAAGCCGAGGCCAGAGTACTGTCCTTTTTAGAAGTATCAGTCGAGTCCGGGTTTGATGGAACCGTATCTTTTGCTGCATAGCTGAATGCCACCAAATTGCTGTTGCTTCTTAAAGCGGAAGCCAATGTGCTGTCCTTCTTAGATGTGTCGGCTGTGTCGGTGGGCACGGTATCCTTCACCACAAAGTTATAGGCCACCAGGTTGGTGTTGTGTCTTAAAGATGCCAGTGAAGTATCTTTTTTTGTGGTGTCTGTATTGTCAGGCACAGTCGTATCCGCAAAAGCTACGATTGCAGAATTATGCATCGTAAAAACTGTGGAATCAGGAATTTTTGTCGTGTCTGTTTTCGGAATGGAGTCTTTGCTAGGTATAGAATCCGTTTGGGCCAAAACTACAGAACCCATTAAAGATAGGAGTAGTGAGAAGGCTATTGTTTTCGTCTTCATTTTAGGGTAGATTTTTAGGGGTTTGATAATTAAATTAATTCTACCTCTATTAAGGCAATTACAATGCCATTCAATAATTCTTGTGGATAACTTTTTTGTTAATTGATTGTATTATATTGATAATAAACATTTTACAATTTCTTAATTTTCTTAAAAAAAGAAGTTCGGGTTTCTAAAATTTTTCAAATAACGCCTGCTAAGCCTGTCTGAAAAGTGGTAAGTGATGGAAGAATTGGTTAGAAAATAAACACGCCGGATTAGGCGATAATGAAGTTGAAAATGCAATCAAATGAATAGCAATACAATGCTATTTTTTTATTATTTCGCCACCTGCATTTTTACTTTTTTATTTTTAATTTTTTCTCCCTGGATTAGGTTGAGCAACACGTTCATTCTTGATTTTCTGATGCCGGCAAATGAAAAAAAGTCTTTTACTTCAATCAAACCGATGTCCTCTTTTTTTAGTTCACCCTTATTGGTTAAAAAGCCCACAATGTCTATCTTATTTACCTTATCTTTTTTTCCGGCACCAATAAAGAGGGTTGACCACTTTGGCTTTTCGGGCAGGTAAGCCGTTTCTGGCAAGTCAATTTTTTTTACCTCTTCATTAATGTAAGAAGGTAAAATTTCATCTTCGCTTAGAATTAAAATAGCGGTGCCGCTTGCTTCCATCCTGGCTGTGCGGCCGTTCCTGTGGATGAAGGCATCTTCAGAATGGGGCAAATGATAATGAATAATGAAACGAATATTTGCGATGTCGAGGCCGCGGGATGCCAGGTCAGTAGTCACCAAAATGTTAGTGGTTCCGTTTCTGAATTTTGCCAAAGCGCTGTCTCTTTGCTGCTGCTCCATGCCGCCATGATAAAACTCGTTATGAATGCCTTTTTCAGACAGTATCTTACTGGTGCGTTCCACCGCTTCGCGATGATTGCAAAATACGATTGCTGAACGATTGCCAAGGTAGCAAAGCAGCTTAAAAAGCGTTTCAGATTTATCCTTTTCGGGAGAGAAAACGGATTTTATTTCGAGCCTTTCTGTCTCATCTCCGTCTTTTAAAAAATTAATTTGTAATGGATTTTTCAGTTCTATAAAACCTGGTATTTCCAATGCGGGCGTTGCCGAAGTGAGTAATTTCTTTTCAACATTTTTTAATGAACTGAGGATAAATTCCATTTCCTCTAAAAAACCTAATTCAAGTGATTTATCAAACTCGTCTAAAACCAGCATTTTAATGTCATCTATGGTAATGTTTCCGCGACGGATATGGTCGCCTAGCCGGCCGGGAGTGCCAACAATCAGGGCAGGAGGTTGTATAAGGTTGTTTTCCTCAATTTCTCTTTTGTGCCCGCCATAGGCAGCCGTAATTTTAATTCCCGTTCCCATTGCCTTAAAAACGTTTTCTATCTGGATGGCTAATTCCCTGGAAGGCACGACTATCAAAGCTTGTGTGTTTTTATTTGAAGGCGACAGCTTTTCCAGAACTGGCAACAGATAAGCTAATGTTTTGCCCGAGCCTGTGGCAGAAAGCAGGATGACATCTCTTTCGTGTTGTATGGCGTCAAGCGTTGCTATCTGCATCTCATTGAGAGATTTGATTTTTAGATTGCTTAAAATAGCTTCCAGGGAATAGTTTTTCTTTTTCATAGATAGTAAATCAACAAATAGGGGATATTTTTATTGTAGATATTTTTAAGTGATTAGCGTATGGTAAGCTGCTGCAATGCTTCGCTGACTTGCTCTACAGGCCGCTTGCAGGTTTTATTTTCGCACACATAAATCATTGTTTTGCCTTCCATTAATTTACTTTCAAGAAGCGGCAGCTTTCCCTCGCTTTCTCCGCCGAGATAAATGGCATTTGGCAAATAGTAATTTTGAAATGCTGCAAGTTTTCCCTTCCATTTTTTACCAACAATTGCCACTTCATACGGAGGCCTGATTTGCAAAGCCATCGCCTGCGCCCAGTTACTGCAATAAGCAGGATTTTTTTGAATATCATCTGAAACATTTTTCACCATTTGAACAGATTGGGCTTCATAGTTGCTATTGTCGAAGTAAAGACTAAGAAGTAAAAGATTTTTTGCCATCTCACTGTTAGACGAAGGGATTACGTTATCAGAAATTTCCATTTTGCGCGCGATTAAATCGCTGTACTGGCTATCCGTATAAAAATACATTCCTGTAGTGGGGTCCAAAAAATGTTTTTCAACATATTGGGTGAGTTCATTAGCCTTTTCCAAATAAGATTCGTCAAAACTGATTTGATAAAAATTAATAAGCGCATTAATCAGGAACGCATAATCATCCAGGAAAGCATTGATGGAGGCTTTGCCGTTTTTATAATTACGATAAATGCCGCCACTTTTTAAAACTATATTGTTTAAAAGGAAATCAAGATTTGTCTTTGCCATTTTAAAAAAATCCTCATCCGCAAATACGCGATAAGCGTCTGCAAGGGCCTTTATCATCAAAGCGTTCCACGAGGTGAGGATTTTATCATCGGTTGCCGGCCGCACGCGTTCATTTCTTTTTTGAAACAGAATGTGCTTTAATGAATTTATTTTTTCTGTCAATTGTTCATTTGTAAGCTGATATTTATTTTGCAGATGTTCGCTGCCTGAATTGATGTCTAAAATGTTTTCACCATTTTCCCAATTTCCCTGGTCTGTAACTCCGAAATAATCATTGAACAATGCAGCATCTTTGCCTAAAATATCATTGATTTCTGATTTCCGCCAAACATAATATTTCCCTTCCATACCCTCGCTGTCTGCATCAAGCGATGAATAAAAGCCACCTGACGGCGATGTGAGTTCACGTTGAATAAATCCGATAGTTTCATAAACGATCCTTTTATAAAGAGGATTTTTGGTTACCTGGAATGCGTGGCTGTAGAGGCTTATCAACTGGGCATTATCGTAAAGCATTTTTTCAAAATGCGGAGCATGCCATGATGGATCAGTAGCGTAGCGCGAAAATCCGCCGCCCAACTGATCATATATTCCACCGTTAGCCATATTGTTGAGTGTAGTTTCAACCGCCTGGATTCCCGGTTTATTTCCGCTTAAATAATTGTATTGTAAAAGATATTCCCATATCGCCGGCATCGGAAATTTCATAGCGCCTTTAGTGCCGCCCTTTTGTAAATCGATCACTTTATTAAGCTGATCAGATATATCATGCAAGGTTTTCATTGAAAACGAAACATTGGTTGTATTTAGCGGTACTTCTTCAATATCCCGTATTCCTTTTGCCAGGTGGTCTGCCTGTTCCTGCAACTTTTGCGGATCAGTTTTGTATAAGTTTGAAAAATATTCGAGCAACTGCATCCATGTTGTTTTGGGATAATAAGTACCTGCAAAAAAGGGCTTGCCATCAGGCATCGCCAAAGCATTTAAAGGCCAGCCGCCATTACCGTTAATCAGGTAAGCGGCGTTCATATATACCTGGTCCACATCAGGCCTTTCCTCACGGTCTACTTTTATACAAACAAAATTTTTATTCATGAGGTTTGCAACTGCCGTGTCTTCATAGCTTTCGTGTTCCATCACATGGCACCAATGGCACGCAGCATATCCAACACTTATCAGCAACATCTTATTTTCTTTCTTAGCTTTTTCAAGAGCAGCCGGGCCCCACGGATACCAGTCAACCGGGTTGTGCGCATGTTGTAAGAGGTAAGGGCTTGATTCATGAATGAGTTCATTCGTATACATAAATTCTTTGTTTTTGATATTTGAATTGGAATGTTGCGCACAAGACATAAAACCGAAAAGCCCGATTATCAAATAACACTTCTGTATTTTTTTGTGCAACATACCATTTGTAAAGATAACTCAACCATGCCAGTATCATTTTCGAATAGAGATGGCAGATAAATTTTGAGCCGGTCGTTACCGAAATAGTTCGGTTTAAAAATTTTACGGAAATATTACATAGAATTATCTTCGTGCGTCATTATGAAAGGAAGAGAAAGGTTTTTTACCATTTTTACATTAGGTGTGTTGTCGGCTATGGGCGCATTTTCCATAGATATGTACCTGCCGGGATTTCCGGATATTGCGAAAGACCTGCACACCACAATTGCTCATATTACACTTTCAATTACGAGCTTCTTCATTGGCATTTCTGTAGGGCAATTGCTCTACGGCCCTCTGCTTGACAAGTATGGGAGAAAAAAGCCATTATACGTTGGCCTTGCGGTGTACCTGGTAACATCTGTCGCATGTGCTTATGCGCCATCCGCAGATGCGCTTATTGGCATCCGGTTTTTACAGGCGCTCGGTTCCTGCGCCGGCATGGTAGCTTCGCGCGCTTTGGTAAGGGATATTTTTCCGGTAAATGAAAATGCCAAAATATTTTCTTTGCTGATGCTGGTGCTGGCTATCTCCCCGATAGTCGCTCCAACTTTGGGAGGATATGTTACCGCCGCGTTCGGATGGCAATCTATCTTTTTTATTCTCGCCACTATAAGCGCAGTCACTATCGCATTGGTGTATTTTACTTTACCAGGGGGCCGCGAACCAAACCACACACTTTCATTACTTCCGCGCCAGGTTACAAATGACTTTCTGAGCGTAGCGAAAGTACCTAAATTTTATACGTATGCAGTTGCGGGCGCTCTTGCTTCATCGGGATTGTATGCTTACGTGGCAGGTTCTCCTTTTGTGTTTATGGAAATTTATAAGGTTTCTGAAAAACACTATGGTTGGATTTTTGCCTTTATCGCCATGGGATTAATATCTGCAAGCCAGGTAAATACTGTTCTTCTCAGGAAATACAGCAGCGAACAAATCATAAGGGTAACGTTGTTTTGTCAAACTCTTGCCGGAATAGCGCTGGTAGCGGGCAGTTATTTTCATATTCTTGGCCTGTATTCCACCATATTTTTAATATGGATTTTTCTCAGCACGCAGGGATTTGCGTTTCCAAATTCTTCCGCGCTTTCGCTGGCTCCCTTCACCGGCAATGCAGGCACAGCCTCAGCTTTGATGGGCGCCATTCAATTGGGATTTGGTGCAATATCTACTGCATTAGTTAGTTTGTTTAATAATGGCACGGCGATGCCAATGTCGGCTATCATGTGTGCATGTGCTATTTTAAGCTTTTCTTTTTTGATGATTGGAAGAAAAGCCATCAGGAATTCTTCCGCAGAATATGACCTCACGCTTGAAAATTAACCACGGTAAAAGTTATTGATTTTTAGTAGCCGCTAAAGGAATAGTAAAATAAAAAACTGAGCCTTTTCCTT
>Ga0207657_10007304_pt1 | contig 11330 bp, 10 predicted proteins | sample KBSC33metaG_FD_184316 | JGI IMG/M metagenome (GOLD analysis project Ga0207657, IMG submission 184316) | Corn rhizosphere microbial communities from Kellogg Biological Station, Michigan, USA - KBS C3-3 metaG (SPAdes) (version 2) | ecosystem: Host-associated > Plants > Roots > Rhizosphere > Soil ... | reverse complement strand
GGCGTGGTCCGTCGTCTTTCCGTTGATGATGCGGTGAAGCTTGCCCTGGAGCAGAACCTCGGGATCCAGATCGACCGTCTGAATCCGCAAATTGAAGACATCGCGGTGGCCCAGGCCCGCACGGGGGATAACCAGGAAGATTCTTCCCCAGTCGAGAAATAGTCCAGTAAAGACCGACGGCCGGCGCGGTAGTGTCTTGCCGTGGCGGAGGATTTGCAGCCCACGGACCCCGAATCGGTCGGGCCGTACCGCCTGCTCGGGCGACTGGGCGGTGGGGGCATGGGACAGGTCTACCTGGCTAGGTCACCAGGTGGCCGGCTGGTGGCGGTCAAGGTCATCCGGCCGGAACTCACGTCGGAGCAGGGTTTCCGTGCCCGCTTCGCCCGCGAGGTGGCCGCCGCCCGGACGGTGAGCGGCGTTTTCACCGCTCCGGTCGTGGACGCGGACCCGGAGGGACCCCTGCCGTGGCTGGCCACCGCCTACGTGCCGGGGCCGTCGCTCGCCGCCGCGGTCGCCGAGCGCGGGCCGCTGCCGCCCGGCGTCGTGCTCACCTTGGGCGCGGGGCTCGCCGAGGGGCTGCAGGCGATCCACGCGGCCCGCCTTGTGCACCGGGACCTGAAGCCGTCGAACGTGCTGCTGGCCGACGACGGGCCGCGAGTGATCGACTTCGGCATCTCCCGCGCCACCGACGCGAGTTTCCTGACCCAGACCGGAACGATCATTGGCTCGCCCGGGTTCCTCTCCCCTGAGCAGGCCGCGGGCCTCGAGGTCGGCCCGCCGAGCGACGTGTTCAGCCTCGGCGCCGTGCTTGCGTTCGCGGCGACCGGCCAGGGACCGTTCGGCTCCGGCACGGCGCCCGCACTCGTCTACCGGGTGGTGAACGCCGCGCCGGACCTGTCCGCCGTGCCGGAGCAAGTTCGCTCCGTCATCGAGCGCTGCCTGGTGCGGAATCCGTTCTCCCGGCCGACCGCGGGCGACCTGCTCGCGTCGTTCGGCGCCGCACAGCGGACGCCCGAATGGTTTTCGTCGTCGCAATTCGCGTCACCGCCGGGCGGCCCACCCCTCGGCCCCGCCACGCCAATCACGCCCGCCATGCCATTGGGACCCACCGCCCCCAGCACGCGGATCGGCCCTGCGACGCCGATCGGGGCGAACGGCGGCGTCGACTACTATGCCCCGACGCAGACGCACCTGAGCCCCACGCCAGCGTGGCCGGCGGTCGGCGTCACGCCGACCGCCCCCGCCAACGGCGGCACCCCGCCGGCCTGGTTCTCCGGCCCCCAAGCAAGCCCTCAAGGTCCGCCCGGGCAAGCAGGCCCACCAACCCCGCCAGCCTCAGTCGGAATGCGGGGACCGGCAGGTCAATACGGGCCAGCGGGTCCGTACGGGCCATCGGATCCGTACGGCCCGGCGGCTCCCACCTGGCAATCATGGCAGCAAGGCCCCAACGAGCCGTACGCGGGCATGCCAGGGCAAACCGCACCGCCAAGGAACGGCGGCCGGGTGGCCCTGATCGTGGGTGCGGCGGTGGTCCTCGTCGCGGCGGTGGCGGGCGTCGCGCTGGCGGTCACCTCCCACAAGGGCACCCCGAGCGCGGCGTCGTCGGCCGTCCTCCCGGTCTCGGTGAGCCCTGCCCCGCCCTCGGCAAGTCCGGCTCCGGTCAGCACGAGCCCGGCCGCGGCCCAGACTTCAGCGGCACCGAGTTCAACCGCCCCGGCGCAGCCGGCCGTGATCGGTGTGTGGACCGGCACCTACACCTGCAACCAGGGGCTGACCGGCATGCGGATGACGGTCACCGACGCGGGCGGCGACACGGTGCGGGCGACCCTCGATTTCTACGCGGTCGCGAGCAACCCCGATGTCCCGGACGGCAGCTACGTGCTGACTGGCACCTACTCGCAGTCAAAAGGCCTGGTCCTCGTCCCTGACCACTGGATCAGCCAGCCGGACGGATACGTGATGGTCGGTCTCAGCGGGCCGCCGCCGAGCGGTAGCTCGATGCACGGCACGGTCCAGGACCCGAGCTGCTCGACCTTCTCCGTCACCAGGTAGCGAAACCGATCAACCCGTTGCCTACCGGCGTGTGCCCGCCGATACTCGCCGTATGCGATTTGTCCCGCTTTCCGATCATCCGGGCGACATGCTGGCCGAAGCCCGCCGGGTGCGCGAGGCCGCCGGAGGGATAGCGGGGGAGCGGTACCGGCAAGAGCTTGCCGCTTATCAGGAGCGGATCGCCCGGGCCCGCGAGCGCCTGGAAAGGGCACGAGCCGAGCGAGACCTGCTGTCGCGGCTGCGCTGGGGACTGATCGCCTGGTGGCGGCGACTCGCCCGCATGCCCCGGCCGCCCGCCGCGCTGGCTCCGTCGCACGGCGAGGAGGCCATCAAGGGCGGCATCAAGGGCGAGCAGGAAGTCGCCGACGTGCTGGGGGTCGCCCTCAGCGACGCGTGGGCCCTCGTCAAGGGGTACCGCAACCGGCGGGGCGAGATCGACTACCTGCTGCTCGGTCCCGGCGGCCTGTTCGCGATCGAGGTCAAGTACGTCAACGGGACGTTCGCCATCACCCGGGAACGCTGGCGGTACGTCAGGTACGACCGCTACGGCAACCAGGTCGGGGAGGGCCTCCTGCAGGACGCGCGCCGTCGTCCGCCGAACGCGCAGCTCGCCGATCCGCTCGGCATGCTCGAGCAGTTCCTCGCGAGCCGCGGGCAGCCGGCCCGCATGCGGCTGGTGGTGCTGCTCAACCACCCGAAGGCCAGGATCAGCGACTGCGCCGCCGACGTCGGCGTCGAGGTCCTCACCGCCACTGTCCAGCTGCGCGACCTCGTCCTGGCCGCGGACGAGCAGGTCAGCACGCGGAAGCTGACCGAGATCGAGCGGCTCGTCGTCCGCGATCACCGCTTCCACGAGGAGCACCGCCCTGCCGGCAAGCCAGCCAAGTAAGGCTCGCGTTCCGGTCGCTCAGCCAAGGATGATCCCGAACGATTTCGTGCTTCGCCCGGACTGTCGACCGGGCCGTGCTTCCTGGGATACTGGGCCGCCTGGGATACTGGGGAGTAACAAATCCTGAGCGATGCGGCGCGCGCCCGCATTCCGCCCGCGGATCAAGGGCAAGTCTTTAGGACGCGCCAAGGGCAGTGAGGAGCAGTCATGCGTCGTACCGTGTTCAACGAGGACCACGAGGCCTTCAGGCAGACCCTGCGGGACTTCATCCAGGCCGAGGTCGTCCCGGTCTACCAGGACTGGTACGCAGCGGGCATCGTGCCGCGGGAGTTCTACTACAAGCTGGCGGGCCTCGGCCTGTTCGGCATCGAGGTGCCCGAGGAGTACGGCGGCGCGGGGATCACGTCCTTCAAGTACAACGCGATCGAGTCCGAGGAGCTCTCCCTGGCCGGGGTGAGCTTCGGCGGTTCCGGCGTGCATACCGCCCTGTGCCTGCCGTACATACTCAAGCTCGGCACCGAGGCGCAGAAGGAGCGCTGGCTGCCGTCGTTCATCTCCGGCGACATGATGTTCGCGATCGCGATGACCGAGCCGGGCACGGGCTCGGACCTGGCCGGCATGCGGACGACGGCCAAGCTGTCGGCCGACGGCAGCCACTACGTGCTCAACGGCGCCAAGACGTTCATCACCGGCGGCGTGCACGCCGACCGGGTGATCGTCTGCGCCCGCACGGCGCCGCAGAAGGAGGACGACCGCCGCTACGGCATCTCCCTGCTGGTCGTCGACACGAAGCTCGAGGGGTACAGCGTCGGCCGCAAGCTCGACAAGCTCGGCCTGCGCGTCTCGGACACCGCGGAGTTGGCCTTCAACGACGTCAAGGTCCCGGCCGAGGACCTGCTCGGCGAGGAGAACAAGGGCTTCTCCTACCTGGGGCAGAACCTCCCGCAGGAGCGGCTCGCCATCGCCTACGGCGCCTACGCCCAGGCCGCCGCGGCGGTGGAGTTCGCCAAGCGGTACGCCCAGGAGCGGCACGTCTTCGGTAAAGCCGTCGCCTCGTTCCAGAACACGAAGTTCGAGCTGGCCGCCTGCAAGACCGAAGTGGATGCCGCCCAGGCCGTCGCGGACCGGGCGCTCGAAGCCCACGACGCCGGCGAGTTGACCGCCGCCGAGGCCGCGTCGGCCAAGCTGTTCTGCACCGAGGTCGCCAGCCGGGTGATCGACCGCTGCCTGCAACTGCACGGCGGCTACGGCTACATCAACGAGTACCCCATCGCCCGCCTGTACGCGGACAACCGGGTCAACCGCATCTACGGCGGCACGTCCGAGGTGATGAAGACCATCATCGCCAAGGACATGGGCCTGTAGGCGTGCGCGGCCGGCCGAGCACCGGCTCGGCCGGCCGCCCCTTGGCCGGCTCTTGACAACCCCTCAGGGAAGGGCTTGTCGAGGACGAAAACCGCCGATAATCACCGTCGATGAGCGGGAATGCGGGCGACCGATTTAACCAGTTATGTCGGGACTATCACAAGCGTCTAACTTTTGCGGACTTCCGCGCAATTGCGCATTATGGTTTTGCTCCGTGTATCACGGAGCGATCATCGACGCGCACACGCACCCCATGCTCGATCCCGAAAGTCAGATCGTCGCGGTGCCTCACCCGCCCGAGGCCTACCTTGCGCTCGTCGATGGCTCCCAATTCATCAGGGCCGCCGCGATCACGATCGCTCACGACGACGACCTGAACCGAACCCGCGCCAGGAATGACGCCGTCATCAAGCTCGCCGTGGACTCGGGCCGTTTCTTCTTCCCCGTCTGCTCGGTGCATCCGGCCGACGGGCTGGCCGCACTCGAAGAGATCGACCGGGTTGCCGACGCGGGTGCCGCCTGGCTCAAGCTGCACCCGAACACCCAGCGGTTCGACGTCGCCGATCCCGCCATCGTGCAGGTGGTCAGCAAGGCGGCCGAGCGCGGGCTGCCCGTGCTGTTCGACGCCTACTCGCCGTGGGACGCCAACCAGCCGGGCAAGTTCGCCGACGTCGCGATGGCGGTGCCCGAGTCCCGGCTGATCCTCGCCCACGCACACGGCCCCGGCTTCTCGCAGTTGCTCGTCTACGACATCCTGTCCCGTTACCCCTCGTGGGGACGGAACGTGTGGATCGACATCTCGGTGACCGGCCCGCTGCTCGCGGGGAGCCCGTTCGCCGAACAGCTAGTGTGGGTGCTGCGCAGGGTGGGCATCGACCGCGTCGTGTTCGGCAGCGACTACCCGGTGGATGACCCGCTGACCGCCGCCCGCGCTGTCACCGAATTCGGCTTCACCGACGGTGACCGCCGCCCGCGCTGTCACCGAATTCGGCTTCACCGACGAGGAGCAGGCGGCGATCCTGCACGACAACGCCGCCGCGCTGCTCAGTGGCGAGCGGTAAGGCGCTGTCGCAGCGCCGGGTCAGGATGTCCGCCGCGTACTCGGCCGTCATGGGCGCGATCAGGATCTCTGCCATGTTCGCATCACGGACCAAACGGTCGTTTCCCGCTGAGCGGTCGGCGGTACTGTCCGCCGACCGGACTGGGCAGTACGGTCAATTCGTGCAAACCTTCGATGACGTGGCCCGCTTGGCGGCCGAACTTCCCGAGGTGACCGAGGGCGAGGAGAAGCACCGCGGCCATCGCGCCTGGCAGGTGGCGGGCAAGATGTTCGCCTGGGAGCGCCCGTTCAGCAAGGCGGACATCAAGCGCTACGGCGACGAGCAGCCGCCACCGGGGCCGATCCTCGGGATCCGCACCGCCGACCGGGCGGAGAAGGAGGCGATCCTCGCGGCCGGCCGGGGCGGCTTCTTCACCATCCCGCACTTCAATGGCTATAACGCCTACCTGATCCAGCTGGACAAGGTCACGGCGCGCGACCTCAAAGAGGCGCTGGTCGACGGGTGGCTGGCGATCGCGCCCGCGAACATCGCCGAAGGCTTCATCGACAAGTAGCGAGCACCGGCGCCGCGAGCACCCGCGGCAGTGCCGCGTACTCTACGATGTCCATATATTGATACCAGTTTGCTCATCATTTAAGACGTATCTAGAGTTGTCGGCATGCCTGAGGTCTACACGCACGGTCATCACGAGTCAGTACTGCGCTCGCACAAGTGGCGCACCGCCGAGAACTCCGCGGCCTACCTGCTGCCGCACCTCGCCGCGGACGCGAAAGTCCTCGACGTCGGGTGCGGCCCCGGCACGATCACGGCGGACCTCGCCGACCGCGTGCCGCGGGGCCACGTCACCGGTATCGACGCCGCGCAGGGAATCATCGATAAGGCGCGCGAGGAGGCCGGGGACCTGGAGAACCTCACGTTCGCGACCGGCGACGTCTACGCGCTTGACTACCCCGATGACAGCTTCGACGTGGTGCACGCGCACCAGGTGCTGCAGCACCTGAGCGACCCGGTGCGGGCGCTGCGGGAAATGCGCCGGGTCGCCCGGCCAGGCGGGATCGTCGCGGCCCGCGACGGCGATTACGGCGGCTTCACCTGGTACCCGGAGCTCCCGGTCCTCGACGAGTGGCGGGCCCGCTACATGGCGGTCGCCCGCGGCAACGGGGGCGAGCCGAACGGGGGCCGCCACCTGCACGTCTGGGCCAGGGAGGCGGGCTTCACCGACATCACCTGCTCGTCGTCCAACTGGACCTACGCGACCACGACGGACCGGTCCTGGTGGGGCAGCCTGTGGGCGGACCGCACGGTCAAGTCGTCTTACGCGGACGCCGCGATCGCGGGCGGCTACGCGACCGCCGCGGACCTGGAGCGCATCGCCGGGGGCTGGCGCGCCTGGGCGGCGGATCAGGACGGCTGGTTCCTCGTCCCTAACGGCGAGATCCTCTGCCGGGTGAGCTAGCCGCCCCCTCGCGCTGGGCCGCACACCAAAGCGAGTGTCCGCTCATTCGCTGCGGCAACGCTAGGCAACGGACGCGGCCTCGGCTTACGGTCGGGTCATGGGGAGATACGAGGACGCTTTCCGCAGGAGCCTCGCCGATCCGGACGGGTTCTGGGCCGAGGCCGCCACCGCCATCGACTGGTACACCCAGCCGGAGACCATCCTTGACGACAGCAATCCGCCCTTCTACCGCTGGTACCAGGGCGGCACGCTGAACACCTGCCACAACGCCGTCGACCGTCACGTGGACAACGGCCACGGCGACCAGCCTGCCCTGATCTACGACTCGCCGGTCACCGGCGCGCAGCGCACGCTGACGTTCGCCGAGCTGCGGGACGAGACGGCCAGGTTCGCCGGCGTCCTGGCCGGGCTCGGCATCGCCAAGGGCGACCGCGTGGTCATCTACATGCCGATGATCCCCGAGGCGGTCATCGCGATGCTCGCCTGCGCGCGGCTCGGCGCGGTGCACAGCGTGGTGTTCGGCGGCTTCGCCGCCCATGAGCTCGCGGTCAGGATCGACGACGCCAAGCCCCGGCTGATCGTCTCCGCGTCGTGCGGCATCGAGGTGGGCCGGGTCATCGAGTACAAGCCCATTCTCGACGCGGCGGTCGACGAGGCGGCGCACAAGCCCGAGCACACGATCATCGTGCAGCGCCCGCAGGTGACCGCGGCCATGCGCGAGACCGACCTGGACTGGCACGACCTCATGGCCGCGGGCCCGCCGCCCGCCGCCTGCGTGCCCGTGGACGCCACCGACCCGCTCTACATCCTCTACACGTCCGGCACCACCGGGAAGCCCAAGGGCGTGGTCAGGGACAACGGGGGCCACGCGGTCGCGCTCGCGTGGTCCATGCGCAACGTCTACGACACGCACCAGGGCGAAGTGTTCTGGGCCGCCTCCGACATCGGCTGGGTCGTGGGCCACTCCTACATCGTGTACGCGCCGCTGCTGGCCGGCTGCACCACGATCCTCTACGAGGGCAAGCCGGTCGGCACCCCCGACGCGGGCGCCTACTGGCGCGTCATCGCCGAGCACAGGGTCAAGGCGCTGTTCACCGCCCCGACTGGCTTCCGCGCGATCCGCAAGGAGGACCCGCGGGGCATCCTCAAGGAGCGGTACGACCTCACCGGCTTCAGGTACCTGTTCCTCGCGGGCGAGCGCCTCGACCCGGAAACCTACCGCTGGGCCGGCGACCTGCTGAACGTCCCGGTCATCGACCACTGGTGGCAGACCGAGACCGGCTGGGCGATCGTCGCCGACCCGATGGGCCTTGACCCGAAACCGACCAAGCCAGGCTCGCCGAGCCTGCCCGTCCCCGGCTACGACGTCCAGATCCTGGACGAGGAGGGCAAGCAGGCCAAGCCGGACGAGGCGGGGAACATCGCGATCAAGCTGCCGCTCCCGCCTGGGTGCCTGCCGACGCTCTGGCACAACGACGACGGTTTCGTCAAGTCGTACCTGTCCAGGTACCCCGGCTACTACCTGACCGGCGACGGCGGCTTCCGGGACGAGGACGGTTACCTGTACGTCATGGGCCGCATCGACGACGTGATCAACGTGGCGGGCCACCGGCTGTCCACCGGCGTAATGGAAGAGGTGCTGGCCGGCCACCCGGCGGTCGCCGAGTGCGCGGTGTTCGGCGTCAACGACGCGCTGAAGGGCGAAGTCCCGCGCGGCCTGGTCGTGCTCAAGGCGGGCGCCACCGCGGAACCGGGGCAGCTCGCGGCGGATCTCGCCCAGATGATCCGCGACCGCATCGGCCCGATCGCGACGCTGAGCCGGCTCGATATCGTGCCCGCTCTCCCCAAGACGCGCTCGGGGAAGATCCTCAGGCGGACGATGCGCGGCCTCGCGAACGGGAAGGACGAGCCGGTGCCGTCCACCATCGACGACATGTCGGCCCTCGACAACTTGCGCCCCATCCTGCACAGCAATAGCGACTGACCCCGAACCCTTACCGGCCCAGGAGCGCTACTGGCGGGGCCGGGCTCCGGCCATTGCGGCATGCCGGCCCGTTTCGCGGGAAGCCGGATGTGCATGGCAACCAGGACGGGGCGCATCGCCCAGCGGATAACGGCGCGAGTTCCCGGCCAGCGGGCCGTGGCTGCTGGTGATCGTGGCGGTCGGGCTCATCATGTTCGGCCTTTACTCGTGCTGAGAAACCCGGTGGCGGCGGGTGTAGCCCGCCGGGCGCCTGCCACGGGAGGAGACCGGCCCGGGCCTATTCGTCCGCGGGCTGCTCCTCCTGGCCGGCCCGCCTGAGCAAGACGGCGAGCTGCTGAGCAAGCCGCAGTCGTTCGGCCGACACTTCAGACAGCCGCGCCGCCAGGTCGTCACGCTGGCGGACAACCTCCGCAAGCCGCTCTTCCAGCTCGATGATGCGCCGGATCGCGGGCAGCGTCATGCCCTCGTCCGCCATCGTCGCGACCTGCTGGATGACGCGGATCTCCACCCGGGTGTAGCGGCGCTGGCGCCCCGCCGAGCGCTGCGGCGAGACGACCCGGAGCTCGTCGATGCGGCGCAGGAACGCCTGCTTCAGCGAAAGCATCTCGGCGACCTGCCCCACGGTGTACAGCGGCACATTCTCGTCGTCAAAAGGCTCCACGGGTCTCACCTCCCAGGCGAAATGGTAAGCGGCCAGCGGGGCGGAACGCCCCGCTGGCCGCCTGTCTCGCGCGTACCGGCCTTTGAATTACTCGGCCAGCTCCTTGGCCTCGCTCGGGGTGCCGACCGCGATCTTGCGCGGCTTGGCCTCCTCGCGGACCGGAATGCGGATCTCCAGCACGCCGTCGTGGTGGCTGGCCTCGATCGCCTCGGCGTCCAGGTTGTCCGAGAGACGGACGCGCCGGGTGAAGCTGCCGAACAGCCGCTCGCGGACGACCGGGTTCTCGCCCTCGGTCTTGGCCTCCTCGCGCGTCGCGCTGACGGTGAGGACGCCCTTGTCGACGGTCACGTCGATCTTGTCCTGCTCCACGCCAGGGACGTCGAAGCGGAGAACCACCTCGCCGTCGCGGCGGACGGTGTCCATCGGCAGAGCCGGCGCGTAGCTAAAGGTGTTGCCACCGAACGCACGCCGGACGATGCGGTCAAAGTCACGGCTGATCGGGTCGAGAGTCGTCAGGTACATCGCTACCTCCTGAGAGGGCTGCCACCCTGTGTGGTCTCGCCCTACACTCATAGAAAACTTACAACTCAAGTTGTATATTCCTTGCCTAAAGTATGTCAAATAAGTTGCGATTCCCCGTGGCGGCGGTCGGCGGCGGCTACCCTCGTGGCATGGCAATTCGCGACATCCGGCTGTTCGGCGACCCGATCCTGCGCACCCCCGCAGAGCCCGTCACTGACTTCGACAAGCAGCTGCGCTCCCTCGTCAAAGACCTGACCCAGACGCTCGATGACGCCCAGGGCGCCGGCCTCGCCGCGCCACAGATCGGCGTGGGCCTACGGGTGTTCGCCTACGCGGTCGGCAGCGAGCGCGGCTACCTCGTCAACCCCGACCTCGAGTTCCCCGACGAGGAAGAGCAGGACGGCGAGGAGGGGTGCCTGTCCTTCCCTGGCGTCTACTACGACGTGAAGCGGCGGCTGAACACCGTGGCCAGGGGCTTTACCGACCGGGGAGACCCGGTCCAGGTCGTCGGGACGGAGATCCTCGCCCGGTGCCTCCAGCACGAGACCGACCACCTGGACGGAGTACTGTTCATCGATCGGATGGACGCGGCGACGCGGAAGCATGCGATGAAGGAGATCAGGGAAGCAAACTGGGGTGGGCCAGTGAAGATCACCCCGCATCGGATGACCGACCGCATATTCTGACACCTAGCGCGGGCGCCCGCGCTCCCGCAATAGATTGCGCCGGAAGCTGCAGGTGACGGAGCCGAACTGTGGGTATTGGCTCGTAGCGATTCCTTCATCTAGGTGAAGTAGCTTCTCTGCGGGACTTGAGCTACGCGGGAGGTACATGGACATGTCACGACGGGTGCCCCGTGGTGGACCTGGCCCCGAATGGCCCGGTGAGCCTGACGACGATCACGCTTACGGCGATCAGGACGCCCGGCGCGATGGTTACGGCTACGGCGGCTATGACAGCAACGGGCGTGGCGGTTCCGGCCAGGAGCAGCGCCCGTACGGTCAGTACCGCGGACCCGGGTACGGTGCCCCCGCGGGCTACGGGCAGCCGCAGTCCTTCCGCGGCCAGGGCGGCAACGGGTACGGGCAGCAGGGCTACCCGCCGCCGGGCTACGGCCCGCCGGGCTACCAGCCGGGGCCGGGTCAGGGATACGACCAGCCAACGCAGACGTTCACGTACCAGGGCGCGGGCAACGGCTACCAGGGAAACGGCGACCCTCGCGGCTACAACGGTTACCAGGGAAACGGTTACCGGGGAAACGGCGATCCCCGCGCGTACCACGGCGATCCGCGCGACTACAACGACGGGCGCGTGCGCGGAAACATGCGCCAGTACGAGAA
>Ga0207657_10007302_pt1 | contig 11331 bp, 10 predicted proteins | sample KBSC33metaG_FD_184316 | JGI IMG/M metagenome (GOLD analysis project Ga0207657, IMG submission 184316) | Corn rhizosphere microbial communities from Kellogg Biological Station, Michigan, USA - KBS C3-3 metaG (SPAdes) (version 2) | ecosystem: Host-associated > Plants > Roots > Rhizosphere > Soil ... | reverse complement strand
CGACCTGCCACGGGAACCTCGGCCAGGGCGGCTACGGGATCGCGATCGCCAACAACTCGCTGCTCACCCAGAAATCGGGCCTCGAAGGCATCCTGCGCCACGGCTTCACCGGCTCGCGGGGATCGATGCCTCCGGTCGGCAACACCTGGACGCAGGACGAGATCGACGCGCTCGCCGCCTACGTGAAGAAGCACATCTACAAGTCCGCGCCCACGGGAGCGACGAGTGGGGGCTAGGTCGGAAGCCGCCTATCCGGTCGGCTGGAAGAGCGGCCGCGTCGCGAGCTGGCTCGTCACGGTCGACCACAAGCGGATCGGGATCCTGTACATCGCGACCTCGCTCGTGTGGTTCGTCGCGGGCGGGATCCTCGCGGTCCTCATGCGGACGCAGCTCGCGACCCCGAACGAGACCTTCCTGACGAAGAACTCGTACAACGAGGTCATGACGATGCACGGCACGACGATGATCTTCCTCGTCGTCATCCCGATCCTGGCCGGCTTCGCCAACTTCCTCGTGCCGCTGATGATCGGAGCGCGCGACATGGCGTTCCCGCGGCTCAACGCGCTGTCGTACTGGCTCTTCCTGCTGGGCGGGATCATCCTCTGGCTCAGCTGGTTCTCGAAGGGCGGGGCGGCGCACGCGGGCTGGTGGTCGTACCCGACGCTCTCCGAGAACCTCCCCTTCGCGAGCCCGGGACACGGCCAGGACTACTGGATCCTCAGCATCCACGTCCTCACGCTCTCGTCGCTGCTCGGGGCGATCAACTTCATCGTCACGATCCACAACATGCGGGCGCCCGGCATGACGTGGATGCGGATGCCGCTCTTCGTCTGGGCGATCGAGACGTATGCGATCCTGCTGCTGCTCGCGCTCCCGGCGCTTTCGGCGGCCGTCACGCTGCTGCTGCTCGACCGCACCGTGGGGACGCACTTCTTCATCCCGTCGCACGGCGGGAACATCGTGCTCTACCAGCACATGTTCTGGTTCTTCGGGCACCCCGAGGTCTACATCATGGTGCTGCCCGTCTTCGGGATGATCTCGGAGATCCTGCCGGTCTTCGCGCGCAAGCCGATCTTCGGCTACAAGGCGGTCGCGTTCTCGACGATCGGCATCGCCTTCTTCTCGATGCTCGTGTGGGCGCACCACATGTTCACGGTCGGGATGCCCGTCGGGCTCGATTCGTTCTTCATGATCTCGTCGATGGTGATCGCGGTCCCGACCGGGATCAAGATCTTCAACTGGATCGCGACGACCTGGCGCGGCAACCTCATCTTCGACACGCCGATGCTGTTCGCGCTCGGCTTCATCGCGCTGTTCACGATGGGCGGCCTGTCGGGGATCTTCCTCGCGGCCTTCCCCGTCGACTGGCAGGTCAACGACTCGTACTACGTCGTCGCCCACTTCCACTACGTCCTCTTCGGCGGCTCGGCCTTCGGCTTCTTCGGCGGCCTGTACTACTGGTGGCCGAAGATGTTCGGGCGGACGCTCGACGAGCGTCTCGGAAAGTGGCACTTCTGGTTGCTCTTCGTCGGCTTCAATCTCACCTTCCTGCCGCAGCACATGCTCGGGCTGCTCGGGATGGTCCGCCGCATCTACACGTACCACCACGGCGGGATCTGGGAGGCCTACAACCTCATCTCGTCGATCGGGTCGGGCGTGATGGCGCTGGCGACCCTCGTCTTCCTGATCAATGTCTGGCGGACGAACGTCTTCCGCAAGGGCGTCCGGGCGGGGAACGACCCGTGGCTCGCCGACACGCTGGAGTGGTACACGACCTCGCCGCCGCCGCCGCACAACTTCGACAGCGTCCCCTACGTGACGAGTGCGCGGCCGCTGCGCGACCTGCGCCGGCGCCTCGCGGAGCAGCCGCAATGAGGACCGAGCTGGCGCCCGGCCCGTGGCTGCGCCTGTCGGCGCTCGTCGCCGCCGGCGGAACGCTGCTCGCGGTGATCTCCGGCGCGGAGGGGCTCGGCACGGCGCACCGGCTGCTGGCGGCGCTCGTCGCCCCGCCGCTCGCCGCGCTCGTCGTCTCGGCCTGGTACGCGCACCGGCGGCTCGTGCCGGCCGCACTCGCCGCCGCGGCGCTGTTCGCCGCTGCCGCCGCGGCTCCCGGCCCTCACGCCCACGCCGGGCTCGCGGCCTTCGCGCTGGCGGCGCTCGTGATCGTCGTGGCGGAGAGCTTCCGCGGCGAGCGCGTCCCGTGGGGTAGCTGGCGCGACTACGTCGCGCTGACGAAGCCCCGGATCATGTCGCTCCTGCTGATCACCGGGTTTTGCGGGATGATCGCCGGCGCGCGTGGCTGGCCCGGGACCGGGCTGGCCGTCGCCGCGATGGCGGGACTCGCGCTCGCCTGTGGCGGCGCCTCGGCGCTGAACCACGTGCTCGACCGCGACATCGACCCGCTCATGGGCAAGCGGACGCGATCTCGTCCCGTCGCTTCGGGTCGCGTGGCCCCGAGCCGCGCGTTCGAGTTCGGGCTCGCGCTCCTCGCGTTCTCCTTCGTCCTGCTCGCGAGCGCGGTCAACGTCCTCACCGCCGTACTCGCCCTGGTCGGTGGACTCTTCTACGTGGTCGTCTACACGCGCTGGCTGAAGCGCTCGACCTCGCAGAACATCGTGATCGGCGGAGCCGCCGGCGCCGTGCCGCCGCTCGTGGGCTGGGCCGCCGCGACCGGGCACGTCGGATTCGCGGCGCTGCTCCTGTTCGCGATCGTCTTCATCTGGACGCCGCCGCACTTCTGGGCGCTCGCGCTGCTGATCAAGGAGAACTACGCGAACGCGCGCGTCCCGATGCTGCCGGTCGTGCGTGGCGACCGGGCGACCGCGCGCCAGATCGTCCTCTACTCGCTCGTGCTGGTGGCCGCGACGCTGCTGCCGTGGGGCTGGGGAGGAGCCGGGCCGCTCTACGTCGTGTGTGCTCTCGCGCTAGGGGCGGTGTTCGTGTGGCTCGCCGAGGCTTTGCGGCGCGAGACGACGCCGCGCCGGGCGATGCTCCTCTTCCACTACTCGCTCCTGTACCTCGCGCTTCTCTTCGCGGCGCTTGCGGTCGATGCGGTGATCGGCTGATGGATCCGGAGCTCGCGCGCCGGAACGTCCGCCTCGGCTGGATGCTGTTCGGCGTCTTCGTGCTCCTCTTCGCCGGCTGCGTCGGGATCGCGCTGCTCTACCTCCAGCTCGACTAGTGGACGGGATCTGGCTGGCGCGCCCGGACGAGACCGGCGCGGGCGAGCCGGTGGCGGTGAAGGACCTGCTCGACACGGCGGGACTGACGACGACGTACGGCTCCGCGCTGTTCGCCGACCACGTCCCCGCCGTGAGCGCCGACGCGGTTCAGCTGCTCGAGGAGGCCGGGTTCGCGATGGCCGGGAAGACGAACCTGCACGAGTTCGCGTACGGGATCTCCTCGCAGAACGACCACTACGGCACGGTGCCGAACCCGGTCGCGCCGGGACGGCTCGCGGGGGGCTCGAGCGGTGGCTCGGCGGCCGCGATCGCGGCCGGGGACGTCGAGCTCGCGCTCGGCAGCGACTCGGCGGGATCGATCCGGATCCCGGCGGCGTGGTGTGGCTGTGTCGGCTTCAAGCCGTCTCACGGGCTCGTCTCCGTCGAGGGCTGCTTTCCGCTTGCGCCGAGCTACGACGTCGTGGGGCCGATGGCGTCGACGGTGGACGGGTGCGAGCGGCTGATGCGAGTGCTCGCGCCGGGGTTCGAGCCGGTGGAGCTCGCGTCGCTCGAAGAGCTGGAGGTCGGGGTGGCCTGGCTCGACCGCGCAGACCCCCTCGTGCGCGAGCGGGTGGCGGAGGCAGCGGCGCTGTTCCCTCGCAGGCGAGAGCTCGACCTGCCGCTCGCGCCTGCGAATCGGTCCGACTTCATGCGCGAGGTCGCCGACGTCCATCGCGTGCTCTTCCTCGGCAACGAGGAGCTGTACGGCGACAACGTCCGCGGCAAGATCGAGAAGTGCCTGCGGGTGAGCGACGCGGAGGCGGCTGCCGCCGAGCGCGAGCGGGCCGAGTACCACGAGCGCTTCCTCGAGGCAGTCGGTGAGGTCGACCTCGTCGTGACTCCCACGGTTCTGCTCGTCGCCCCGCCCGCCGACGCCGACGAGCTCGCGTTACGCCTGCCGGCGACGGACCACACGTACCCCTTCAGCTCGCTCGGGTGGCCGGCACTTGCCCTTCCGTGCGGCCCGACGGAGGATGGCTTGCCCGCCTCCGTCCAGCTTGCCGCCCCGGCCGGTGCAGACGCCCGCGTTCTCGCGGCAGGACGCCTCGTTGCCCGTGAATAGGATCGCGGCCATGCGCGTCGCGCCGGCTCGCCTGGATCGGCTTCCGGAGCAGTACTTCGGGACGTTGCTCGGGCGAGTAGCCGCGGCGGCTGAACGGGATGGCGCACCGCTGGTGGACCTCGGGCGGGGTAACCCGGAGACGGGGCCTCCTCCTCATGTTGTCGAGGCTTTGGCCCGCGCCGCCGAACGGGCGGACGTGCACGGGTACGCGCCGTTTCGGGGGTTGCCCGAGTTGCGGGCCGCGCTCGCAGAGCGGTACAGCACGCACTACGGGGTCGAGCTCGACCCGGACTCCGAGATCGCGGTCGTCCCGGGGACCAAGACGGCCATCGTCGAGCTGACCCTCGTCCTCGCCGAGGAGGGGCAGGTCGTCGTGCTCCCGGATCCGCACTATCCGGACTATCCGACCGGGCCGGCGCTCGTGGGCGCCCGGATCGGGTACGTGTCGCTCGACCCGGAGCGCGGCTGGGCGCCGCGGTTCGACGAGGCCCCCGCCGAGGACGTCGCGGCCGTCTACCTCAACTACCCCTCCAACCCGTGCGCGGTCGCCGTGCCCGACGGGGCGTTCGAGGGTGCGATTGCGTACGCACAGCGAACCGGTGCCGCCGTGGTGCACGACTTCGCCTACGGCGACCTCGTCTTCGACGGGCGCGCGCCGCGGAGCTTTCTCGCGACTCCCGGCGCGAGGGAGACGGGCGTCGAGATGTTCTCGATGTCCAAGTCGTACGGGATGGCCGGCTGGCGCGTCGGGTTCGTGGTCGGCAACGCGGAGATCGTCGAGCGGATCAACCTGCTCAACGACCATTGCCGCGTCGGGATCTTCCGGCCGATCCAGGAGGCCTGCATCGCTGCGCTGACGGGGCCGGAGGACTCGGTCGCCGACCGGCGCGACACCTACCAGCGGCGGCGGGACCGGGTCGTCGAGGCGCTCGGGCCGCTGACCTGCGAGGGGACGTTCTACGTCTGGCTCGAGCTGCCGGAGGGCGTGACCTTCGAGAGCCTGCTCACCGAGCAGCGGGTCGCGGTGGCTCCCGGCAAGGGGTTCGGCCCGTCCGGCGCAGGCTGGGCGCGGCTCTCACTGGCGGTCGACGACGAGACCCTCGAGCTCGGTCTCGAGCGGCTGGCCAGCGTCTTCCAGCGCTAGCCGACCGCGGCGAGGACGGCGGCTTCGTAGACCGGATCCGGGGTGAAGTGCTCGAGCTCGTCCGAGAGGACGTCGCTCGGCGCCGGTGGGTCGCCCGGCGGTAGCGGCACCGCCTCGCCGTCGAGCTCCACGCTCTCGAGCTTCTCCGCCGGATCGTGCTCCACCGAGATCTCGTCCCGCCCCAGCCGTGAGCGGAGCCAGCCGCAGAGGAGCCATGCCTGCGCCGCGGTCCCGCGCACGCGCACCGTCCGCACGTCGGCGAGCGCCGGCCAGAGCGTTGCGAGGTGCGACCGCCACCGCGACGTCCGAGCCCAGGCGATGTCCGAGGCCGCGCACAGCGGGAAGAGCTCCGCCAGCCGCCCGTACGCGGCCGGGATGTCGTCCCACTCGGTCGAGTCGACGATCAGCCGGTCTGCGACCCCGACGAGCTGCTCCAGCTCCGGCGCGCCCCACGGCGGCTCGCCGCGCCAGCGCAGGAACACCGGCAGGTCCGAGATGAGCAGCGGCTCGACGATGCTCGCCGGAGCCTTCGCGCGCGCCCCGCGCAGCGTCAGCTCGACGACCTCGGTCACGAGCCCGCGGTCGGTGTCAGGCACCTCCCAGCGCTCGACCTCCGCGCGTGCGTCGATCCGGTTGTCGTCGGCGTTCGGCTCCGGGAAGAGGAGGATGGTCCGCGACGGATGGAGCTCGGCCATGCCCTCGAGCGTCGAGCGTGCCTGCTCCCTCCAGCCGTGCGGGACCCAGGCGAGGTGCGTCATCACCGAGGTGCGCATGCTCGCCGCCTCGGCGGCAGCCTGCGCCCGCAGCCGCGCCAGCGCGGTGTCCACGTCGGCGAGGCAGACGTCCTCGCCGAACCAGTCCAGCTCGCTCAGTGCCGTCGCCACGACCGGCCGTCCCGGTGGAGGAGCTCGTCGGCGCTCGGCGGCCCCCACGTGCCCGAGGGATAGTTCGGGAAAGCGGGCTTGTCGCGCTGCCACGAGGCGACGATTGCGTCGACCAGCAGCCACTGCTGCTCGACCTCGTCCGCGCGCGTGAACAGCGTCGAGTCGCCGAGCATCGTGTCGAGGATGAGGCGCTCGTACGCCTCCGGCATCCCGGTACGGAACGCGCCGCCGTAGAGGAAGTCCATGTGGACGGTGCGGATCGTCATCCCCTGCCCCGGCACCTTCGCGCCGATCGCGAGCGAGACGCCCTCGTCGGGCTGCACGTGGACGACGAGCACGTTCGGACGCAGGCCCTCCGCGGCGCTCTCCTCGAACGGCGGGTGCGGAGCCTCCTTGAACTGGATCGCGATCGTCGTCTCGTGCCGCGCCAGCCGCTTGCCCATGCGCACGTAGAACGGCGTGTCCGCCCAGCGCCAGTTGTCGACGTAGAGCTTCGCCGCGACGTACGTCTCGGTCATCGACTCGGCCGCGACGCCCGCCTCCTCGCGGTAGGCGACGACCTCCTCGCCCTCGACGAAGCCGCGCCCGTACTGCCCCCGCACGACCGACTTCGGCCCCGGCGTGTGCAGGGCGCGCAGCACCTTCACCTTCTCGTTGTGCACCGAGTCGGAGGTGAAGTCGATCGGCGGCTCCATCGCGGTCAGCGCGAGGAGCTGGAGGAGATGGTTCTGGAAGATGTCGCGGATCGCGCCCGCGTGCTCGTAGTAGCCGGCGCGGGCCTCGATCCCGATCGACTCCGCCACCGTGATCTGGACGTGGTCGACGAACTGGCGGTTCCAGATCGGCTCGAAGATCCCGTTCGCGAAGCGGAGCGCGAGCATGTTCTGCACGGTCTCCTTGCCGAGGTAGTGGTCGATCCGGAAGATCTCCTCTTCCTTGAAGTACTCGAGCAGCGTCGCCGTCAGCTGCTGCGCCGAGGCGAGGTCGTGGCCGAACGGCTTCTCGACCACCAGCCGTGTCCAGCCGCGGTCGTCGCGCCGCTTGCCGAGCGCCTCGACGATGGTGGGGAAGGCCGGGGGCGGCACGGCGAGGTAGAAGACGCGGTTGCCGCCGAGTTCCTCGTCCTCGTCGAGCTTCCCGAGGAGGTCGTGCACCTTGTCCTCGCCGCTCGCGTCCGCGAAGTCCGTCGAGACGTAGTGGAGCTGCGGCGCGAGCTCGTCCCAGGTCTCCTGCTTGAAGGGGTCGCGCGCATGCTGCTTGACCGCCGCCTCCATGTCCTGCCGGAAGGAATCGTCGTCGCCGTCGGTGCGCGCGACGCCGACGATCGCGAACCGCTGCGGCAGCAGGCGGCGGACGGCGAGCGCGTACAGCGCGGGCATGAGCTTCTTGTGTGTGAGGTCGCCGGAGGCGCCGAAGATCACGAGCGCGCAGGGGTCGGGCGTCCGTCGCAGGGCGAGCCCTTCGGCGAGCGGGTTCTCCTGCTGCTTGGGAGCCGTGGCCGTCACTGCTCCGGGCTCTTCTCGAGGTGGCCGCCGAAGCCCTTCCGCATTGCGGAGAGCACGCGGTCGCCCCAGTCGGCCTCGCCGCGCGAGGCGAAGCGGTTGAACAGAGAGGCGGCGAGAACCGGCGTCGGGACGCCCTCCTCGACCGCCGCCTGCACCGTCCAGCGGCCCTCGCCGGAGTCGCTGACGCGGCCCGCGTACTCGTCGAGCTCCGGCGTCTCGTGCAGCGCCTCCGCGGTCAGGTCGAGCAGCCACGAGGCGATCACGGAGCCGCGCCGCCAGACCTCTGTGATCGCGGCGACGTCGAGGTCGTACTTGTAGAGGTCGGGGTCGCGCAGCGGCGTCGTCTCGGCGTCGGTCTCCTGCGCGTGCTTGCCGATGTTCGCGTGCTTGAGGACGTTGAGCCCCTCGGCGTACGCCTGCATCAGGCCGTACTCGATGCCGTTGTGGACCATCTTCACGAAGTGGCCCGCGCCCGGCGGGCCGCAGTGGAGCCAGCCCTGCTCCTCGGGCGCCGCGTCGCCGTCCCGGCCGGGCGTGCGCACGGCCGCGTCGACCCCGGGCGCGAGCGTCTCGAGCACCGGCACGAGCCTGCCGACCGCCTCGTCGTCGCCGCCGACCATCAGGCAGTAGCCGCGGTCGCGGCCCCAGACACCTCCGCTGACGCCGACGTCCACGTAGTGGATGCCCTTGCCGCTGAGCTCCTTCGACCGTCGCAGGTCGTCGACGTAGTACGAGTTGCCGCCGTCGATGATCGTGTCGCCCTCGGCGAGGAGCGGCGCCAGCTCGCCCACGACCGAGTCGACGATCCCCGCCGGCACCATCAGCCAGACCGAGCGCGGCGCGTCGAGCTGCTGCACGAGCTCCTCGAGCGAGCCCGCCGTGCGCGAGTCGACCTTCGGATCGAACGTCTTGAGGTCATGACCGGCCGCGGACAGCCGCTCCGTCATGTTCGCGCCCATCCGGCCGAGGCCGACCATCCCGAGTTGCACTAGAGGTCCTCCAATCTGACGCGCGCGACCCGCCGGCCCCGCTCCTTCAGCGTCTCGAGGTCTCCGGCCGCCTGAGCCCGGATCAGTCGCCGGAACCCGAACGGCTTGCCGGGGATCGGCAGCTCGTCTCCCTCGTCGTCGATCACCTGGAGGAAGAGGCCGGTATTCGGGCCGCCCTTGTGGAGCTGGCCCGTCGAGTGCTGGTAGCGCGGGCCGTAGCCGTGCGTGACGACCAACCCGCTCTCGCTGCGCAGCCGGGCGACGAGAGGATCGAGGTCGGTCGACGGGTCGACGAACGCCTGGACACAGACGTAATCCCCCGCCTGCGCCTGCGCCAGCAGCTCCTCGATCGAGCCCTCGGGCTCCAGCTCGGGCTCCTTACCCGTCGCCAGCACCTCGTTCGTCTTGTCCTTCGCCGCCTGGACGTCGGGCTGGTTGAAGGGATTGATCTCGAGATACGCCCCGGCGACCGCGATCGCGAACTCCCAGCGGAAGAACTCCGCGCCGAGCGCGTACGGATCGGGCAGCTCGGGCTCGGCGGCCTGCCGATCGTTGCCGTCGGGCGACTCGCCGGGAGCCGGGACGAGGCCCTTCCCCTGCTTGCCGGTCGACTCGGCGATGAGCTGCTCGGCCCAGAGCCCGAAATCACCCCCGGAGCCCCCGATGCAGATCTTGTCGCGGCCCTCCTGCCAGCCCGTGCCGAAGCGGCTCCCGAGCTCGTAGCCGGGGTTTCCCTCGTCGGAGCGGCACGCGTCGCGCATCTCCCGCGCCCGCTCGAGCAGGCGGGCCGCGTCGACGCCCATCAGCACCGCCGGCACGATCCCGAACGGCGAGAGTGCGGAGTAGCGGCCGCCGATCGACGGCTCGCCGGCGAACACCGCGCGGAAGCTGCGCTTGCGCGCAGTGCGCTCGAGCTCGGAGCCCGGGTCGGTGATCGCCGCGAACTTCTCGCCGCGCTTGCCGGCCTTCTGCCAGAAGTAGTCGGTGTGGGAGCGGGTCTCGAGCGTCGTGCCGGACTTCGACGAGGAGACGAAGAACGTCCGCTGGAGGTCGAGCTTCTCCTCGAGCGCGCGGATCGCGCGGGGATGCGTCGTGTCAAGGACGTGGAACGAGTCGACCTCGAACGTGCGCCGCAGCACCTCCGGCGCGAGTGACGAGCCGCCCATCCCGCAGAGGACGACGGCGTCCACCTCATCGTGGAGCGACTCGGCGAAGCGCCGGATCTCGTCGAGCCGCTCCTGGACGTGCAGCGGCTCGTCGAGCCAACCGAGCCACTTCCCCTCGTCGCTGCCGGTCCACGTCGTGGCATCCCGCTCCCAGATGCCCTCGATCAGGCGCTCGCGGTTCACGGTTACGCGGTCACGGCCTCGCACTTCGCCCGCACGCCGTCGAGCAGCTCCTTGAACGAGTCGGAGAACTTCTCCACGCCCTCCTTCTCGAGCGTCAGCACGACGTCGTCGTAGTCGATGCCGACCGCTGCGAGCTGTTCGAGCAGCTTGTGGGCCTCGTCGACCCCGTCGAGCACCGTGTCGCCGCGCACCTCGCCGTGGTCCTGGAAGGCCTTGATCGTCTCCTCCGGCATCGTGTTCACCGTGTGCGGGCCGATCAGCTCCTCGACGTAGAGGACGTCGCGGTACTCGGGGTTCTTCGTCGAGGTGGAAGCCCACAGGCACCGCTGCGGCAGCGCGCCCTTCGCCTCGAGCGCCTCCCAGCGCGGGCCCGAGAACGCCTTGAGGTAGTTCTCGTAGGCGATCTTCGCGTTCGCGATCGCAAGCTTGCCGCGGAGCGCGAGCGCCTCGTCGGAGCCGATCGCCTCCAGCCGCTTGTCGGTCTCGGTGTCGACACGCGAGACGAAGAAGCTCGCGACCGAGCGCACCTTCGTCAGGTCGCCGCCACTCTCGTCGAGCCGCTCGAGCCCGCGGAGGTACGCCTCCATCGACCCGCTGTGCATCTCCAGCGAGAAGAGGAGGGTGACGTTGATGCTGCGGCCGGCGGCGATGCAGTCCTCGATCGCCTGCAGCCCCGGCTTCGTGCCCGGGATCTTCACGTAGAGGTTCGGCCGGTCGATCCACTCGTGGAGGCGGATCGCCTCGTCGTAGGTCGCCTTCGTGTCGTAGGCGAGGGTCGGGTCGACCTCGATCGAGACGTAGCCGTCCTCGGCGTTGTCCTCGTGCACGGGCGCGAGCAGGTCGAGCGCGTGCTCGACGTCGCTCACGGCGAGGTGGAGGAAGATCTCCTTCGCGTCGCCTTCGTGCTCGAGCTCTTTCAGTTGCTCGTCGTAGAGGTTCCCCTGCGAGAGCGCCTTCTGGAAGATGGTCGGGTTCGAGGTCACGCCCACGACGGCGTCCTCTTCCATCATCCGCTTCAGCTCTCCGGTCTCGAGCAGGTCGCGCGACAGGTAGTCGATCCAGACCGACTGCCCGCGGGCGCTCAGCTTGTGGAGTCTCGATTCAGCCATTCCGCATCCCTTCTTCCATCCGTCGGATCTTCTCCAGTCTGGCGACGTAACGCTCTCCTCCGTCGAA
>Ga0207657_10007300_pt1 | contig 11333 bp, 10 predicted proteins | sample KBSC33metaG_FD_184316 | JGI IMG/M metagenome (GOLD analysis project Ga0207657, IMG submission 184316) | Corn rhizosphere microbial communities from Kellogg Biological Station, Michigan, USA - KBS C3-3 metaG (SPAdes) (version 2) | ecosystem: Host-associated > Plants > Roots > Rhizosphere > Soil ... | reverse complement strand
TCGTCCCTGCCGATCTTGATCGTCTGCAGCATTCCGAGCAGCCAGTACGCCTCCCCTTCGTCCTTTCCAAGCAAGTAGCCGTCCTTGGCACGCTCTGCAGAAACGGTGCTCATCTGATGTCGCTCCTTTCGGCGGACTGGTATGATGAGCAACTGTCCATGAAGAAACAGTTGCAAAGCGAACTATCTCAGGGCGAATCATCCCTGTCAAGTCCCTCCCCCGAGCGGCTCCGCGCCTGGCGCCTCTATTTCGAGAGCGCGCTGGCACTCACCGATGTTCTTGACGCCGAGCTCGAGCGCGACGCCGGCATCCCCATGCGCTGGTACGACGCCCTCGTCCACCTCGAGGAAACACCCGATGGCCTGCGTATGAACGAACTTGCCGAGCGCATCCTCTACAGCAAAAGCGGGTTCACCCGCGTCGTCGACCGTCTGGAAGAGGCCGGCCTCGTCCAGCGCGTCCGGCCGGACGACGACCGGCGCTCGATCCTCGTCGTCCTCACCGACCAGGGCCGGATCACAGTGGAGAAGGCTCGCCGGCATCACCGGCACGCAATCGAGCAACACTTCTCTCGGCACCTCTCCGACGCCGACATCAAGGCGCTCAGTCGCGCGCTCGAGAAACTCAGCATCCACGCACGCCCTCTCCGCCCGGGACGTATCCGCGGCTGACCCTGGGCGCCGCGGGCGCCGCGAGTGCTTGGCGCCGAGAACCGGTAGAAAGCAGGCAGTCATGGTCAGTTCCCGCGACTTGCTGGACGAGCTGCGCGTCAAGCCGGGCTCTGCGCCTCGTCTCGACAAGCGCCGGACCGACGCGCGAATCGGCGCTGCCGGCAAGCAGGAAGGTCTCGAGCGAATCGCGACGCTCGTCGAGCGGCTCGGCAGCCTTCACACGCGGCTCTACGCGGAAGCGACGCGCGCGGTCCTGCTCGTGATCCAGGGTATGGACGCTTCGGGCAAGGACGGGACGATCCGTACGGTCTTTACGGGCGTCAACCCGCAAGGCTGCCGCGTGCAGTCGTTCAAGGCTCCGACCGTCAGCGAGCTCGCGCACGATTACCTCTGGCGGATCCACAGCGTGTGCCCGGAGCGCGGCGAGATCGGGATCTTCAACCGCTCGCACTACGAGGACGTGGTCGCTGTTCGCGTGCGCAAGCTCGCGCCGGAGCGGGTGTGGCGTAACCGGTACGAACAGATCTGCGCGTTCGAACGAATGCTCACCGAAGAGGGCACGACGGTCGTGAAGGTGTTCTTGCACCTGTCACCCGATGAACAGCGCAAGCGGTTGCAGGAGCGCCTCGACAATCCGGAGAAGCGCTGGAAGTTTCGCCTCGGCGATCTCGACGACCGCAAGCTCTGGGACGACTTCGCCGCGGCCTACGAGGACGCGCTGCACAAGACGTCGACCGACTGGGCACCGTGGTACGTCGTGCCCGCCGACCACAACTGGTCGCGCAACCTGGCCGTCGCGGAGATCCTCGTCGCCGCGCTCGAGCGTCTGGACCCGAAACTGCCCGCGCCCGACCCTGCGATCGTCAACGCGACCGTCGTCTGAGGCCCGCCGGCGCCCGTGTCGTAGTCTCCCGGCCATGACGGCGTTCTCCGAGACGATTGCGCAGGCGTACGCCGTCGACGGAGCAGCCATCGATCTCGGGCGCGGCGTGCACGAGGGCGCGCTCGAGGCCGACGCGGTCGTCCGCCTGCCGCTCGCGACGATGAACCGCCACGGCCTGATCGCCGGCGCCACCGGCACCGGGAAGACGCGGACGCTGCAGCTCCTCGCAGAACAGCTCTCCGACGCCGGCGTGGCGGTCTTCGCAGCCGATTACAAAGGCGACCTCTCCGGGCTCGAAGACCCCGGCGCGGCTGACGGGCCGGCGCCGAAGCGCATGGCCGAGCTCGGGCTGCCGTACGAGGCGACCGCGTACCCCGTCGAGTTCCTCGCGCTCGGAGGAATCGGAGCAGGCGTCCCCGTCCGCGCGACCGTCACGGACTTCGGCCCGGAGCTCCTCGCGAAGGTGCTGCAAGCGAACGAGACGCAGGAGCAGTCGCTCGCGCTGGTGTTCCGCTTCGCCGACGAGCGCGGGCTCGCACTGATCGACCTCGCAGACCTGAGAGCGTTGCTCACCTACCTCGACTCAGACGCGGGGAAGGCCGACCTGACCGGTATCGGCGGCGTCTCGGGGCAGACGATCGGCGTGCTGCTGCGCGCGCTCGTGGAGCTCGAGGACGGCGGCGGCACCGAGTTCTTCGGCGAGCCGCTGTTCGAGATCTCCGACCTGCTCCGCGTGGCGCCAGACGGCCGCGGTGTGATCTCGGCCCTCGAGCTGTCGGCGATCCAGGACAAGCCCGCGCTCTTCTCGACGGCGCTGATGTGGTTGCTGGCCGAGCTGTTCGAACAGCTTCCCGAGGTCGGGGACCTCGAGCAGCCGAAGCTCGTGTTCTTCTTCGACGAGGCGCACCTGCTCTTCTCGGACGCGACGAAGTCGTTTCTCGAGTCGGTGACGAGAACCGTCCGCATGATCCGCTCGAAAGGGGTCGGCGTGTTCTTCGTCACCCAGTCGCCCACCGATGTGCCGAGCGAGGTGCTCGGCCAGCTCGGCGCGCGCATCCAGCATGCGCTGCGCGCCTTCACCCCGAATGACGCCGACGCCCTGAAGAAGACGGTTCGCACCTACCCGACCTCGGAGTTCTACGACCTCGAGCAGCTCCTCACGCAGCTCGGGACGGGGGAGGCGGCGGTGACGATCCTCTCCGAGCGCGGCGTGCCGACGCCCGTCGTCCACACGAGATTGCGCGCGCCGCGCTCGAGCATGACCACCTCGGCGGGCATCGACGCCGCAGCGAAGAGCTCCCCGCTCTACGCGAAGTACGGCACCAGGCTCGAGAAGGACAGCGCCGCCGAGCAGCTCGCGAAGCGCGTCGATCAGGCGCCTGCGCCCACGGCCGGGGAGAGCAAGACCACGGCCCCTCGCGCGCGCAAGGCGAAGCAGCCGACCGATGCGCTGACCGACTTCCTGGGCTCTCGGCAGGGGAAGACGCTGCAGCGCGAGGTGATTCGCGGCGCCTTCAGCCTGCTCCGCAAGCGCTTGTAGCGTCCGCGAGGTCGCCGACCTAGGCTGAGAACGCACGGCGCCACGGTGCGGAGGCGAACCCTCGCGCCTTGGCGCCGGCGTGTCGGTCTCGCGGCTCCTAGGGCACCATCACCATGAGGTTGTCGCCCGTGACGTGCTTGTTGAAATTGATCCCGCGGGCGTTGATCTTCACCCCTTCGCTTGTACCCGGAGGCGTCTGCCCACCCGGGTCGTGGATCTGGCAGTTCACCTCGTAGAGGCCGTCATGATGCTCACCGTTGACTGCGGAGACGGCGTCGATGGCGAAGGTTGCGCGGCCACCACACAAGTCCGGCGGCAGCGTTATCGTCTCGCCGTCCATGGTGACCTCGCCGCACCCATAGAACTGGAACGCAACTAGGCGAGTGAGACTGAACGTCCCATGGTCGAGCTCGGTCGCGCCGGCCATGAGCGACCAGTCGCCCTCGCCGCTCGCCGTCTTCGCCGCGACGTCGAACTGGCCCGCCAGCTCCGTGTTGAGCGTCAAGCCGTTGCTCGCCGCGGTTGCCGTCTCACTGACGAACACCTGGAACGTCGACTTCGACGTCGCAGACCCGGCGCTTCCCGCAGCGATCGCCACAGCGGAGAACACGAACGCAACCGCCAACGCGATGCGTCTCATCGTCCCTCCTCTCCCTTGACAGAAGCTACCCGAGCATAACGCCCTGGTGCAGATCGCTACAACCAGTCGTTCTGAGCCGGTGGACCGTCGAGCCGTATGCAGACGCCGCTTTGGTCGCACACCCGGGCTCGCTGCCGGGTGGGACGTTGGCGAACGGACTTCTCGCCGGCGTCGCCGCGACCCTGGCAATGCTCATCTGGGCGCTCGCGACGAGCTTCGCGCTGTGGCGCAACTCAGCGCGAGACGGGTGAAAAGAAGGTGGTGGGGCGAGCGGCTTCTACCCGAACTGGTAGGAGCCGTTCGTCGTCGCGAGGCCGGTGGCGTAGACGGTCTTCGTCTTCTTGTCCTGCGAGAGAGTCAAGACGCAGATCGGCACGGCCGTGATCGGCTGCACGGAACAGAATGGGAGCAAGGCACCGTCGTGGTAGATCCCCGCGGGCTTGAAGCCGTTCGGCAACAGCGTTCCGTCGACCTGGATCGACCACGTGAATGGTGTGCTGCTCGTGAATGGATTCGGGTTGAGCGAACCGGGCTCGGAGTCTGGAATCCTGATGATCGACTGATACTGAACGCAGGTCGCGCATGGGCCGCCGGCGAGCTCGGTCAGCTGGACGGGAGTTCCGAACCCCGACGCAAGCGTCGAAGGCAGATCGACCTGAGTGAACTGCTTGTGCGTGAGCGAGAGTACGTCGGTCTGAATCACTCCGCCGTTGACGTTCGGAAGTCCATAGGTGCTGATCGAATCGGCGCTGGTTGCGACGAGCTGAGCCGAGCTCGTAGAGGTCGGCAGCGTGTCCGTCTCGCGACTGTTCTTGATGTTCGGCGTCTGCGGATCGAACGTTCCGTTCAACGTGTTGGTCATCGTGGTCGCCGTCGAGGAAGGCGCCGTGAAGGCAAACCGGGCGCTGAACGCCTGCCCGACAGCGAGCTGCCCGACCGAGCACGTGAACGACGAGGTCGAGCCGGTCGTGACCTTGCAGGCTGCGTTGTCGGTGCTCAGAACCGTGCCGCTGTCCACGGAATCGATCAGCGTCACGTGATTGACCGTGTTTCCGCCGGTGTTCGTCACCGTCACGGACCAGGCCGCGGTCTGGCCGTAGGTGACGACCGGCACCGTTCCCGAGGTACCGATCAGGGCACTGAGTTGCGGGGTGACGAGCGGAGCCGATGCCGCCGCCGGCAGAGCGATCGCCACGATCGCCACGAGCGCGATCGCCGCCAAGCCCAAACGATGGCGGGCCCCGCCGGCCCGCCTGATCATCCCGTGCTTCATTGTTGACGCCGCAGTTGCATCCGCCGTAAACAAATCACACGTTGCCCTCAAAGGCAAATCGGATTGGAGACTTGGAGGGCGGGCGCCTAGACTGATCAGGGCGTTGATCACCTGTCCAAACTGCGGCGAGGAGAATCCGGACAAGTTCCGACTCTGCGGTTATTGCGGAACGGCGCTCGTCGCCGCCGCTCCTGCGCAAGAGCTGCGCAAGGTCGTGTCGATCCTCTTTTGCGACCTCAAAGGCTCGACCAACCTCGGCGAGGCGCTCGACCCGGAATCGCTGCGTGAGGTGATGGCGCAGTACTTCGACGTCATGAGCGCCGCGATCACGCGGCACGGCGGCACGATCGAGAAATACATCGGTGATGCCGTAATGGCGGTATTCGGGCTGCCCCGCGTGCACGAAGACGATGCCCTGCGGGCCGTGCGAGCCGCCCAGGCGATGCAGGACGGTCTGCGTTCCCTCAACGCCGAGCTGGAACGGAGCTATGGCGTGACGCTGGCCAACCGGATCGGCGTCAACACCGGCGAGGTCGTAGCTGGTGACGCCGCGACACAGCAGCGACTTGTCACCGGCGATGCGGTGAACGTCGCCGCCCGGCTCGAGCAGGCCGCCGGCGACACCGAGACCCTGATCGGTGAGCTGACCTACAGGCTCGTGCGGGGCGTCGTCGACGTCGAGCCGGTCGAGCCGCTGACTCTCAAGGGGAAGTCCGAGCCGGTGCCTGCGTATCGCCTCGTTTCCATCCGCGACGCCTTTGCCAACGAACCGCTCGCTCAGCGGCAAGTGCTCGTGGGCCGCGTCGGCGAGCTCGAACAACTCGTCGGCGCGCTCGAAGAGGCTGCCGCTACGGGTACCGCCCGCCGTGTGCTCGTGATCGGCGAAGCCGGCGTCGGCAAGACGCGTTTGCTCGACGAGACGATGGGAGCACTGGCATCGGCCACGGTCCTCCGCGGCAGATGTCTTTCCTACGGCGAAGGGATCACGTTCTGGCCGTTGATCGAGGCGCTCCGGTCGGCGAGCCTCGTCGAGGACGGCGACTCGAACGCGGTCGCTGTGGCCAAGTTGGGCGCTCTGGTCGGCGCGGGCCACACCGACGTCATCGATCGCCTCTCGGCGTTGATGGGCCTGAGCGAGCTGCCGTTCCCGCTCGTCGAGCTGTTCTGGGGATTCCGGCGACTGCTCGAGCTCCTCGCCGCCAAAGGGCCGGTCGTCCTGCTGATCGAGGATCTCCACTGGGCCGAGTCGACGCTCCACGACCTGCTCGACTCGGTTGCCGAACTCGACGCCGCGATTCTCACGATCGCCGCGGCACGTCCGGACGTCCTCGAGCGTCGGCCCTCGCTGGCCGAGGCGGCAATCGTGCAGCTCGAGCGCCTCACGCACGATCAGACTGTCGAGCTGGTCGAGACGCTGCTTGGTGGCCCGCTGGCGGACGAGTCGTTGTCGCAGATCGTCTCAGCGGCGGACGGCAACCCTCTGTATGCGCAGCAGCTCGTCGCAGTCCTGCAGGAAGACGGATCGTTGCAACTGGCCGACGGCCGTTGGGAGCTCGCATCGCTGCCCACCGGCTGGGTGCCGCCCACCATCTACGCGCTGCTGAGCGCGCGCATCGACAACCTGCAACGGGAGGACAGGGCTGTCCTCGAGCCTGCCTCGGTGATCGGCCACGTCTTCCCGCTGGCGGCTGTCGAGCAGTTGAGCGAGGACTTCGTGCGCGGACAGGTCGACGAGCGGATCGAACGCCTGACGGCGCTGCGATACGTCCAGGCGGCTACTGATCGTCGCGGCGAGGAGCGGTTCCACCAGTTCCACCACATCTTCCTCCGCGACTCCGTCTACGAGACTCTGCTCAAGCGACAGCGCGCGACGTTGCACGAGCGATTCGTCAGGTGGGCGGATTCCGTCAACGGCGACCGCGCCGTCGAGTTCGAAGAGATTCTCGGCTATCACCTCGAGCAGGCGTGTCGGTTCCTGCTCGAGCTCGCACCGTCCGACGACCACGTGGAGGCGCTCGGTCGCGACGGATCAGCTCGGCTCGCGTCCGCTGGACGTCGTGCATTCGTCCGGGGCGACATGCCGGCAGCCGCGACCTTGCTCCGCCGCGCGAGGTTGTTGCTTCCCGAGACCGATGTGGGCCGGCTCTCCCTCGCGCCGGACCTCGCCGAGGCGCTCATGCAAGTCGGAGATTTCGGTGGGGCGACAGAGATCGTCGATTCGGCACGTCGGCAAGCCGAGGGGATCGGAGACCCGGGTAGTGCAGGCGGAGCGCTGGTCGTCGGCGAGCTCGTCCGCCTCTTCTCCGGTGAGACCGAAGGCTGGAGCGAGCAGGCGCGCTCAACGGCGAATGCCGTGATCGCGACTGCACGCGCTCGCGGCGACAACGTCACGCTCGCGCGCGCTTTCCGGCTGCTCGCGTGGATCGACGGGAAGGCCTGCAGGTACGGAGGCGCCGCCGCCTCGCTGGGCAAGGCGATCGAACATGCGCGAGCAGGAAACGACATCCGGCAGGAGCGCCGTGCATCGACCGCGTACGCACTCACGTCCGCGTACGGGCCGACGCCTGTTGAGGAAGCTCTTGAGCGATGTGCGGAGGTCGCCGACCGGGTCGCCGGCGATCGTCAAGCCGAGGCCGCGGTGCTTTGCGTCGCCGCGCATCTCGAGGCGATGCGAGGACAGTTCGACCTTGCGCGCCAACTGTGCAGCGAATCGAAGCGGCTGTTCGAGGAGCTCGGACTTCGCGTTGAGGCGGCTTCGATGGTGCTCGAGTCGGCGCGGGTCGAGCTCCTAGCGGGAAACCCCGCCGCTGCCGAGCTCGAGCTCCGACGTGGTTTTCGCGTCCTCGACGAGCTCCGCGAGCGCTATGTGCTCTCCACGCTCGCCGGCCTCTTGGCCCGCGCGCTCTGGCTGCAGGGGCGCCTTGATCAGGCGGAGGATCACACCGTCCTCGCGGAGGAGCTTGCCGATCCGGACGATGTCGACGCGCAGGTCAACTGGCGTTGCGTCCAGGCCCTGATCCTGGCCGCACGTGGCGAAGGAGACGCGGCCGAGAAGCTCGCCCGCGGGGCGGTCGAGCTGCTCGAGTCGACCGATGCGACGATCCTCCAGATCGAGGCGCTGCTCGATCTCGCCGAGATCCTCGATCGACTCGACCGGCCGGGCGCCGAAGAGGCACGGAGCCGTGCGCACGCGCTTGCGCTCGCAAAGCAGAGCGACGTCCTCGTCGCGCAGGTGCTCGTCCGCGCTTAGGCCACTTGTCGAGCGATGTAAGACAGCAGTAAAACGGGCGGAAAACAGGTCTGAGGGCGCTCAGCACGGGCACGCCTTACGTGCACCGACTGAAAGGAGAGACACGATGACGAAGTTCATTTGCGTCCTCGCCACGGCCTGCGGACTTGCGGTACTTCCCGTGACTTCAGCGGTCGCAGGCGGCTCGAACGGCAAGGGCCAGCAAGTCATCACCGCGACGTGCACGGTCAACGGCACGGTCACCGTTCATGTCAGTAGCGGTCAGTCAGCGTGGGTCGGCAACACCCACTGGGTGACGGTCGCCTTCAGCGGCACGTTCACGCCGACCGTGGGAACGCCGACCTCATTCTCCAAGACCTACGGCCACAAGACCGGCCTCACTCAGCGCGATACGTGCACCGGCTCACAGACGAGCCCTGACGGCACGTTTACCTTCTCCGCAACGGTCGCCAAGACGACACACTGACGCTCGATCGGCGGCGGATTGGGATGATGTTTCCCGACCCGCCGCCTCGGGCTCTTCCGAGTGGCGCAGGCGGATCAGTTCGGTCGTCGCCCCCCGTTCAACGCCGCTGCCATCGTTGGGTGAGCCACGCGCTAGTGAGGCCGATGCCGCCGACGACCAGCGACACCCGAAGGGCGTCCGTGCTTGCTGTTCCGACGAGGGTCAGTGGAATCGTCAGCGCAAGCGTTGCAGTGGCGATCGTTGTCGCTCGACGTGTGCGGATGAGCGTGTAGATGTAGCGCCATGGGAGACGGTAGACGAGGCGCGGACGCAGGAGCAGGCTCACGGTACGGATGACCGCCATGGCGATGCGAGCTCCAAGGAGAGCGATTGGCACGTCAGCGCGTCTCGATGAAGAGCAGCAGGGTTGTCAGTCCCAGCCAGACCCACTGCAGATCGACGATCGCGCCATGAAGGACGCGGTCGAGAATGCGTCGTGCGGCCGGGTCTTTCGGGTCGAGGCGAAGTGCAGACTCGAGCTCGGCGAGTGCCTTGCCGGCATTGCCGTCCGCGCGGTTGGCGATCGCGAGATTCGCCTGTGCGACCGAGTTGGTCGGGTCGAGTTCGAGTGCTCTTTCGAAGTGACGTCGGGCACGTTTCGTTCGTCGGTTCGAGAGCTCGACGTTCCCTGCGGCGACGTGCGGCGTCGGTGTGTTCGGGGCGAGCTCGAGCGCGGTCTGGGCCGCAGCTCTCGCGCGGCGATGTTGACCCGAAAGGGACAGCGCTTGGGCGAGCTGGGCGTGACAGTACGCGCTGTGTGGTCCGTTTTCCACGGCGAGCTTGGCGAGTTGAACCGCCCGTCCACGGTCGCCTGCTGCGCTCGCGGCAATCGAGCCGAGCAGGTAGCCGCGGTGGCTGTGGGGGACAGCCGCGGCGAGTCGCTCCGCGGCATCGGCAGCGGCTCTCACGTCGGTATCGAGGTAAGCGCGAGCGAGGGCATCGAGCAGCGCCGGGTCGTCGGGGTGCTCGGCAAGTCCCGAGTTCAGGAGGGTGATTGCGTCGGCGGGTCGGTCGAGCTCGATGAGAGTGACTGCGCGCTCGGCGATGTTTTCGGCCGCTGCGACCGTCATAGGAGCTTGTGCTTCTTCATGTAGTCGCGGAGGTCGTCGTAGCTTCCGTCACGGCCCGCGAAGGTAACGACGTTTCGGGCAGTTTCGAACCATGAGCCAAGCGACGGGCGCACTTCGCCGAGGGCGGCTTCGAGGTCGCGCATCTCGATCATCCGGAGATCGTTGCTGCGCATCGCGTCGACCATCGCCTTCTCCGCGGCGGTGTCGCAGACGTGTGCGATGTCCGCCCCCGAGAATCCGTCGCTGAGGGCCGCAAGTCGCTGAACGTCGATCGAGGCAATCGGCCGGTCAAGCAGGTGCGTGCGGAAAATGACTTCGCGAGCCGGCGCGTCAGGGGGCAAAACGAGGACGGTTCGGTCGAAGCGGCCCGGTCGCCGTAGTGCCACATCGATGTCCCAGGGATGGTTTGTCGCACCGAGAACGAACAGGTTTTCGTTCGCTGACTCCATCCCGTCAAGTTCGCTGAGTAGCTGATTGACGGTGTTCCGCATGGCGTCACCCGACAGCTGTGTGCGTTTGCGGCCCAGCGCGTCGAGCTCGTCGAAGAAGATCACCGTGGGGGCGCGCCGCCGCGCAGCGACGAAGACGTCGTGCAGATTTTGTTCGCTCTGCCCCACGTACATGTCGAGGACGTCGTTGATCGAGACGTTGAGAAAGGTCGCGCCGAGCTCGCCTGCCAGGGCCCGAGCGATGAAGCCCTTTCCGCACCCCGGCGGCCCGTAGAGCAGAAGCCCGCCGCGGAGGCTCTTCCGATACATACGTCGCAGCTCGGGGTTGCGGAGCGGGGCAAGGAAGGCCGCCTCGAGGCGCTCCTTGACCTCGGCAAGACCTCCGACATCCGCGAGCGTCACGCGCTCAGACGTGTCGGCCCACACGTCGTCCGCGCCCGGAGCTGGGTCGCCGGCGACGAACATCGGCGGCACGATGCCTTCGAGCTCGCGTTCGAGCTGCTCGAGAACATCCTCGGGCGGGGCCGTGAGCTCTGGTGCAGTGGTGGTCGCTCGCGTCAGAAGCTTCCGCGCCTGCGACGAGGAGGGCTCCAACGCCAGGACGTGACCGAGGTGCCGCACCGCCGACTCGCCGTCGCCGGCTGCGATCAACAGCTCGGCGAAATGCAGGCGCAGGGCGACATCCTCCGGCGATGCCTCAACTGCGGCCTGGAGGCTTTGCAGCAGCGCGTCCATCCTCAGTTCTCGACCCCCATTAGCGCGACCGTGTCTCCTCGTCTCCGTCTGCGCGGTAGGAACCGCACAATGGTGATAGACGCACAAGGCGGCAAAACCTTGCAGCGGCCCACGGCCGAGTCCCTCGTCCGAGTGACAGCGGTGTGTCGCTTCGCCCGCGACGATTCAGTCTTCGGGCCCAGCCCTGCGATCGGTCCGCATTCGTACACTCCTCGCAAATGACAGCACGGTCAGTGGCGGTCGCGTTCGCGGTCGTCGGTGTCGCCGCCGGCGGCGGCTGGCGCGACGAGGCTCCGCTTCCCACGGCTCGCGGGGAG
>Ga0207657_10007299_pt1 | contig 11333 bp, 9 predicted proteins | sample KBSC33metaG_FD_184316 | JGI IMG/M metagenome (GOLD analysis project Ga0207657, IMG submission 184316) | Corn rhizosphere microbial communities from Kellogg Biological Station, Michigan, USA - KBS C3-3 metaG (SPAdes) (version 2) | ecosystem: Host-associated > Plants > Roots > Rhizosphere > Soil ... | reverse complement strand
CGCTCCGCTCTCGTCGTGTCGGCTCTCGTGCCCTACAAACGCCTGGACGTCGCCATCGATGCCTGCCGTCTCGCCGGGATCCCGTTGACCATCGTCGGCGACGGCCCGGAGCGCGCGCGCCTCGAACGGCTCGCGCGTGGCTCCGTCCGGTTTCTCGGCCGCCGCACGAACGAGGAGATCCGGGATCTGTACCGCCGCTGCGCGGTCGCGCTCCTGCCCGGCGAAGAGGATTTCGGGATCGTTCCGCTCGAGGCGCAGGCCTGCGGACGTCCGGTTGTCGCGCTCGGCCGCGGCGGAGCGTGCGAAACGGTGGTGCCGGGAGAAACGGGCGTGCTGGTCGATGATCCCACCGCGGCGGCGTTCGCGGACGGCATTCGATCCGCGATCGATCGGCGGTTCGATCCGGCGGCGATTCGGCGCCATGCCGAGGGCTTCAGCCGCGAGCGATTCGGCGATGAAATGGAAGCGCTGATGCGCGGAGCGGGCCGGACGAAGGTTGGCGCATGGTGAACCGCCACAATCGTCTGCTCGTCATCTTTCACATTCTTTCGGACGCCCTCCTCGGCCTGACGGCGTTCGTCGTGGCGTACGCGCTGCGGTTTCACACCGGCCTGATTCCCGTCACCAAAGGCGTTCCGCCGCTGCGGCAGTACGTCAATGTGCTGCCGTTCATCCTGATTCTGGTACCGCTCGCGTTTCAGCTGCAGGGGCTGTATCGACTGCGGCGGGGCCGATCGCGGGTGGACGATTTCTTCGCCGTCTTCGTCGGCAGTATCCTCGCGGTCGTCTTCGGCATCATCGCGACGTTGTACGTGCAGACCTACTTCGCGACCAACGCCGCGAAGGAACAGGGGCTGTTCGAGGTGTCGCAGGTCGTCTGGGGCCTGTTCCTCGTGCTCAACGTGCTGCTCACCTTCGCGTCGCGCGAGCTGGTGCGCGAGGTGCTCGAGCGGCGATGGCGCGCCGGTATCGGCCTGAAGCGCATTCTCATCGCTGGATCCGGCGAGCTCGGCCGGCTGGTCGCGGACAAGATTCTCGAGCATCGCGAGCTGGGTTATCAGATCGTCGGGTTCGTCGACGACAAGGCGGGCGGCGATCACCTCGGCTACCGCGGGCTGCCGCTGCTCGGCGCGATCGATGAGGCGTCTGAGATCGCGGCGCGCGAATCGGTCGATCATCTCTACGTCGCGCTGCCGCCGGAGCAGCACGTCCAGATGCTCGAGCTCATCGACAGCACCAGCCGCGAGATGGTGGACGTGAAGGTCGTGCCCGACCTGCTGCAGGTGATCGCGCTGCGCGCGCGCCTCGAGGATCTCGACGGCGTGCCGGTCATCAACATCAACGACGTTCCGCTGCAGGGCTTCAACAGCGTCGTGAAGCGGCTGTTCGACGTGGCGATTTCCACCCTCGCGCTCGTCGTGCTGGCGATCCCACTCGCCGTCATCGCGGCGCTCGTCAAGCTCACCTCTCGCGGTCCGGTGTTCTACCGGCAGGAGCGCATGGGCCTCGACGGCCATCCGTTCATGATCCACAAGTTCCGCTCGATGTACGAGGATGCCGAGGCGGAGACCGGACCGGTCTTCGCGAGCGAGGACGACCCGCGGCGGACGCCGCTCGGCCGGATTCTGCGGCGATCGAACATCGACGAGCTGCCGCAGTTCTGGAACGTCCTCAAGGGCGAGATGTCGCTGGTCGGTCCGCGCCCCGAACGGCCGCTGTTCGTGGCGCAGTTCAAGCACAAGATTCCGCAGTACATGCTGCGCCACAAGGTCAAGTCAGGCATCACCGGCTGGGCACAGGTCAACGGATGGCGCGGCAACACCTCGATCGAGAAGCGTATCGAGTACGATCTGTATTACATCGAAAACTGGTCGGTGCGCCTCGATTTGAAGATCATGTGGCTCACCGTGCTGAAAGGCTTCTTTCACAAGCACGCTTACTGACTACTGACCACTGATCACTGACCCCTGACCACTGACCACTGTTATGAAAAAACGCGTAGTCATCACCGGCGCCGCCGGCTTCATCGGATCGCACCTGGCGGAAACGCTGCTGAATCGCGACTACTCGGTGATCGGCATCGACAACCTGCTGACCGGCGACACGGGCAATATCGCCCATCTCGTCAACCGCGATTTCACCTTCATCAAACACGACGTCACCAACTACATCTACATCGAGGGGCCGGTCGACTTCGTGCTGCACTGGGCCAGTCCGGCGAGCCCGATCGACTACCTCGAGCTGCCGATTCCCACCCTCAAGGTCGGGGCGCTCGGCACCCACAAGGCCCTCGGTCTCGCGAAAGCGAAGGGGGCGCGGTTCGTGATCGCCTCCACCTCGGAGGTCTACGGCGACCCGCTCGAGCATCCGCAGAAGGAAACCTACTGGGGCAACGTGAATCCGGTCGGGCCGCGCGGCGTCTACGACGAAGCCAAGCGCTTCGCCGAGGCGATGACGATGGCGTATCACCGCTTCCACAACGTCGACACGAAGATCGTCCGCATCTTCAACACGTACGGCCCGCGGATGCGCATCAACGACGGGCGCGCCGTGCCGGCGTTCATGTCGCAGGCACTGCGGAACGAGGACGTCACCGTCTTCGGCGACGGCAGCCAGACGCGCAGCTTCACTTACATCACCGATCTCGTCGACGGGATCATCCGCCTGATGCTCTCGGACGAGAATGACCCGGTCAATATCGGCAACCCGCACGAGATGACGATCAAGGAGATCGCCGAGACGATCATCCGCATGACCGGCTCGAAGAGCAGCGTCATCTACAAGCCGCTGCCGACCGACGACCCGAAGCAGCGCCGGCCGGACATCACACGCGCGCGGACGCTGCTCGGCTGGGAGCCGAAAGTCGCGCTCAACGAAGGACTCGTCAAGACGATCGAATACTTCCGGACGAAGGTGACGTAGGGGCTGCGGATCGATGCCTCTACTTGTACTTTCCGATCCGCCCTCGCGCTACGCTCGACCGTTGGTGTAGCGCGAAGGCTTTAGCCGAGCGATCACATTACCGCTCCGCGCGGAGCGCCGTCAGCGGATCGATGTTCGCCGCCCGCCGCGCGGGCACCAGACACGCCACACACGCGGCCAGCGTCACGAGCACAGCGACCCCGGCGAACGTCACGACGTCGTACGGACCGACGCCGTACAAAAACGTCGAGAGCAGCCGGACGCCGGCCAGCGCCGCGGCCACGCCGACCGCAACGCCGGCGGCGACGACCCACAGCGCCTGACGCAGCACGAGGGCGACGATGTCGCGCGCCTGAGCACCGAGCGCCGATCGCACGCCGATTTCACGGGTGCGCTGCGCCACGCTGAACGAGAGCAGCCCGAACAACCCGACGCCGGCAATCAGCAGCGCGAACGCTCCGAACCAGGCGAGCACCACCGCGTACAGCCGCGGCTTCGCCAGACTCGTCATCACGCGGTCCTCCATCGACATCACGGAGTCGAGCGCGACGGCGGGCGCCTGCTCACGGACAATCGCGCGCAGCTCCGACACATACGTCGCCGGATCGGATTCCGTTCGGACGACGAGAATCGGATCGATGTTGCCCAGACTCGCCGGCGCGATCTGCTTGAATGACGCGAACACTTCGGGCTGCGGCGGCGCGTCCACGCTGTCCTGACGCATGTCGTCGACGACGCCGACAACGTCCCAATCGGCCTTGTCGTTTGTGAAACGCGCGCCCGCGCGCTTTCCCTGCTGAGGAATGTGGATGCCGACCGCACGATCGCCGAGGTACTGTCTCGCAAACGACCGGTTGACGACAACGACCGGGAGCCCGGACGGCAGATCCGCCTCGGACAGCGCGCGGCCGTCAACGAGATGCAGACGCATGGCGCCGAAATATTCCGGACTCACGATGCGCATGGTGGCCTGGACGTCGATTTCGACATCGGGGTTGCGCGGCGATCGCATCGTGAAGGCGGTGAAGCCGCCGTTGGACACGAACGGCAGCGCGGTGCTGTAGGCCGCGTGCGTCACACCCGGCAGCGAGCGCAGGCGGCCGACGACCGCCTCGAGCAGTTGCCCCCGACGCTCCGCCGGATAGCCTGACGGCAGAGGCAGGCGCGCCGTGAGCACGTTTACGGGGTCGTAGCCGCGGTCGGCGTGCGTCAACGAGATGAAGCTGCGCGTGAGAAGCACGGCGCCGACGAGAAGAATGCACGCGATCGCGACCTGGCCAGCCATGATCAGCGCGCGCGTCCGCGCCATCCTCGAGCGCATGGCGCCGCCAATCGGCGCGGCGCCGTCTTCCGACAACGACTCCACCAGATTGACGCGGCGCGTCTGCCACGCCGGCAGCAGCCCGCAAGCGACGCTGGCGATCAGCGACACGGCCAGCGTGAACGAGAGCACGCGGATGTCGATCGTGACGGCGTCGAGACGCGGAAATCCCGCCGGCAGCAACGACGGGAGCGCCTGCCGCATCGCGGCGGCGAGCGCGAGCCCCGCCACGCCGCCGCACACGCCAATCAGCCCGTTCTCGATCAGCAACTGACGAACGACGCGATGCTGCCCCGCGCCGATGGCGGCGCGCACCGCCATCTCGCGCCGCCGCGTCGTGGCGCGAGCCAGCTGAAGGCCGGCGACGTTGGCGGTCGCCGTGATCATCAGCAGCGCCACTGCCGCGAGCAGGACGAGAATGGCCGGACGGACGTCGGCGGTGATTGCTTGGATTTCGGGCACCGTCGAAATGTCGATGGGACCAGCGGCGCCAAACAGCGCGCGCGCCACCAACGCATCGTCCCGCCCGGCACTGCGCGCGCGTGAGGTCGCTTCAGCCGCCGCTTGCGCGGGCGTCACGCCGTCCCGCAGGCGCGCCACCGCGCGGAAAATCACACCGACCCGCATGCCTTCGTCCGACATCACCGGCGGGACGCTCCAGGCCGTCCATGCCCGCGCCTCGCGATCGGGAAACGCGAAGTCGCGCGGCATCACGCCGACGATCGTGTACGGCTTGTCGTCGAGCTGAATGAGCTTGCCGAGAATCTCGGAACGTCCGCCGAATCGTTCCTGCCAGAGGCCGTACGACAGAATCGCCAGGTTCGGCTGGCCGCGGACGCCTTCGCCGTCGCGGAACAGCCGTCCGAGCAGCGGACGCGCGCGAAGAATCGGAAAGAGGCTCGGCGTCGTGGGGATGATCGAGAGGCGCACGGGATCGCCCGCACCGGTCAGCGTCGCCGTCTGCGTGAGCCAGCCGCCGAGACCTTCGATCGTCGACGCGCCGTCGCGCCACGCGAGAAAACTGCCGTTGAAGACGGTGCCGAAGACCCGTCCGCTCCGGCCCTGGCGGGTCTCGCTCACCCGCACGAGCCGATCGGCCTGAGCCCACGGCAGCGGTTTCAGCAGCACACCGTCCGCGACGCTGAAGAGGATAGTCGTCGCGCCGATCCCAAGCGCCATCGTGAGGATGGCGACGAGGGCGAAGCCGGGTTGGCGGCGGAGTACGCGGACGCCGTAACGCAGATCGTGCATCGCGAGAGTGTATCGCGGCCCTGCGGCGACGGAATCAGCGCGCCGGCGTCCTGCCGAACCGCTCCGCGCTGCGCGCGCGGGCCTGAGCCGCCACCTCGTCCCGATCGCGCGGCTGGGCGGTCGTCGTGAGCGAGTCGATCAGCCGCCGCGCGACGTGCGCGACGTCATCAATCGCGCGATCGAACGCCGCTTCGTTCGCCTTCGACGGCTTGGTGAAGCCGCTCAGCTTGCGCACGAACTGCAGCGACGCCGCGCGGATCTCCTCATCGGTCGCCGGCGGGTCGAAGTTGAATAGCGTTTTGATATTGCGACACATAGGCGGATCTCACTCGGCCCTGTCCGTCCTGCCTGTCCTGCACTTCCTGCCCTATCTGGTCAGCTTTCGATACTTGATCCGGTGCGGCTGATCGGCCGCGGCGCCGAGACGACGTTTGCGGTCGGCCTCGTAATCCTGGTAGTTGCCCTCGAACCAGACCACCTGACTGTCGCCCTCGAAGGCGAGCATGTGGGTCGCGATGCGATCGAGGAACCAGCGGTCGTGGCTGATCACCACGGCGCAGCCGGCGAAATTCAGCAGCGCCTCCTCGAGCGACCGGAGCGTGTCGACGTCGAGATCGTTGGTCGGCTCGTCGAGCAGCAGCAGGTTGCTGCCCTTTTTCAACAGCTTGGCCAGGTGCACGCGATTGCGCTCGCCGCCCGAGAGCGTCCCCACCTTGCGCTGTTGGGCGCCGCCCTTGAAATTGAACCACGAGACGTAGGCGCGAGAGGCCACCTTTCGCTTGCCGAGCTCGAGCTCCTCGCTGCTGCCGGTGACCTCGTCGAACACCGTCTTGTTCGGATCGAGCGCGTCCCGGCTTTGATCCACGTAGCCGACGCGCACCGTCTCGCCGACCTTGAACGTGCCGGCGTCCGGCTTCTCCGCCCCGGTGATCATCTTGAACAACGTCGTTTTTCCCGCGCCGTTCGGTCCGATGACGCCGACGATGCCGCCGCGCGGCAGCGTGAAATCCAGATGCTCGATCAACAAGTTGTCGCCGAACGCTTTCCTCACGCCGCGCGCTTCGACGACGACATCGCCGAGGCGCGGGCCGGGCGCGATGTAGATCTCCGCGGTTTCGATCTTCTGCGTCCCCTCTTCGCGCAGCAGATCCTCATACGCATTCAAGCGCGCCTTGCCTTTCGCCTGCCGGGCGCGGGGCGACATGCGGATCCATTCGAGCTCGCGCTCGAGCGTGCGCTGCTTCTTGGTTTCCGCCTTCTCTTCCTGCTGCAAGCGGTTCTGTTTCTGCTCGAGCCACGACGAGTAATTCCCCTCCCAGGGAATGCCGCGTCCGCGATCGAGCTCGAGAATCCATCCGGCGACGTTGTCGAGAAAATATCGATCGTGCGTCACGGCGACCACCGTGCCGGCGTAGTCCTTCAGGAAGCGCTCGAGCCAAGCCACCGATTCGGCGTCGAGATGATTGGTCGGCTCGTCGAGCAGCAGGATGTCGGGCGATTGCAGCAGCAGCCGGCAGAGCGCGACGCGGCGGCGCTCTCCGCCCGACAGCGTCGTCACGTCGGCGTCCGGCGGCGGCAGGCGCAGCGCGTCCATGGCGAGCTCGAGCCGCGAGTCGAGGTCCCACGCATTCGAAGCGTCGATCTTGTCCTGGATCTTCGCCTGCTCGTCCATCACCTTCTCCATCTCCTCTGGAGAAAGGTCCTCGCCGAGCTTGGCGTTCACGGCGTCGTAGCGCTCGAGCAGCGCTTTCGTTTCCGCAACGCCTTCTTCCACGTTGCCGAGCACCGTCTTCGCCGGATCGAGGCGCGGCTCCTGATGCAGAAAGCCGATCGTCGTACCGGCGGCGGGAAACGCTTCGCCGATGAAGCTCTGATCCTCGCCCGACATGATCTTCAGCAGGGAGCTCTTGCCCGCGCCGTTCAAGCCGAGCACGCCGATCTTCGCGCCGAAATAGAACGAGAGCCAGATGTCGTCGAGCACTCGAGTGTCGGGGGGATGCACCTTCCCGAGGCCCTTCATGGTGTAGATGAATTGAGGCATAAGAACCTTAGATTGTATTACGGTCGAGCGCGGCCAGGTGATCCGCCAGCTGATGCAGGAACAATCCCGTATCGGTGACGATGCCAATCGTCTGTGAGGATCCGCGATCGGCGAGCTTCGTGACCACTGCGGGATTGATGTCCACGCAGACCGTACGCACGGAGGACGGCAGCATGTTGCCGACGCCGATGCCGTGCAGCATGCTGGCGAGAATCAGCACGACGGACACGCCGCCGAGCGCCGCCGCGTAGCGATTCTGCGCCTCGATGAGATCCATGATCGTCTCCGGCAGCGGCCCATCGTCGCGAATGCTGCCGGCGAGGACGTACGAGACGCCGCGGCGCACGCATTCGTACATGATGCCGGAGCGCAACAAGCCGCGCTCCACGGCCGGCGCGATCCCGCCGGCGCGGCGCACCGCGTTGATGGCGCGCATGTGGTGATGATGGCCGCCTTCGATCACGCGTCCCGTGTCCACGTTGACGCCGAGCGACGTGTTGAAGAGCGCCGCTTCGATGTCGTGGACCGCGAGCGCATTGCCGGACAGCAGCACCTGCACGAACCCGGCGCGGATGAGCCGTACGAGATGCGCGGCGCCCCCTGTATGCACCACCACGGGCCCGGCCACGCAGGCGATCGGACGTCCGGCGGCGCGCGCCGCGAACATCATCTCGGCCACGCGCGCCACGGCCAGCTCCACCCGGCGCTCGGACGACACCTCGTTCGTCATGAACGCGAAGCCGCTCCGATCGCGCTCCTGGAACATCGGGACCACGCGGATGCCGTCGACGCCGCAGACCACCGCGTCGCCGGCGCGAAGGTCGCGCAGCTTGCGGCACGACGCGCGTCCGCCTTCAATCACGACCGCCGCGTCCATCCGCTGCTGTTCCACCGTGATCCAGGCGCCGCCGATCCGCACGTGCGTCTCATGGTTGGTGGACGAATAGAAATCGACGGGGGCGCAGCCGTCGCGATCGGCCGGCCGCGTCACCGCGTCCTGGGGCTTGGCGACCTGGCAGCCGAGCGGGACGAGATCGTCGAGCAGATCCTGCAGCGCCGCCGCTTCGCCGACGCGCACCCGCATCTTGAGCAGTGACGGTTCGTCGTTGGTCCGGCCGATGCGGAACTCCAGCACCTCGAAGGCGCCGCCGCGGCGAATGACCGTGTCGAAGATGCTGCTGAGGATGCCCGAATCGATGATGTGCCCGGACGACTCGACGATTTCCGACGCGTCCACGATCGCTCCTCGAGGCGTCCGCGTGGAACACGAGGCGGACCCTCCTGCGCTATTCTACCGTCCGGGGTCGGGGCCGCACGTGACGCGACGCATTCTTCACATCGACATGGACGCGTTCTACGCGTCGGTCGAGCAGCGCGACAACCCGGCGTTGCGCGGTAAGCCGCTCGCCGTCGGCGGTCAGCCGCACGGCCGCGGCGTCGTCGCCGCCGCGAGCTACGAGGCGCGAGCGTTCGGGGTGTACTCGGCGATGTCGATGGCGAAAGCAGTACGGCTGTGCCCCACACTGACGATCGTCCCACCCGACTTCGCCCGGTACAAGGCCGCCTCTCTCGCCGTCTTCGCGATCTTTCGCGAGGTGACGCCGCTGGTCGAGCCGCTGTCGCTCGATGAAGCGTATTTGGATGTGACGGAAAACGCATGGGGCGAGCCGCTGGCGACGCCGGTCGCGCGCCGCCTCAAAGCCCGCATCCGCGAAGAGACAGGGCTCACCGCGTCGGCTGGAGTCGCCCCCAACAAGTTTCTCGCGAAGATCGCGTCGGGATGGAAGAAGCCGGATGGCCTCACGGTGATCGGGCCCAGCCGTGTCGAGCCGTTCCTGCAGCAGCTGCCGGTCGACGCGCTCTGGGGCGTGGGACCGGTGACGGCGAAGAAGCTGCGCGCTCGCGGGATCGAACGGCTCGTGGATGTGCGCACTGCGGACGTCGAGACGCTGCGCGAGGCCGTCGGCAGCCTCGCCGATTGGCTGCGGCAGCTGGCCAACGGCATCGACGATCGGCCCGTCGTGCCGAACCGCGAGGCGAAGTCGTCAGGCTCGGAGAATACGTACGCCGAAGATCTGAACGAGCTCGACACGATCCGCCTGGAAATCGCCGAGATGGCCACGCGCGTCGTCCGCTGGCTGGCGCGCCGTCAGCTGCTCGCGAGGACAGTGACGATCAAGGTGCGGTACGCCGACTTCACGACGATCACGCGCAGCCATTCGGCGCCGCCGACGCGCGACGAGGCACAGATCGCGTCACGCGCCGTGCAGCTGCTCGACAAGACCGACGCGGGACGACGGCCGGTCCGATTGCTGGGCGTGAGCGTTCACAACTTCTGCGGAGAGCAGGAGCCGGAGCCGCTGCGTGATCCGGGTCGGCTGCCCTTCGAGGATGAGGCCTTTCATCACAGAGGACACGGAGAACACGGAGGTTGAATTCCTTGCGTGTGATCCTCAGTGTCCTCTGTGTCCTCCGTGGTGGAGATTGACGCATGTGGATCGACCTGTGAACGACCATTGGAATCCGGCGCAGTACGACAAATTCAAGCGGGAACGCGAACAGCCGTTCCTCGATTTGATGACCCTGGTGCGCCCCGCCCCCGGGATGCGCGTGATCGATCTCGGCTGCGGCACCGGCGCGCTGACGCGCCAGCTGCACGCGCGCTTGAATGCGCGGCAGACGGTCGGCGTTGATCGATCGCCGCGAATGCTGGCGGACGCACAAGCGTCGGCGCTGCCGCAGGGCTTGACGTTCGAGGTCGGCGACATCGGCGCCTTCGCCGCCAGCGACGAATACGACCTGATCTTCTCCAATTCCGCGTTCCATTGGATCGAAGACCACGATCGGCTGATCGCGACACTGGTGGCCGCGCTGAAACCCGGCGGTCAGCTGTTGTTCCAGGTGCCGGCGATGCATCACGACCCGTCGCACACGGCGGCGGAGGCGCTCACGAGAATCGAGCCGTTCGCGTCGGCGTTCGACGGCTGGCATCGACCGCAGCCGGTCCTCTCCCCCGATGTCTACTCGAGGCTGCTCTATCGCCACGGCCTCGCCGCTCCAACCGTGCACCTCGTCGTCTACCCGCATGTGCTGGAGAACGCGGACGCGGTGATCGAGTGGATGAAGGGCACGCTGCTCACCGAGTACGCGCGTCACCTGCCGCCGGATCTGTTTCCGGCGTTCATCGAGGCGTACCGGGACCGCGTGCTGGCCGCCGTCGATCACGCGACGCCATTCTTTTTTCCGTTCGAGCGGATACTCTGTTGGGGACAAAAATGCTGAAAGGGACGCGCGACGGACTGCTGAAGCGGGTGCAGCCGGTGAGCATTCACGGCCAGGTGTCGTGGGACATCTTCTTCACCGACGTCGACGATGAAGGCGGCCAGACGCACATGGCGCGCGTCGGGCCCGAAGCGGTGGTCGGCCACAACCTGGAGCCTGGCGACCGCATCCAGATCGAATACGTCGTCGGTGTTCCGGTGAGAGTGACGCGCGTGGTGCCGACGTAACCACGGCTGCATGACAACTCAGCGTGCCGTTTTTATCCACTCCAGCGCGTCGAACACGTCGCGGCGCAGTTCCGTCCGGCGCCCGCCGAATCGGTGGTTGCGCGCATCGATGAGCACCAGCTTCTTCGGCGGTCTCGCGGTCGCCTCGAACAGCCGGTACTCGGCCTCGGGCACGTACTCGTCCTTCGTCGATTGAATCATCACCAGCGGCAGCGGCGATACCGACGCGATGAAATCCTTCGGCGCGAACGACGGCTCCTTCGCGTCCGCTTTGGTGATCCACGATGTG
>Ga0207657_10007297_pt1 | contig 11336 bp, 12 predicted proteins | sample KBSC33metaG_FD_184316 | JGI IMG/M metagenome (GOLD analysis project Ga0207657, IMG submission 184316) | Corn rhizosphere microbial communities from Kellogg Biological Station, Michigan, USA - KBS C3-3 metaG (SPAdes) (version 2) | ecosystem: Host-associated > Plants > Roots > Rhizosphere > Soil ... | reverse complement strand
CTGACCGTCTTGCCGACCAGTCCTGCTCCCGGCGCGAACGTGCTGCCGGTCTTGCCCGAGAGATCAGCGCAGTTCGACGTCCCGTCGGCGTCGCAGCCGATCCACTGGAAGGCATACGACGTGGGGCTGTTCGTCCACCGGCCGGGCTGGGCGCCGAGCTTCGTGGTCGCGCTCGGCGTGGTGCCGTTCTTGATCGAGGGAGCGGTCGTCACCACCGGCACACCGGCGAACGTGACGACGCCCGAGGGGCCGCTCGTCGACGGATTGCTCGGGCCGCCCGTGTTCGTCGCGATGACGCGCACCTTGAGCGTGTGTCCGTCGTCGGCGCCGGCCGGCGTGTAGGTGCTGCTGGTCCTGCCCGAGAGGTCAGCGCAGTTCGACGTCCCGTCGGCGTCGCAGCGGATCCACTGGAACGCGTAAGAGGTCGGGCTGTCCGTCCATCTCCCCGGGTTCGAGCCCAGCTTCGTGCCGGCCGTCGGCGCGGTCGCGCGCTTGATCAGCGGTGCGCTGAGGACCAACGGCGCGCAGGTGGCCGTTTCCTCATAGGCGCCCTTGTCGCGGATCGCGGGCGCGCCACAGCCGGCGGAGAGGCCGACGCGCTCGCGCGCGTTGCCGAGGAGGTCTCTCGGCGAGTTGCTGCTGGAGCTCGGGTCGCCGCCGTCGCGCACCGGTGCGTCTGCCTTGAGCTCCCAGCTGTACGGCGACCCTCCGACGAACATGTCGTTCGGGTCGCTCTGGGTGTTGGTGAGGCCGCTCGGGGGGCCGAAGCCGCAGCCGCTCCCGTCGGCCGGCGCGACCGGGTCGTTGAGCGTCCCGATGTCGTCGTACTCGCAGGTCATGGTGCCGCCGCCCTCGAACCCGGACGGCTGGAACCAGTCGATCTCGTCGACGAGGATCGAGCTGTTGACGTCGATCGTCGGGTCGGGGTTGCCGTCGACGCTGATGATGAACAGGTCCGGACTGCCGGAGTCGTTGGCGCCCGCCGTCGCGACGTCGATCGTGCTGTCGTAGATCGTCCACGTGGCGCCGTCGCTGCCCTGGAAGACCGCGCCGAACAGATTGCCCGTCAGCAGCGAAGAGTCGACGATCAGATCGCCGAGGGAGACCAGCAGTGCGTTGCTGCCGCCCGGCGACGCCTCGAGCCACGACCGCCTGAGCACGATCGGCCGGGTGGCGATGCCGAACCCGGACTGGATCACGGCGATGCCGCTGTCGACGATGACGTGGCTGTCGGCCAGCTTGAAGCCCTCGAGGGTGTCGATGCCCGAGGCGTCGGAGTCCGCGCTGGCGGCGTCGATCGTCGTGCGCTCGATGCTGGTGCCGACGTCCTCGCACAGGATCACCATCTGGCCGACATCGTCGCCCGGGTGGCTGGTCACGTGCAGGTTGACCAGGTCGGAGCCACCCTCCACGGACACCGGCGTTATCCCGTCGGCGGCGCCCACCGTGTCGACGTTGGCGTCACGCAGCGTGACCGCGGCGCCAAGCGTCCCGAGGATCACCCCGCACGGATCGGCCATGCAGCCGGTGGCGCCGGCGCCCGAGGCCCGGATCGTCGTCTGGCGCGTGCCGCCGCTCAGTGTGCCGCGGATCGTCAGGCCGTCGTCGGCCGGGTCGTCGGCGACGACGTTCTCGACGAACGTCCCGGCGCCGACGGTGATGATGTCGCCGGCCGCCGGTGAGACGCGGTGGGCGGCCAGCGCGTCGGCGATCGTCGCGCACGGCGCCACCTGCGTGCAGTCGCGCCCAGAACCGGTCGCCGTGACGAAGTACTCCGTGCCGGCCGACGCGCTCGCGGCCGCGCAGGGGACGAGCACGGCAGCACACAGGAGGGCGGGGACGAGCCTGGACATGGCAGCACCGATCGTCAGAGGTCGGACAGGCTGACCGTACGAGGGTTCCGCCGCGAGCGACATCGAACGTTCGTCGAGGCGGACCTTAGACTCGGCCCGGCGTGTTCGACGCCCTCTCCGAGAAGCTCCAGGCCACCCTGTCCGACGTCCGCCAGCGGGGGACGCTGACCGAGGACGACATCAACGCGGCGATGCGCGAGATCCGCCTTGCGCTGCTCGAGGCCGACGTCAACTTCAAGGTCGTCAAGCAGTTCACGACCGCGGTCAAGGAGCGCGCGCTGGGCGAGGACGTCGTCGGGGCACTGAACCCCGGCCAGACGGTCGTCAAGATCGTCAACGAGGAGCTCTCGGCGCTGATGGGCGGCGCGTCGAACGCCGTCGTCTTCTCGCCGCGCCCGCCGACGGTGATCCTGATGGCCGGGCTCCAGGGCTCGGGCAAGACGACCGCGACCGCGAAGCTCGCCCGCTGGCTGAACGCCGAGCACGGCTCGTCGGTGGCGCTCGCGGCGTGCGACGTCCACCGGCCGGCGGCGGTCGACCAGCTCGTGACGGTCGGCGGCCAGGTCGGCGCCACGGTCTATGAGCAGGGCACCGAGAAGAGCGCGGTCGAGATCGCCGCGTGGGCGCTCGAGCAGGCCAAGCAGGACGGCAAGGACGTCCTGATCGTCGACACGTCGGGTCGCCTGCACGTCGACGAGGCGCTGATGGCCGAGCTCGTCGACATCCGCAAGGCGGTCAAGCCGCACAACGTGCTCCTGGTCGTCGACGCGATGACCGGCCAGGACGCGGTCAACGTCGCCCAGCAGTTCGCCGAGGCGGTGGCGTTCGACGGCGTCGTGATGAGCAAGCTCGACGGCGACGCGCGCGGCGGCGCCGCGCTGTCGGTCAAGCAGGTCACGGGCAAGCCGATCCTGTTCGCCTCGGTCGGCGAGAAGCTCGACCAGTTCGAGCGCTTCCACCCCGACCGCATGGCGCAGCGGATCCTCGGCATGGGCGACGTCCTGTCGTTCATCGAGAAGGCCGAGAAGCAGTTCGAGGACGACGAGGCCGAGGAGCTCGAGCGCAAGATGCGCAAGGGCGAGTTCACGCTCGAGGACTTCCTCAAGCAGCTGCGGATGATCCGCCGCATGGGCCCGCTGCAGAACCTGCTCGGGATGATCCCCGGGTTCGCCGGCCAGCAGATGAAGGGGCTGAAGGTCGACGAGCGCGAGATGGACCGGATCCAGGCGATCATCCTGTCGATGACGCCGGATGAGCGTCGGCGCCCGGAGCTCATCAAGGGCTCGCGCCGGCTGCGGATCGCCAAGGGCAGCGGCGTCAGCGTCCAGCAGGTCAACCAGCTCGTGAAGCAGTTCGGCCAGATGCGCAAGCTCATGAAGCAGCTGTCGAAGGGCAAGATGCCCGACCTGGGCGCGCTGATGCGCCAAGCGCAGTAGCCGGAAGCCGCTACCCTCCCTCGTCGCTTATGGCCGTCCGACTGAGACTGACCCGCATCGGCGGGAAGAAGGACCCGATCTGGCGGGTCGTCGTCGCTGATCAGCGCTCGCCGCGCGACGGCCGGATCATCGAGTCGGTGGGGCAGTACAACCCCCAGACCGAGCCCTCGACGATCAAGATCGACGAGGAGCGCGTGCGCCACTGGCTCGCCCAGGGCGCGCAGCCGACCGAGCAGGTCCGCAAGCTCCTGAAGATCCAGGGCATCGCCTAGGCGCCTCTCGCCCGTGCCGCGCTCGTCGAGGGAGCTGCTGGTCGAGCTGGCGAAGGCGCTCGTCGACGAGCCCGACGAGGTCGAGGTCGAGCAGTTCGAGGAGGACGACGGCACGGTCGTGCTCGAGCTCGCGGTCGCCGAGGACGACTACGGCAAGATCATCGGCCGCGGCGGCCGGACCGCCAACGCCCTGCGCACCGTGGTCAAGGCGACCGCGACGCGCGAGGAGCGCCGCGTGCTCGTCGACATCGTTGACTGACGACGCTGTCGTCGTGGGTCGGGTGGGCAAGCCCCACGGGCTCGACGGCTCGTTCCACGTGCTCGACCCGCTGCCCGAGGCGCTGGTGGTCGGCGCCGAGGTGGGGGTGGGGAAGATCGTCGGGCGCAAGGGCACCGAGCGTGAGCCGATCCTGCGGCTCGACGTCGCGGCCGACCGGACCGCCATCGAGGCGCTGCGCGGCGCGGAGCTGCGGATGGCGCGCGCCGCGGCGCCTCCGCTCGAGGACGACGAGTACTGGGCCGACGACCTTGTCGGCTGCGCGGTGGCGGCCGGCGAGCGCGAGCTCGGGTCCGTCGAGCGGCTCGTCGCCTATCCCTCGTGCGAGGTGCTCGTCGTCGGCGAGCTCCTGATCCCGATGGTCCGCGACGCGATCGTCGAGGTCGATCTCGCCGCGCGGCGCATCGCCGTCGATGCAGACTTCCTGGGTCTCTGATGCAGCTCGACGTCGTCACGCTGTTCCCGGAGTGGTTCGAGTGGTTTCGCGGCCAGCGCCACGTGAGCAACGCGCTCGCCGCCGGCCACGAGCTGCGCACGCTCCAGCTGCGCGACCACACCCCGCTCAGCGGCGGGCAGGTCGACGACACGCCGTTCGGCGGGGGCGCCGGGATGGTGCTCCGCGTCGACGTCATGGACGCGGCGCTGCAGGGCTTCTACGGCGTCGACCCGGTGGAGCTGCGCGCGCAGCGCCGCGTGATCGCGCTGGTCCCCGGCGGGCGACAGCTCGATGACCGCTATGTGGACGAGCTCGCCGCCGAGCCGGCGATCACCCTGCTCTGCGGCCGCTATGAGGGCTTCGACGAGCGCATCGTGCAGCACTTCTGCTCGGACACGCTCTCGATCGGCCGCTACGTGCTCGCGGGCGGCGAGCTCGCGGCGATGGTCGTCGCCGACGCCGTGCTGCGCAAGCTGCCGGGCTCGCTGGGCCATGAGGAGAGCGCCGTGGAGGAGTCCTTCAGCGCCGCGCTCGGCGGCAATCCCGAGTACCCCCACTACACGCGGCCGGCCGAGTACCGCGGCTGGAAGGTTCCCGACGTGCTGCTCAGCGGCCACCACGCCGAGATCCACACGTGGCGGCGCGCGCGCAGCGTCGAACGCGGCGGCGCGTAGACGCTGTTTCGCTACCATGGCTCTTCCGCCGGGGCGCTCCAGCCCTGGCGTTTCTCTGAGCAGAGCCAATGAGCACCGTCATCGACAATCTCGAGCGTGCGCAGCTTCGCCGCGTGCCGCAGTTCCAGGCCGGCGACCGCGTCCGCGTGCACTTCCAGGTCATCGAGGGCCAGCGTCGCCGTACGCAGGTCTTCGAGGGCGTCGTCATCAAGCGCCAGGGCCACGGCGTGCGCGAGACCTTCACGGTCCGCAAGCAGTCCTTCGGCGTCGGCGTGGAGCGCACGTTCCCGCTGCACTCGCCGAAGATCGAGAAGATCGAGGTCGCCGCCCGCGGCGACGTGCGCCGGGCCAAGCTCTACTACCTGCGCGACCGCGTCGGCAAGCGCGCCCGCGTTCGCGAGCGCCGCTACGTCGGCCCGGAGGAGGTCGTCGAGGGCGGCCTGCTCTACGAGCCCGAGCACGAGGGCGCGACGGACGCATCGGGCATGACGGCCGACGAGGTCGTCAGCTCCGAGGGCGGCGTGGATCTCGCCACGGAGAACCCGTCCGAGGAGCCCCAGGAGGCCGAGGGCGGCCCCGAGGAGGGCGAGGCCAACGAGGGCGCTGAGCCCAAGGCCGAGGGCGAGGGTGAGCCCGCGCCCGACGCCGAGAGCGCCGGCGGCGCCCAGCCCGCGTCGGAGGCCGACGCCGAGGCCGCCGAGGCTGAGGCCGAGGCACCTGCCGACGCCGACGCCGAACAGGCGTGAGCCCCGGCAAGAAGGACAAGACGCCGGGCGCCCAGCTGCTCGAGCTGGTCGTCATCGTCGCCGTGGCGCTGGGCCTTGCGCTCGGCATCCAGGCCTTCCTCGTCAAGCCGTACCGGATTCCGTCGGAGTCCATGGTGCCGACGCTGAAGATCGGCCAGCGGGTGCTGGTCAACCGGATCGGCAACGACTTCAACGACCCGAGGGTCGGTCAGATCGTCGTCTTCCACCCGCCCAAGGCCGGCAACGGCGAGGTCCCGGGCCGCGGACCGAGCGGGCAGTGCGGCGTCGACTACGGCGGCGGCCGGCCGTGCCCGCACGAGGACTCCCAGGAGTCCACCCAGAACTTCATCAAGCGGGTCGTGGCCGGGCCCGGCGACACGATCGCCATCCGCAACGGGCACGTGATCCGCAACGGAGTCCTCCAGAAGGAGTCGTTCATCGCACCCTGCCATCCCGGCGATGAGTGCAATTTCCCGACTCCCATCACGGTTCCGCCCGACCATTGGTTCATGATGGGCGACAATCGTGGCAAGTCCGACGACAGCCGGTTCTGGGGACCCATCCCCAAGAAGTGGATCATCGGTGAGGCCTTCGCCACCTACTGGCCTCCCAGCCGCATCGGACTCCTCGGCTGAGCCGGCGCGACCGGTGAAGCGCCCCAAGCGCCGCCGGTCGTCGGGCAGCCGCCTCTTCGGTTTCGACCGCGCGCTCGGCTCGCGCTGGGTGTGCGGGGCGGACGAGGCCGGCCGCGGCTGCCTCGCCGGCCCGCTGGTCGCCGCTGCCGTCCTCTTCGACGTCGAGGCTCTCGGCGTCCGGGAGCGCCGGGCGCTCTCGGCGCTCAACGACTCCAAGCAGCACACGCCGGAGATGCGCGAGGAGCTCTACCCGATCGTCATGCGCACGGCGGTGAAGGTCGCGGTGGTCTCGCGCTGCGTGCGCGGCATCGACGAGCGCGGCCTGCACGTCACGAATCTCGCCGCTCTGCGCGAGGCCCTCATGCGCGTCGCCGTGCCCGGCGCGATCTGCCTCTCCGACGGCTTTCCGGTCCCGGACTTCGGCCACGATCAGCGCCCCGTGATCGGCGGCGACGCCACGAGCGCCGCGATCGCTGCGGCGTCGATCGTCGCCAAGGTCTCGCGCGACCGCTTCATGCACCGCGCCGACGAGCGCCATCCGGGCTGGGAGTTCGCCGCGCACGTCGGCTACTCGACGCCCGAGCACCGCGACGCGATCCAGCGCCAGGGCGTCTCGCCGCTGCACCGGCTGTCGTTCGCATCGACGGCCTATCAGCAGCTCGCCCTCTAGAACGCGCCCTCCAGGTGCTGAAGGTCGACGAGCCGGTCGCTCGCGTCGATCGTCAGGCCGATCGCGTCGAAGCGGATCTCGTCGCAGCGCGGGCGCTCGGGAGCCTCGGCGAGGAAGGCCCGCGCCATGTTGCGCACGCGCTGCTGCTTGTCGGCATGCAGGTTCCACCACACCTGGTCGGGCCGGGTGCCGCGGCGCGTCTTGACCTCGGCGAAGACGAGAGCGCGGCCGTCGCACACGACGAGGTCGAGCTCGCCGAAGCGCGTGCGGTGGTTGCGGGCGACGAGCGCATACCCGAGGCGCTCGAGGTGCTCGAGGGCGAGCTGCTCGCCGAGGCGGCCGAGATGCCGGCGGAGGTCTTGCACGCCACGACCGTCCTCCCGTGCGGGTTGCACGGGAGGCGCGGTTCGTGACGATTCAGCGGAGGATCAGCCCGCGTCCGGCGGCGACGCGTCCACGTCGCCCGGGATCGGGAGCTGCACGAACGAGTTCCCGTCGGTCATGACGAAGCCGCCGAACTGGGCCCCGCCGACCGCGAGGCTGAGGTTCAGCGACTTGTAGTCGCCGGCTGCGCCCGCGGGGACATTGAGCGTGAAGTGCGCGGTGTAGTTGCCGCCGAGCAGCTCGTCCTGGGCGGCCTTCTCCTGGGTCGCGCTGCCGAGCTCGACCACCTTGTTGCTGGTGGTCTTCTTGCCGGTCAGGTCGATGCTGATGTCCTCGTTGCCGATGCCGCCCTTGAGCGGGTAGAAGGCCTCGACGCTGACGTCGACGGCGATCTGGCGGGTCCCGTCGAGCGTGAACGTGTCGACGCCCTCGCTCGGATAGTCCTCGGGCGACGCGCCGACCACTGTGTCGAGCCCGGCGGCGAGGTTGCCGCAGTTCGTCGCTCCGCTGATGTTCCAGCCGAGGTGCGGGTTGTCGGCGCCGGCCACCGCATTGCCGGCGTCGTCCTTGCCGCCGCAGGCGTCGCGCGACAGCACGAGCGTCTCGGTAGCGGTGTCCGCGAAAGCAGCGGGGGCGAGCGCGAGGCCGATGCCCGCGGTCGCAAGAATGGTGCGCAGTCCGATGTGCATGGAGGCCTCAAACGCAGGCCTGCGCCGGAACTTGCGGCGAATCGACACAAATCGCGCGTCCCGTGATCGCCTCGACGCCGGATCGTCCAGAGCGTGCTCGCCCACGTCATCACCTTCGCCGTCCGGGGCATCGAATCGCTGCGCGTCACCGCAGAGGTCGACGTGCATCGCGGCCTGCCGGCGTTCTCGATCGTCGGCCTGGGAGACCAGGCGGTCCGCGAGGCCCGCGAGCGCGTGCGCGCGGCCCTGCACAACTCCGGGTTCAGGTTCCCGCAGCAGCGGGTGACGGTCAACCTGGCGCCCGCATACGTCCGCAAGGTCGGGGCCGGCTTCGACCTCGCGATCGCGCTCGGCATCCTTGCCGCGGACGATCAGATCCCGGCCGAGCGCCTACGCGCCTGTGCGGTGTTCGGCGAGCTGTCGCTGGGCGGCGGCCTGCGGCCCGGCCGCGGCGCGTTGGCGATCGCCGAGGGCGCGGCGCGGGCCGGGATCGCGACGCTCATCGTCCCGGCGGAGAACGGCGAGGAGGCGGGACTCGTGCCCGACATCGACGTCCGCGCGGCCGGGTCGCTGGGCGCGGTCGCAGCACTGCTGCGCGGTGAGGAGATCGACTACGAGGCCGAGCCGGCCGTGCCCGCCGCTCCGGATCCTGTGGCCGAGCCGCTCGACCTCTCCGACGTGCGCGGCCACGCCGGGCCGATCCGCGCGCTGACGATCGCGGCGGCCGGCGGCCACAACCTGCTGATGTCCGGTCCGCCGGGGACCGGCAAGACCATGCTGGCGCGCCGGCTCCCGTCGATCCTGCCGGCGATGACGCAGGACGAGGCGATCGAGGTGACGCGCATCCACTCGGTCGCGGGGCTGCGCTCGGGGGGCGGGCTGGCCCGCGAGCGGCCCTTCCGCGCCCCGCACCACACGATCTCGCCTTCCGGGCTCGTGGGCGGAGGGGCGGTTCCCACCCCGGGTGAGGCGAGCCTCGCGCACAACGGCGTGCTGTTCCTCGACGAGCTCTCGGAGTTCCCGCGCAACGCGCTCGAGGCGCTCCGCCAGCCCCTCGAGGACGGGCGCGTCGTGGTGGTGCGCAAGCAGCAGGCGGCGATCTACCCGACGCGCTTCGTGCTTGCCGCGGCCACCAATCCCTGTCCGTGCGGGCACGCCGGCACGACCCGCTGCCGCTGCACCGACGCCGACCATCAGCGCCACCGGCGCCGCCTGAGCGGCCCGCTCCTCGACCGCATCGACCTGCTCGTCGACGTCCAACGGCCGGCGGCCTCCGAGCTTCGGGCCGGTCCGGTGGCGCGGTCGGCGGAGCTCCGCGACGCCGTCGAGGCGGCGCGCGAGCGTCAGCGGAGCAGGCTGCGCGGCACGGTCGCGCGCTGCAACGCGGAGATGTCGCCGATGCTCGTGCGCGAGCACGTGGCGCTCGACGAGGCCGGGGAGCGGTTGCTGCGCAAGGCCTACGAGGCGGGCCGGCTGAGCGCTCGCGGCCACCACCGTGTGCTCAAGGTCGCCCGCACGATCGCCGACCTGGCGAGCAGCGAATCCGTGGGCGTCGACGACGTACGCGTCGCGCTCGGCTGGCGGCTCGACGTGGAGGGCTCAGACGATGCCAGCGCCGTCGCTTGAGGAGTGCTGCGACGCCTGCCTGCGGCGCACCGCGCTGCTGGCGCTGCTCGCCCCACACGTCGAGGTCGCGCGCCACGACCGGCGGCTGAGCGGGCTGCTCACGCTCGCCGACCACGAGCTGCTCGCGGCGATCGCGGGTCGCAAGCGGGCGTGGTTCGAGGCGGCGATCGAGCGCTTCGACGCCGATGCCGCTCGCGCGACGGCCGCGCGGGCAGGCCTGGCGCAGTTGTGCCGCCACGCCGCCGGGTATCCGGCGCGGCTGCTGGAGGGCGCCGATGCACCCGCCGTCCTCCACACGCTGGGCGACCGCTCCTCGCTGCCCGTCGCGACGACGCCCGCGGTCGCGGTGGTGGGCGCGCGGCGGGCGTCGGCCTATGGGCTCGAAGTGGCGCGGGCGCTGGGGCGGGGGCTGGCCGCCGCGGGTGTGCCGGTCGTGAGCGGCATGGCGCTTGGCATCGACTCGGCCGCCCATACCGGTGCGCTCGAGGCCGGCGGACCGACGATCGCCGTGCTCGCCGGCGGCGCCGACCGCGCCTATCCGCGCAGCAAGGCGACGCTGCACCGGCGGATCGCGGCGACGCCGGGCTGCAGCGTCGTGTCGGAGATGCCGCCGGGCTTCGTGCCGTTCCGCTGGGGCTTTCCGGCCCGCAACCGCATCATCGCGGGGCTGGCCGACACGACGATCGTCGTCGAGGCGGCCGAGCGGTCGGGCTCGCTGATCACCGCCGAGCTCGCGCAGGAGCTGGGGCGGCTCGTCGCCGCGGTCCCCGGCGCGGTGACCAACCCGATGGCGGCGGGCGCGAACGCCCTGCTGCGCGACGGCGCCGAGCTCGTCCGCGGCGCGCAGGACGTGCTCGATGCGCTGCTCGGCGCCGGTGTGCGCGTCGTCGCGGACGGTCCGGACCCGGCCGCGCTGGAGGCGCCGCTGCGAGCACTGCTCGACCGGCTGGGCCCGCGACCGGCGACGTCGACCGCCCTGCTGCGCTCCGGCGAGGCGCCCGACGCGGTCGTCGCCGGCCTCGCCGAGCTCGAGCTGCTGGGCTACGCGCGGCGCGTGCCCGGCGGGGCGTACGTCCTCGCCGCGGGCTGACGGCCTCCGTCTACGCTGGCCGCGTGGCCACCGACCGCATCCCCGTCGTGCTGTCGATCGCCGGCTCGGACTCGGGCGGCGGCGCGGGGATCCAGGCCGACCTCAAGGCGTTCGCGCGCTGCGGAGTGCACGGCGCCACCGCGATCACGGCGATCACGGCGCAGAGCACGATCGCGGTCGACGCCGTCGAGGCGGTGTCCCCGGAGATGATCCGCGCGCAGGTTCGCTCCGTCGCCGGAGACCTCGGCCTCGACGCGGTGAAGATCGGGATGGTCGGCCGCGTCGAGGCGATCGAGGCGGTCGCGCAGGCCCTGGGCGAGCTGCCGGCCGGCACGCCGGTCGTGCTGGATCCGGTCATGGTCGCCGAGTCCGGGGGCCGGCTGCTCGACCTGCACGCCGAGGAGGCGCTGCGGACGCGGCTGGTCCCGCTCGCCACCGTCGTCACGCCGAACGTCGCGGAGGCGCGGGTGCTCGCGCAGGCGGGCGAGGACGTCACTGCCGAGGAGCTTGCCCGGGCGGTCCATGCGCTCGGCCCACAGGCGGTCATC
>Ga0207657_10007290_pt1 | contig 11346 bp, 10 predicted proteins | sample KBSC33metaG_FD_184316 | JGI IMG/M metagenome (GOLD analysis project Ga0207657, IMG submission 184316) | Corn rhizosphere microbial communities from Kellogg Biological Station, Michigan, USA - KBS C3-3 metaG (SPAdes) (version 2) | ecosystem: Host-associated > Plants > Roots > Rhizosphere > Soil ... | reverse complement strand
CCGACGCCGAACACCGCGACGAGGTCGGACGAGCGGGTGCCCGCGACCTTGATCGCCTTGTACGTCGTGACGCCGGCGCAGGTGAGCGGGGCCGCGTCGAACGGGTCGATCCCGTCCGGCACCCGAACGACGTACCGGCCGTAGGCGACGGCGTACTCACCGAAGCTGCCGTCGATCGAGTAGCCCATGTTCTTCTGCTCGAGGCAGAGCGTCTCCCAGCCGGAGACGCAGTAGTCGCACGTGCCGCACGCGTAGCCGAGCCACGGCATCGCGACGCGGTCACCGAGCGCCACCTCGGTCACGCCCGGCCCGAGCTCACGGACGATCCCGATGCCCTCGTGGCCGGGAACGAACGGCGGCGACGGCTTGACGGGCCAGTCGCCGTGGGCTGCGTGGATGTCGGTGTGGCAGAGACCGGTCGCCTCGACCTCGACCAGGATCTGTCCCGGCTCGAGTACGGGGCGCGGGATCTCGTCGATCGTGAGGCGCGACGAGAACTCGTGCACGACGGCCGCGCGGTAGTGGCCCGGCGGGGCGGACGTGGTCTTCGCGGTGACGGCGGGCGCCTGCTCGGTGGTGTCGATGACAGCCATCGAAGCTCCTTTCCTCGCGGGTGACCGTACGGGCGGTCACCCCGAGCCTCGCGCCGGCACGTCGCCGCCGCATCAGCACGCACGCGGTTCCGGGCTACGGGAAAACGCGCAGCGACGAGGCGACCCGGCGCGCGCGCCCCCAGACGGGGCGGAGCAGCGGGTCGGAGACCCGGCTGACGAGCGCGACCACGCGGTTCATCCACGGACGCCCCGCCCGTGTCACGAGCGCGGCGGATGCGAGCCCGACGAGCAACCCGGCGAGGATGTCGCTCGGATAGTGCATCCCGAGCGCGATGCGCGAGAGCCCGATGAGGGTCGCGACCGCCAGGAAGACGACACCGGTCCGGCGCGAGAACGCGAAGACCGCGAACGCGATCGCGAACGCCGCCGCCGCATGGTCGCTCGGGAACGACGGGTCGGTCGTCCGCGCCCCGAGGACGTGCGTCAGCGACGCGTGGGCGGTGAACGGCCGCGGCCGCTCCCAAAGGTGTGAGATCGCCTGGTTGGCGAGCAGCGCGACCGCCGCCGAGACGAGCGCGGAGGCCGAGGCGAGCTTCCACCGCACGGGTCCGTAGGGGCGCGCGAGGAACCAGAGCCCGACCGTCGCGAGCGCGTAGAGCGGGACGATCACGCCCGCGAGCGCGGTCGTCGGGTCCTCGAGCCAGTCGCGCGTGGCGATGGCGGAGTTCACGGCGTGGAAGAGCGTCCAGTCCACGAGGCCGGACGCTATGCGCCGGCATGTTGCGGCGGCGTTACATATCGCGGGCCTAGGCTGGGCGGCGATGCCGCTGCAGAACCGCGTCACGCCGCTCGGTGAGCTCGTCGCCGATTCTGCGCGCGGGCTCCTCTACGGCAATCGTGGCTGTCTCCACGACGCGGAGGGCCGCATCCGGCGCGTGTACCAGGTGAGACGCTGGATCGCGTGCCGCCTCGAGTTCCGCGGGCGGCGGCGCTCGCCCCTCATGCGCCCCGGCCGGTTCACGGAGCTCTTCTTCCTGGACGAGGCAACGGCGTTCGCGGCGGGGCACCGCCCCTGTGCCGAGTGTCGCCGTGCGGACTACGACCGGTTCTCGGCGATCTGGCGGGCGCTCCATGACGAGAGCGGAGCCGAGGTGATCGACGCCCGGCTGCACGACGAGCGGATCGAGCACGCCGCGCGCGAGCGTCGCCTGCACGCCGTCGCGTTCCACGAGCTGCCCGACGGCGCCTTCGTGCTCCACGACGGGGCGCCGAAGCTCGTCCTGGGCGACGCGCTCCGCTCGTGGTCGTGCGCCGGCTACGGCCGGGCAGAGCCGCGGCCGTCGGGAACGGCGACGCTGATCACACCTCCTTCGCTCGTCGAGGTGCTCCGCGCCGGCTGGCACGCACCGGGCGCAGAGGCGGCGGAGGTGCCGTTCCTCCATCCCACAGCCGGCGACGACGACTGAGCGTCGGCGGCCGCGTCCCGCGCCTCTGGTACCACTCCGCCGTGGCATCGACCGGGCAGGCGGGGTTCACGGTCTGGCTCACCGGCCTCTCGGGGGCCGGGAAGACGACGATCGGCCACGCCGTCGCGGCCGAGCTCGAGCGGCGCGGCCTGCACGTCGAGGTGCTCGACGGGGACATCGTCCGGACGCACCTGTCGAAAGGCCTCGGCTTCTCGCACGAGGACCGCGACACGAACATCGAGCGCATCGGCTGGGTCGCGTCGCGGCTGACGCGGCACGGCGCGGCGGTGGTCGTCGCCGCGATCTCGCCGTACGACGGGACCCGCAAGCGCGTCCGCGCGCTCGTGGAGGAGCAGGGCCCGTTCGTCGAGGTGTGGGTGAAGGCGCCGGTCGAGGAGTGCGCGCGGCGCGACGTGAAGGGCCTCTACGCGAAGGCGTTCGCCGGCGAGATCACGCAGTTCACGGGTGTCGACGACCCCTACGAGGAGCCCGAGGACGCGGAGATCGTCGCCGACACCGTGTCGCGCTCGCCGGAAGAGTCGGTCGCCTTCGTGCTGAGCGAGCTCGAGCGGCTCGGCGTCGTGGCGGTGGGCGCTCCCACCGCCGGCTGACCCATGGCCGGGATCACCCTCGACAACCTCACGAAGGTCTACGACGACGGCACCCGGGCGGTCCGCTCGCTGGATCTCGACATCTCGGACGGGGAGCTGATGGTGTTCGTCGGCCCGTCCGGGTGCGGCAAGACGACCGCGCTGCGGATGATCGCCGGTCTCGAGGAGGTGACCGAGGGCGAGATCCGGATCGGCGACCAGATCGTCAACAACCTGCCCGCGAAGAAGCGCGACATCGCGATGGTCTTCCAGAACTACGCGCTCTATCCGCACATGTCGGTGTACGACAACATGGCGTTCGGCCTCAAGATGCGGCGCCTTCCGAAGACCGAGATCAGGCGCCGCGTCACCGACGCGGCGAAGGTCCTCGGCCTCGCCGGCGAGCTGAAGAAGAAGCCGGGCGCCCTCTCGGGCGGTCAGCGGCAGCGCGTGGCGATGGGCCGTGCGATCGTGCGTGAGCCGCGCGTCTTCCTGATGGACGAGCCGCTGTCGAACCTCGACGCGAAGCTACGCATCCAGATGCGCGCCGAGATCGCGCGGATCCAGCGCGACCTCGCGGTGACGACTGTCTACGTCACGCACGACCAGAGCGAGGCGATGACGCTCGGCGATCGCGTCTCGGTGATGCAGGGCGGCCGCCTGCAGCAGTCCGGCATCCCGCAGCAGGTCTACGACCGCCCGGCCAACCTGTTCGTTGCCGGCTTCATCGGGGCGCCGCCGATGAACCTCCTCCATGCGACCCTCGAGCGCGGGAACGAGGGCCTGGCCGTGCGCATGGGGGAGGCGACGATCGAGCTTCGCCCCGAGACGGTGTCCGAAAGGCCGGCGCTCGAGGGATACGTCGATCGCCGGCTCGCGTTCGGGATCCGCCCGGAGGATCTCGAGGATGCGGCGCTCGTCCCCGACGCTTCACGGCACGCGCGCCTGTCGTCCCAGGTCGACATCCGCGAGGACATGGGGGCGGAGGTCTACCTCCACCTGCCGCTTCCCGCCGAGCCCGTCATGTCGGAGCCGGTCGCGGAGGGGCACGACGGGGCGGACGAGCGGCCTCCGGCCTTCGTCGCCCGGGTCGACCGGGACACGCGAGCGCGGGAGGGGGAGCCGATCGAGCTCGTGGTCGACACCACCCGCCTGCACTTCTTCGACCTCGAGACCGGCGTCGCCATCTAGCCCCGCTGAGCCACGCTCAGCGGTCGAGCGTCACCACGCGGTCGACGAGGTCGAGGCCTTCCGGCCGGTGCGTGATGAGGAGCACGGACTTGCCGTCCGCGGCGTCGAGGACGTCCCGGACGAGCGCTTCGGCGGTGAGCGGGTCGAGGTGCGCCGTCGGCTCGTCGAGGAGGAGCACCGGCGCGTCCGCCAGGAGCGCCCGCGCCACGACGAGCCGCTGGCGCTGGCCTCCGGAGAGGCGCCGCCCGTCCTCGCCGACGAGGGTGTCCAGCCCGTCGGGAAGGGTGGCAACCCAGGCGGCGAGATGGGCCTTTGCGAGCGCATCGTGCAGCTCCGCGTCGCTCGCCTCCGGCCGCGCGAGGCGGAGGTTCTCGCGGATCGTCGAGTCGAACACGTGCGCGTCCTGGCCGGCGAGCGCGAACACGCGGCGAACGTCCTCCTGCCGGAGCGAGCGGAGGTCGCTGCCGGCGAGCGTGACGCGCCCTTCCTCCGGGTCGAGGAACCGCAGGAGCAGGCTCGTGACCGTTGTCTTCCCGGCGCCGCTCGGGCCGACGAGGGCGACGCGCTCGCCGGGCTCGAGCCGAAGGTCGAGGCCCTCGAACGCCGGCGTCGCCGCGCCCGGGTATCGCGCGGTGACGCCCTCGAGTGACACGGCGACGGGGGGTCGCGGGGGCTCCGCCGGCCGCTCGGGATCGCGAACGGCCGGCTCGTGCGCCGTCAGCTCGAGGACACGCCGCCCGGCCGCGAGCGTCCCCGTCAGCTCGCGCGCGGCGGCGGGCAGAGGCGCGACGGTCTCGAACGAGACGAGCGCGAGCAGCGCGAGCGTCGCGACCAGCACGCGGTCGAGCGTGCCCGCGTCGTGGGCGGCCACGGCCAGCGCCAGCACGCTCACGGTCGTCAGGCCCGCAATCGCGATCGATGCCGCGTCCGCGACGCCGGCGACGAGCGCGTCCCGCTCGGCGAGGCGGCCGAGCTCCCTGTCGGCGGCGCGGACCCGGGCGAGCGTCTCGTCCTCCCGGCCGTAGGCGACGAGCTCCGGCGCGCCGGCGAGGAGCTCGACCAGCTCCGCCGTCAGCTCGCCGCGCGCCGACGCCTGGCGGCGGGCCGACCGCTGGGCGACCCGCGCTGCGAGGAGCGGCACCGCGACGCCTCCCACCACGAGGCCGGCGGCGAGCACGACGGCCGCGGCCGGCAGCAGCAACGCCGTCGCGACGACGCAGGCAGCGCCGACGACGAGCCCGGCGACCGGCGGGCCGATCCCGCGGATGGAGAGACCTTGCAGGGCATCGACGTCGCCGACCATCCGCGTCAGCAGGTCCCCGCGCCGGAAGGCGCCGAGCTCGGCCGGAGCGAGCGGCTCGATCCGCTCGTACACACGCGCCCGCAACGGGCCGATCGTGCGGAGCGCCAGGTCGTGCGAGGCGAGCCGGTCGGCGTACCGCGTCAGCGGCCGCGCGAGCGCAAGGAAGCGGACGACAACGACGATCGTCGTGAGCGACAGGATCGGCGGCTGCTCGGCAGCACGGGAGATGAGGTACCCGGCCGTCGCAGGCAGCGCCACGCCGAAGCCGAGCGCGAGCGCGCCGAGCCCGAGCGCCAGCACCAGCCGGCCGCGCGGAAGGTCGACGAGCGCGAGAAGGCGACCGAAGGTCGACGTCACGCCGCCTCCTCGGCCGGTTCGAAGACGCGGCCCGCGGCGACCACGACGACGCGATCCGCGAGCGCTGCGAGCTCGGGCCGGTGCGCGATCAGGAGCACCGTCCGGCCGACACGGAGCCGCTCGATCGCCTCTTGCACCAGCTCCGCGCTCGCCTCGTCGAGATCGGCGGTCGGCTCGTCGAGGATTACGCGGGGCGCGTCCCGGAGGAAGGCGCGGGCGAGCGCAATCCGCCGGCGCTCGCCCGTGGAGAGGGCGCGACCGCCGTCCCCGACGAGCGTCGCGTATCCGTCCGCGAGCCCGGAGACGAAGTCGTGCGCGCCCGCGAGCCGCGCCGCCTGCCGCACGCCGGCGTCGTCTGCGGATGCGTCGCCCAGGCGGATGTTGTCGGCGATCGTGCCGCGGAAGAGCGTCGGGCGCTGCGGCACGTACGCGATCGATCTGCGCCAGGCGGGCGCATCCAGGCCGGCGAGGTCGTCCGTCCCCACGAGGATCCGCCCCGACGTCGGCTCCGCGAAGCGCAGGAGGAGCGCGGCAAGCGTGCTCTTGCCGCCGCCGCTCGCTCCGACGAACGCGACGGTCTCGCCCGGATGCAGCTCGAGGTCGACCTCGGCGAGCGCGTCTCCGTCCCCGGCCGGATAGCGAAAGGAGACCCGCTCGAAGGCGATCGTCGCCGCGGCGGGGTCCGCGAGGAGGGCACCGCCGGACGGGAGCGGCGCACCTTCCGCGAGGTCGAGCATCCGCGCCGCGACCGCAGCTCCGTCCGCGCTCGCGTGGAACTGCGCCGCGAGGTTCCGAAGCGGGAGGTAGAGCTCGGGCACGAGCACCAGCACCGTGAGCGCGGCCTCGAACCCGACATTGCCTTCCGCGAGGCTGACGCCGACGACCACGGCGACGAGCGCGATCCCCAGGGTGGCAGCGAGCTCGAGCACCGCGCCGGAGAGAAACGCGGCGCGTAGCGTCCCCATCGACGCGCGCCGGTACTCGTCGCTGATCGCGACGATCCGATCGACCTGAGCGTGCCCGCGGTTGAACGCCCGCAGCGTGGGCAGCCCGCGGACGACGTCGAGGAAGTGGTTCGCGAGCAGGCTCATCGCTCGCCACCGCGCGCGGGCGCGGTGCTCGGTGTAGCGGCCGACGAGCCACATGAAGATCGGCACCAGCGGCAGCGTGAGCACCATCACGCCGGCGGCGAGCGGGTCGATCGAGACGACGAGCGCGAGCACCGCGACGGGGACGACGAGCGCCGTGACCAGATTCGGCAGATAGCGCGCGAACGTCGCATCGAGGGCATCGACGCCCGAAACTGCTGCAGTCGCGAGCTCGGCGCTCTCCGCGCCGTCGAGCGCCGTGGGCGAGTGCCGGAGACGCGTCTCGACGAGATCGAGCCGCAGCTGCGAGACCACCTGCGTCGCGGCGCGCCGGCCGGCCGTCTCGAATCCCCACGCGGTGGCCGCCCGTGCGAGGACCACGACCACGAGCGCGCCCAGAGGCGACGCGACGTCGTCGAGCGACGCGCCGCCGAACGCACGCGCCGCGACCCGCGCCAGCAGCACCGCCTGCGCGAGCACGAGCAGGGCGGAGGCGACGCCGAGGAAGGCGTCGGCCACCAGGAGCGACCGCACCGCCCGCGCGCGACCGAGCAGGCGCGGATCGAGAGCGGGGACCTTCGGCACGGCCGTCCATGATGACAGTGGTAGAGATGCGCCGAACCTGAGATGCTCTGCGGATGCCCGAGAAGCCTTCGGCGCCGGCACCGGCCGACGTCCTCGTGATCTTCGGCATCACGGGCGACCTCGCCCGCGTGATGACCTTTCGCTCGCTCTACCGGCTCGAAAGTCGCGGCCTCCTCGACTGCCCGATCGTCGGCGTCGCGTTCGACGACTGGACGCTCGAGAAGCTGGTCGCCCATGCGCGCGACTCCATCGTCGCGGCGGGCGAGGACGAGCTCGACGAGGACGTGTTCGGGCGCCTCGCCGGGCGGCTCTCCTACCACCACGGGGACTTCAAGGACCCCGCCGTGTACGCGGAGGTCGCGAAGGCGATCGAGGGGAAGGAGGCTCCGGCCTTCTACCTCGAGATCCCGCCTTCGCTCTTCGGCACGGTTGTGGACGGCCTGGCGAAGGTGGGGCTGACGGAGAACGGCCGCGTCATCGTCGAGAAGCCGTTCGGGCACGATCTCCCGTCCGCTCGCGCGCTCGACGATGAGTTGCACGCCTCGCTCGACGAGTCGCAGATCTACCGGATCGACCACTTCCTGGGAAAGATGTCCGTCGAGGACATCATCTTCCTGCGCTTCTCGAACACCGTCCTCGAGCCCATCTGGAACCGGTACTTCATCGATTCCGTGATGATCACGATGGGCGAGAGCTTCGGCATCGCCGACCGCGGCCACTTCTACGACCCGGTCGGCGCGATGCGCGACGTCGTCCAGAACCACCTGCTCCAGGTGCTGAGCCTCGTCGCCATGGAGGCGCCGGCGGGCGGCACCCTCGACGTCGTCCGCGACCGTAAGCGGGACGTCTTCCTGGCGATGGCCGACGCCGACCCGGCGAACTACGTGCGCGGCCAGTACCGCGGCTACCTCGACGTCGACGGCGTCGCGGCGGGATCGCAGACCGAGACGTACTGCGCGATGCGGCTCGAGATCGACAACTGGCGCTGGTCGGGCGTCCCGTTCTTCATCCGTGCGGGCAAGTCGCTGCCGGAGACCGTGACCGAGGTGCGGCTCGTCTTTCGGGAGACGCCGTGGCTCGGGCTCGCGCCGCGGGGCACCCCCCGGCCGCCGGCGAACGAGCTCGTCCTGCGCATCGGCCCGCAGCCGGGGGCGCGGCTCAAGCTGCAGGCCAAGGCGGCGGAGGGGCTGGCGCTACGCCCGATCGACCTCGACATGGAGTTCGCCTCGATGGGCGGCGAGGGGCCGACCGCCTACGAGGTACTGCTCGAAGCTGCGCTGCGCGGGCAGTCGTTCCACTTCGCGCGGCAGGATGTCGTCGAGGAGATGTGGCGCGTCGTGCAGCCGCTGATCGACGCGCCGCCTCCGGTCGAGGCGTACGAGCCCGGCACCTGGGGGCCGAAGACCGCCGACGATCTGACCCGCAAGCACGGAGGCTGGAGAGACCCGTGGCTGCCGTGACCCGACGCAAGCTGACGCCCTGGATGATCGGCGTCGGCGGCGTCACCTTCCCCTGCAGGCCTCTTGGCGACCGCCGCGAACTGGCTGGCCGCGTTCCCTCTCGTCGCGCAGTTCTTCCTCTCGCTCGTCGACGCGATCGTCGAGTCGACGACCTTCTTCCTCTTCGCCGCCCTGTGCGTCGTCTCGTTCGTCTTCGTCCGGCACCTCGTGCCGGAGACGAAAGGGCGCTCCCTCGAGGAGATCCAGGAGCGTTGGGTCAAGAATGGGGACAGGATGCTGGACGAGAGTGACCCGTACACCCGGCCGCCCGGCCCGGACGCCCTGCCGGGATGACCGCGCCGCTCCGCGAACGGCCGTCCTGGGCCGCGCTCGAGCGCCACTTCGCGGCGGTCCGCGACCTTCACCTACGCGATCTCTTCGCCGCGGACCCGGGCCGCGGCAAGCGGCTCGCGGCCGAGGGCGCCGGGATCTACCTCGACTACTCGAAGAACCGGGTCACCGACGAGACGCTGCGCCTCCTGCTCGAGCTCGCCCGCGAGTCGGGCCTCGCCGAACGGACGGAGGCGATGTTCCGCGGCGAGCGGATCAACACGACCGAGAACCGCTCGGTCCTCCACGTCGCCCTCCGCATGCCGAAGGGCGCGTCGCTCGTCGTCGACGGCCGCGACGTCGTCGCCGACGTCCACGAGGTGCTCGACCGGATGGCGTCCTTCGCCGACCGGATCCGCTCGGGCGCCTGGACCGGTCACACCGGGAAGCCGATCCGGAACGTCGTCAACATCGGGATCGGGGGCTCCGATCTCGGCCCCGTCATGGCCTACGAGGCGCTCCGCCACTACACGCGGCGCGACATGACCTTCCGCTTCGTCTCGAACGTCGACTCGACCGACTTCGTCGAGGCGACCCGCGATCTCTCGGCCGAGGAGACGCTGTTCGTCGTCTCGTCGAAGACCTTCACGACGCTCGAGACGATGACCAACGCGCACACGGCGCGTGACTGGGCGCTCGCAGCGCTCGGCGACGAGGCAGCGGTCGCGAAGCACTTCGTCGCCGTGTCGACCAACGCCGACGAGGTCGCGAAGTTCGGCATCGACACGGACAACATGTTCGGCTTCTGGGACTGGGTCGGCGGGCGCTACTCGATGGACTCCGCGATCGGGCTCTCGACGATGCTCGCGGTCGGGCCGGAGCGCTTCCACGAGCTGCTCGCGGGGTTCCACGCAATGGACGAGCACTTCCGCACGACGCCCTGGGAGCGGAACCTCCCCGTGCTGATGGGCCTCCTCTGCGTCTGGTACGGCGACTTCTTCGACGCCCAGACCGTCGGCGTGATGCCGTACGAGCAGTACCTGAAGCGGTTCCCGGCCTACCTCCAGCAGCTGACGATGGAGTCGAACGGCAAGCACGTCACGCTCGCCGGGCGGCAGGTCGACTACCAGACCGGCGCCGTGTTCTGGGGCGAGCCCGGTACGAACGGCCAGCACAGCTTCTACCAGCTGATCCACCAGGGGACGAAGCTGATCCCCGTCGACCTGATCGGGTTCTCGCGGACGCTGAACCCGCTCGGCGCGCACCACGACATCCTCATGTCGAACGTCTTCGCGCAGGCCGAGGCGCTCGCGTTCGGCAAGACGGAGGCCGACGTGCGCGCCGAGGGGACGGCCGAGACGGTCGTGCCGCACCGCGTCTTCGAGGGCAACCGGCCGAGCAACGTCCTGCTGGCCGAGGAGCTGACGCCGTTCTCGCTGGGCGCGCTCGTCGCCCTCTATGAGCACAGCGTCTTCACGCAGGGGACGGTCTGGGAGATCAACTCGTTCGACCAGTGGGGCGTCGAGCTCGGCAAGGCGCTCGCGCAGCGGATCATCCCGGAGCTCTCCGGCGAGGACGAGCCCGACCTCGCGCACGACTCGTCGACGAACGCGCTGATCCGCCGCTACCGGGCCACGAAGTGATCAGGCTCGTGCTCGCGGACGTCGACGGGACGCTCGTCCGGTCGGACAAGTCGCTCAGCGAGCGCTCGATTGCGGCCGTCCAGGACCTCCACGCGGCCGGGATCGCGTTCGCAGTGACGAGCGGACGGCCGCCGCGGGGGATGTCGATGCTCGTGGAGCCGCTCGCTCTCTCCTCACCGATCGCGGCGTTCAACGGCGGGCTCATCGTCGAGCCCGACATGAGCGTCGTCGAGGACCGGGTCGTCCCGGACCAGCTGGTCGGTCGGGCCGTGGAGCTGCTCGCATCGTTCGGCCTCGACGCCTGGCTCTACCGTGGGTCGGACTGGCTCGTGGTCGATCCCGACGGCCCGCACGTGGACCGCGAGGCCGAGACGGTGCAGTTCGAGCCGACCGTGGTCGACAACTTCGACGGCATGGAGAGCCGTGTCGCCAAGATCGTTGGTGTGAGCGACGATCACGATGCGGTGGCGGCCGCTGCTACGGCTGCGAACGACGAGTTCGGCGACAGCGTCTCGTCGTCCCGCTCTCAGCCGTACTACCTCGACATCACGCACCCGCTCGCGAACAAGGGCGCGGTCGCACGGTTCCTGTCGAAGCGCTACGCGATCGCGCCCGAGGAGATCGCCACGATCGGCGACATGCCGAACGACGTCCTGATGTTCGCGCACTCGGGCCTCTCGATCGCGATGGGCAACTCCGACCGCGAGGTGCAGCGGGCGGCGCGGCGCGTGACGACCTCGAACGACGACGACGGCTTCGCGAATGCCGTCGAGCGGTTCATCCTGGGACAAAGGAGCTAG